>Ga0193716_1000214_pt1 | contig 35468 bp, 29 predicted proteins | sample U2c1metaG_FD_145901 | JGI IMG/M metagenome (GOLD analysis project Ga0193716, IMG submission 145901) | Soil microbial communities from a riparian zone of the East river system, Colorado, United States - U2c1 | ecosystem: Environmental > Terrestrial > Soil > Riparian zone | place: USA: East River...
TTTGCTGTCCCGGACGTTGTCACCGCCGCCGAGTATTACCGCGACGCTTTGGGTTTTCGCATTTGTGGCTATTTTGGTGATCCGCCCGTGTTTGCCATGGTTGCCCGCGACCAGGTGGAAATCCAGTTTGGCCGGCTCGATCCCGGCTCAGGCGCGTCTCCCAACGTTACGCGCCGCGAAGATGGTCTGGACGCCTACATCTGGGTGTATGACGTCGACGTCCTGCATGCCGAGCTCCAAGAGCGCGGCGCCAGGATTCTTGAAGGTCCTGCAACCCGCGCCTACCAGTGCTATGAATTGCTCGTCGAAGATATCTTTGGTTTCCGTCTGGTCTTTGCGGTCGATTTAGCTTCTCGCAGCCGTTGAACGCCTGCCCGCCTCGGGCCAAACTCGGAATTGGGATTCAAATCTCCGCGTGTGCTAAAATAAAACTTCCCCAAATGTTCCAGGGAGCCGCCACCTCATGAAATTTGGAGTCGTAGTCTTCCCCGGGTCCAATTGCGATCACGACGCGTTTTATGCGCTGGCTAACGTTGTCCACAAGCCGGTCGAATTCATCTGGCATCAATCCACCGATCTTGCCGGCTGCGACGCCATCATCCTGCCCGGAGGCTTCGCTTACGGCGATTATCTCCGTACCGGCGCAATCGCGCGGTTCTCCCCGGTGATGAAGTCCGTTGAAAAATTCGCAAAATCCGGCGGTCTGGTCTTCGGCATCTGCAACGGATTCCAAATACTCCTCGAAGCCGGGCTTCTCCCCGGCGCGGTGATGCGCAATAAAGGCCTGCGGTACATCTGCCGGCACGTAAACATTCGTATCGAGCAAACCGACACGCCTTTCACCAGCGCCGCCAAGCCGGGCCAGATTTTGCGAATTCCCATTGCGCACAACGACGGCAACTACCACGTCGAGGAAAGCGAACTCGCCGATCTCGAAAAAAACCGCCAAGTCATTTTTCGTTACACGACTGCCGATGGAACAGACGACGCAGCCGGCAATCCCAACGGTTCCATGCACAACATCGCCGGTGTCTGCAATCGCGGGCGCAACGTCGCTGGTCTGATGCCGCATCCTGAGCGCGCCGTTGAACCGGCCCTCGATTCCGCCGACGGCCTGGTAATTTTCAAATCGCTGGTGGAGTCACTGGTAAGCGCAGCAAAGGCCACCGCTTGATCGGCGGCCAGAAGCGCGGATGCTCTTGATTTTCGCGATGACGGGGCGCGTTCCGCGCGTTGCGGCACTATCACCAACTCTTGATCCTGGCGACAAAAGGTAAACTGCATCAATGGCCACTGCCTTCACCGAAATCAAAGTAACTCCGGAAATCGCCGCCGAACACGGTCTGTCGGTCGACGAATACGCCCGCGTCAAACAAATTCTCGGCCGCGAACCCAACATCACCGAACTCGGCATCTTCAGCGTAATGTGGAGCGAACACTGCTCCTACAAATCCAGCAAAGTTCATCTCAAACGCCTGCCCACACGCGGAAAATTGGTGGTCCAAGGCCCGGGAGAAAATGCCGGTGTCGTCGATATCGGTGACGGCCTGGTTGCCGCCTTCAAAATTGAATCCCACAATCACCCCAGCTATGTGGAGCCTTTCCAGGGCGCCACCACCGGGGTTGGCGGGATCCTGCGCGACATTTTCACCATGGGCGCTCGTCCCATTGCGATCCTCGATTCTCTGCGCTTTGGCAACCTCACCGAGGAAGGCAACGTCGGTCCCGCCGCCACTCCGGAAAACTCGAACGCCGCCACGCTGGCCGCCAACCGGCACATTCTCGACGGGGTCATCCGCGGTGTCGCGCACTACGGCAATTGTTTCGGCGTCCCGACGATCGGCGGCGAAGTCGGCTTCGAGCCTTGCTACTCGCAAAATCCTCTGGTTAACGCCCTGGCACTCGGCATCGCCAAAAAAGAGGAAATCTTCCTCGCCAAAGCCAAAGGCATCGGCAATCCGGTCATTTACGTCGGCGCGAAAACCGGCCGTGACGGCATCCACGGCGCCTCGCTGCTGGCCTCAGCCGAATTCACCGAAGAGTCCCAGCAAAAACGCCCCAACGTTCAGGTCGGCGATCCGTTTGTTGAAAAACTACTACTCGAAGCCTGCATCGAAGCCATGCACACCGGCGCGGTCGTCGCCATCCAGGACATGGGCGCGGCCGGACTGACCTGCTCCACGATGGAAATGGCTTCGCGCGGGGGCACCGGCATCGAAATCGATCTCTCCAAAGTTCCACAACGCGAAACCGGCATGAGCTCTTATGAAATCATGCTCAGCGAGTCGCAGGAGCGCATGCTTCTGGTCGCCGAACGCGGGCGCGAGAGGGAAGTGCTTGAAGTTTTCAAAAAGTGGGGACTCGACGCCGTCGTCGTGGGTACCGTCACCGACGGCGGCATCGCCAGAATTCTGCACCAGGGTCAAACTGCCGCGGAAATTCCCGCGCACCCGCTTGCGGAAGAAGGCCCCGTCTATCAGCGCCCCATCGCGCAGCCCAAGCCCAAACAAGAAACCGCCGCCGACTGGTTCAAGTTCGCGAAAGACTCCGCCAACCTCACGAAGAATTTTCTCAAACTGCTCGGGTCGCCCGCCATTTGCTCCAAGGGTTGGATCACCGAGCAGTACGACACCATGGTCCGCACCAACACGCTGGCCGGTCCCGGCGCCAGCGACGCCGCTGTCGTGCGCATAAAAAATCCTGACACTGGCATCGTCAAGCGCGCTCTTGCGCTTTCCACCGACGGTAATGGCCGCTGGTGCCAGCTCAATCCGCGGCTCGGCGCCATGCACGCCGTCGCCGAATCCGCGCGCAACGTTGCCTGCAGTGGCGCAAAACCAATCTCCGCCACCAACTGTCTCAACTTCGGCAGCCCGGAAAAGCCCGAAGTCATGTGGCAATTCAGCGAAGTCATCGACGGCCTCACCATCGCCTGCAACGAACTCGCTACCCCCATCACCGGCGGCAACGTTAGCTTCTACAATGAAACCCTCGGCAAATCGATCTATCCCACCCCGGTGATCGGCATTCTGGGGGTCATCGAAGACGCGGCCAACGTTCTAAAAATCGCCTTCCGCGAACCGGGCGACACCATTGTTCTTCTGGACGGCGCAACGCCCGCCTCGGCGGCCCCGCAAACCGATGCCTCCGCCCGGGAATTTTCTTCCTCCGAATATTCCAAGACCATTTCCGGCATAGTCGCAGGCGAGCCTCCCGGCATCGATCTTTCTGCCGAAAAACGCCTGCAGGATTGCGTGGTTGCGCTGGCCGAAGCGAGATCTCTCCGCTCCGCGCACGACATCAGCGATGGCGGCCTGGCCGTAACGCTGGCTGAATCCTGTTTCGCCTCCGGCTCATCGAATGGTGGGGGGCAGCTTGGCGCAAAAATCTCGGTCGCAGACGGCGTGTCTGCCGACTTCGAACTTTTTAACGAACGCGGTGCCCGCGCCGTGGTCTCGGTCGCGCCCGAGAAACTTGCCGTCGTTCTTGCAACTGCGAGACAATATGGTGTGGCGACGCATGAACTTGGCAAAGTAGCCCGTGACACCGCCTTCCGCATCGAATATAAGGGACACGCAGCCATCGATAGCCCCATCGACACGCTGCGCGATGCCTGGGCCCATTCGCTGGAACAGATTCTCAAGGTGCAATGACAGATAAATTTGCCTACGCGGACGACCACTTCCACGACGAGTGTGGAGTCTTCGGCGTTTTCGGCCATACCGAAGCCGCCAACCTCACCTATCTCGGACTCTACGCGCTGCAACATCGCGGCCAGGAATCCGCCGGCATCGTCTCCAGTGACGGCAACGAACTGCACCTCCACAAAGCCATGGGCGAAGTCGAAGAAATTTTTCAGCCCAACGTTCTTGCCCAACTTCCGGGAAGTTTAGCCATCGGCCACACCCGCTATTCAACCGCCGGTGACAAGGCGCTGCTCAACGCGCAGCCCATCATGATCGATTGCAACAAGGGCAAAGTTGCGCTCGGCCACAATGGCAACCTCACCAACGCCGCCGAGTGGCGCCGCAAACTCGAACACAAAGGCTCCATCTTTCAAACCAACAGCGACACCGAAGTCATCGTGCACCTCATCGCCCGCTCGCAAGCCCGCAATCTTTCCGGAGCGCTTGGCGACGCCCTCAATCAAGTCGAAGGCGCGTACTCGCTGGTCATGCTCACGCAAGACGAACTCTACGCCGTCCGCGATCCGCGCGGCTTCCGCCCGCTCGCGCTGGGGCGCCTGGCACCCACCGGAACCAACGGTGAAACCTGGCTGGTGGCCTCGGAAACCTGCGCTTTTGACCTGCTCAACGCCGAATACGTCCGCGAAATCGAACCCGGCGAAATGGTCCGCATCTCCAGATCGGGAATCGAGTCCATCCACTTTGCGCCGCCCAAGCCGTCGCAAAAATGCGTCTTCGAACACGTCTATTTTTCACGCCCGGACAGCATCATCTTCGGCCGTTCCGTCAACGAAAGCCGCGAAAAGCTCGGCCGCCTGCTGGCCAAAGCGCATCCGGTTGAAGCCGACCTGGTTGTGCCGGTTCCGGATTCCGGAGTCCCCGCGGCCATTGGCTACGCTCTGGAATCGAAGATTCCGTTTCGCATGGGCCTGATCCGCAATCACTACATCGGGCGCACCTTCATCGAACCTTCTCAGGAAATTCGCAGCTTCGGCGTAAAACTGAAACTCAATCCCATTCGCGGCCTCATTGCCGGCAAGCGCGTCATTCTCGTTGACGACTCTGTGGTCCGCGGCACCACCAGCCGGAAAATAGTCCGCATGGTCCGGGAAGCCGGCGCCAAAGAAGTTCACGTCCGCATCAGCTGCCCGCCGACCATCTCCCCGTGCTACTACGGCGTCGACACGCCTACGCGCGAAGAGCTCATCGCCTCCAAAAAATCCGTGGAAGAAATCCGCGAATATCTCGGCGCCGATTCCCTCGGCTACGTCTCGCTTGATTTATTGCGCGAAGCCGTCAATGACACCAACAACAGTTTCTGCACGTCTTGTTACACGGGCGTCTATCCGACCGATCTCGTCCAGCTGGAAGTGCCGGATCGCGCCCAAAGCGGAACCATGCTCGATACCTCCAAGGAAGCCGGAGACGCTGCCGTGGTTGAAAGCGCCGTGACGGTGATTCGTGAAAGCTGACCGCCAGAAGAAAAAGCCCAGCGAGCCGCTAGTTCCCGTCGGCAAGCGGATCCAAAGCGAAATCATCGCGTGGTTCTGGGTCATTCTGGTCCTTCTTCTTCTGAACGGCACCGTTGGCCAGGCCCGCGTCATTCCCTCCGGCTCGATGGAAAATACGCTGCTCATCGGCGACCATCTCATCATGAGCCGTCTGGGCTACGACGCCGGCGTCCCGTTCACCGATTGGCACGTCGCCCTCTGGCGCGATCCCAAACGCCAGCAGATGGTCATCTTCAAACCGCCTGCCGCACCCGGGGAAACCGATCTCATCAAGCGCGTGATCGGCCTTCCCGGCGAAACGCTCGATATTCACGACGGCGCAGTCTGGATCAACGGCAAAAAGCTCGACGAAAATTACACGACTGGTCCGACCGAACCGGCCCCCCCGGGATTTGCTCCCAACGGTCAGGCCGATCTCAAATTGCCCTACACGATTCCGCAAAATTGCTACTTTGTCATGGGCGACAATCGCGCGCATTCCTTCGACAGCCGCTTCTGGGGCTGCATGCCTCGCAAGAATCTCATCGGCACTCCCGTGGTCATTTACATGTCCATCGACACGTCGGTCACAGCGCCGGATGCCTGGGAGCCGGGGCAATTCGGTGAGCGTTTTCTGGCCTATGCCAACGCCATCATCCATCCCGGCACCGTGCGCTGGAAGCGACTATTCCATGTTTTCTAGGAAGTGGATCTTGCTCGCGGAATTTTCGCGTGCGCAAGCGGATGGTGTTTCGTGAAGCCTGAAAAAGCGAAAAAGCAGGCCCCGGAAAAAATTCCCGTTGGCAAGCGCATCCAAAGCGAAATCATCGCGTGGTTCTGGGTCGCACTGGTTTTTTTGCTGATCAACGGGACGGTTGGCCAGGCGCGCGTGATTCCCTCGGAATCCATGGAAAATACGCTGCTCGTCGGCGACCATCTGATCATGAGCCGCATCGGCTACGATGCCGGCGTCCCTTTCACCGATTGGCATGTTCCGCTGTGGCGCAATCCAAAGCGCGGGCAAATCGTGATTTTCAAGCCGCCTTTCGCGCTCAATCAGCCTGACTATGTAAAACGCGTCATCGGACTTCCCGGCGAAACGGTTGACGTTCATGACGGGGCGGTCTGGATCAACGGGAAAAGGCTTGAAGAGAATTACACCACCGGTCCTTCCGAGCCGGCTCCCGCAGGGCTCGCTCCCAACCATCTCGATGACCTGAAGCTTCCCTACACCGTGCCGCACGATTGCTATTTTGTCATGGGCGACAATCGCGCGGATTCCATGGACAGCCGCTTCTGGGGCTGCATGCCGCGCAAAAACCTGATTGGTACGCCCGTGATGATTTACATGTCGCTCGATGCCTCTCGTTACGCCTGGGAGCCTGGTGAATACCGCTTGCGTTTTTTTGCGTACGCGAATGCCATCATTCATCCGGGAACGGTTCGCTGGAGGCGGTTGTTCCGCATATTTTAAGAGTTTCCTGAAGATTCCTGGTTTGTTGAAATGGCAGCAACCCGCCGCGGCCAAGCTTCGGATATTAGTAAAAGAACAAAAGATGCAATCCACAGTTCACGCGGGATAAAATACTCGAATGGGTCTCCAATGAAATACGCTGATGCAGGAGTGAACATCGCCGTAGCGGATGATGCCAAACAGCGAATCCGCCATCATGCCAGCCGCACATTTACCCCCGGTGTGCTCGGCGGAATTGGCGGTTTTGGCGCGCTCTTCGCGCTCGACAGGAAAAAATGGAAGGAACCCATTCTCGTTTCCAGCGCCGACGGCGTTGGCACCAAACTTAAGATCGCCATGGCCATGAACGTCCACGCCACCGTCGGCGGCGATCTCGTCAATCACTGCATCAATGACATTCTCGTGCAGGGCGCCGAATCGCTTTTTTTCCTCGACTATCTGGCCATGGGCAAGCTCGTTCCCGACGTCGTCGAACAGCTTGTGGAAGGCATGAGCCGTTCCTGCCGCAAAGCAGGTTGCGCGCTGATTGGCGGAGAAACCGCGGAAATGCCTGGTTTCTATCCGCCCGGCGAATACGATCTCGCGGGATTCATCGTCGGCGTTGTCGAACGCAACCGGCTGCTTACCGGCAAAGCCGTGAAACCCGGGGACACCTTGTTCGCACTGCCTTCGGCTGGTTTGCACACCAACGGCTATTCGCTCGCGCGCAAGCTCGTTTTTGAAGTGGCCAAGCTCAAGCCGGACACCTACGTAGCGGAGGTCGGCAATAAAATCGGCGCGGAACTTCTGAAGCCGCATCTGTGCTATGCACCGGCGCTGAAGAATATTGTCGCGCGCGGCTGGGTCTCCGCCCTTGCGCATATTACCGGTGGCGGCATCCCCGGAAATCTTCCCCGGGTCCTTCCGAGCGGCATCAAAGCCCAGATTGAGCTGGACTCCTGGCCCGTCCCGCCCATTTTCAAGTATCTTGCCAAGCTCGGAAAAATTGAAACCGATGAACTCTTGCAGTCCTTCAACATGGGAGTCGGCATGATCCTGGTCGTGCCTCCGGCCTTTGTGAAATCCGTCGAAGCCGACCTGAAAAAACGCCGCGAAAAATTCTTCCGCATCGGCCGCATCGAGCGCAGCGACTCGGGCAAAGCCCGCATCGCCTTTAACGGCACGCTGAATCTCTAGCCGCCGCATCCGCGAACAACGCGCAGCCCGGTCTGGTTTAGTTCTCCGCCTGCACATACGCGGGCCGCAATGCCGGCCTGCGCCGTTCGGACTCTTCCTCGACATCCGCCAGCCACCGCAACTCCGTGCGAAACTGTTCCGTCATCAACCGCACCATCCAGACCGCCTCGTGGTGCGCATGGCCCACTTCCTGCAAAATCGACTGCAACGTAGTTTCCTCGCGCTGCAACTCTTTTTCAAGAAAGCTCCGCCGCCGGGCAAGCTGTTTTCTGAAAACTCCGGACTTGGCCTGCCACGAGAGCGCCATCCAGGTTAAAAACGCCGGCCGCTCTCGCTGTGTCGTCCAGCCTCCCGCCGCCAGGGCCAGAGCGAGTTCGTTGCGGCCTTGGGCGGTCGTTTGATAGGCAGTTCTTTGCGGACCGGCAGCCGCACTGGCAGATTCTGAAACCTGGATCAATCCGCGCTTGGCCAGTTTTTCCAGCGAATAATAGACTTGCGGACGTGAAATTCCGGCCCAGTCCCGCACTTCCCGCCGTTCGAGTTCCAGATTCGCCTGATACCCGTGCATGGCCCGTTCCGCCAGCAGACTCAGCAGAACCAGATCCGGTGTTGTCAGGCGTGCGGCACGAACAGGCGCCGGCGGCCGGCGGTCGCCTCTGGCCGCAGCAGCATTCCTTTTTTTCTTTTTCATCGCCGCGCTCGTTCCTGGCCTCGCCGTTTCCTTCTTTTGCTCCACCACCACCACACACACTGCTCGGCCGGCAATCGCGGATTCTTCGCTTGCGCCACCGCTGCGCAAAAGGTATCCAGCACGCAGATATCCTGACGCGCCTTCGCCAAGCGCCCCAGACGGTCAAACAGCCGCTGCGGATTCTGCCGGGCCAGTTGCGGGACACTGCGGATCCCCAGCAATGCAAAATCGTCGAGCATCGCGGGGCCAATCGAAATCAGATCCTTCAGCTGCCGTTTCCCTGCCTTCATAAATACCTCCTTGACGCGGGCTTCCCTTTGCCCTACACTCAGCTAGTCTAAATAAGACTAGACGCAGTGTCAATGCCATTGGGAGGTGTCTATGGGCGTGAAAAAACTTACACCGGTGCTTTTCGTCAAGGAAATCGAACCCGTGCTGCCGTTCTGGATCGACCGGCTGGGCTTCAGCAAAACCATCGAGGTCCCGGAAGGCGACAAACTCGGCTTCGTTATTCTGCAAAAGGGAAATGTCGAACTGATGTATCAGACCTTCTCGAGCGTCGACAAGGACATGCCGGCCATTGCCGCCGACGTCTGCAAAGGACCAACCTTTCTCTATGTCGAAGTGGAAAGCTTCGCAGAAACGTTCGCCGCCATCGGCGCCGCGCCCGTGTACATGCCCAAAAGAAAAACCTTTTACGGCGCAACCGAAATCGGCGTTAAAGATCCGGCCGGCCATTTCATCACGTTTGCCGAGCTGGACGCCGCGCCGCAAAACTAGGCCGCGGTTATTTTGGTCCGGCCGGCGGAGCAGTCGCTCTCCGCGCCACTTCGGTGGGAACCGCAATCGAGCGCGCCCCATTTTTTCCCAGAGCGCGTACCGCGAAAAAGTGATTGTCGGTAGACACGCCCGGCAAAACGGTTTCTCCACTCCTCTCGACCACCTGATAAACGCTCCAGCGCGCGTCGGTCGTCTCGCGCCACAAAATCTCAAAGCCGGCGCGTTCGGGGTCTTCGCCGGCGGCCCAACTGACCTTGGCATCCGGGGTCACCGCTCCCGTCAGCCGTACCTCGGTTGGCGGCACCGGCGCCATCGCCAGTTGCCGCAGCGCTTCCGCGTTGTCGCGGGCCACATTTCCCATGAATGTAAAATTCAAATATTTTTCGAAGTCCCCATATTCAACACCGTTTTCCGTGCGCGGTGTCTGGTGCTGACGGTCATAATTCTCCAGTGGCTCGGTGAAACGCACGGCCGGAAAGCCGGCCTTGTAAAATGGATAGTGATCGCCGCCGCGTCCGAAGCGGTCCACGCGGAAAATCAGCCGTACCGCGGCCCGCCCGTCGATTTCCTCGATCGCTCGCCCCAGCTCCCGCGACGGGGAATCCGCATCGTCAATTTCTCCGTTGCCGGAAAACAGCCGCACGCGATGCGGCGCGCCCGGTGCGCCATCCGCCCCCACAATGTCATCATCCAGCATTCCGCCCACGGTGTAGCCCTGTTGCTTGGCCCACTCCAGCATATGCGTGCTTCCCAATAGGCCTTGCTCTTCGCCGGAAACCGCGGCAAACAACAGCGTCGCGCGCAAGCCTCCGCCAGTTTTCTGCGCCAGCCTGCTCAGAACTCTGGCGCACTCGACGCTAACGGCCGTTCCAGACGCGTCATCGTCGGCGCCCGGGGCATCCGCTTTTGCGTCCATCACGTCGGATGGCCTTGAATCGAAATGCCCGGAAACAATAAACAAGGTTTTGGAAAGTTTCTCATCGTGGCCGGGAAGAATCGCGTACACATTTTCCAGAGCTGCGCCCTTGCCGGGAGTGCGTTCTGACTTTGCTGCAAACTTGTCCACCACAACTTGCAGCCGTCCGCCGGAGTCTTTCGCGATCTCGTTCAGGCGTTCCACGATCTTGTCGCGTGCGCAGCCGATGCCCCGCTGCGGATCGCTCCAGGAAGAAAGCGTCAACCGCGTTCCGCACGCTACCAGCTTGGCAATCAACGCTCGCAGCGTTTTTTCATCAATGTCCTTGCGAAGAATTGCGCCTGTCGGCCGCGGCAAAATCTTCGGATGCGGCCGGCCACTCGGCGGCTCCGCCGGGTCGTGCGGCACGCTCTGTTGCCCTGCTGCTATTCCACCGCACAGCACAAGCAGCAATCCCATCGCGGCACTCCGGGCAAAATCCCGGGCCAGCTGCGATAGGGCGGGTCCGCCGGGGCGGAGGGTTGCCGCAGGAATTGCAAACTTGCTGAAGCCGTTCGTTTTCATATTCATTTTTCTCCAGAATCCAGCCGGAATTCTAGCGCGATAGAGCGCTCTTTGCGATCTTTTGCGCAACTGCTGCGTTTTGCTGCGGCAACCGAATATGCTAACGTTTTTTGCTTATGACGAAGCGTATTGGCGTGCTCCTTAGCGGCCGTGGCTCGAACCTGGAAGCCCTGGCCGACAGTGTCGCTGCGGGTAGAATCCCCGGCGCGGAAATCGCCATGGTCATCAGTAACCGCCCGGACGCTCCCGGCATCGAACGCGCAAAGTCGCGCGGCATCCCGGCCGTGGCCATTCCCTCGAAAGGCTTGGAACGCGAGGCCTACGATCGTCAGGTTGTGGCCCTTCTGCAAGAGAGGAACGTCGACCTGATCTGCCTGGCCGGTTACATGCGGCTGCTCTCTCCGTATTTCGTTGCCGCATTTCCCGACCGGATTCTTAATATCCATCCCTCCCTGCTTCCGTCCTTTCCCGGACTCGAATCGCAGCGTCAAGCGCTCGAATACGGGGTGAAATTCGCCGGCTGCACGGTCCATTTCGTCGACGAAAATCTTGATGCCGGTCCCATCGTGTTGCAAGCCGTTGTCCCTATTGTAGATGCTGATACCGAAGAAACACTGTCGGCCAGAATCTTGGCCGAAGAACATCGGATTTACACGGCGGCCGTAAATATTGTTCTGCAAGGAAAATACAAGATTTCCGGGCGGCGTGTCGTCGCGGCGGAGTGAGAAAAGAGTTTCTTGTAAAATAAAATGAATCAACATAATTTCAAACCGGTTGCCGAACAGCTCGCCTACATCAAAAAAGGCGTTGCGGAAATCATTCGCGAAGATGAACTCAAAGCCAAGCTCGAGAAATCGGCGAAAACCGGAAAGCCTCTCCGCGTAAAACTTGGCGTAGATCCCACCGCTCCCGACATTCACCTTGGCCATACCGTAGTCATCCGCAAACTGAAACATTTTCAGGAGATGGGCCACACCGCCGTGTTCCTGATTGGCGATTTCACCGCCATGGTCGGCGATCCCACGGGGCAGTCCGAAACGCGTCCCCCGCTCACCCGGGAACAGGTTAGTGCCAATGCCAAGACCTATCTTGATCAGGTCTACAAAATTCTCGACCGCGACAAAACCGAAATCCGCTATAACAGCGAATGGCTCGACAAACTCAGCAGCTATGACATCGTCCGCCTCTGCGCAAAATATCGCGTCGCCCGCATGCTGGAGCGCGAAGACTTTCACAAACGCCTCACCACCCAGCAGCCGATCTCGATGCACGAACTTCTGTATCCGCTCATCGTTGCTTACGATTCCGTGGTTCTTGAAGCCGACGTTGAACTGGGGGCCACCGAACAGAAATTCAATCTCTTGATGGGCCGGGAAATTCAACGCGAATACGGCCAGGAGTCGCAAGTCGCGCTTACGATGCCAATCCTCGTCGGCCTCGACGGCGCGCGCAAAATGTCCAAGAGTCTCGGCAATTACGTTGGCATCACCGAATCGCCCGGTGAAATGTTCGGCAAAATGATGTCCATCCCCGACGAACTGATGTGGTCCTACTACGAGCTCGTCACCGATCGCCGCCCCGAGGAAATTGTCGCCCTCCAGAGCGAAGTCGCTTCCGGCGTTGTGCATCCCATGGACGCGAAAATGCGTCTGGCCCAGGAAGTCATCGCCGGTTTCCACGGCGCCGAAGCCGCCGGCAAAGCCGCCGAGGGTTTCCAGCGCGTTTTCCGCGACCGGCAATCGCCGGTCGATGTTCCAGTGCATAAACTTCCGCCGGGAGCGGCGAGAAAAGTTACCGCGTTGCTGGTCGAACTCAATCTGGTCCCTTCCAGAAGCGAAGCCGAGCGATTGATTAAGCAGCGCGGGGTTGAAATCAATGAAGTACTGATGGAAGATCCACGCAAAGAACTGGATCTGAGCCAGCCGGCCGAGTTTCTGATTCGCGCCGGTAAGAAGAAATTCGCGAGAATTGTCGTTGAATAATCGACCTTAGAATTCATTTTCATGGACCAAGCCAACATACTGATTATCGGCGGCGGGGTGATCGGTTGCGCGATTGCGCGCGCTGTTTCGCAGCGCTGGCCGGACGTTTTTCTCGTAGAGCAATTTCCCAAGCTGGGTATGGCCACCAGCACGCGCAACAGCGGCGTGATTCACGCGGGGCTGTACTATCCAAATGATTCTCTCAAGGCGCGCCATTGCGTTGAAGGCAATCGGCTCACCTACGAATTCTGCCTGCAGCACAATGTGCCGCACCGCCACTGCGGAAAACTGGTGGTCGCCGCCGACGCTCATGAAGAAGAAGCGCTCGTCGCTCTCAAAAAACGAGCCGAGCGGAATGGCGTCGCTGGGCTGCGGCTGATTGGACCCGAAGAAATACGCAAAAAGGAGCCGCATATTGTTGGCCATGCGGCCATCGACGTTCCATCGACAGGGATTGTTTCCGCCGAAGAACTGGTTCACGCGTATGCCCGCGTGGCGGTCAGCCAGGGCGCAAATATTGTTATCCGCGCTCGTGTGGTTTCGCTCGAACCTGCGGGCCAGGTGATTCGCGTCGGTCTGCGCATCGGCGACGACGGGGACGCGCAGGACGAAACGATTGAAGCCCGCTGCGTGATCAATTCCGCCGGTCTTTACGCCGATGAAGTGGCCGCGCTGCTCGGAAATAATGCGTACCGCATCTACCCAGTGCGCGGCGAATATTGCGAAATCCGCGGGCCGAAAGCTTCGCTTATCAACAATCTGGTGTATCCGGTGCCGCACTCCGGATTGAGCCTTGGCGTACATTTCACAAAAACACTTTGGGGAACGTTTCTCGTTGGTCCGACCGCTACCTATGTCGACGGCAAGGACAATTACGAGCGCGGCCGCCTGGCCGTTTCCTATTTTGCGCAAAGCGCGAAGACTCTGCTCCCGGAAATCGAAGAGCGCGACTTTCAGCTCGGCTACTCGGGCATTCGCCCCAAACTTGTCGCGCCCGATGAGCAGGGAATGGGCGATTTTGTGATTACCCGCGATCCCCAAGTGCCGCAGGCGATTCATCTTGTTGGAATGGAATCGCCCGGGCTGACCGGAGCTCCTTCAATCGCCGCACAAGTTGCGGAAATGGCTGCCGAAGTTTTGTCCTGAGCCGGTCACGAATATTTCAAGCCAACTTCAGGTACCCGGAAAGAAACGGGTGCGCCGGGCCGGCCGCCCGACGGGCTTCAGGAAGCGGGGAAAAGAGTGGGTGATTCGCGGGGCTGGTCCGCTATTTTATCCAGCTGGGGGTAGTGATCGCGGAGAGGTTCGGGAACTTTGACTCTGGATTTGTTTAGGATGTGCATGAGGGTAAGGGCGGTGACGATGGATTTTGCGGCGAAGTGGTTGTTGGTGATGACGTAGATGGATTTGCTTTCTTGTTCGATTTTTTCGACGCGTGCGGCCCACGGCTTGAGTTCTTCACTGCTATAGAGATAGTTGTAGCGTTCGTAGGCGGGAATTTCGGGATCTTCGCTGAACCAGGTGTCGTAGCGGCGGCCGTGGAAGCGGACATAACCGATTGGCGAGGTTACGTGGTCGGTAGGTTCAAGCGAGCGGCCGATGATCGGTTGGTCGATATTGCAGAACCCTGCCCGGTGTTCGGCCAGCAAGTCAAAAAACGGTTTTTCGTTCCAGGTCGCGTGGCGCACTTCGACGACCAGCGGATAGTCGCGGAAGCGGGCGAGCAATTCTTGCAGACGGGCGAGGTTCCCTTGGTTGTTGTGGAAGGAAAAGGGAAATTGCAGGAGGACGGCGCCCAGTTTTCCTTTTTCGCGAAGCACATCGAAACCAGAGCGAACCGATTTTTCGTCTTCAGCGGTTGCACCGATTTCATGTGTGAATTTTTGCCAAAGCTTCGCGGTAAACAGGAATCGGGGATTGCCGGAGACCTGCTCGGTCCACTGGCGGCAGTGATCGGGATTTAGGGGATTGTAGAACGACGTGTTGATTTCGATGGTGTCGAAAAATTCGGCGATGTAGCCAGGTTCGCTGAAGCCGCGGGGTCTGCGTTTTGGATAAAAGATGCCTTTCCAGTCCGCGTAGGACCAGCCCGCGGGGCCGAAACGGATTTCAGGAGGTTTTGGCGCAGGCATATTTCATGAGTATATATGCGGCCATTCCCCTGGAAGCCCCAAAACGTATTGAATATTGAAATGCCGGTAAGAATTAGGAGTGGGGATCGAAGCTGACGGTGACTTCGACAACGGATTCGGCTGCATTTTCGGCGAATTTCCACTGATTAACGGCACTTTGTGCGGAGTCGGCGAGAATGGCGTTGCCACCGAGAATTTCAATGTGCTTCACGGTGCCGTCTGCCTTTACGGTAACTTTCATGCGGACGGTGCCGCCGATGCCGCGGCGTTTGAGAATCGCCGGATATTGTGCTTCGACTTTTTTGATAATGCGGCGCGATGTTTCCTGCGCGCTCGCAAGCGAACTGCCGGCGAGAACAAGGAAAGCGCCGAACAAAACGCTGCGCGAAATCATGCGACCTCTGATTCTGCTCATCTTGCGACCTTCAAAACTGAGTTCCGTAGGATGCGGCTCGGGGCAAAGGACTGCCCGGCTACTACCTTTGGTTGCCAGATTAGCTGCAGGAAGAGGACCAGAGACGCGACTACCAGGTGTGGATGGCGCGTAAATGGCACGGAATTTCCAGGATACTCGTAAATTATTGTAACTACAGGTTTTAAATTGCAGGTCCCGGATGGCAAACGAGGCCCGCGACCGGGGAAGAGACGCCAGCGCGGGAGTGAGTCTCACGGTCGTCGTTGCAGATTGAGAAAAAGGGGGATGTCGGCTCCGGGGTTGCGAGACAGGAGTCCTGCGCTGGCAGGCCCCCCAGGGAGATAAGAGCAGCCGGTTTGTGACTCCGGACGGCGCCACGAGAGCCGGCCCTGCTTGCCCCGTATTGAGTGACTGGCTGGTTGTTTTTTCCTGCGGCGCGCACCGAAACCAGGCATTCCCGGCGGCTGAAGCCGGCGGCGGTTTTGCGTTTACGGCTGATGGAACCGTGTCCTTCGTCGTTCGAACGGGCTCGCTATACGCCGCAGGCGACAACCCTTGGGCGCTGACGAATTTGCGCACGAGAATGCGCGAACCGAGTGGACGGAAATATCCACATGGATGGCGTTTTCTTTCTGCAGATGATGACCTATAGTGGCGACGGCAATTTGGGGGAGGATTTCTCATGGAACTTTGGTCGCGTCGTAGATTTTTTCTGACTTCGCTTGTGGGGAGCGCGGTTGCCAGCGCTGGAAAATTATGGGGGGCAACGCCGGCCGCCGGGGTCAACAGGCCTGCGAGCGAAGCGCTGGGGCAAGGGGCTTTGGCCAAGGGCAAACGGCCCGTGATTATTTCCAGTGCCAATGGTGTGAACGCGCTTGCGAAAGGAATGGCGGTTTTGCAAAAGGGCGGCGACACGCTCGATGCCGCGATTGCCGCCGTGACGGTGGTGGAAGACGATCCGAAAGACAGTTCGGTCGGTTACGGCGGATTGCCGAATGAGGAAGGAGAAGTGGAACTGGATGCGAGCGTGATGCATGGGCCTACGCGGCGCGCGGGATCCGTGGCTTCTGTGAGGAAAATCAAAAACGTGGCGCAACTGGCGAAAGTGGTGATGGAGCGGACCAACCACGTGATGCTCGTGGGCGATGGCGCGCGGCGATTCGCGGTAGCGGAAGGATTTCCGGAAATGAGTTTGCTGACCGAAGAGTCGCGACTGGCCTGGCTGGCGTGGAAAGCGTCGTCGTCGCTGAATTGGCGGCCGGGAATCGACAGTCCGGAATGGAAGGAACACATGGCGGCTTTGCTGGACACTCCGGAAAAGTTGGCGCTGCAGCCATGGATTGAAAGTGTGCTGCTGCATCCGCCAACCGGGACAATTCCGTGCATGGCAGTCGATGAGAAAGGAGATTTGTCGGCGACCACGACGACTTCCGGACTGGCCTGGAAAATTCCCGGGCGCGTAGGCGACTCACCGATAATTGGCGCGGGATGCTGCGTGGACAATGAGGTGGGTGCGGCCGGCTCGACGGGGAAAGGCGAAGAGAACATCAAGATTTCCGGCGGGCACACGATTATTGAAATGATGCGGCAGGGAAAATCGCCGACCGATGCGTGCCTGGAAGCGTTGTCGCGGATTGCGCGGAATTACAAAAACGACAAGAAGAAATTGAAGACCTTTCACATCTTCTTTTATGCGCTGAACAAAGATGGCGTTCACGGCGCGGCGTCTCTTTGGAATAATCTGTACGACAAGAGGCCGGCGACGTATGCGGTCAATGACGGCGGAGAGTCGCGATTGATGAAGTGCACCGCGTTGTTTGATGAAACGCATCTGGAAGATTAAAAAAACGCGAGCGCAGCTGTAGTTACGGGAGCGCCGGACGGGACGCTCCCGTTTTTTTTGCGGCAAGGTGAACCGTTTCGCAGCCGAAGTCCGCTGGCGCCCGGTGGCATTCGTCCGTTCAAGCCCTGCGCTTGCAGCCCTGGCGAAACGGGGCCTGCTCCATCGTTCAGCGGGCTTTGCGCTCGGGTCAGTGTGCCGCGCCGCCGGATTCGGCCGGGCCGAACTTTTTGGTGAAGAAGATGAGCGGCACGCTCACCAGGCAGATGCAGCCGATCAGCCAAAAGCAGTCCAGAGCGGCCTGGAACGCCGCTTGGCGCTCGATAATCTTTCCGATTTGCGCCTGCGCGTGGACGGCAGCGTCCGGAAGTGAAAATCCGTGGCGCGCGAAATAGGCAGACAAGTTAGAGAGCATCTCTTTGTAACGCAGGGAAACCGGCGTGGCATGGGACACCAGAACCGAACGATGGTACTGCGTACGGCGCGCCAGCATGGTGGTTACAAAGGCGATGCCGAAACTGGCACCCTGATTGCGAAAGAGATTTGTAAGGCTGGAGGCCTTGTTGTTCTTGTGTTTCGGCAAAAATGAATACGCCAGTTGGCTTACGGGAATGAACAGCGGAGCGATGCCCAGGCCCTGAATGGCGCGCGCCAGTGCTTCGTGCCGGTAGTCGGTGCCGAGATCGAAACTCGCGTAATACCACATACTCAATGCAAAAATAAAATAGCCGACGGCGATCATGGGCTTTACGCCGACTTTTCGAAGAAGGCGGACCATGAGTGGCGCCAGAACTACGATGACCAGTGCGCCGGGTCCCAGGACCAGCCCAGCGTCGGTGGCGGAATATACGTAGAGGCCCTGCAGCACCTGCGGAATCAGAACTGTCGAGCCAAATAGCGCGAAACCAAACAAGAAATAGTAAAAATTCGCAATCGCAAAGTTGCGCTCCCCGAGAAGGCGCAATTCCACCACAGGATCGGGATGGCGCCACTCCCAGATGGCGGCAATAAACAAAGCGATGATGGCAATGGAAAAGAAAATCACGATGAAATTGCTTTCAAACCAGTCTTCGGTTTGTCCGCGATCGAGAACGACCTCCAGGCAGGCGAATCCGAGGGCCACGAGGAAAATTCCGAGGCCGTCGATTCGCAGTTTGCCGCCGCGGCGGGCCGCTGCAACTTCCCGGGTAAATTCCGGCGGGTCGGAAACCAGCCGATTGGTCAGCAGAAGGGAAACCATGCCAATGGGAATGTTGATGAAAAAAACCCACCGCCAGCTCCAGTTGTCGGTGATCCAGCCGCCCAGCGGCGGACCGATTACCGGAGCCGTTACGATGGCCATGCTGTACAGGGCGAACGCGGCTGGACGTTTCTGAGGGGGAAACGTATCCACCAGGATGGCTTGCTCGACCGGGGCGAGACCGCCGCCGCCGACCCCCTGCAGCACACGAAAGAAAATCAGAAGCCCCAAGCTCGGAGCCAGCCCGCAGAGCAGGGAGCTGATCGTGAAAAGCATTACGCAAATCATGTAGTAGCGTTTCCGTCCAAAGACACGGCTCAGCCAGGCAGAGAGCGGCAGGACGACGGCGTTCGAGACCAGATAGCTGGTGAGAACCCAGGTGCTTTCATCGTAGCTGACAGCCAAGCCGCCGGCGATGTGCGGAAGCGCGACGTTGGCAATGGCCGTGTCCAGCAATTCCATGAAGGTCGCCAGCGTGACCACCACAGCGATCACCCACGGGTTGCTGGCTTGCCGGGCGGACGCGATGGCGGGGAATGTGGTGGCTGCGGCGGCGTTCACGAGGGCTCCCGGCGAATTGGATGCAAAAAGAGACCGAACGGTCTCATTAAATATATGCTAAGCTCTCAGTTGAGACCAAACGGTCTTTTATTGGAACGTAGCGGAGGCGCTGCCATGCGCAAGGGCCAGCGAACCAGGCAGGAGATCGTCGAAAAGGCAGCGGAACTGTTCAACCGCAAAGGCTATGAAGGAACCGCGCTTTCCGACCTGATGGAAGCCACCGGACTGCAAAAGGGGGGGCTGTACCGCCACTTTGCCAGCAAGGAAGAATTGGCGGGGGCCGCGTTTGACCATGCGTGGCAGACTGCTGTGAAAGTTCGCCAGGCCGGGGTCGAGGAAAGCCCCAACTCCCTCGACCGGTTGAAACAGATGGTCCGCAATTTTGTGGACAAGCGGGAAGGCCTGATTCCCGGTGGGTGTCCGTTGCTGAATACGGCTATCGACTCAGACGACGGCAACGCGATTCTGCGCGCCAGAGCGCGCAAAGCGATGAAGCAGTGGCTTGACCGTCTTCGTACGTTTGCCGAGCAGGGAATTGCCCGCTCGGAAATCAAGCCGGACGTAGAGCCGGAAAAACTAGCCACTTTGCTCGTGGGAACACTCGAAGGCGCTTTGATGGTCGGCAGGCTCAATCGTAGCGATGAACCACTGCAAACGGCGCGGCGGCATCTTGAAGCTTATCTGGAACAGCTGCGCCGGACCGGATCGTAAAGCAAGTTGCGAGCATGTTCCGGACGGAGGCGCAGCCAAAGGCTCGCGCAGACTACTCGGAAGCGCCGAGAGGCAGAAAATACTGCGTGCCTTTGACGGGATCCTGCAGACGGCGGAGGAGTTGCTGCAGGTCTTCGCTGCGTTCGACAAAATCGATGTCGGAAGTATTGATTACGAGCAGGTCCGACTTGGCATAGCGGTAAAAGAAATGCTCATACGCCGCTGCCACTTCTTCGATGTATTCCTGCGAAATCTGCGTTTCGTCCTTGGACGCTTTTTTTACGATTCGCGAGCGGAGGACTTCCGGCTTGGCCTGCAAATAAATGACCAGGTCTGGCGCGGGAATATCGGCAGTCAATGCTTCGTAGTAGCGCTCGTAGAGTTTTAGTTCTTCGTCATCGAGATTGAGATTGGCAAAGATGCGATCCTTCTCCATCAAGAAATCGGAGAGCAGGGGGGCGGGCGCTTCGACGGCCAGCGCTTCGCGAACGCGTTTTTGCCGCTCCATCAGAAAATACATTTGGGCACGCAGAGCGGAACCGGGTTTTTCTTTGTAGAAGTCGGCAAGGAAGGGATTGTCTTCGCAATCGTAGATGCGACGGGCGTGCAGGCGTTCGGCAAGAACGCGCGCCAGTGTGGTTTTTCCAACGCGTAAAGGGCCTTCGATCACGATGAAACGGGGCGGTTGCGGGCCGCTTTGCGTCGAGGGTGCACGTTTTGCGGAGCTGGATTCGTTGGGCGCCATTCGTTTTTATGTTCGTAGCACAGCAATGTTTTGCTACTGCCGGGCCACGCTAATGCGCGTGATTATAGCAGAGTCATATCCGCCGTTGGGCTTGTTTGCCTTGTGAAAATCATTGAAAAAATAGCCGGGCAATGGAAAAGAGACGATCAAGCATGCAGGCGGAGTCCCGGGTGAGGGCGTACCAGGAAAAGCGGTAGTACGCAGGTCCTAGGAAAAAAAAACGGAAGATTAAGAACGAGTACCACCGGTCATGTGACCGACGGGCCAGTGACACCTGACCGTGAGACCAGCATACTGGCTCTAGTTGCGAGCTGCTCGTCTATCCCCACCGGACGCGCCGCAGGCAGTACGGATTCACGAAGCTCGCGGCCACTGAGGTGGTTCATGGTTTTCGCAGCGCTGCTCCTGTTGTGCTCCTTTCCGCAGAACGGAGACACACAAAAAACTATTTCCGAAACGCCTGGACTTGTTGCAGAAAACCGCAACATGGATTCTCCGCTCCTCCCGTCGGACTCACTGGCAGCAAAACCAGCTTGGGTCGCCGCACCCAGCGCCAAGGTTAGGACCGATGCCGAGCTGGCGGCAGAACCGGATCCTGCGCGGCCCGCATTTATGCCTGGAATGCCGCTGCGTGCCGCGACGAATCGCTATTCCGAATCACCGAAGCAGAGGAAGATTTGGTATGGACTTGTCGCCACCGGCCACACAGCTGCCGTATTCGATGCGTGGTCGACCCGCCGGGTACTTTCTGGAAACTATGGAACCGAACAAAATCCCCTGCTGCGCCCGTTTGCGCATTCAGGAGCGTTGTATGTTGCGACGCAAGTGAGTCCTGCGGTGATGGATTATCTGGGCAAGCGCATGATGACGAGCCGGAATTCGTTTGTCCGAAAAATGTGGTGGCTGCCGCAATCCGTCGGCGCAGGATTTTCATTCGCGGCTGCTGCTCACAATTCCTCGATCACCCATTGATCCCTCGTGGCCGGATGGCCCCTGTTGAATGTGAATTCATCGAGTGTACTTTCTGAAAAATGGCAGGCTATCGTCTGCGATTCGACTGCGTTGGCGGTATTTTGCCGGGCACTTGTCGGACCATACTATCCAGATTTCGAAGAACGTACCGCCCGCCAGGCGAGTTAATAACTTTGTGGTTGCCCGTGAGAACGAAGCCGCCCGGCGGCGGACAAAATCACGGGAAAGTCACACAAGTACTTGGCGTAGCTCTAAACGAAGCTTTGGTGCTTACCCGGTGGATCATTCGTACCGAAGGGCGACTATGGAGGTCACGAGTGGCTTGGAATCGATCATTCTTCAGCGACTCTGGAGGAGGAGGAGGAGCAAGGTTCTGCCCGGGTAGTGCTAGAGGGGAAAGCACAAGAGACAATAACGCCAAAGCATAAGCACAAATTGACTTTTCCACGTCCGATATCCCTCCCGGGACAATAGCGTTGTCGAGGTAATTCAATTCACCAACCGCACAACATACTTCGTGCACAGGCTTACAGATGGATCAATCGCGTCTGCGGTCAGTCATAGTCTCACTGCTTCGGCCTCAATCTCCCCAGCAGCTTGTCGAACCGTACCCAATAGATTGCAGAGTCCTTTGCGCTGGTGCCTCGCGTGTAGAAGAGATACTTGCCGTCCGGCGTGACATACGCAGCCCATCGATGCGCCAGGCCATCGTTGATCTTTGGTCCAAGGCTTACCGACGTAGTCCAAGTGGAATCGGACCTGCGAAAAGAGATGTAGAGCTCGCACTCGAACGTCTTTGTCTCTTTCGCACTGACAATCATGTACGACTCATCCGGGGCGATAAAGAAATCGCTGTTCACGCCCAACTCGTTCAGCGGCACGCCAAGGCTCTTCACCTGCGGGCCAGCCGCGGAGATATTCAGCGTCGAAAACGAATTTGTTATCCCGGCCTTCCTGTCCTCGGCGTCGCTCTCGCTTGAGATATAGATGGTGCCGCTCTTCGTCGGCGTAAACCCATACATGCCGAAAGGCTCCTCGTAAGCCACTACCGGCACGGTCCAGCCATCTTTGGTCCGCTCCGAGCGCCACACATGCTTCGGGTCGTCGTCCTCAAAATACATCTCACTGTCGTCTGGCGCCATCACAACAGCAAACAAGTGTTCGTTCAACACCGTCGGTCCGGCCCAGCGATGGCCGTCGTACCGGAAGGCCTTGATCTTTGCATTCGCCAAGCTCCCCCACCGGTCACTCTGCAGGTAATAAATCTCTCGTCCGTCTCGCGAGAAGGCAATGTGGTCCATCGCAATCGTCCCCGGCTCAGTCAGCAGATCACGCGCAAAAATCTGCGGCGTGTCCGATGGGCGCGTCTGTCCCAGGTACGCCTGCGGACTGTCCCAGAAACTCTTCTGCCCTTCGGCCACCGCCGTCAGACAGCCAACTGCAATCAACCCTGCGGCAATATATTTCAGACGCACGTTTCACACCTCCTCGTTGAGCTTGAAAACATTCATCGCCCCATCAGAAGTGCATGTCTGGTTCCATTGCGGGTCTCTGTGTTTTCAGAGTCTTATGTGGTAGTACCACAGGAAGCCGTGTTCAATATCCAAAATTACCGTCCGAAAACGGACGCGTCAGCGCGGACCCAGTCGCGGCGACACTCGTTTTGAGCACAAGGCGGAAAGCGGATAGGGACCGGAAATTCGGCCAGTGTAGACCAACCTAGGTTGTAGGTTCCGTTCGGGGTATTACAGCCTGTGAAGACAACTGCCGGCTCTCTTCGCGGCCGGTTTGAAGAGTGAAGCTGCTGAACGGAGCTCGTGCTCCGATCGTTTGGACCTTAAGGTCTGTTAGCTATTTCTCCGAGATCCCAACTACTACGGTATGTCCGTCATCTGTGTGAGATGCGGTCAATCGGCAGTACCACATTTTCATAGAAAAAAGAGTATTCGGTGCGATGCCGAATGCTCTTTGGAATCCACAAGAAACTCTTAGAATAAGTCCTTGAGAGTCAGCCAGCGCACGTGACCATTGCATCGAGCAATTCGAAAAAATCACGATGTTGGCCCCATGTTGGACCCACACTCGAAGTAGCTTGATTTCGCACACTGTATTACAATGAAAACAAACGCATTGCACGGTTCCCCGGTAGCTCAATGGTAGAGCATTCGGCTGTTAACCGAAGGGTTGCTAGTTCGAATCTAGCCCGGGGAGCCAACTTAATCTCGGTCCCTCAATCACTTAGACAGCTTTTCTACTTTGTGTTTTGTTCGTCTCTGGTTGCCCAAGTTGCCCAACTAAGACTTTTTGAGCCAAAGAAAAACCGAGACCCATACGGCCTGCCTCAAATTTTCTCCACTCCAAATCTTCCTTCAACTGCTCAGAATACCTGTCAAAGACGCCTTTGTTTGCGTGACCTAGCCAGAATTTTTCCAGGTCCCACGGTGCGCGATTGCTCCAGGATCAACCACGAGGAAGGTCTCTTCTACATTGGAATCCGGTTCACTGGCAAAACCTATTTCAGTTTGCAGTTCAGCCCACTGATAGTGACGGAGGATGTCGAGTTCTCGGATATGAGTTCGGGAGACGATGTAATTATTTGCAGTCGATCGGTGTGCTCGCGACTTCCTTACCTATAAGACGGCCTTGTGTCTGTCGATCCGCGCGGTCCGTACACCGGCTGCGGCTGCCCACGTTCATACGCTCCAAGGTCCGGAGCTCGGCCCGTGAAGCCTTCGTTGACGTTAGGAATCTTCACGCCTGCATCAACGGCTTTACTGTCCGCCTTCAATGTGAAATTCAGATCGGCGGCCTCGTACGGCTTGCCGTAGGTGCCGGCATTCGGTGGCGGGTTCGGCGGTTGAAGGCTTTCGAAGATGTCGTAGTCGACCTCGATGCCGTGGGTTTCCTGGCCGGTGGCCACCGCCAGCTCCGCCAGCGTCTTGAATCGCTGCGGCTGCGCTTGCGCGTAGTCAGCAAGGGCAGGCGGCTTGGCGCCAATCCAGGTGTAGTTCTGCTCGACGCCCTTGTTCGGACGGAATCCGTCGTAGTCGTAGGTCGAGTACGTCGTCGATCCGCCGAGCGACGCAATGCCGTTCTGTCGATCGGTTCCGAGAAACAGGTTGTTCGCGAAGTGCGCGTTTGACACCTGCTCGTTCGTGCTGTCCTCGGCGACGATCGTGTTGTGATACACAATCACCCCCGCCGGATTGCTAAACTTCAGCGCGACCGGCGTGTTGTAGACAACGTTGCGGATGTAGTACGCGGGGCCGCCGAAAATCGGCTGTGCGCTCAGAGCAGTGTGTGCGGCGTTGACGCCGCGGTTGCGCATGATGCGGATGTTGTGGACGCCGCCGTCACCTTCGATGAAATCGTCGCCAGTGACGTAGATGTCATTGTTGTAGATGTCGATCGCCACCGCCCAGTGCTTGCGATCGGGATCCGGAATGCCATGCGTCGAAATCGTGATGCCGTCATGGAAGAATGCCACGGCGTTGTGCGCGATCGTGTGGCCCGACCCGTAGACCTTGATCGCGTAGTAGCTGTTGATCGAATGCGCGCCGTAGAGGCCGGGATTCGCCCAGCCCAGCGTGCGGTAGTGATCGTCGCGCCCGATGAAGACGTTGTCCGCGAGATAGAAGCCTGTCGATCCCGCAAACTGGGCTTCAATGCCGATCCCGACGCTCTCGAACCGGCAGTTCTTGACGGCGAGCCCTTCGGCACCCGCGACATCCTTGACACCGGCCCAGAATGCCACTTCAGTGTTGCGAAAGGTCATGCCCTCGAAGATGTGGTACGTCGAGCCCATCACATCGAACAATCTGAACGCGCCGTCACCGTCGAAGACCACCTCGCCGTCGCCCGCCGATTTGATCACAATCGGCCTCTCAGCGGTGCCCTTCGCCGTCAGCAAATACGTACCGTCGAACGTCAGCCCGTACGGATCGACGTAGTTGTGCCGATCGCCCTTGTACAAACCGGCATGGACGAGAAAGGTGTCGCCAGGCTCCGCTTTGTGGAGCGCGACGACGTTCCAGTCACCTGTGCCGACATAGCCGTTGTACGCCGCCATGAGACCCGTCACGTTCGGATTCTCCTTCGGTCGATTCGCCGGCCATGTCAGTGGATAGACGTGGATCGTTCGGCCGCCAGCCGCGGCCTTCGGCTCCGCCCGCGTGTGCACCTGGACGTTCTGGACCGCCGTTCCTGCCACACCATCCGAATCCTTCATCGTCAAACGGACCTCGTATTCCGTATCCGGCTGAAGATCGATGATGCTTCCGGCGAAACGGTCCGGCACGGTATATGGCGCGCGCATAATCCGCTCGCCGCCCATCCGGAGCAGCGGCATGCCCTCCGTCCATGCGGTCTGGCCTGAGACGCGATACCAGACCTCCACGGTCGCATTGCGATTCTCATCGCCGGTGATGTCCCACTCGAAGCCGAGGCAAATCAGCGTGGCCGGCTCGATCACGAACTGGCCGGGTGTCACAGCGTTGGCCGCGCGTACGGGCGACGTGACCATTGCCAGCGCGAGCACGACGAGAATGTTTTTCATGGAGCTCCTCCTAAAGGTGGCCAGCGCGTCGCCACGATCGGCGCGAGCGTTTGGCGAAAGTGGATTATAGCTTGGAGGTGGGGCATCGGCTTGCGGCGGATATGGGAGGACCAAAAGAATTATACTGGCGGTGGGGATGGGCCATGGCACTTCAATGATGCGCCGAGAGAAATGCGTCTCAGAGCAATAGATTCGATCCCCAAGCTATTTCAAGCTCTAGAGAAAAATGCGCTCGACACTGCTAAGCGTGTTCAAGAAAAAACAAACAAAGCCCGCAAAATTGTGAAGGCAATGCAAGCAGTTCCAGAGCCCAAGAAGATTTCCCTAAAAGAGGTTGCTGGCGGTCCCAAGCTTCCTGCGACATTGAATCTCGCGGGGCTAGTTGGGACAATTACGCGGGTGGGCAAGCCATGAATTCCCTCGAATCCAACATCATTCTCGTGCGAGTTGCGCTGATGACTGCATGCTGGCTGCCAACATTACGAGCCTTTCGGTCGTTTCCCGGGGCTGGCTGTGACGCTACTGTCACGGTAGCCGCGGCAAATTGGTGAGAATCTGCGAACAAGAGGGGAATAAATAGGAGAAGTTGACGCTCGCGTTTCATCGCAATTTGCTGATTCTCCTCGGAAAACTCCCGCTCCGGCAAATTACCCGAAGGGTTGCTAGTTCGAATCTAGCCCGGGGAGCCAAATCTTCCTTCTCTTTCAGTCACTTACAAGCTCCCTGTACGGCACCCCGCTAATTCAGACGTTCAGGGTCTCGTTTTTAGTTAGAACTGCAAAAGCCAAAGAACTCCGCGTACGGAGTGCGATCTTGCCCGGGGTACAGTCGTGGCAGCATTTCAGCAACTTCAGGCTGAGGGATTCGTTTCGTCCGAAGTGAGTGCTGGAACATTTGTCATACCGGCGCCAGGGTGGGAGATGACCTCTCCGACTAAACGATTTTCTATAGGAATGGTATTGATCCACATATAGAGCGTCAATAGGAGCCGAAGCATGCGACTGCACGTCACGGGAGAATGACCGGACCCATTGAGACCACCGCGCCAATTGGGAGCTAGGTTCTACTGTCTATCGTTCGGCACGATCTAAGAGGGCCGCAATGGTATCGAGCAATTTTCTCTGCGGTTCAGTCTTGATGAAGTAGGCATCAGTTCCCACGCGAAATAGCTTCACTAGCGAGCTGGGGGAATCATGCATTGAGAAAATCAGAATCTTGGTCTGTGGAGAAAGCTTGCGGAGTTGTCGAGCCAGTTTGCAGGCAGCTAGGGACCGGCATCGTAACATCCAAAATGATGAGATCGGGTTGTAGTTCGACCGTTCGTTCTATAGCTTCCTGACCGTTTGTGGCTTCTGCACAGATGAGAGGGCGATATGGAAGAATTTCTATACGAGCAGATTCCACAATTTCATCTGGCAGCACAACTACCGGGTGTAAGACCCTGAATAACGAGGGTTTAAGGGAATCGAAATCCCGGTCAGAATTTGGAATGAGAATTGCTCCCCTTAACTGCGAGGTTGAAAAACGCCCTCTCCCAGGCTAGCCACAACCTTAGAAAATTTTCTGGGATAGTGCCCAATGACGGCAGTCGAAAACAAACCTATGATGATCCTGATGAGATTGTCGCTGCTGGATTCAGCGAGCTGCGTACTCTCTGGCCCTTCCGCTATCTTGGTTTCCACGATCAGTAGGATCGATCGTGCATTAAGCCGGGCGTAGCTCAATAAGAGTACGCCACGCAGACACCGTCAGTGAGAGGAGAGAGGTTGAAGAGACACGTGCTCTCGATTCGGCGAAGAACATATTCCACATTCGAGCGCTGGCAGAGATTTGCATGAGAGCAAGATGAAGGATAAATACGCGCTGAGCACTCACTAGGGGGGAACGATGTACTCAATTTTGAGATCCAAACTCGCCACTGTCCCGTTCGCAATTCTTTGTATGTTCTTTGTGGCTCCTCAAGCATTTTCGCAGAACAACAAGGTCATGGGAGAAGTGCGGTTTGAGGGTGCCACGAAAGTGGAAAGAGATTCGGGTGTTTGGGTCGACGGCGGATATGTAGGATACCTAAAGGAGTTAAAGGGAGATAAGAAGGTCTTCTTGTTGCCGGGTGAACACCAAATCGCGGTGCGCCAATCGGGGTACGGAGATTTTCTGCAAAAAATTGTGGTCGAGCCCGGGCAAACGCAGACAGTACGAGTTGTCATGCACCTGATGGCCGGGGCGCGCGGTCCCGATGTCACAGCTAAATTGAAGGTAACTGTTCAACCGGGACGCGCGGCCGTATTTCTCGATGACAATTACGTCGGTCATGCCAGCGAGTTAGGTGGTGCGATTCATTTCCTATTGATCAGCCCTGGAAAACATCGAATTAAGGTTGAACTGCCAGGCTACCGGAGCTTTGAAACGGAAGTCAATCTGCTGGCGGGGCAGAAGTCGGAAGTGAAGACCGAACTGGTCAAGGGCAGCATCGAACAAGCCAGTCCGGCAATCAAACCACCTGAGTAAGGTGTCTGACAGACCTTCTTGGATGGGAGGGCGTGAATGGACGACCTCGGTCTCATCGGTGGGGTTATTTCGATCTGCGTGGTCTTAGCCGTAACTATCATTTCAATTTTTCAGACAAAAGATCGATGGCGCACAGATGGCCGCGAACGCCTTCGCAAGGCGCTGGTCCCCTCTGGGGCGAATGCGCACGAGGCATCATATTGGCTCGCTGGTCAGCGGCGATCTCGGCTCCGGCAACCTGTGATTAAATTGGGTTCATGGCTGTTAACCGAAGGGTTTCTAGTTCGAATCTAGCCCGGGGAGCCAATTCCTGTGAATTCAATCGCTTGTGAATTTGCATTCTCGCGATTTGCTTCCAACCAGGTCCAGTCATTCCGCGTCCAACGGTTAGGGTACGGGGCAGTGATCCAGTGTTTCCTCACCGCGTTGTTGGTTCTTATCGCGGCAGAAAGCCCGGTACTTGCGCAGAGTGTCTCGGCCTATCCCGCCATTACAGGGCAGCCATTTCACGCGGAAGTCAAATCGTCGCTAAAGACCAAGACCCAGCCGGGTGGCAAGCAGACTGTTCAGGAATCGCGCAGTGTCCTCGCGCGGGATTCCGAGGGCCGCGTTTTCTACGAGCAACTGCCATCCCAGAAAATCAAAGCGACCGACGGTAGCTATTCGTTTACGCCGCACACCGTTTCCATTTCCGATCCCCTTGCCATGACCGTTATGCAATGGAACGATGAAACGGAGACCAACCCCAATTCGAAAACTGTTTTAAAGAGCGCACTACGCCCTGGAGGAGCAAAACCGCCAGTGCTAGACGCCTGCCAGCGAGAGAAGGGGGCGACGCGCACTTATCCCAATGGTGAAATCCAAAAAATCGATGGCTTAGGCGAGCGCACAATTCAAGGGATTCTGACGCATGGCTGTCGTGTGTCCACTTTCATCCCTGCCGGAGCTATTCACAACGACCAGCCGTTGACGGTGACCGATGATTCCTGGACTTCCTACGAGATGCGCCTCACTCTACTCAAGCTCCACCATGACCCGGCCGAAGGCGCGGACGACGCGATGGAGCTCGTCAGCATAGTCCGCGGCGACCCCGACCCTGCTCTCTTTCAGTCGCCCCCGGATTACCAGGTCCGTGATCTGGAGGAGGAGAAGAGGCAGAAGGAACAGTCGGAAATAGCGGTAACACACCCGGAGTCGTTCGCGGGACCTTGGGAAACCCGCGACCCAAAGTCAGGCGTGACCGACGGCGTTCTCCTTTGGGCGAGGACCGAGTTGCGTCAGTCCGCTGAATACTTGACGCTGCTTCAAATCAAGGTCTACCGCCGTGAAGCCGGCGCAACAAAAGAAGGCTGGTTTACTGCCAACGAAGGACGCGATGCCACTTGGGACGGCAAACGGCTGCGGCTGAAGTTTCAGCCCGTAGCGGTCGGAGACGTGGCGCTTGACCTTGATCTCGTATTTGACCCGGCGCAACAGAGTTGGAGTGGAACGTTCAATCGCGGCGGGACACTGAAGCAGGTCCGGCTGCGGCGTCCGGGGGCTCTGGCGAAATCTCAAAATCGGTTTGATGGTGACTGGTTCTTACATCTGGATGCTTCCCGTCGTGTTCCGTACTCGGCTACATGCATCCACGTCGCCGAAGAGAGCGATGGCACACTCGTTGCCTGGCAGGACTCAAAATCGCCGCGCGTCATCAACGCGCCGATGCAAAACGAATATGGACGGGAGTTCGATGTTCAGGACGTAAAGTTTGATTCCATCTGCTTGATTGCGTCTAAGTGGTTCGGTAACCAAGTCACATTCTCGGGCGCCTTGTCGCCAGACGGCTTGCAGCTCGAAGGCCACTGGGCGACCAACGGCCAGCCTGCCACCAGTGCTGTGGATTTCATCAAGTCGTCAGGAGAGGGCTTCTCCGCTGCTTTGTCGTCACCTTAACTGCAATTTTGATACGTTCCTCTCGTCGAACCAGGTTTCTGAGCATCCGATCACTCCCGTCCCTTGAATCATGTCGATCGCCGCCAGATTGTTCTCCATGAAATACGCGGCACGCAGATGCAGAACATTTAAACCGGTGATCGCGTTCAGTTTTTGCTCCGAAGAATGCAGACCCGCGACTGGCCCGGTGCCTTCCGGACCGTCTCCGTCAGATCGATAGCAAATTTTGACTAAGCGCCAGGAGTACCGGGCAAGCGTTCGGCTTTCCCTAAGGGTTGGCTGTCACGAAACTGTAAAGGTGCTTTGGTAACCTTCGAAGAGTCGGATTGTGCAGGTAAACCAAATTGTCGATTCCGAGCTGCGTTAAACGACGATAAGATGTGGAGGGTTTGGCCCCACGGAAGTCGCGAAGGTCCATCGTCGTGCGAAGGTGGGGCGAAACCGAGACTGGAAATTGCGGGCACCGCGGTTCAGAAATATCAATCCGAGGAAAAGGAGAAAGTATCATGGGATCAAAACCGACGCATGAACAAGCGCAACTTCACCTTCAAGTCTACGACCAGCGGAGAGAAGCCAAATTACGCCAGGCACGCGACTGGTTCGGCAAGAACTACATCGTGAATAATATCGACGACGCCATGCGGATCGCGCCGATGGGAAGCGAAACCGGAGCGTATGTTGGGATGGTGATAGGGTACTGGGAGCAAGCCTGTGCGTTGCTCAACTACGGACTACTGCACGAGGATCTCTTCTTTGAGACCAGCGGCGAGTTCTTCGGAGTGTGGGAAGCAGTTAAACCCGTCATTCCGACGTTTCGCGAGCGATTTGTCAACAAGCAGATCCTTGCGCACCTCGAAGTGGCGGCGAAGCGCTATGAGGCGTGGTCGGAACACCGCAACCCAGGTCAAATTGCCGCGATGCGGCAATTCATGCAACAGATGCGCGGTCAGGCCGCTTCAGCGGCCAAAGGCTGATTCGAGCGGCGATTCGAATTGATGTACAGGCGGGAAGCGCCGGGAAGCCGGGGCTGTCCCGCCTTTATTGTAGCGAGGGCATTTGTTTGGTAAGCGTTAGCCAAGAGTTGATCACAAGTCTCTGCCAAGCGGAAGGTTCTGACTCAATTGTTAGGATTTTTTTTCGCGTTCTTAGCAAACTAGCGACTTGTTTAACATCATCGGCATCAAGATGGTCCGCAATGTAAGCCTGTGATCCTTGCAGACCAGGTTCTAGATCTCGCGATATCTACATGCGCATAGAATGCGATTGCATCGCATATTTTGCAATATGTGGAATCTTCTGTCGGGAACGCGCTTCGACGGCAAGAACGACGAGAACTGGTTGAGCGCGTCTCCAACAAGATCTATATCAACAAGCTGGCTTATGATTTTTCCCCGCAGGAGCTTGTCGGCGTCTTGCGGCCGAACGCCTATATTTCCCTCGAGTCAGCGCTGGTGGAGCGGGGGATATCGACGCAGAGTCCGTCCAGCCTGACGTGCGTCACCACCGGCTTTCCTCGAAAATTTCGGACGCCGAGCGTTCACCTTGCCTATCGCAATTTAGGAGAATATTTGTACTGGGGCTTCCAGGAAAAACGGACCCGGCATGGCTCGTACATGATTGCGGAACCCGGGAAGGCGCTTTTGGACTGGATTTATTTGCAGCGGCAGGAAGGATTGCCCGTGGTGCTTGACGAGCTGAACCTGAAAGCGACGGACCAAAAGTAAACTGCTGAAGTATGCATCCAAACATCCAATTCCGGTCCAGCACACGGTCCAGTTGGCCTCGGCTCGGCTAGTCCTCCACCCATGAGCGACGACTACAGCACTCTGTGTTTGAAGGGATTCAGTACGGCCACGTCGAAGTGCGCGAAATCACGTTCGTTCCGAGTGGACACGGTAAGGCCATGAACTCGCGCCGTGGCGGCCATCATGGCGTCCTCACCTAGGGTATCGGAACGGTGATGCATTAAGCGGGCATACTCTCGAAAACACGCGGCATCCATCGACAAGACTTGGGAAGTGCGTTCCAACTGTGTCGCCCAAGCCTCGATTTCGTTCGCCTTTACAGGGTCCTGTCGACGCGTGAGTTCTACACCCCTTTGAATTTCCCCGAAGGTTACTGCCGAGAAGAACGCTTGGCCCAATTCAAGACTATGCAACCAAGCGACTGCCGCGCCGTGGGGCTTGGGCTTGCGCAATTCAGACACCACATTCGTGTCGATCAGGAAGCGGATCAATCGAATACCACAGGCTTGCGCGATTTGACCGTGCCGCGTTTGGGGGGCGGGATTTCGAATCGCGGGCCTTCGCCCAAAAGTACATCCTTCCAGGTCAAGCGGTTTTTGTCTTTTAACTTATGCCATTCGTCAATTGAAACGACAACCGCGGTATCAATTCCCCGACGGGTCACGACTTGCGGCCCCTTCTCGAGCGTGTCATCGATCAGCTCGCTGAAACGCGCCTTGGCTTCGTGTAGTTGCCATTTGGTCATGAAACCTTCCTAGGAGTGCCATTATATGGCTAGTCAGATGTCTAGTCAATTCCGGCAGGTGTCCGGCCGTGGCAACGAACTGTGGCCAGAACCGGTGGCTTGCAAATATTTCTTCTTCCGCGCAGGGAGGTCGACAGGTAGTCCATCCACCGATCCGATAAGGTCTGCGATTGGAGTGAAGGAGGCTGCGCGGCGCCGCTTGCCGGGCGCATGCTCGAGCCGTTCGCGAACTACATCCGACTTCGAAATCTTCCGTCCGCGCGATTCGGCCTCAATGTCCGCCACCAATGCTTCGGGCAATCATACAGTGAGACTTTTCATGAAGTAATTGAATTACATCTCCAGCGGGTATGCAGGCCAAGCGAAGTAGTGGCAAAACGTCAGAATCAAGAGGCGCGCTACTTTGCTTGATGAGCTTGTCACCCGTCGCACTGGCGGAAAAGTTTCTCCATCGCTGGGCTAGCTGCGGGTCAGCGAGCATCTTCACGTAGACTCCACCAACGACCGATCTGGCCTGAAATGATTCTTGTTTACCACCCTTGGTGTTGTACCAGTCGGTGAGAGGTACGCGTGTGGGTCCCTCGTTCAGCCATTTAGCGACTGGCTCGAGCAGGACTTTGAAGGTTGCCGGGTCTTGCGACAGAGTCGCAGTCCAGAGTTCCCAATCGAGTTTGGTATAGTTGGCCCGACTATCGAGAGGCAGACCATACAGGTTCACATGTTTTGCGTAGTAGGAAAGCTCTGTCGATGCAATTCGTGGCGGGAAGAGGCGGAGGCCCAGCAGTTGATCCCAAACCAAGTTGTACTTCTGGCTCCATGTACCCGGACGGTCAAAAGCCAGCTTGTAGTGGTCACCGTCGTTTGCGGCGCGCTCCCACTTTGCCGCCATGGTTCGCGCTATATCAAAATATTCTTGTGCGACCTGCGGTTTGTCGATTCCCCTGGCCATGAGCGAATAGGCGCCTAGCGCTTCGATCGCCTTAATGGAAAGATTCGTGTTGTGAGCCAGGTGACCGGCGAAATCGTCCGTGCAGAGTTGATTTTCCGGATCAAATCCCCGGGTACGCAGATACTCAGCCCACTTGGTAAACTCCGGCCAGTAGTGCTCGGCCAGGTGCCAATTTCCCTGTGCTTGGCCAAGTGCTGCGCCCAGAATTAGGAGGTTCGCGCTTTCTTCAACCGGCATCTGGTCTTCCTCTGTGAGCTCGCCTCCGCCGTAGTCCTGACCGTTGGCCAAAGGATATTTTCCCAAGTCATGCGGCGCAAATGAGAACTTCCAGCGCGGCAAGCGAGCGTAATCCAGCACAGGCCGCAGCTGGGCCTCAAGCAGTGTTGGATTGAAGAGCAAGAAGAAGGGAGCCGATGGGTAGAGCACGTCTACGGTGGCGATATCGCCGTTTGAGAAATTCTCCTTGGCGAAGAGCATGGGCGAACCGTCAACGTCGGCCACCAATGCATGGGCACCAAGGGTTTGCCGGTACGCGAGTGTGGCAAGCTGTGCGTATCCCGTGCCTCCTGCGTGTTCCAGATCTTCTCTGAGTTGCCTATCGAAACGAACCCCGGCGCTCTCTAGAGAAACATACTCTGACTCTGCACGCGCGAGCAGACCTTGCACTGTCTCCCGATTCCTCATCCAGTACGGGCGAAGCCTTCGGTTCATATATTCGATAGCGTAGTCTTGCGTGTACGCGACTAGAACGTGCCGGCTAACGGGTTCCTTGCTTTCGCACTCAACCGTAAACGCGACCCCGAGGTGTGCGGCTCCCTCACGCGGCGCGCGGGGCATATCCAATTCATCAACTTCCGGCAATACTCCAGACTTCGCGAAAACTTCCACCATATTGGACGCCAGGGCCAGGGCATATTTTTCCGCCGCTGGAACCCCAAGATGAAAGTACCCCCAGTCGATTCGCAGATTGTCGCCTGCGCGGTTCAGAGGCTGCTGGTCGCGCGAGCCAACGCTTAGCACCGTGAGCCCGGCTAACCGCGTGCGTCCCCAGGTTACTGGTTGGTTGTCCGTGTTCACGGCAATCATCGGGTCTACGTCGAGCAGCAGCGAAACGCTGTGTCGTCGTGTATCCACGCTCCAGATTTTCCAGTCAAGATAAGTGACAGGGCGTGAAAGCAGATCGAGATCCGCCGGAAAAGCGGGAGTGAAGAAAGTCAATTTTAGATGCATGCCGGAGGTTTCAAAATCGTAGCTGGTGTGCGTGGGGCTCACTTCGAGTGAGATTTGCCGCAGGGCCGGAATGGCTGCCGGCGAATCACCCATAAATCGATAAGCCACTCCATCAATTCGGACAACGCCTGTGAATTTCTGTTCGGTTCCCGTCCAGTGGCGCGTGGGTCCATCGGTAAGTCGGTCGCCCATGGACCAGACGCTGAAATAGGGGTCGTGAACAATCAGCGGAGCTGCGGGAGGCCGTTGCTGGGCGCTGGCTAGAGAAACCATTGTTAGAGAAGAGGTGAAAAGCACGCCGGCCGCGAGACGTTTAAATCCAATCAACAACCCAAGCTTGGTTACAGAAAACGCTTTAGCCGTGGTACGTCTCATGCGTAGGAACCTCCGAATCACGAAGAGCTGGTTCAACCGTCCCGCAAGGTA
>Ga0193716_1000215_pt1 | contig 35390 bp, 25 predicted proteins | sample U2c1metaG_FD_145901 | JGI IMG/M metagenome (GOLD analysis project Ga0193716, IMG submission 145901) | Soil microbial communities from a riparian zone of the East river system, Colorado, United States - U2c1 | ecosystem: Environmental > Terrestrial > Soil > Riparian zone | place: USA: East River...
ACGCAGAATAATTTCCCCAGTGATGTCGTAGCGTTGCAGACTTATTTTAATTCCGCGAATCATGAGGCGAAGGTCAGGGCTTTTCCGGGCGAGGGGCTTGATTTGCCTATCTGGATATTGGGCTCGAGTACGGATAGCGCTTATCTGGCGGCACAGATGGGGCTGCCTTATGCGTTTGCGGCGCATTTTGCACCGGCGCAGTTCAGGGCGGCTATCAGCATCTACCGACAGAACTTTTTGCCCTCGGCGCAGTTGGAACAGCCTTATGTTATGGCTTGTGTGAATGTAATGGCCGGAGAGACTGATGCGGAAGCTGAGTATCTTGCTACGAGCTTGTATCGGATGTTCCTGGGATTGGTTCTTAGTCAGCGCGGGCCTTTGCAGCCGCCGGGCCCTTTGCCCGCGAGCTATAAGGTTCCAGAGGTATACCAGATGGTCCATAATATGACGGCTTGCACGTTTACCGGGTCGAAGGAAACGCTTAGAGAGAAGCTGATGGCATTCGTAGCGGAAACGGGGATAAATGAATTGATGGCCACGAGCCCAATCTATGATCCGGCTGCTAAGCTGAGGTCGTTCGCGATCTTAAAGGAGGCGATGGCGGGGGAATAGTTATTTACAGACGCCGCAGGAACCACCTTCTTTGGCGCAGTGTTTGAAAAAATTGTAATTTTCGGTATGCAAAAATTACTTATTAGCCTGGTGCTACTCGTTTCAATATTGAAAGGTATGGGACAGGACTTTTCCAGTTATGCGAAAAAGGAGCTGATCAGCGGAGGCGATACCCTTCGATACAGGATACAATATCCACTTAGCTATGATCCTGCCAAAAAATATCCGTTGATATTAGTGCTGCATGGGTCTGGTGAGAGAGGCAGCGACAATGAGGCGCAACTGAAGTGGGGTGGAAGTCTTTTTGCAGACCCGGCGAAAAGGGCCGCGTTCCCAGCGATAGTGGTTTTCCCTCAGTGCCCCATTACAGCATCCTGGAGCAGGCTGACCTATAACCCGCAGGATTCGCTTCGATTCCATTTCCTGTCTGATACTGTTGTTGCAAGGCCATTGGGGTTGGTGATGCAGCTGCTGGATTCATTGGTCGCAGGCGGTAATGTCAACACGCGTAAGATATATGTTGGAGGATTGTCGATGGGGGGCATGGGGACGTTTGAGATCCTTTGGCGAAAGCCGCATTTTTTCGCAGCGGCCTTCCCGATCTGTGGGGCGGGTGATCCTGCCCGAGTAAGGGTCTATGCCCGGAAGTTTCCGATCTGGGTATTTCATGGAGGTGCTGACCCTGTGGTGCCGGTGGGTAATTCACGCGTAATGGTCAGAGAACTGAAGGCCGATGGAGCAAAGGTCGTGTATACAGAGTATCCTGGTGTGCAGCATGAGAGCTGGAAGAATGCTTTTGCTGAGCCGGGGTTGTTGCCGTGGTTGTTTGAGAAGAGCAAATAAATGTAGCAAGTATAAATTACTTTTATGAAAAGGGCAAAGCTTCCCGAATCTGAATTGCCTGTTCTCTCCAAAGCTATACTGGAACAGGAAAGAAGGATGCTATTGGACCTGGGGAACGATATTACGAGCGTCCGGGACAAGAACGACCTTCTTGTACTTTTCTCAAAGCGGATCAAAAGCCTGTTTTATTTTACGCATACGATAGTCACCCTCATTGACTATAAAGACGAGACTTATACCCCGTTTCTGCTGGACAACGAAAACTCTCCCATCAGGGGACACGCCATGTATCAGCAGTTGGTGCATTCCCGGTTTTCGCTGAACGAACCCTTTATCCAGGCGGTATTGCATGCGGATAAGCCCATATCCTTTTTGCTGACGGACATCATGGACCAACCGCAAAGTCCATCCTTTCTCCGAGTCAATTATTCTGAAGGCGTGAAGGAAATATTGATGACCAATCTTATGAAAGAAGGGAAGCCGATGGGTTTTATTCATATTTATTCCGACAGGGTCGGCAGCTTCACCCATGAATTCAGGAGCGTCATTAAAGGTATTGCCCCCCAACTGTCAAGTGCCATCTCCAATATCATCAAAAATGAAGAACTTCTTAAGAAGGAAAAGGAGAAGTCTTTCCTGCTCGATTTCAGCAGTGATATCGCAGCTGTAAGAACCAAGGAGGAATTTGCAATTGCTGTGCGCACCTCCCTGGGCAAGCTCAATCATTTGCGAGGGTATGTCATCCGCAAGATCAATGAAGACGGGGCTACCATGAGCGCATATATTTACGACCCCGGCATTGTCAAGGTGGATAGTAAGGAACTGGAGGAACTGGCCAGGACCAGCTTTCCTATCAATGACGGCCTTCAGAACAGGGTGCTGGAAAGCTATATCCCTATGTTGTTCAGTGTCGACAGGGAAATACAGCGTGGCGTTACATCCAGCTATCTTCAGTATTGGAGGCGGATGGGATATAAAACCATCGTAGGAATCCGGCTTCGTAATGGAGAGACGAACCTGGGTATTTTGTGGCTTGGCATTGAGCAGATCAATATCCAACTGTTGCAGGGCATTTGCAGCCAGATATCTATCGCCATGGCCAATATCATAGCCAATGAACAGATCAGCAGGAAGCAGGAGGAGCAGTCCTTTCTGCTTGACTTCAGCAATGATATCACACAGGTGCGAACCAAGCCTGAGCTGCAGGCGGCTATTTTCAAGGTGCTGGATAAGACCATGCATACGAAGCTGGCTATGATCCGGGTGATCGACGACGACGGCATCCACCTGTCTCCTTTCATGTTTGACAAGACTTTGTTTGCGAAGGCAGAAATAAATTTTGATAAGATGGCGGCTGACCGGATCACTATCGAGGAACCTTATACGTCCCGGGTGCTGGCCAGCAAGGAGGGATTGGTGTTCAACGTCGAAGAAGAAATAAAGAGCGGCAATGCGTATGCCAGGCTTTGGAAGACCACCGGGTTAAAAAATATGTACAGCCTGCCATTGCGGGCGGGTGACAAAAACATCGGCACGATCTGGCTGCTGGCAAACCGGCTGAGCAAGCTGATGCTGCAGGGCGTTTGTTCCCAGATCTCTGTTGCCATCGCTAATATTCAGGCCAATGAAAAACTGCTGGCCTATAAAAAACAGCTGGAGGTAGAGAACGCCTATCTGAAGGAGCAGATCAAAACCATTTACAATTTTTCAGAGATCATTGGCAGTGGCGCGGCAATGCAGGAGGTGTATCGCCTGATGTCCCTGGTGGCAGCGTCTAATACCACTGTGTTGGTGCTGGGGGAAACAGGGACAGGCAAGGAACTGATCGCCAGGGCCATTCATAATGCGTCGCCGCGTAAGGACAAGCTGATGGTAAAGGTCAATTGTGCTGCACTGCCTGCCAGTCTCATCGAAAGCGAATTGTTTGGCCATGAGCGGGGCGCTTTTACAGGAGCTATCGACCGGCGTCTCGGAAAGTTTGAGCTGGCCAATCATAGTACGCTGTTCCTCGATGAGATCGGGGAGATGCCGCCGGAAGCCCAGGCGAAATTATTGCGGGTAATACAGGAGCGTGAGCTGGAGCGGCTGGGGGGGAAACAAACGATCAGGATCGATGTACGGCTCATTGCGGCGACCAACCGGAACCTTGAGGAACAGGTAAGGACCGGCCATTTTCGGGAAGACCTGTATTATCGTCTGAATGTATTCCCTATCCTTCTTCCTCCCCTGCGGGAGCGACTGGAGGATATCGAACCGCTGACGAAGTTTTTTGTCGATAAATACAGCCGGAATAACGGTAAGAAAATACTAAAGATCGCGCCGAATGCCCTGCAGCAATTGCGCGGCTATACCTGGCCGGGCAATGTGCGGGAACTGGAACATCTTATAGAGCGCAGTGTACTGCTGGCATCTGACGACATATTGCAGGATGTATACATCCCCAGAAGCACCACTACTGAAAAACAGGGCCTGGCGCATCTTGCCAACCGTACGCTGGAGGAAGTCGAACGCAGCTACATTATTGAAGTATTGAAACGCTGTACCGGCAAGATCTCCGGTACAGGTGGTGCTGCCGAAATACTACAGATCCCGGGTAATACTCTACACTCCAAGATGAAAAAGTTAGGAATCACCAAGGCCGACTATTTTGGCTGAGCGCCATCAGCTCTCTCTTCCCTTTATATAATGAATCTCGCCGTGCTTTCACTAAATACAGTGAAAAATGACAGGAGCTTTTTTGCTTAGGTCGTTGATCATCAATGATCTGGGCTTTTGGCATTTCGTTGGGAATCTACGAAGAAATTAAAAATCATATTATGAAAATCGTGATCATCGGAGGTACCGGCCTCATTGGAACTAAGGTAGTCGCAAAACTTCGCGCGTTGGGTCATCAGGTCATTGCTGCCTCTCCGGCCGGGGGCATCAACACCATTACGGGGGAAGGACTGGCCGAAGCCCTGACCAATACGGATGTGGTAGTAGATCTTGCCAACTCTCCATCCTTTGAAGACAAGGCCGTCATGGAGTTCTTTCAGACCGCCGGCCGTAATTTACTGGCGGCGGAGATCAACGCCGGAGTAAAACATCATGTGGCAGTTTCCATTGTAGGTGTCGACACTATGCAGGATAGCGGCTATATGCGGGCTAAAAAGGTGCAGGAAGACCTGATCAGTGCGTCCGGTGTACCTTATACCATCGTCCGGAGCACTCAGTTCTTCGAATTCATGGCAGGCATTGCGAATGAGGCTGCGGAAGGGAAGGTAGTGCATATTTCGGATGTGCAATTCCAACCGATAGCTGCCGAGGACGTTGCTTCCTTTGTAGCCGAAGCTACGTTGAAGGCGCCCATAAACGGGATAACAGAGATAGCTGGCCCAGAGCGTTTTGCTATGCCTGAAATTATTGCCCGGTACCTGCAAGGGGTAAATGACCCCCGCAAGGTTATGCCCAATGATCATGGCAAATATTATGGAGCACAGATAGGATATACGTCACTGGTGCCGGCGGGGCAGGTCAGGCTGGGAGCTATCAACTTTGAAAAATGGATGAGCATGCAGTTGCAGCATGCTTAAAGTCTAATGGTCTGCTGGCTGGTGGAATGACGGTGACCAGTGACAGCTTGCCGGCAGACCAATTTTTTCACCATTCAATCTAATCGTCATGCTTTTTTCCTTCTTACTACCTCCAAAACGTAAGCAACGCGAGGAGCATGCGCTGGTTCCCATCCATGAGCTGGTTCCCATCCATGCGCTTCTCCATAATACAGCCGAAGGAAGCGAGTTTCTCGACGATGCTATTCGTATGGAAGACCTGTTGGCAACGCGTGTTGAAGAATGTGTAGCTGCGGGAAGTCCCGAGAAATTATTGTAGGGCGATACTGGAACTGTGGTCGACGCGCCCGATATTATTCCGATCTTAAGCTTTTAACCGGATTGGCCAGGGCTGCTCTGATCGTCTGCAAGCCGATGGTTAATAGCGCAATGAGCAAGGCCGCGGAGCCTGCCAGCATGAAATGGCCGGCATTTAGAGCGGTATGATAAGCAAAATTTTGCAGCCATTGGTGCATCGCGATCCAGGAAAGCGGACAGGCGATGACAAAGGCCATGATGACCAGCTTGACGAAATCGCCTGACAAAAGGCTGACGATCCCTGATACCGAAGCTCCCAGCACTTTCCGGATACCGATCTCCCGGGTCCGTTGCAGGGTGCTGTAAGCAGATAGGCCCAGCAAGCCCAGGCTGGTAATGAAGAGCGCCAGTGCGGAAAAATAAAGGAAAAGAGTTCCGAACCTTTCCTCAGACTTGTACTGGCTGTTGAAGTCCTCATTCAAAAAGAAATAACTAAAAGGCCGGTTGGGTACGGTCTTCTCCCATTTTTTACCCAGGGCGGTCAGGGTACCGGGCAGATCTCCGGTATTTATTTTAATAGAAAGATATTGGGTATACCTTTGGCCTGTCTGCAGACACAAGGGTTTGATCGGTTCCCTTAGCGAATGAAAATGAAAATCGTCCACTATGCCGATGACGGTGCTGGCTGTTTTCTCCCCCTGTCCTATAACCCGTTTGCCGATCAACTGCTGGAGGGACGAGGCCGGATATCCCAGGTTAAGAGCGGCCGTTTTGTTCAGGATGACCGAGTTTTCGAAGGTCACGCGCGTACCCGAGCCTGCGAAGGGTACGAGCGAGAGGGGAGCAAGGGACGCCGCTCCCCCGAAGCTCGAGCGTGTCGAAGCAGCTCCGGCCGAAGCGCTCGCTGCAGAATCGTTCCTGTTCTCTTTGTAAAAATTCCTGCCTGCCAGCAGTGGGATCTGATATAAGGGAATAAAGTCTGCGTCGACATTGTAATAAGCCGGATCGATCCGTTGCAATGCGCCCTTGCTGTTCTCAATATCGGTCGGCCAAACGTCGTTTCCTTCACTGTTATAGGTACGCCCCGGAATGGCAGAGCTGAGTGTGGAGGACTGTACCGCAGGAATCTCGGTAATTGCCTTTTTGAAGTCAAGGGCGCCGCGATCGGAACCATTGGAAACGATCAAGACCTGATCTTTATTAAAACCTAATGATTGTCGCTGCATGAAATGGAGTTGCGAATATACGACCAGCGTACTCACGATCAGGGCAATCGAGATTGTATATTGAGTGATCACCAGCGTCTTCCGGAGAAAGGCTCCTTTACTGCCGGAGGCGAAATTTCCCTTCAGAACAATTACCGGCTTAAAAGCGGACAGCGCAAGGGCTGGGTAGATGCCTGCCAGCAGTCCGATTCCCAGCGCAAGTGCCAATAGTCCTAACGGATAGGCTATACTGGTAAAAATTCCGGTGCTGATGGTTTTGCCTGAGAGTTGGTTGAATAAAGGGAGCAGAAAATGACAAAAGGCAAGGGCCAGGAAAAAAGAAATTAACGCTATCAACATGGATTCGATAAGAAATTGCCCTATCAAATGATGGCGTCGAGCTCCCGCAGATTTCCGGATACCTACCTCTCTAGCCCTTTCGACGGAGCGTGCTGTGCTGAGGTTGATAAAATTAACGGCAGCGATCAACAGAAGAAATATGGCGATGATGGTCATTATATGCACATTGTCCAGGTTGCCACTGACCGATGCCCCGTATGAAGAATGCAGGTAGATCAATTTTAGTGGCTCCAGAGATAAGGTGTAGGTGGTGTTTTTTTTCTGTAATTCTTCGCCTTCGTATTTTTTAATGAGTGCGGGTAATTTCGATCGTATATCTGCGACTTTTGAGCCTGGCTCTGACTCGGGAGAGAGGAGCAGGTAAGTAGAATAGAGATAGCCGCCCCAGTCCTGTTCTACGCCCGGCTGCAAGGACGCGGCGTATGTGGATGACGATACCAGCATATCCGCCTTTAAATGGGAGTTTTCGGGTATATCTTTCATTACTCCGGTGACAATAACGGGCAAGCCCAGGCCAGTCAGCTGGAGGCGTTGGCCTACCGGGTTCGTGTGACCAAAATATTTCAAGGCTGCGGACTCTGAAAAAACGACGCTGTTGGGCTCTTTTAAGGCCTTATGCGGATCACCATATTTTAGTGGAAAGTCGAAGACGGTGAACAGGGAAGAGTCGGCCCACAGGCTATGGGTTTCCTGGAATTTGAAATTGCCTTTTCTGACGAGGATGCTGCCGGTGATGACCCGGGTTACTTCCTGCACCTGTGGGAACTCAGCTTTTATTGCCCGCCCCAGTGGGCCGGGTGTGGCGTACCAATGCAAGGTTTCCGACGATGAGTGCAAATCGCCGACCACGCGGTAGATGCGGTCGGCTTTCTGGTGGAACTGATCATAACTGCGTTCGAAACGCACATAGAGGAAAAGGAGAAAACAACAGGTCATGCCCACCGCCAGGCCGATCACGTTGATAAATGCGTAGGTTCTTTTCCGCCACAGGTTGCGGAGAGCGATGTTGATGTAGTTTTTTAGCATGAAGCTTGGTTAGTTGTGCCGGCACTTATGCCAGCAAAAATTGGGTCAGATTTTTATTTGTTGAATGGCAATGGTTTACAGTTATGAAAAGACAGTTATTGTTTGTTTTTGATACAGTTATTGTACGGCTGTGAAGCATTAAATGGTTGGGATAGTGTATGATAACGCAAAAACACGCCATTTTCGTTTTATTCACATCTCCCCAAATTCAGTGATCGCCATCAATTAAAATTTATCGAACTTTATTCATCTAAGGAACGATTGTTTGCCCCTACACAAATCATTTGGTATGAGCATACAAGAGACGGGCAGAAAGAGCGGAATAGATCGGATTTACATTCTAGGGCTTGGGGCAATAGGAAGTATTTACGCTGCAAGATTACACGACAGAAATCCGGAAACCCTAAAAGTCATAGCCGGACCGGAAAGGATTGCGACCTATGAACGCGCCGGCGTACTAATCAATGGCCGATCGTATCATTTCAATTATATCTCTCCCGGACAGAAAAGTGAGCCTGCCGATCTCCTCATTATTGCTGTAAAATTTGCTGATCTTGAGCAAGGCATCAGGGATATCAGCGGCTTTATTGGTGAGAACACCACGGTGCTGTCTCTTTTGAATGGGGTATTAAGCGAAGAGCTGATCGGTAACTCCATCGGCCTGCAGCATATGATCTATGGATTTACCACCGCAACCAGTATGCGGGAAAGTGTCACCACCCAATATGCAACTATCGGCAAAATTGTGTTTGGGGAAAGAACGAATGAACAATTGTCGCAACGGGTGCAGGCGGTAAAAACGCTTTTTGACGAGGCAAACATTCCTTACGAGATCCCCGTAGATATGTTGCGGGCTCAATGGAAAAAGTTTATGATGAATACGGGGTATAACCAGGCTTCCGCGATTTTAAAGGCTCCCACCCGTGTATTCCACGAAGAAGGCCCAGCCAGAGAGCTCATGTTAAAGGCGGCTGATGAAGTCGTTCAGATCTCCCAGCAAGCCGGTATCGGGCTTAACCAATCGGATCTGGAAGATTTTGTTTCGACGATCAACAAACTGGACCCGTCTTTCAAAACCTCAATGTTGCAGGATATCGAAGCCGGGAGGAAAAGCGAGCTGGAGAATTTTTCGGGCGCCGTCAGACTGCTGGGACAAAAATACCATATACCAACTCCGGTGAATAATACCTTATATCTAACCATTAAAGCGATGGAAAGAATTTCGCAAAACTGATCCTAAGTAAACGTTTAGAGGAAAGGCCACCCGTAATCGATCTGGGCGCCTGCCGCTACTTAGTGCCTCTGCAATAAATTGCTTCTACGTTGGGAATGACACCGGAAACTTTTAGCCGCATCCGAAAATAGAGCTTTCATTGATTTTTTTTATTTTTGTCAGGCAGAATGTCTTTCCTTTCATTTATGTTTGTCTAGTAATAAATGAATAAATAGAAGCCATACACTATGCTTATCGGACATTTCGGACTATCCTTTGCCGCCAAAAAGGCAGCTCCAAAAGTTTCATTAGGAACACTTTTTATCGCAACTCAATTTGTTGATATCCTTTGGCCATTCCTGCTCGTATTCCATATTGAGAAAGTAGCTTTTACACCTGGCTATACGAAAATGAATGCTTTAGAATTCCTCTATTATCCTTATACACATAGCTTGCTCATGGGTATTGTATGGGGTGCGGTAGTTGGTATTATTTACTGGCTATTTAAACGAGATACGCGAGGTGCCATTATCGTTGGTCTTTGTGTTTTAAGTCACTGGTTTCTTGATTTAATTGTGCACGTAGCTGATTTACCTTTGACACCCTTTGGTGAATATAAAATGGGACTTGGCCTTTGGAATCATGTAGCAATCGCGCTGATTATTGAAACAATGATATTCTTAACGGGTACATACATTTACGCCACTTTCACTAAGGCCAAAAATAAGATTGGCAAGTGGGCGTTCTGGGCATTAGTTATTTTGCTTTTAGTATTTAACTTCTCTAATGCCTTTGTCTCGAAACCTCCTGATTCGATAATGGTCCTATTTGTCTCCTTTATTATCCTGATGGGACTTATTATTTCGCTTTCGTATTGGGTAGATAGAAACAGGAGCCACATCAAGTGATGATGATGGATGGCCGTTAAAACGCACACCTTGTGTACTAAAACCGGACGGCTTTCTCTAAGATCAGGATGCAAATAGTTTATTCACAAGTACTTGAACAAATGGCATTATTTTAGGACGGATTGCGGAATTAAAGTCGCCATCATGCTTAAAAACTATTTCAGGATAGGCTGGAGGGCTATTAGGAATAATAAAGCTTTTTCTTTGATCAATATCCTTGGCCTTGCACTCGGCTTAACTTGCAGCCTACTGATATTTTTATGGGTACAAGATGAACGAAGCATGGACAATTTTCATGCGAATGGAGATCGTCTCTACGCGGTATTTGAGCGAGTTTATGTGGACGGGAACATAAATGGCGGATATAATACCCCGGGACCGCTGGCGCCTGAATTAAGAAGGCTGATCCCCGAGATCGAATATGCCAGCGGATCGGCTATGCCAGACAAACTCAGTTTTGAAGCCGCGGACAAAATAATTAAAATGGAAGGAGGCTTCGCCGACTCCGATTATTTTAAGATGTTCAGCTATCCCTTGTTAGAAGGCAGCCCCCTCACTGCATTGAACTCTCCTGTCAGTGTGGCCATCTCAGAGAAAATGGCAAAACAATTCTTTGGCAGCGCCGCCACTGCCCTCGGAAAAGCAATCCGGTGTGAGAACAAAAAGGACCTAAGCGTAACCGCGGTATTCGCTGATTGTCCCCGCAATGTCTCCCAAAAGTTCGATTTCCTGATCAACTGGCCCACCTTGCAGGAACTCAATCCATCGATAAAGAATTGGAACGTCAATGGCCCGAATACACAGCTCCTTTTAAAACCGGGTGCCGACCCTATGGCCGTGCGAATGAAGATCAAAAAATTCCTCGATGCTTATAATAAAGAACAAACCGCCAGTTATAGGATTGAACTGGACATGCAGCCATTCGGAGACGGGTACCTGCATTCCAATTTTAAGAACGGCAGGATAGAAGGCGGCCGTATCGAATACATAGGGATTTTCAGCCTGGTAGCTGTTTTTATATTGCTGATCGCCTGCATTAATTTCATGAACCTGACGACGGCTCTTTCTGGCAAGCGGGCCAAAGAGATCGGCGTCAGGAAAGTGGCAGGCGCGCTACGGTTCTCCCTGGTGCGACAATTCCTGGGCGAAGCCCTGTTTATAACTTCCCTTTCCGTCGTGTTATCATTGATAGGAGTCAGCCTGCTGCTTCCGTTATTCAACCAATGGACAGGCAAGCAAATTGAACTACCTGTTACCGATAGCTATTTCTGGGTTGGGTTAGCGGCCCTGACCATGGTTACAGGTCTAATCGCGGGGTCTTATCCTGCTGTGTTACTTTCCTCCTTTAAACCCATCCGCGTTTTAAAGGGTACCCTTCTGTTCAGCCAAACCGCCGGTATGCTGAGAAAGGGATTGGTGGTCTTCCAGTTCGTTCTCTCGATCGTTTTGATCGTCGGCACCCTCATCATTTCCAAACAGGTCAATTACGTTCAGCAAATCAACCTGGGCTACAACCGGCAAGACCTGCTCTATATTCCCCTTGATGGAGAACTGGCAAGCAAATTTGAACTATTCAGTCAGCTGGCACTGAATACGCCGGGCGTTGAAAGTATGTCCCGCATTTCAACACAATCACCCTCCAATATAGAAAATCAGATCGGCGGCGTTTTCTGGGAGGGCAAAGATCCCAATGCAACGCCGATGTTCACACAGGCCGCCACCGGTTATGATTTTGTCAAGACCATGGATCTGCAACTGTTGCAGGGCCGTGACTTCTCCAGGGACTTCCCCTCTGATTCCGTTGGCTACCTCGTCAACGAATCAGCCCTAAAAATTATCAATTATAAAAATCCTATCGGCAGGCCGCTGACCCAATGGGGCAAAAAAGGCAGGATCATCGGTGTATTGAAGGATTTTCATTATGCGTCTCTGCATGAACCCATTAAACCCCTGATCATTCGTATGGCGGCCGCTGGTAACTATGGATCGGCCCTCGTGCGCACTGAACCGGGTAAAACCCCTCAGGCATTGGCCGGTCTTGAGAAAATTGCTAAAACCCTGAATCCAAAATTTTCGTTTACTTATTCTTTTTCCGATGAAGAATACCAGCGCTTGTATAAAAGCGAACAGATGGTAAACCGGCTTTCCAATGTCTTCGCCACCCTTGCAATTTTTATATCCTGCATGGGTCTCCTGGGCTTAGCGATGTTTACCGCCGAACGGCGCGCCAAAGAAATGAGTATCCGCAAAGTGCTGGGTGCCCGCGCTACCGCCTTGTTCACGCTGTTATCCAGGGAATTCATCCTCCTTGTGCTACTCGCCCTGGTAATAGCGACCCCGATCGCCTGGCTCTCTATGAATGACTGGCTGTTGAATTTTGCTTACCACATAAACATAGAATGGTGGATCTTTGGCCTCGCAGGTGCGATGGCCATCCTAATCGCCCTGGCTACAGTCAGTTTCCAGGCCATTAAAGCCGCTTTGGTCAACCCAATGAAAAGCTTAAGGTCAGAATAGCCTGCCCGCTGGCGCAAAGTTACGTACATCCAGGACAGGTAGTCGTTTCCGTCAGATTCCGACACCAAAATCACGGGTGAAAACTCTGGAGCCGAAATACAAAAGCCCACGATCAACGTGGGCTTTGCGAGAGTTGGTTGCGGACCGGACGGGTCAATGACTGATCGCCGGAGGCTGCGCCTGTATTGTATTTCAAGATAACGATCGGATAGCTACCCGAATTCCTACCCGGGAGATTTGATATGTTTTGGATCGTTTTAGGACAAAGAGCTATTGCGGAATAAAGATAGAAAATAATGCTGATGTACGCAAGAAGGGGAAAGGGTAGAGGCGCGGCCGGGGCCACTCTTAATAACAATTTCCCCAAAACGAAAAAAGGGCAAAAAAGAAAGGCGCAGCCCACAGCCTGATTTTTCTTTTCGCGTATAAAGGGTGGCCCTTGTGCGGCGGGCGCTGTGTTTATGCCGCGGAATCGTCCCGGGCTGTATCTTGCGCCGCTTTTTTGGTCTTTTGGGTTGGGAATGTTGGTAGCGTCTTGTTCAAGAAATGTACAAATTACTTGAAAGTAATATTTAATATGTTTATTGAATGAATAGGATGTTGAGATGAGGGCCTAAACCAACCGCTCTTCCAATATGCCCTTCCAGGCTATAAACCCCTTTTTAGGATCAGAATAATCATGCCAGATTCGGCTGAAATTGGGATGTTCCTGCTTAAGATAATCCTGCCTTCCACTTTTTTTGATGCCGGTAATTATTTCCTCAATCTGATTTAGCGTAATTCGCAAGGCTTCTCTCGATCTTTCTGTATCCCAGATATAGGTAGCTTCCTCGCTATCGAGTGTTTCCCATATAATATGGTATTTATTTTCGCCGGACAATAGAAATAAGAAGAGAATGGTTGTAACACAAAACGAAGCTTCAGAATAGATGTTTCATGTTTGGACGAAAGATATTTCAAATGGAGGTAGTGTTTACATTTCTTTACATTCAGGATATCGTTCAGCAGATCTTGTTCTGTACCGAATAAATCTTTGGCCGATGAATGATATTGACCCAGCAGGTTATCGAATGTATTGGTTTTATTGACCAAAGATCCATCCTTGGTCCTCAAAATTTCTCTTTTCACAAACTCAAAGCGCACACTTTCAATAAGAGTATTATTAATGCAACTAATGTCATCGGATTTGGCCGTTGCTGAAATGACAGCGCTATCAGAAAACCGGACGGCAATATCTGTAGTGATCAATTTCTTTTTTAGCGTTTTGCTGAAATACTCTCGGATAGCGTCAAATTCAGGTCTTATGTCAGTATTTTCAATTTCAAAGATCAATTCTTGGTTGATTTCTTCTATGAATAGCGGGAAGGATATACTGCCATATAAAAAATTTATTCTGGAAAACGGCACTTTCATGGTTTTTAGGACTACGTTTTCAACTGGCTGTTTTTCTCGGACCTTTACTTTTTCCGGTATTGGTTGTTGTGTGGCTATTTGTTTTTTGAGAATAACAGATTTCAGAAAGCCTGCTGTATCGATCGACCGGAATTTTATTTTTTCTATGCCTGGGAAATAAAATGAGGTGTCAAGATTGAGCACAGTATTGCTGTTGTCATAATGATAGTCGAGTATTTCACCTGTTAATTCCCCGGTGTCATCGTTATACTTGATTACCCTGACCTTCCAACAAATATCTGGCAGAAACTGTTCTATGGGCATGGGTAAATCAAGGCAGTCAATTGGAAAGGAGTTTTCGGTTGATTGGATGTGAAATCTTCTGCCATCCAATAGAAGAATGATCTCTTCGAATGGTTTTATCTGGCCGGATTGCGCCAGTTTTCTATAATGTCTATTACGCTGTTTGAATAAATTATCTAAATATTCAATCCGTGTATCCCTATAGTCATAGATAGTGGGTTTGACAGCACTACGTTGCACCCTACCAATATATTGGATAAGTTTTCCTTCGAAGGCGAAGGGATACGCCAGTATCAAACAATCTAGGGCGTCGATATCTGCACCTTCACCCATGAATTGCCCGGTTGTGATCAATGCCTGGAAGTGGCCAGCATGGATTTGATCTAATTTCGATTTTCTTGCCTGGGCGGGATCGTCACCGGTTATGGCAATTGTCTCCATTGAACTTTTAAGATACTGCTGAAGAATAGCGACGTGCGCTTTTCTTTCCGTTAATACAAGTACCTTTCTACCGGCAGTTACTTCCTTTTTTATGTCCTTAACGATCAACTCATTTCTGGCGGTATCATGAATGAGTATGTGAAGCAGCGTTTCAAGGTTGTCCGTTTTAGCATTGAACGGGGTAAATAGGCCCGTCTCCTGAATTGCTACTGATAGTTGTTTGCTGTGCTTTTCCTCTGCTGAAGAAAAGACAATCTGGTGGATTATTTTCCCGATATGAATGAAAATAAGCTCTTCGTCCTTGTTTTTCCTATTGGGAGTGGCTGTAAAACCATACAGATAATAAGAGTGGAAATTTATTATCACCTCCCGAAATGTCTTGGCGGGGATATGATGGCATTCGTCCACTAAGATTGTTCCGAAGGAATGATAGGTATTCTCCGGTAAACTGTCGGATTGCAGGCTTTGTATCATAGCCACGGTAATTTCGTTGCCAATCTCACATTTTCCGCCTTCTATTTTTCCAATTCTGAATTTTGGTATTCCCAAAAATGATTGAATCCTTTCTATCCATTGATCGAACAATTGTTTCCGATGCACGATAATTAGGGTTGGTTGCTGTCTTTCTGCTATCATATACAATCCCATGATAGTTTTTCCGGCTCCGGGCGGCGCCACGATTACCCCAAAGTCTTTCGTATTTGTTGCTTCGACCGCTTTTTGCTGGTATTCATTTAAAGTTATTGTTGATTTGAATTGAACAGGTTCCAGCTTTACTCTTTTATCTTCAAACTGATAAGATATGTTCTGTTCTTTGCAGTGGTTGATCAATTTACCGGCAAAACCCCTGGGAAGAAAAACAAAGCCGTCTTTTTCGTTCAGTGTTCGGAAATAGGGTTCTGTATTGTAGGTGCTTCTACCTGATTTCTGTTTGATCAGGTAATCTACATTTAAAAAATTCAGATTCTCCCGTAGATAACTTATCAAACGAGGAGTTAGGTCATGTCCGGGAATTGTTATCTGATTCGTAAGGGTGATACGGATTTTTCCATCTGGTGAGATAAGGGGGGTAGGGGGATTCCAGATTGGATCATGGGATGAGGAAATCTTGTCAAGTACTTCATCCAGCTTTTCAGGGGATACCTTTTGAACTGCTCGTAAGAAGGCCCACTGATCCGGAAATGATTTAAGGGTTGTCGGATCGATAAAACAGGTATTTCCTTTTTCAAGAGTTGTTTTTTGCATTGGCAGGGCAATCAAATTGCCAAAGCCTTTGCCGGAATGTGAATCCTGGTTAGGAAATAACCTGTCAAAATTAGAGCTTTTATCAAATGGTGAGATAATTCCGGAATCGGTCAAGAGCGTAAGAAATAATTTTCTGCTTTTGACAGCGGGATAAGGTGCATTAAAGAATAGCCATATGTGGCCACCTTGTCCGGACCTAGATCGTTCTAAATAAACTGGTAACTGATATTTTTCACAGTGGGCCATGAATGTCTTGCATTCTTCAATCCAGGATTTTTTGCCCGATTCGGATTGATCGAAGTCTGCTGCAATAAACCAGGAGGTATTATCTTGTAGTAAAGGGTATATGCCAATAATTTCCTTACCGGACAGATGCCGGACTAACTTTTCGTCTGTTAATGGAATAGGCTTTTTGTTGGGGAAATTATCAAGTGATCCTCCTTGAGCTTTGTGCTGTGCGTATTCCTGCCAATTCATGTCGTAGGCCGGGGAGTATCCTGATTTGCCGTTTTTTTCCCAGCGAATGGCATAAATGTCTTCTCTTCCCTTGAAGAGAGCCCCGAAGATTGTAGTCTGGTCTTGGATTGACATAGATTGGATAAAGATAGGAGAATTGATTTGGCGACGGTTCTTAGGAAATATGTTGGGCTCGAAGTTGGGATCGGATGCGGCAGATGAAAATTTGGATATCGGGAAAGTGACCAGAATCTGATAAATAAATCCAACACCTTAATGGGTTTTAAGATATTGCCGGCAGAGAAGGGATTCTATCGGGACTGTCATATCATCCATAGAATCAGTCGGTTAAAGATTGGGGGCGTTTAAACAAGGGGGGAAAAGTGAACTATAGTCAGATACTTGGTTTTTTGAAATGATCTTTCATAGTTCTTTAGTCAGGTTAAACCTGACTAATTAGATATAAAACAACATTTAGTTGTGAAATTGCGTTTTATTGTGTTACTTTGTAGCCGAATAGTCAGGTTAAACCTGACAAATTAGATATGAAACATAAGAATATTTCTTATCAATCCAACAATGTTCTGAGCTATTTTTTCAATAGCCACAAGCTATGCTTTACTTTTACTGAAGCTTTAAAAGCATTACCGGATACTTCGGAAAGTGCAGTCAAGGAATTGCTAAGCGACATGGCAAAAAGGGGGCTGTTAATGCGTGTTAAAAGGGGGTTGTATTATATTATTCCTTTTGATCAGGATCCTCAAACATTCATGCCTGATTGGCATTTACTGGCGGAATATTTGGTAAATGATAGCAGGTTTTATATTGGATATTATTCGGCTCTTCAATTGCATCAGTTAATTACTCAGCCTTCCCTTACAGAATTGATTGTTACTGATCATCAAATAAAACCTGCTATGATTAAGGTAAAAGATGTAACATTTCAATTTATCTATCATAACGAAAAGCATTTTTTCGGAACAAAAAAGATCTGGATTGATTCTTTTAATAGGGTAGTATGCTCTGATTTGGAAAAAACATTTATAGATTGCCTATTCAGACCTGACTATGGCGGCGGAATTGTAGAAATCGGTAAGGCTCTCTACACGGCAAGAACGGCTATCAATTTTGAAAAGTTATTGGATTACTGTAAGAAATTTGATTCCCAAGCTGTTATTAAAAGGCTTGGTTTCTTACTCGAACTATTAAAAATCGATACACCTATCATCAAAGATTTGCAGGATCTTAAAACAGATTCTTATATCCTACTAGATACTGAAATGGTAAAAGAGGGGAAGAGGCTAAGCCGTTGGAGTGTCCAACAAAATATAGATTCAGAAACCATTAAATCATCAATCCTTACATGATCAAGCCTAGCGAAATTCAACAATATGCGCGTAAGATGGTTGTTCGTGATACACAAATTGAAAAGGATTATATTCTTACATGGATACTTTTTGGTATTTCAAAGGATGAGCGACTTTCAAAGATCCTGGCTTTCAAAGGAGGTACAGTATTAAAGAAAGTATATTTCGAGGATTACCGTTATTCGGAAGACCTGGATTTTACATTACTGGACGATAATCTTTCTAACGAAGAAATATTCAGTGATTTTCAAAAAATATTTAACTGGGTCAAAGAAGAAGCAAACATTACTTTTCAATTGGCGGAGGATTCGGAACATGAGAGTGGTAGCATCAACTTTTATATCAGTTATGCAGGGCCGTTGGGTGGAGTAGGAGCCAATAAGAAACTAAAAGTGGATATAACGAGGAAAGAAATGCTTGAATTTGAGCCTTTGCTTAAACCTGTTTTTATCCATTATTCAGATATAGAAGCATTTGATATCCTTTCCTATTCCTTGGAAGAAGTATTAATAGAAAAAATGTGTGCATTAATGGGGCGTACACAACCCCGCGATTTATATGATTTGTGGTATCTGCTGGAGTATGATAAAATGGATATTACCTATAGTTGGCCGGAATTCGAAAGGAAAGCAAAAAATAAAGGGCATGTACCCGAAGCATTTAAGGAGAAGGTTCAAGTTAAAATGAATGCCTTTAAGGGCAGATGGCAAGGGTCTTTAGCTAGCCAAATAAAAGATCTGCCGGAATTCGATTTGGTGGTTAGAGAACTGAATAAGCATTTAAGGAAAGTATAGAATACTAAGGGTATGCGGTACTGTTATATATGTGCGGTAGATGGCGAAATAAGGTGGCTGTTTTTTTGATTAATTAACACTTCTACCATCATAGACCGGAATCACAAAATTTCCGGTTTCCCCGTAAGTAGTGGCTGATTGAAATATTTGAAGAATTTCCTGTCAGTAGTCGTTTATTGCCTAAAGAATTGTTAAGAAAATCTGAGAAAACAAAAATAGTCGTGCACAATTATACATCTCGCTCCATGCGAAAAAGGCATGGACAAAAATCTGGGTGGATTACAACGCTATATCTTGCTCTGTGCGTAAAAAGGCACAGTCCATTTCTTATTCTTCAAGATAGAGATGCTTCCCTGGTTAATACCGAAGGATCAAGGTCAAGATCATGACTGAAGACTTCTTTAATTTTTTTAACAATTTCCTGCCGGTTCACGGTTTGGGGGTTCCGACGGGATTTTATATAATTCTCACGGGCCATTTTATCTGCAACTTCTCCAACAGTTTTAACTGTAAATTCATTCCCAAACCAATCTGCAATCCGAAAGCCTATTGCTGATAGGACAACGCCAATGAGTCCGACCTTCCAACTTATGAACAATCCTACCAAAGAACTAAAAAGGATCAAAAGGAGAGCATTGCTTATCCATTCCCTTGGTTTTAATATTTTCAATGAAAACCCTAATTTCTTCCCGATTTGAAGAATCTTCACTCTCCGGCCCTTGTTCGTGAATAACCCTACTAGCTCAGAATCCGGGGTAATTGCATTTTTTTCCAGTAATTGGATGTTGGCAACGGCCTGGCGGATTTTATAGAAAACCTGCTGTGTTGTGCATTCATCTGAAAGTTCAAAATTTATCCTGGAACTGATAATATCGCAGAGCTCGCCAAATGTTTTTGTATCGGCAAGCTCGTTTCTAGCAAACCTGAAACCAAAGGATTTTTCGATTTTTGCGAGCACATCCCCAATGTCTTCCGGGTCGATATTTTTTAGCTCAATCACTTCAGGAGTGTTCATAACATAAACATAATATTAATGAAAAATTTCTTTACGGCAATCGGCAAGGGACCACCAAAATTATTTTTATATCTTTTGGAAAGGACATGTATGAATTAAAGAATTATAAACGATTTTTATAAATTATGAAGGAAGCTATTGACCAACAGATTAAGGCCATCGAACAGAATAATCAGGTTAGGGTGCTATTTGCCTGCGAATCCGGTAGCAGGGCCTGGGGTTTTGCCTCGCCTGACAGCGATTATGATGTACGGTTTATTTATGCTCAGCTATTGAACAATTACCTGAGCATTCGCGAGAGAAAAGATACTATTGAACTGCCGGTTAACCAGGAATTGGATGTAAATGGCTGGGATATAAGGAAAACCTTGCAATTGTTCCTTAAATCCAATGCACCTCTGTATGAGTGGTTGCAGTCCCCTATTGTATATAAGTCAGATAGCAATTTCTCTTCGGAATTGAAGGAGTTAATGCCAACTTACTTTTCCCATCGGGCCGGCTGTCATCATTATCTTTCCATAGTCAGGAATACTTTTGAGAATGACCTCCAGGGGGAGCAGGTAAAGCTAAAAAAGTACTTTTATGCCCTTCGATCGCTTCTGGCGGGTTTATGGATTGTAGAAAATAAATCCCTGCCACCCATGGAGTTTGGCCAATTGCGTACCCTTATTACGAATAATGACTGGAATGAATCGATAGATAATCTGTTGGAACACAAGAAAGCGGCTGATGAGAAGGCCCTGATCAGCCCTGTGGCATTCCTGCAGGAATGGATTGAAAAGACCCTGGTTTATTGTAAGGAGAAGGCTGATGCGCTGGAACCGATCAAGCACGATATAGCTGTATTGGATACATTATTCAGGAAATATATCGGCAATCATGACCTTTGAGCAAATAATTACGGAGCCGCAGCATCTTTTACTAAAATGCATCAGTGGTAGCCGGGCTTACAACCTATCCTTGCCCCATTCGGACACGGATATCAAGGGCATATTCGTCATGCCCCGGAAGGAATTATATGGGCTGACTTATACGGAGCAGGTTTCCAACAGTACCAACGATGAAGTTTATTTTGAAGTAGGCCGTTTTATCGAATTGCTGTCTAAGAATAATCCCAATATCCTGGAATTGCTGAGCACCCCGAGTAAATCGGTTTTGTATCGCCATCCCTTAATGGAATTGATCGGACCTGAAGATTTCCTTTCCAAGTTATGCCTTGACACTTTCGCCGGATACGCCAAGACCCAGGTAAAAAAGGCCAGGGGGCTGAATAAAAAGATGAACCAGTCTTTTGCAAAGGAACGTAAGTCGGTGTTGGAGTTCTGCTATGTTGTGAGCGGTAATGGGACGGTTCCGCTTAGTGAATGGTTGCAGCAAAATGGCTTCCGACAGGAAGATTGTGGCCTGGTTAACCTCGCACATTTCCGGGACGCTTATTTAATCTATCATCAGCAGCAAATAGACACTGGAGAGAAACTAAAAGGGATTATTTCGGGGAGTACGGCCAATGACGTGCAGCTTACCTCGATTCCTAAAGGCCTCAATCCCCTGACGACCATGTATTTTAACAAGGACGGCTATTCTACCTATTGCCGGGAATATGGAGAATATTGGGTATGGGTGGAAGAACGAAATGATGAACGTTATCAGAATACTAAATCCCATGGAAAGAACTATGATGCCAAAAATATGATGCATACCTTCCGGTTATTAAACATCGCTGAGGAAATTGCGATTCATCGCAGGGTTATTGTTCATCGGGAGGATCGTGATTTTCTGTTGCGCATACGGGCAGGCGATTTTGAATATGAGCAACTGATCGGAATGGTGGAAGAAAAGATGATAAAAATTGAGGAGGCGTATAGCAAATCTGATTTGCCGGAGGCGCCGGATAGCCGGAAGGCTGAGGACTTATTGGTTTGTATCAGGGAAGGGTTTTACAAATGATTGGCCCGACTATGCGATTGTCTGCTTTTTTTTGAACATGAGCAGTGGTTTATTCTCCCTCATTTTGCCTTAGCCATTTTCCACCAGGAATGTCTCTGGTTGCGAACTGGCCCCTGGGTAAATTGAAAAGTTCATTAATAGTAGGGGCGTGTTTTACAACTTGTTCCAAACTTACAATCATTATATCTTCATTCGTTACGGTATCTCCCGTGAGGAATTGCCAATCCCCTTCTTCGGAGTCGTGCGACACATGTAAAATAGGCTTATCGTCTTTAAATATCTGTTTGGCGACAAAGACGGCAAGATTTCTTTTTTCAAAGAATTTGAACTCCAATTTTCTATTCAATAAGGGCTGACTAAATGCAAGATTTTGATCATAGGCATGCTCCCATGGAAACTCCCCCGATTTGTCGGGCCAGAACAGTTGTAATGCTGGAAATTCTTTATAATCATTAAACCATTGGCAATATCCAAACCAATCCGGTATATTACCGGGATGAACTTCCATGAACCTTACCGGACTTTTTTCCAGTATGTCAAAGTCGTTGGAGTTTTTCAATAATGGCCTGCCGGATTTAACTTTCTCCCCGACTAAGTTTAGAATTTTCCCCATCGTTTGGACCGATAGCCCAAATGAGATAATTTCAGGGTGTCCATAATTTTTCCATAGCCCTATAGTATACGCAAAAGCCGGAGTGGCCGTGTCAGCTTCAAAAAGGGCTACATACCAACCATATTCCTGTACGATGCGTCTGATCTCTTTTTCCGCCTGGCTATCGTGTTCTTCGTGTGACATTTTATTTTCTTAGAGACTACCGGAATCAGGATAATGTATCCAGTGTGTATTAGGCGCCAGGCTCGGTTTATAATAATTTACATCCCCGGTAGTGATTACCTTGGCTAATTGCTGCCATGTCTCATATGAACTAGGCCTGTTATCTTCCCATTGCGTCTTGTTCCATTGAGTATTTGTCGTTTCCTGATTCCTGAGTAATTCGGTAAACCTTTCAAAGCTCATTTCTAATTGATTCTTGATCTTTTGTTGAAGAGCATAAGCCTGTTTTAGTTGTTCATCGCTTATCTCTGGTTGGATTAGTTCAGTAAAATCTTTGTGATACCATTCATCAAGTATCAGGATTTTTTCCAGGTCATCGGGAATGGATTTATATAGCTCCTGATCCGTAGCCCGAAACAACTTTCGATGTTGGGTTACAACAAGTCTTCCGACCTTTTCCGCGCTGATCTCATCCGGCTCATATTCCTTCAGATCAATGCCAGCTTCAACATAATCTTGTTTATTATGGCTTAATTCTACTTTTCTCCCTCGGACCAGCCAATATTGAGCTTCAGGTAGGAGCCGTTCTCCTTCGATTGTTTGATGAAAATTCTCCCGATTAATCGGATAGATCATATAGTAATTGGTGGATTGTCCATTATATTGTTCGAGATTTATTAAGCAGTTGCCATAATAGAAAATATCGAGCAAAATGGCTCCTGCTCTTGGGTTATAGCCAAGTCGCTCTATTGCAACAGCCCATTTGTCATTATCGTTGCGAAAAATATTTAATCGGCAATCAATAAGATAGGAGTACGCATGCCCCAATTCTACAAAATGACAATAATACCCTCCTTTATTGGCATTGTCGACGGTGTCAAGTATTTCTAGTTCTGATAACATTGGATAAGATAAGCTTTTGGTATAATGTGAGTTTAAATAAGGATTTGAAAAATAGGGATTTTATTCATTCCTTCCCAATACGTTGAAAATATTTTGAATACGCCTCCCGAAAATGTTTAGAAAAAAAAAGGCCTTACCCCGAAGGGTACAGCCTGAATCAGGTAATTCCAGTGCCTAGATGGCAACTTTATGCGAGTCGTCCTCCTGCTCTTCCAGCCTCAATTTCCCGCCAAAGAACAGTTTCTTCCGCAGGGCCTTCATATCATTGCTGATCTTCTTCTTGGTGATCCGGGCATAGATCTGGGTAGTGCGAATACTTCGGTGGCCCAACATCTTACTAACGGTTTCGATGGGTACATCGTTTTCAAGGGTGACGGTAGTGGCGAAGGTATGCCGGGCAATATGGGTGGTCAGTTTCTTACTGATCCCGCAGAGATCGGCTAACTCCTTCAGGTAGGCATTGTACTTGACATTACTGTTCACCGGCAGCAACCGGTTAGAATGGAGACAACGCTTGTCGTCCCTGTATTTCTCTATAATGGCTTCCGGGATCGGCAGGAGGGGAACATCCTCCGGGTTACCGGTCTTGACCCGGTTGATCTTGATCCAGCGGCCACCGTCATTGCCGATGACAATATCGTTCAACGTGAGATTATAGACTTCCTTATAAGCCAAGCCCGTAAAGCAGCTAAACAGGAAAACATCCCTTACCTGATCCATCCGCTTGATCAGGGACTTCTTATAGATCTTCCAGATCTCCTGTATGGTCAGTACATCCCGCTCCGGCTGCTTGTAGCTGCATCGGAAGTCCCGGATCGGGTTGGATTTTATCCAACGGCCGGTAGCGGTGGTCAATACCTGCTTGGTATTCCGGATATACTTCATGGCGGTATTGTGGTCGATATCCTGCTCCACCATAAAATAATGGAGCATATCCTCCGCGAAATTGGGCCGGATGATCTCCATGGGAATATCGGCCTTCTTGTACTTGTGCAAGAAGAAGGCTTCTAACTTGGTCCTTGTGGACTCCCATTTGGTAATGGTACTTTTGGCACGCAGCCCTTTCTCCTGCTTTTCTTTCAGCCGGGTGATCTCAAATTCAACGGCCTGCATAAAGGTCTTCTTTTCATCCGGCTCGTCGGGGTTTCCGGGCATGACCAGCTTCCCTTTATAGGATCTTCGGATCATGTCGGCGGAAACGAATTCATGCTGCGTGGTCAATAGGAAGAAATGCTTTTCCAGTTTGGCCTTCGTCTGGGTGATCTGGCTGTTCAGGAGCATGGCATCGGGTGATTTGCCTTTCACCCAGCTGCTGATTTTATCCCATTGTTCCGGGAAGATCCGCGCACCTAAAGATATTTCTGTTCGCTGGCCGTTGAGGGTGACCCGCACAATAATGGGTACCCGGCCGTCTTTGGACATTTCCGGTTTCTCCACCAGGAATGTAATTGAGAGATTTTCACTGACCTTCATAACACACAATTTTTTTAGGTTAAAGAATGGAGCCCTAAAAAATCCTTCACTATCTCGGAGGGTAGGAACAAAGTTACAACCGAGGGTAGGAATCCAATTTCCTACCCGCCGAAATGCTATCCGATATGCTAACTTGAAATGGAAATTTTTGGAGACCCTTGATTTCAGTGCATTTTGACCGATTTTGCACAAAAAGAAAAGGCGCCTAAGCAGGCGCCTTGCGGACCGGACGGGACTCGAACCCGCGACCTCCGCCGTGACAGGGCGGCATTCTAACCAACTGAACTACCGATCCAGGTATTGTTGTGTTGTTGGGGCTGCAAATATAGGGGGAAGAGGGGGGATTAAACAAATTATTATAGGGAGAGAAATTCTAGTGGCGCGGAGTTGAGAAGTAGGGGTTGGGGATGATGATTGTTGACGGAAAAGTGGGAAGTTTGTAGGGATGGATGGATCGGTTAAATATGGGAGGACGAGGATTGCACCCACGCCGAGTGGGTTTTTGCATTTGGGGAATGTGATGTCGTTTGTAAGGACGATTGATTTGGGGAAGAGAAATGGGGCGAAGGTTTTGTTGAGGATTGATGATATGGATAGAGAAAGGGTGGAATTGGAATATGTGCAGGATATTTTTGATACGTTGAATTTTTTGGAACTGCCCTGGGATGAGGGGCCTAGGAATGTGGTGGAGTTTGAGAGGGAGTGGTCGCAGATTCATCGGATGGGATTGTATAAAGAGGCGCTGGATCTTTTGAGGGAAGAGGGAGATTTGTTTGCGTGTAATTGTTCGAGGGCCCAAGTCTTGAGGGATAGCGTGGATGGGGTTTATCCAGGGACTTGTAGAAAGAAGGGGATTTCGTTGGATGAGGAGAATTTGAGCTGGAGGTTGGGGACGGATGAGAAAGAGATTGGGGTGAGGGATTGGGAGGGGCGAGTGGTGAATGTGGGGATGCCGGGGTCGATGAAGGACTTTGTGGTACGAAAAAGGGATGGGTTTCCTGCTTATCAACTGACTTCGGTGGTGGACGACTTATTTTATGATGTGGATCTGGTGGTAAGAGGGGAAGATCTTTGGGATAGTACGGTTGCTCAACATTTTTTGGCTGAGAAGTTGGGGAAGGGGTCAGCATTTGGGGCTATCGGATTTTATCATCATCCGCTGTTGATGGCGGAAGGAGAAAGAAAGCTTTCGAAGTCTGCTGGAGATACTTCTGTGCAGTATTTGAGGAAACAGGGGTTGAAGAAGATGGATGTGTATACGATGGTCGCCAAAATGATGGGGAGGGAGGGTGAGCCGGGGAATTGGGAGGAGTTGGCGGAGACTGAATTTTAGCGATGAGCTACGCAGCGGAATCCCACATGTTCCATGCCACTGTCTTCGGTGCTTTTCATACGACGGGAAACACGATAACCAGAGCAATAAGAGTCATTACAGAGAAAGGAGCCGCCGCGGATGACGCGCTTGGTAGCAAAGGGTTCGTCGGGGTCATAGCTTTTGACAGGCCCCGTCGGATTTGTTGAGCCATTGGACTGGCTATAATAGTTGTTGTTATAATAATCTGCACACCATTCCCAGACATTGCCGGCCATATCATAGAGGCCAAAACCATTGGGCACGAAAGAGGCTACGGGAGCTATATGGTAATAGTGATCGGTTTCGGTGTTCTTGTCCGGGAAGTGACCATCCCAGAAATTGCCTTTGGAATTACCAGTGTTGACGCCTTCATTACCCCAGGGATAGACATTGTCTTTCAGTCCACCACGAGCGGCAAATTCCCATTCGGCTTCGGTAGGCAGGCTTTTGCCGGCCCATTTGCAATAGGCCACAGCATCATACCAGGAGATGTGTACGACGGGATATTTCTCGTTTCCCTTAATGTCGCTGCCGGGCCCCTGTGGGTGTCGCCAACTCGCCCCTTTTTTCCAGGCCCACCATTGGCTGTAGTCGTTGAGGTCGATAGGATGGTCGGGAGGAGAAAAGACGAGAGAGGCTGCTACCAGAAGGCTTTCGTCGGGTTTTGCCGTTCCGGGAGGAAGCTGTTTTTTTAGCTGGTTCCAGTCGGGCTTTTTCTCGGCAGTGGTGATGTAGTTCGTTGCTTTGACAAAGGCGGCAAATTGTGCGTTGGTGACTTCGGTTTTGTCCATCCAGAAGCCGGAGACAGTGACGGTGTGTTTAGGATATTCGTCGGGTTGGGCTTCTTTGTTGTCGCCGCCCATGTTGAAGGTGCCACCGGGGATCCAGATCATGTTTGGATGGGCGGAGTTGGCAGAGCCATTGGGGAGGGCGGATGAGTTGGAAGATGAAGAGGTGGCAGTTGGTGTGGGTGCTGTAGATGCGAAGCGGGCGGGAATACCTGATTCGCAAGAGATAGCTTTTTGTTTTGTAACGGCTAATTTAGCCTGATCCGATGAGTCGGCTAAGATGGCGGCATTGTTTTGCTGCTTCGGGTTATTGTGGCAGCTGTCAGTTGCCAACAAAAGAAAAATAGCCAGTCTCTTCCATTTCATGCGCCTGGATTATGGGCTGCAAAATAGGCAATATTATTGTACGACCAGCTCACGCGCATAGACTTTGGTCTGTCCCGGCTGAAGAGCGCGGATGATATAGATGCCGGCGGGTGCATTAGTTGGGACTTGCCAGTCGCTGACTTGATTTGTGCTGCTTATATCTATCATGCGTTGCTGTATCAATGCGCCGGATGAACTGAACAGGCATATCTGGTATTTACCGGGGTCGGTGTGCCAGGCAAGACGGAAAGGGATGCCGCGCTGCACCGGATTGGGGTAGATGGTTAAATCGTTGTTGACAGGAGTAAGGAGTTGCTTTTGAGGAAGTAGACGGAGGGCGGTGAGGGTGTCGGTGAGAAGTTGTTTTAGCGTGTCTATTGTTCGGGGCCGAGTGCAGATTATCCCTCCTGTAAAGACTTCCCGTACTGGAGGTAATGGGATGGTGTCTGATTTTATTGAAATTGGTGTATCTGTCATATTTGTATTTGTGGAATCAAGGTCTATTTTTTCGATGGTGTCGGGCCTTATCACCGCCATATCACCCATGATTACCGGTTCAGTAAATATGATGCTGTCTTTTAGGACTGAATCGACTTCGGATGCGGCTACTTTGCCTACTAATTCTCCATAATCATCTGTTTTTGGTGAAGGCAGTTGTTCCTGGGTAGTCTGTATGACAGGTTGGTGGGACATCGGCTTGTCGTTTGTAAGAAATATACCTGTCAGCAATAAGGGCCAGCCGGGCAGTTTGTTTTTTTGAGGCGGTGTAAGAGGGATAAGAGGCCTGTTGATCTGATCGGGCGCCAGGCGGCCGCAGATGTGTTGACTGGCCCTGGACAAATAACGGATAATCTCTGTATCGCTCATTGCGGTGAAGTCGACTACTGTCTTTTGACAGGCAGCGCAATGACGGCCTTTGTCTGAGGGTTGCATGTTTGCCCAGCTCTCATGGCAGGGAGTGGGGATCTGCAGCTGGAATGGTTTACTCATACCAAGGGGTTTTGGTATAAGATGCGAAGACCGGCATAATTACATAAAAATGATGGTTGTATTTGTCCGTTATAGCGACAGCCCGGCGGGTTAGGAATCTATTCGCGAGAAGGTGCAGGTTGTGCCCGATAAATAGGAGAGAATAGAATCGCGCAGATGAGGCAGGTAGCGATGATGGTCACCCATAGGGTCGTATAACCCCAGTGCTGTATAACTATGGAGCCGAGCGAGGGGCCGGCGATTCGGGCGATGGACCAGGAGAGCGCATAGGCGGATGAGTATTTGGCTATGTTGTGGTCTTTGGCGCGCTGGAGGACAAAGGAGCCAATGAAAGGCATGGCGAGCATTTCGCCAGCTGTGATGAGGAGTACGCAGGCGCCGCCGGAAATGACTGGAAAGCTGCCGGGCAGGGTGAGCAGTCCATAACCAACTGCGGTGAGCGTCACACCGGCTGCGATGTAGAAAGCCGTATTGGGATTACGCCGTTCGAAATACCGGACCAGGATTAGCTCGAAACAGGCGACGATAAAGCCGTTGAGTCCCATCAATAAGCCAATAGTCGATTCGCTGATCTTCCATTGTTCTTTCCAATAGACGGGGACCAGGCGGAATAAGAGGAAGAAGCAGGTTGTGTAGACTGTTGTCAGGACAAGGAAACGGATGAAGGGTAGGTCGGTGAAGATGGAGGGTTGTTTGGGAGGAGTGCTCGGTGGTTGAGTCGTAGCATCAGAGAGCTGTGGCGCGGCGGCGGGATTTGTTTTTGGTAAGAGCAATATGATAAGAAAGCTGCCAAGGATATAACTCCCTCCCTCACCCCAGAAAAGCCATTGATAATTAAGGGCGGCGAGGATGCCACCCAGTGAGCTGCCTATTCCAAAACCGACATTGGTCGCGAGGCGATTGAGCGAGTTGGCGCGGGTAATAGTGCCTTCAGCCGCATAGGTGGCGATGGCTGCGTAGTTGGCGGGACGGAAGGCTTCGGCGAAGAGGCTTGCGCCGGTACATAGGGCGCATAGGACCCAGAAGTTGTGAACCAGGCCAAAACCGATAAAGAGAAGACCGCCGAGGGCCGCGGTGATGATCTGGGTCAAACGAAAACCCAACTTTTCGGTGAGGTAACCACCGAAGAGAGAGCCGGCAATCGATCCCAAACCGAACAAGGTAATAATAAGGCCGGCGTCGCCTATGCTCCGGTGTAGTTGTTCGGTGACGTAGATGCTCATAAATGGTATGGCCATGGTGCCACATCGATTGATGAAGATGACGAGGCTGAGCAGCCAGGTTTGGCGATTTAGACCATGGAAGGCGTCGCGATAGGTTTTGATGAGTAACATGAAATAGTTCCTATTGATGAGTTGAATTTTTCTGGTCGAACAGTGCATCCAGGCTCCAACGGTGTATCGGTTGAGTGCTGAGCAGGAAGCTGCCTGCGCTGACGGTAAAGACGGAATAATTGATAGGGGAGGTGATCCCATAAGTTATAGCCATAGCGATAGCAAAACAAAGGGTCAGGATCGCGCTTCCGATGGCGGCCTGGCGGGTGAGCCAGCCGAGGAGGAGCAGGATACCTATGGAAATCTCTGCGATGGTGGCTATGACTGCGAGGAAATTGGCGAGCTGACCGGGCAGGAATCCCATTACTTCACGGGCGTAGGCTGAAAAGTGTGTCCAGTCGCCCCAGCTGACCCAGGATTTGCCGTTGGGTCCCCAGAAGCCGAAGCGATCGAGGCCCAGAAGAGTGAAGCCTGTTCCAAGAGCGAGGCGGAGATAGAGCTGAGCGATACGTTTTTGCATGTTAGTTTGAATTATTTCAAGACAAATATCTAAATTTACTGGACCAGTAACATAATCCAGTTTCGATAAAACAGATGGTCCAGATGCTCCCTTTTGACCGCCTAATAACAATAGATAAGTCTGGTGACACCGCAGTATACCTGCAGATCGCCAATTCCATTATGCATAATATCCGGATGGGGGTATTGAGGCGGGGATTACAGCTGCCCGGGTCCAGAGAGCTGGCTGAGCAGCTGGGGGTGAACCGGAATACGATAAAGGCGGCGCTGGACGAGCTGACGGCGCAGGGCTGGATCGAAGCCCTGCCGAGGAAGGGGATCTTTGTGGCGTCGGATCTGCCGGTAATCAGGCCAGGGCGTGCTTTGCGGGTAAGCGGGACTGGAAAGAAGGGTGGAGCAGAGGATCGGAACCCGTTGCCGGGACGTGGAACTGAGGAGGGCGGCGCGCTGGAGGGAGGTGAACCCGCGCTGGCCGCGTCCAAGGCCAATTTCGATATGTGGTATGCCGATGAAGATCCATTGGTAGATAGGGTTAGGAGGCCGGGGAATATTTTTATCGACGATGGTTTTCCGGATATACGGCTTGCTCCGATGGATATCTTTTTACGGGAGATCCGGAGCCTGTCAGGTATGGCCTCTTTCCGGCAGTATATGCAATATGGTTCACCGGCGGGAACAGACTACCTGCTGAGTGCGTTGACCCCATACCTGAATGATACCCGGGGGCTTCATATCGGGAAACAACACCTGATGATCACCAGGGGTGTCCAGATGGGCACCTATCTGGCGGCAAGTATATTACTGAAGCCGGGCAGCCAGGTTATAGTCGGCGAGCCGGGCTATGCGTATGCCAATAAGATGCTGGAGAAGTTGGGGGCTGTGCTTAATCACGTTCGGGTAGATGAGCAGGGCATTGACGTGTCGGCGGTGGAAGCCTTGTGCAAACGTAAAAAGATCTCCTTATTACATGTGATGCCGCATCATCATAGCCCTACTACGGTTAGGCTGTCGCCGCAAAGAAGGGTGCAACTGCTGGAACTGGCTAACCGTTACCGGATGGCTATTGTCGAAGACGACTATGACTATGACTTCCACTATGACTCCAGTCCTGTTCTCCCGATGGCGAGCCTTGATCATTATGGAAATGTAATATATGTGGGAACACTTAGCAAAACGTTGGTGCCGGCGGCGCGGATAGGCTTTATGGCGGGGCCGGAGGATTTTATCCAGCTGGCTGCGAAGAGGCGGAGTATCATCGACCTGAAGGGGGATTCGTTCCTGGAGCTGGCGCTTGCGAGGATGCTCCGGAGCGGTGCGATCAGCCGGCATATCAATAAGTCGGTACGTGTCTATCATCAGCGGCGGGATCATTTTTGCGATCTGCTGGATGGGTTGGGAGACAGGGTTGAGTTTGTACGGCCGGAAGGAGGGATGGCGGTTTGGACGAGATGGCCGGGTGTGGACCTTGCGGCGCTGTCGGAGATGGCAGCAGGGATGGGACTCGATATTAGTGATGGGACATTTTATAATCCGCCGGGACGGAATTACTTTGGTTTACGGCTTGGTTTTGCTTCTTTAAATCTTGAAGAGCAGAGCCGGGCAATTGGAATTTTGCGCGACTGTCTGAAAAAAATGCGTTGAATTTTTGATAAAATCATAAAATACAATTTGGCGTTTTTACACCTTCAAAATGTCGGGATCGCACCTTGATGACGCGGGGCATTTGCTGTAAGTTTGACTAAAACTCCCCATGGATACAAAGGTTGTACAGGCCGGGCAGGGACTGAAGGCAGGGCGCAGGGAATGGATCGGCCTTGCGGTGCTGGCATTGCCGGCTCTGCTGGTGTCGATGGATACGACGGTGATGTACCTGGCGGTGCCGGCCCTGAGTACGGCCTTAAAACCCAATAGCGTCGAGCTGCTTTGGATATCGGATAGTTATATGTTCCTGGAGGCGGGTTTTTTGATCACGATGGGTACGCTTGGGGACAGGATCGGGCGTCGCCGGCTGTTGCTGCTGGGCGGGGTGGCTTTTGCCGTAGCTTCTGTCATTGCCGCTTTTGCGCCCAGCACCTTGTTGCTGATATTTGCCAGGGGCCTGCTGGGTATTGCCGGGGCTACCTTACTTCCTTCCACGCTGTCTATCATACGCAATATGTTCCATGACGAGCACCAGCGGACGACGGCTATCGGAATCTGGACGACCTGCTTTTCTGCCGGTACAATGTTGGGACCATTGATCGGAGGTCTTTTGCTGGAGAGGTTTTGGTGGGGCGCAGTGTTTTTGATCCCGGTACCGGTGATGGGGATATTGTTGCTGGTTGCTCCAAGGTTGCTGCCGGAATTCCGGGAAGAGAAGCCGGCTCCAATGGACCTGATCAGTACCGTATTGCTGGTTATCTCAGTGCTGGCGGTCATTTATGGCATCAAACAGATCTCGGAAAGCGGGATGGCTGGACTGCCTGTTGTTCTTATCGCGGCAGGTCTGGTATTGGGCGGTGTTTTTTGGGGAAGGCAGAAGACAGCTGTGCATCCGCTGATCGACATGGGGCTTTTTCGCAGTTCGCGTTTTAACACGGCATTGACGGCCCTGTTGTTTGCTTTGTTTACCTGGGCGGGAATATATTTTTTTGTGAGCCAGTATTTGCAATTGGTATTGGGGCTGGACCCTGTGAAAGCAGGATTGTTGACTATGCCGGGTGCTGCCGGAAGTATCGTGTCCTGTTCGCTCGCGCCCGTCTTCGTACGGCATATCCGCAGAGGTTATTTAATGGCCATAGGGCTGACTATCATGGCGGCGGGAGTGGGATTACTCGCTGTTATCGGCCTGAATGATCTCCCGACGTTGGTGATCGGGACTGTCGTGCTAACCATGGGCTGTGGTGGGGTCGTTACGCTGGGTATCGACATGGTAGTGGCCACCGCGCCGCCGGAAAGAGCCGGTGCGGCGGCGGGTATATCGGAGACCAGCACGACGCTGGGCTCGGCATTGGGCATTGCATTGCTGGGCAGTATCTGGACGGCGGGCTATCAGGCAAAGATGGATTTTGGTGTGCCTGCGGGTGTGTCGGTGCAGATGCGGGAGGCCGCCAGGAATACATTGGGAGGAGCCATGTCGGCGGGGACGCAACTGGGAGAGCCGCTGGGGTCCGTACTGGTGGATACCGCGCGAACGGCTTTTGTACAATCGTTGAATCTTACGGCGATGATCTGTGGAGCGGGCATACTGATCGTGGCGGTATTTGTTGGGGTTAGATTGAGGGCGGTGCGGTAGTTTTTTCTATATTCGTCTCATGCAAAGAAGACAATTTTTACAGCTTTCCGGTTTTTCGGCTGCCGCCTTATTTTTTAGCAGGCTGAATGCTGAGTCGGGTGTTTATGATACAATTCTTCAATATCCATCAAAGATTGCGGTATTACGTGACGGGCAGTGGCTGCCATTGACCGGGTCAAAGGAACATTGGACGCTGGATCGGCTGAGTGTTGATCTGAAGCATATGGGGCATGGAGGGTCTTCGCTGGGTATCGAGCTGCGGGCACCGGGAATAGCGCTTGAGAAAATAAGGCTTAGCTGGGACCGCGCTTTTTCGGGAACGGCAAAATACCTGGGAGATGCCTGGGAACGGTCTTATGGCGACTTATCGTGGGAGAGCGGGAAGCTTGATCGTAAGGCGCCGTGGTATCTGCTGGTGAATGATGGAGACCAGACGCATGCGTTTGGAGTGAAGACAGGAGCGAAGTGTTTTTGTTACTGGCAGACCGGTTCGGGACAGCTGGATCTTGTATTGGACACGTATTCCGGCGGTGTAGGGGTAGAACTTGGGGACAGGGTACTACATGCTGCGGAGATCGTTACCACGCAGAGCAGGGCGGGTGAAAACCCTTTTCAGACCGACACGCGTTTCTGCAAGATGATGTGCGGGAAACCGAGGCTTCCGGAAAAGCCGGTCTATGGGATCAATGACTGGTATTTTGCATATGGCAATAGCTCAAAGGACATGATCCTGAGCTCTACCCGATCGATGGCGGAGCTGGCAACGGATATGGGCAACCGCCCTTTTTCGGTGGTCGATGACGGATGGGAGCTGGGTGCTGACTTTTCAAAGTCAAATGCGAAGTTCGGGGATATGTCTGCTGTGGCCGCCGAGATAAAAAAGATCGGTATGCGGCCGGGTTTATGGACACGCCCCTTGCTGGCAAATAATGATAAAGAGAGCTTGCTCAGGCCACTTAGAAAGGGACAGAATGGGTCGCGGGAACGGTATCTGGATCCGACCATTCCAGAAAACCTTAAACGGATTGCGGATACGATCGGGTTGTACAGGGAATGGGGTTATGAGCTTGTCAAACATGACTATAGCTCCTTTGATATATTTGGCCGGTGGGGAGGTCAAATGAAGGACGAAATGACTGTGCCGGGATGGCATTTCAATGACCGGTCCAGGACGAATGCAGAAATAATATCAGAGCTGTATCATATCATCCGGGAAGCTGCGGGGAATATGTACCTGATAGGCTGTAATACGGTGAGTCATTTGTCGGCGGGTGTGTTCGAGCTGAACCGCATCGGTGATGATACCAGTGGGAGAGAATGGGAAAGGACATTGAAGTATGGGGTTAATACCATGGGGTTCCGGCTGCCGCAGCATAATACTTTTTATGCTGTGGATGGGGATTGTGTAGGGCTGACCACGCAGATCCCGTGGAAGAATAACAAGCAATGGATGCAGCTGCTGGCGGAAAGCGGGGCTCCTTTGTTCATTTCCGCCCAGCCGGAAGCGACGGGGCCGGAACAGAAGGAGTACATCAAAAAATGTTTTGAGCAGGCGGCAAGGGTACAGCCTACCGGCGAGCCGTTGGACTGGATGACTAATCCAAGGCCGTCGAAATGGAAGCTGAATGGAAGGGTAGTGGATTTTGAGTTCTAAGGTTTTAGGTGGTGGTGTTTAACCAGATAACTTTTTGTTCGGACTGATGAGCCTGACCGATGATGTCACGATAGAGATCGGGACGGCGGGCCTGAATATAACGGTAGCCACCTGATAATTGTAGCTTCTCCGGGATAAGGGTGGCAGTGACAAATTGATCGTTGAGCTCGGTGCATTCAGCCAGGATGTCTCCAAAGGGGTCGATGATCATCGAACGGCCGTTCTTGAGCTGGTCGTCGTCCATTCCGATGGCATTGGAAAAAACGCAATAGATGCCATTGTCATAGGCTCTTGCCGGCAACCATTTCATCAGCCATTCGCGGCCTTTCAAGCCTTCGAATTCGATTCGCAGGGAGGTGGGGTCGTAGTCTTTGTTTTGCCAGAGCTTTGGATCGACAAAGCCGGCACCTGGTCGGGTTGAAGGGGTACACATGGTCACATGCGGCATGAATATTATGTCTGCGCCCAGCAGGCGGGTCGCCCTTACGTTTTCGACAATGTTGTTGTCATAACAAATTAGTATACACA
>Ga0193716_1000218_pt1 | contig 35189 bp, 29 predicted proteins | sample U2c1metaG_FD_145901 | JGI IMG/M metagenome (GOLD analysis project Ga0193716, IMG submission 145901) | Soil microbial communities from a riparian zone of the East river system, Colorado, United States - U2c1 | ecosystem: Environmental > Terrestrial > Soil > Riparian zone | place: USA: East River...
CCGAGACGGCGTGCCGGCAGGATCGGCACGCCAACCCCTTCCGGAAGTGCTATTTATCTACTAGAGTTCCTTGAGATGTGGGAGTAAAATTGAAAAGCAGGCTTCTGCCGGAGGGAGTTCTTTTATGGCCGTTGCAACTTTGCCAGCCGCAAGTGTTGAACTTGATGACCGACGCCTCGCGGTGGAAAGCGCACTCGGTTCGCTCCGTATCGAAGGTATGGAGCTTGAGCCGGAGGGACGCGAGATCCTTGAGCGTTTTGCGAATGGAGAACTGTCGTTGCCCGAGATGCGTAGCGCCATTCGTGCCTACACTGCAACTATCGTCTAATGGCTTATGGCGAAGGCACCGACCGGCGACGATCCGTTTTTCGATTACCGCAACAGCATCTTAAAAAACGTTCCCGGCTACACCAATCAAGCCAAGCTCGATAAATTCGAGCGATTCACGACCGCCGCCGCTGCGGTCGAATTAGAGCTAAATCCAGTTCGAGGCTCGTTCGACCGTGCCCATCTTCAGCAAATCCATAAACGACTCTTCGAGGAAGTCTATCCGTGGGCCGGTGAGCCACGCCCCACGGACCTGCGGCGACCAGGCTTCAGTTGGTTTGTGCGTAAGGAGTTTTTGAGTATTACGCTCGACAACACATTGTCGGCACTCGCAGCGGAGAAGCACTTGAAAGGTTTGAACGAAGAGACATTTTCCGCGAGAGCGGCCCATTTTTTGGGAGACCTGAATCACATACATTTTTTTAGGGAAGGGAACGGACGGACGCAGCGCGAGTTTTTCCGCGAACTGGCGGCCGAGGCAGGCTATCGACTCAATTGGAGCCGGGTAAAGCCAGAACTGATGATTGAGGCCTCGATTCAGAGCCACGAGCATAGGGACAACTCAGGTTTGATCGCAGTGATTCGCTCCTCCATTGAGCCGCCGAAGGTCTTCCGCGCCCCGACAGAACCAGGCCGCGGAACAGCTCGGGACCGCAAAGAGCTGGCCGACGAGGCACACTTGCTCCTCCGGTCGACCACAGGGAATATCCGCGATATGCCAATCAATGAACGAACCTTACAGAGCGGAGGATTTGCGGCAGGGTGGGCGCTGGCAAAAAGCCAGCAGCACGTCGCAATAGCGACTAGCCCGAATCAATTTGTAGTGCTTCATCGGAGCGTACTGTCGAAGGACGTAGAGTTAGGGCAACAGGTTCAGCTCGAAATGAAGAAGGATCGGGCGGTCGTCAAAAACCTCGAACGTAGCCGGGGACGCTGAAAATTCCCGTCAAAAGTATCAAGTTGGATACCGCACGTCTGTAACGACAGTGCGATTTTTGGGCTTGACTTGCTACGATAGATCTGCTCTCTCCTGAGATTTTCAAAGGGCCTTCTCCTTTTCCCCAGGGGTCGGTGGCTGGTTTCTCTCGTTTGCTCTCTTCACAAAGTCCGTTCCAGGTTCTATAGAGACGGAGAGGTAACAGAATTTCGATGCCCGAAAAAGATGTCAACAGCTCAACGAGCGCCACAACACGAGATCGAGATGTCCTCGTAAAAGAGGCCAGCAGTTTATTGAAACAGTCGGCGGGGAATATCCGCGATATGGCCACCGCCGAGCGCCCACTTCTTGAAGGAACGAAGACTACCGGTTGGGTGTTGGCGCAAAGCCGGGAACATCTGGCCGTTGCAACGAGCGGAAATGCTTTTGTCATCATTCCCAGGAAGCAACTGACGGCCGAAGTTTCTCTCGGGCAACGCGTCGATCTTCAGGTTGGCAAAAATAAGGTGAAGGTCATCAGCCTTGAGCGTGGCCGGGGTCGCTAAGAGGGACTTCTACTTATCTCCCCGCAGTGGTTAGACTGTACGTGATGCCGTTGCGAATCCCCCGGAGCATCAAAAGAGTGGCAGGCGCTTTAGCGATCACCGTCGCTGTGGTCGGCGCTGCGTACTGGTATGCAATCACACCGCATCGCCCCTCTGCCCCTCCGGAGTCAGCAGAGAGCGTGCTGTACGAAGCCGACACGTTGTCGTGGGGTAACCGTTGGGAAGATGCATTGCCCCTCTATCGGAAGGCACAACAGCTCTTTCTTGCTCAGCACAATAGCCCAAAGGCCCTCTATGCCGAGGTGAGTCAGATTCCTCCGGACGAATCGGTCAACATTACTCAGACGATCTTGCGTCTCGATAGAGATCTCGCTAAACCGGAAGCGCAAGACCCTGAGACCCGGCTTCGCATATTGACGATTCGGGGAATGCTTGAAATCAACTACGACGCAGGAAGGGCAAGCTCGACTTGGAAGGATGTCGAAATGCTCGCCCTTCATTTGCATCATCCCGCAGAAGCGACCAGGGCCGAAGGCGAGCAAGGCATAGCGGCCTTTATTTTGGGGAACACAGACACGGCGAAGACACTCGTCTTGCGGGCGTGGTTGCTCTCCAAAGTCGAACGCGATCCAGGTGCCACAGTTCGATACGCAAGCATCTTCGGCGCTGGGCTCGTACAGCTCCACCGCTACAAGGAAGCTCTGACGCCATTAAATGACGCGATCAAACTGGCTGCATCAAGGCCGGACGTTGCGTATCCCACGATAGCCGTCTACTCAAAGATAGAAGCTCTTGACGGGCTCCGGCAGTATGACCAAGCCTATCAGCTCGCAAACGAGTCACTTGCGCGATTGCAGGGAACCCGGTACGAGGGCCACAAGTCCCAGGTCTACATCGACCGTGGCTCCGTCAACCGGGACCGTGGAGACTGGGGTGCTGCGATCTCTGACTACCAACACGCCGTCGAAATCTCCACGAAGATTGACAACTTTCGCGGCGTGACAGATGCGGGTGGTTTGCTGGCCGCTGCATATGTGCATACCGGCGACCTTCGCGCCGCACTGGCAGCGATCAATACCGCGATTGATGCAAATACGAAGAATGCTGATGAGTTGTACCTTGTTCCGAGGAACCTCGCCATTAAGGCCGACATCACAGCCAGGCTAGGAGATATGCGAGCCTCCAACGTGCTCTATCAGAAGAGCATCACCCTTGTTGAGGGCATGATCCAGCACGCGCCGACAACGGCCATCCAACGGTACTTGCTGGCCGAGATGAGTGATGTCTACTCCGGCTACTTTGCAGCTCTGTGCAGCCAGCACCACTATGACGAAGCATTGCAAGCTCTCGAGCGTGTGCGAGGCCGGATCGAGGCCGAGGCGCTTGAACATCACGAGAACCAACCCGTTCACGCGCCCACGCCCGCTGAAGTGGAACTAACGCGACTGAATCTTGCACTCATCAACACTCAAGACCCTGGCCAGCGTGCCTCGATTAGCTCTGCGATTTACAGCACAGAACTTGCAATCACTCCGAGCTCGCTCACGCAACTAACGATTCAACATCCGGTGCGATTGGCAGCTTTGCAAGCGTCTCTCTCGCCCGACGAACTGTTAATCGAATACGTTTTGGCAGAGCCGCACTCATATGCTCTCGCAGTGACCCGCGAATCGGTCACCTCCTACCAGCTTCCATCGAAGACAACAATCGAGTCCGAGGCGGATCACTATAGAAACGAGATTCGCGCGCGCAAAGTGGATCTTCCTCTCGCACAGAAGCTATTCACAGACCTTTTGGGTCCAGTGAAGGAGTATCCGGCAAAACGCGACCTCATCGTCGTTCCCGATGGCTCATTGCATCTGTTGCCTTTCGCCGCGCTTGCAGATCATGATTCTTATCTCCTGAAGTCGCACACTGTAGATGTTGCGCCTTCATCGACCGTTTACGTCATGCTGGATAAGCGGGTTAATCCCGAAGCTGCTCTTTCCTTACCGTTTGTTGGAGTCGCAGCATGGACACAACCCGCGGATACACGCAATCCCATCGTGCGAGCGATCAGCGGCCCGGAGCGCAGCCAGCTTGCGCCGCTCCCGGACAGCAGGCTTGAAGTCGAAACAATCGCAGGCGATTTACCGAAACCCAGCACGATACTCTTGGGCGCGGATGCTACGGAGTCACGTTTCAAAAAACTCGCGCTCAACAAAACAGAGGTTGTTCACCTCGCACTTCATGGTTATGCAGACTTGGAATATCCCGATCGTTCCGCGCTGATTTTTGCTCCCGACCCTACGGGTGCGGAGGATGGCTTGCTCCAGGTCCGCGAGGTAAGACACTTGCATCTAAATGCAAAGCTCGTCACTCTTTCGGCCTGCAATACGGGCGTTGGTCCGGTAGGCCAGGCCGGAGTTGCGAACCTCGTCAACGCCTTTATCGAGGCGGGAGCAGACTCCGTGGTGTCCACTCTGTGGGACTTGGAGGATCACTCCACCGAATATTTGATGTCCCTTTTCTACGCGCAGCTCGCTCGCCACACTCGTAAGGTGGATGCGCTGCGCACGGCACAACTGGTTTTTCTTAACCGTGGTCTTGCACCTTACTTTTGGGCAGGTGTCCAGATCGTAGGTGATGCGGACGGCAATCTCTGATTTCTCAAGGAACCGATATGACCCTAACAAAAGAGCAGCGCGAATCCATCCTCAAGAAGATCGAAACGATTGTTTCAGAGAAGTATTACAGCCCCGCATTCGATCAATCGGCGTGGCAAGCTATCGTGCAACGCCACCGTGACTCAGTCGTCAACGCGAGCAGTACGACGGCCTTCGAGGGCGCGATACAGAAGATGCTTTTGGACCTGGCTCCGAGAGGTCTCGGGCTTCTGTCTGAGCACACACCGATCACGCCACGCGATCAATGCGAGCTTTTCTGTTGAGACCATTCAGGGCGAGCGGCACTGGGTATTTCAAGACGTTCTGCCAGGGGGAGTCGCAGACGCCGCAGGAGTACGCTCAGGCGACGTGCTGCTGACGGTTTCAGAAAAGCCGATGACGCCGCCAGCGGCGCCGGCGGCCGAACCCCCGTTCGAGATGCAGCACAGCATTCCTATCACCATTGCGCGGTCGAGCAGTAGCATATCTCTTCTGCTCAAGACAGGAACGCCCAAGTACAAGGACAACCCTTACTCGGAGCCGACTGCTATCACTACCTCTCAGCCAGGCGGAATCCCGTATCTGAAAGTCAGCCTTTTCCCAGGCAAGATCGGCATCGACTTCGCGAATGAAGTTGATGCCGTTTTCAGAGACAAATTTGCGAGCGCTGACCGGCTCCTGATCGACCTTCGAGGGAATCCCGGGGGTGGGATCGGCGGCTTAGCGCTCATGAGCTATCTCACCCCGGAACGTCTTCCTGTAGGCTACAGCCGGGACCGGAAGATGGCACAGACGGGGAAACACCCTTCCACCCTTCCGATCTTTGATAAGGTTCCTCGCTCAAAGCTCGCCATCCCCGGCCTGGCGCTTAAGTTCGGCATGAAGACTTCCGTTTTCCTCTACACGGAGGCCCTCGGCCGCCGCGCCTACCACGGGCGCACAGTGATTCTTGTAAACGAGCACACGACAGGGGCCGCGGAAATGCTTGCTCAGTTTGCTCAGGAGAACAGCCTCGCAATGATTGTAGGCACCAAAACACCGGGGCGGCTGGTATCCCGAAGCGCAAGCAAACTAGGCTTCGGATATCGTTTAGTTGTGCCGGTAGCTGCCTATGTCAGCGCGAAGGGAACGCAGATCGAGGGCAACGGGATTACACCGAACATTGATGTGCCGTGGTCCTTTGCCGAGGCCGTAAACGGCCGCGACAATCAGCTTGCAGTAGCCGCGAAGGCATTGAACGGCACTCCCTAACGCGATATTCGGGTTCGTGTGGGGGGGCAGAGTACACTTCTGTATTAGCTACTAAGCGGCGATCCAAAGGCTCGTCCGAGCGGAGCCGAGGGCCTACGTGATTGATGAGTTGGAACGCCTGGTTGACGACATTGGAGCCTTGCACAATAAGCTAATCGTGCTAATTGGCCCCCCGCGCTGCGGCAAGACTCGACTGCTGGGAAATCTCGCAGCAAACCGGCACATGCTCCCAATGAACATTGGGGGCACCCTCGCGACCCTTCTCGCCACTCTCCCCCAAAGACAAAGACAAGTGCAGGCGATGACCCTGCTGCGCGAGCTTGCCGACAAGTACGCGGTCGCGGATCTTCTCCTAATAGACAACATCGAGCTTCTTTTTGATCGTTCGCTGAAGCTCGATCCGCTTGGATTGTTGAAACAACAGGCACATCGCATACGTGTCGTAGCCGTCTGGCCCGGTGAGTTGCGCGAAGGCCGGCTGACGTACGGCGAAATGGAACATCCAGAACATCAGGATTACAGCACCGAGGGTCTTGTGCCGTTCGAGATTCAATAAACCCGAAAGAGTGAAAGAAAAATGCGATACAGCGATCTCATTCAATTTGAACCGATCGAATCGGTCATCCAGCTTCTAGACGCAAATCGTCCAAATGAGGCCAAGAAGCTTGTAAGCACTTATGTGATCTCCGACGAAATGGCGGAGAGGATTGCCAAGCAAATGATTCCGCAGCTTGGATTCGACGAGTCGGTCGATCACAAGGGCGTGCTTGTCGTTGGCAATTACGGAACTGGCAAATCGCATCTCATGTCGGTTGTCTCTCTGATCGCAGAAGATCAAGCCTTCTTGCCTCTAGTCCGGCATCCGAAAGTGGCAGAAGCAGCCAAGTCGATAGCTGGCAAGTTTAAGGTTCACCGGATCGAGATCTCTAGTCAAATGTCTTTACGGGAGATCGTTACCCAGCAGTTGGAAGAGTTCCTCAGAAACAATGGCGTGACCTATTCATTCCCGGCCGCCAACAAAGTCGTCAACAACAAGACGGCCTTTGAAGAGATGATGACCGCCTTCACGGAGGTCTACCCCAATCAGGGTATCTTGCTCGTCGTAGACGAATTCCTGGAATATTTGCGTTCTCGGAACGACCTAGATCTGGTACTGGACCTCTCGTTCCTACGTGAGATCGGAGAAGTTACTAAGCATCTTCGCTTCCGCTTCATGGCAGGTGTCCAGGAAAGCATTTTCGACAGCAGTCGCTTCCAGCATGTTGCCGACAGCTTGCGCCGCGTGAAGGATCGCTTCACCCAGGTGCTGTTAGCTCGGCAGGACGTTAGCTTTGTGGTGGCGGAGCGCCTACTCAAAAAATCGGCGGATCAGCAGGAAAAGATTCGCGCATACTTAACGCCATTTGCAAAGTTCTATAGCGAGATGAACGAGCAAATGGACGAGTACGTGCGCTTGTTCCCAGTCCATCCTGACTATATCGGCACCTTCGAGCAGTTGGTCTTCACTGAAAAACGTGGGGCACTCGTCACCCTTCGAGATCAAATTCAAACCATTCTCAATCAAGATGTCCCTACAGACCGACCTGGCGTTATCAGCTACGACAGGTTTTGGGACACCGTCGTGTCAAATAGTGTGCTGCGAGCAGATCCGAACATCGGTCCTGTGCTACGAGTGTCGGACGTCTTGATCGAGCGTGTGCAGAAGACATTCACCCGACCAGCGTACAAGCCCATGGCCCTGCGCATCATCAATGCACTCTCAACTCAAAGGCTAACTACAGGCGGAGACATCTACGTCCCTGTGGGCCCGACGGCACAGGAGCTGCGCGACACGCTCTGCCTCTATCAGCCCGGTGTCGACGGGATGGGAGGTGAACCCTCCGATGATCTCCTGACCGCGGTTCAGACGACGCTGCGAGAAATCATCAAGACTGTTAACGGCCAATTCATATCAAAGGCACCCGATTCTGAGCAGTACTACCTCGACCTCAAAAAGGACATCGATTACGACGCCCAGATCGAGAAACGCGCCGAGCCGTTATCCAAAGACGCGCTTGATCGCGCCTATTACGGAGCAGTCAAGCAATTGATGGAACGCACCGATGAGAGCACTTACGTCACTGGACATCTAATCTGGCAGTATCCCATCGAGTGGCAGGAACATCGCGCTAACCGGGACGGCTACCTTTTCTTCGGAGCACCGAACGATCGCCCCACCGCACAACCCGAACGCGACTTCTACATTTACTTCATCCAGCCGTTCGCTCCGCCTTCATTCAAGGATGAGATGAAATCCGATGAGGTTTTCATCCGTCTCGCTAAGCCGGATGAGACCTTCAAGCAGGCTCTGTCGTTGTTTGCAGCAGCGCAGGAATTGGCATCGACTGCCGCAGGTGGCGCGAAAGCGATTTATCTGGATAAGGCAAAGAACTTCCTGCGGGATATGAGCAAGTGGATGCAGGAAAAACAGATGACCGCCTTTGAAGTGACATACCAGGGCAAGACCAAAACTCTTCAAGATTGGGCAAAGGGCATTTCCATTCGTGACCGTGCACGGCTAGGGCCTGATGAGCGGGCCAATTTCCGTGACATCGTTAACGTAGTTTCCGGACTCGCGCTCGGTCCTCGATTCGCAGAGGTGGCGCCTGAATATCCAATCTTCTCTGTCCTGGTCACAGAAGAGAACCGCAGGCAGTTGGTCGGAAACACGTTGAAAGCCTTATTAGGCGGTACGCGCACCAAGGATGCGATTGCCATACTTGAGGCACTGGAGATGCTTGACGGCGATCGAATTGATCCAGGGCATTCGCGGTATGCCAAGGAAGTTCTGAGCCGACTGAAGGCCAAAGGTCTCGGCCAAGTTCTCAACCGCAGCGAACTGCTCTCTGGTTTCGCTGATGCCGAGTATTTTTCACCGACTCGTTTCCGCTTGGAGTCCGAGCTTCTAGTCGCGGTTCTTGGGTGCCTCGTCTATTCGGGAGATATCGTGCTGGCGATTGCGGGCGACAAGATCGACTCCAGCAAAATCACGCTTCTCACCGAGCGTTCGGTGGACGACCTCAGGCAGTTCAAGCATGTCGAGGCCCCGAAGGAAATCAATGTTGCTGTCCTGCGAGCGCTGTTCGAGATGCTGAGCCTTTCGCCTGGGCTGGCTCAGATGGCCACCCAAGGCTCGGAGGAGCCGGTAAAGCAACTTCTTGAAGCAGTGACCAACCTCGTCAACCGGACACTATTGGCGGGTGTTGATTTGAAAGACAGGCTCTCTTTCTGGGGCCGACCACTTTTGACCGAGAGTGAGTTCGGGGACTATCAACTTCGTTTGCAATCTCTCAAGGCATTTGCCGAGGGACTACAGCCCTACAACACGGTGGGCAAACTCAAGAACCTGCGAATTGACGCCGAAGATATAGACCGGCAAAAGCACAACCTTGGCGTTCTCAAGAATGTGGAGCACCTGTTGGCCTTCGTAGCCGATCTGGGACCGCTTGCAAGCTATATCTCGCAAGCCGAGCTGATTCTACCTGCTGACCACCCTTGGCTAAGCCAGGTGCAGAGTGTTCGCAATCAAACGCTGCAGAAACTCACTGCCAACCACAACGCTCAGAACGCGGCCGAGTACAAGCAAACGCTCGGTCAGCTGAAAAAGAGCTTTGTCCTTGCTTACATCGGGCTTCACAGCAAGGCGCGCTTAGGCGTCTCTGAGGATAAGGCAAAATGGGCGTTGTCCAAAGACGCCAGGCTTGGCGCAATGCGTGCTTTGGCTGCGGTTTCGCTCATGCCCACCAGTCAGCTCACCGGCTTCGAGGATAAGCTGAGTAAACTACGGAGCTGTTCATCGCTCGTTGATTCGAACCTTCAATCGGCAGTTTACTGTCCTCATTGCGCCTTTAATCCAAAGAACGAGCAGAGCAGCCTCCTGCCGGCGGCTAGCTGTTTGAAGCAATTGGATGAGGAACTTGATGCGTTGCTCGGTGGCTGGCAACAGGCTTTACTAAATGACCTGACCGATCCAATCACTGAGGCGAACTTTGAGCTCCTAGGATCTTCCGCTCGGAAGCTCATAAAAGAATTTCTGATATCGAAGACTCTGCCGGATCCAGTGACACCCGATTTCATCAGTGCTGTCCAGGAGGCATTGGCTGGGTTGGAGAAGGTGCTTGTCACCGGCGAAGAGATCAAAAGTTCCCTACTGCAAGGCGGATCGCCAGCAACGCCGGACGATCTACGAAAACGTTTTGACAATTTTCTGCTTGAGCGCTGTAAGGGCAAAGACGCCAGCAAGCTTCGATTTGTAGTCGATTAGTCACACGAACAAGAGACCAGGACAACATCACGATGGCGACACAAATGAAGAAACTCTTCCAGGGACCAAGTTCTGAGTCCGGTCCCGTCGAATGTATGGGGCGAACATTTCCCGACGAAGATGCTCGGCGAGAACACTACAAGAAACTGTTGATCGAGAAGCTGAAAGATCCAGAGTTTAGGAAGATCGAAGGCTTCCCAGTAGGCTCTGACGACGCAATCCTCTTGATGTCGGACCCACCATTCTTCACGGCGTGTCCGAATCCTTGGCTGACAGAATTCATTGAGCACTACGGCAAACCCTACGACCCTAAGGCCAAATACTCAAGAGAGCCACTCGCTATTGATGTTTCGGTAGGCAAAACTGACCCTCTCTACAAGGCCCATTCCTACCATACCAAAGTGCCACATCTCGCTATCGTGCCGTCAATACTGCATTTCACTGAACCAGGCGACGTAGTCCTTGATGGTTTTGCTGGGTCAGGCATGACCGGAGTCGCCGCCCAGTGGTGTGGCGCCGCGCCTCTGCTTTTCCGGCATCAGCTAGAGGTCGAATGGAAGAATGCGGGACTCGCTTCCCCGCATTGGGGAAACCGGCACGTGGTCTTGAGCGATCTGTCTCCGCTTGCTGCGTTCATTTCTGCAAACAATAACTTGCCATTCCTTGCAGAAGGGTACGGAAAGGCAGCAAATGAGCTGCTTACTCATCTATGGAAGGCGATCGGATGGATGTATGAGACCTTGCACCGCGACGGCGTAACTCGTGGTCGAATCGAGTACACCGTTTGGAGCGAGGTGTTCATTTGTCCGAGCTGCAGCGCGGAGACCGTGTTCTTGAATGCCGAAAAGATCTTATACGACGGCCAACGCGATCGCATTCGCTGTGGGTCCTGCAAAGCTGAAGCAAGGAAGGAGGAAATGGAGCTTGCACGTGAGAGCTTCTTGGAGGATGGACAAGTTGAATGGCGACCCAAGCGCGTTCCTGTGTCTATTTTCTACAAAGTTGGCTCACAATCCTTCGAGAAGAAGCCGGACGAAAACGACTTCGCCATCCTCAAGCGAATTGGAGACCTAGAGCTTCCGTCGAATTTTCCGCTCGTCAGCTTTCGATCCTCAAAGACCTTCAACGAAGGACGGATGAGAACCACTAATACAAGAAACACAAGAACCATATTCTTGCCGCGAGCAGCGCATGCAATTGCAACGCTCTGGTCACTTGCCGAGGCGGTCTCTGACAAGAAGATGAGGATGAACTTGCTCTATAGCATTGAGCAAACAATCATTGGCTTGAGTGTCTTCAATCGGTATAGACCGAGTGGATATTCGCAATTTGGACAGCATCTTACCGGCGTTTTTTATGTCGGGTCGCAACACGCCGAGTGCTCTCCATGGTACATCCTTGAAGGGAAGTTCAGCCGCGTAGAAAAAGCATTTCAAACCTTTCGCGCCGTTCCTGGGAACGCGCTAATTAGTGCCGGTTCTTCGGCTCAACTTACCTGCCCCGATGATTCGATCGACTACGTATTTGTTGACCCCCCTTTCGGATTCAACATCTTCTATGCAGACTTGAACAAAATTGTTGAGGCGTGGCACCGTGTGATCAGTGATGTCGGCGAGGAGGCCGTAATCGATGAATACATGGACAAGGACATACACGTTTATCAGAGGATGATCCAAAGATGTTTCGCCGAGTTTTATCGAGTATTGAAACCCGGCCGATGGATGACAGTAGTATTTTCGAACAGTCAAGCCAAGGTATGGAACGCAATCCAAGTTGCGCTGCAGCAAGCTGGCTTTGTAGTTGCTGAAGTCACTACGCTCGATAAGAAGCAGGGGAGCTTCATGCAAGTCACGTCGCCAAATGCTGTCAATCAAGACCAAATAATTTCTTCATACAAGCCGAATGGCGGCCTTGAGGAGCGGCTTGCTGCTCGTGGGCCTGCACCAGAATCAGCATGGGATTTTGTCCAAACGCATCTGCGACAGCTCCCGGTTTCAAAGCTGAAGAATGGGATCTTGGAGTTTGTGATTGAACGTGCACCTCGCCGGATATATGACCGGATGGTTGCATGGTTTGTCCGACATGACTTTCCCGTTCCCCTTTCTACCGAAGAATTTCTCGACGGTCTTCGCAGTCGCCATTCAGAGCAGGACGGCATGGTGTTTTTGCAAGAACAGGTCGCCGAGTACGCGCACAAACGTGCTCAGGTCGCTCAGGCTCCGCAAATGGAGCTCTTCGTCGCAGACGAAAGGAGTGCCATCGACTGGCTGATGGATTTCCTAAAGAAGCGTCCGTCCACGTATCAGGATCTACATCCCGAGTTCATCACACAACTGGGTGTGGGTTGGAAAAAGCATGAGACCAAGCCGGAATTGACTGCCCTTCTCGAAAACAATTTCATTCACTACGACGGGGCGGGCGAGGTGCCCAGTCAAATCCATAGCTATCTCTCGAGCAACTACAAGGATCTGCGTAGTCTCAGCAAAGACGATTCTGCTCTGGTGGCTAAAGCCAAGGATCGTTGGTATGTTCCTGACCCAAACAAGGCTCAGGATTTGGAGAGAAAAAGGGATAAGACTCTGCTGAAGGAGTTCGCAACGTATCAAACCTCCACTGCGCGGAGGCTCAAAGAGTTTCGTCTCGAAGTTCTGGGTGCGGGTTTCAAGGCTGCATGGACGGCTAAGGACTACAAGACCATCATCGAGGTCGCACAGAAAATTCCCGATGAGGCGCTGCAAGAAGATGAGAAGTTGCTTCTTTGGTATGACCAGGCATTGACCCGTGCGGAGGCCGGCGCTTGACGCAGACTGCTGCTGCTCTCAATATCGGGGACTGGTGCTGGCACCTTCGCCACGCCAATCCATGCCGAATCGTAGACCGGCAGGATGTGTGGGGAGAGACTGCATACAGGGTGTGGCTCCCTACAAAGGACGCAGTGGTGCGCGCCCGATCTCAAGATCTGGCATCGCTGGATACAGTGCAACCGACCGTCGATCAAATCCTTCACACGGCGGCGGCTGCCAAATTGCTAGATGCGTTGGAAGACAACTTGCTATTAGCTCCGATCCAGTCAAGTGTCGTTCCATTACCTCACCAGCTCTATGCATTGAATCGCGCCATGAGCCAGCACCGCATCCGCTATCTCCTCGCCGATGAAGTTGGCCTCGGGAAAACCATTGAAGCAGGGCTCATTCTCCGCGAACTGAAACTACGGGGGATGGTGAATCGAGTGTTAGTAGTAGCGCCCAAAGGGCTGGTACGCCAATGGCAGGCCGAGATGCAACTGCACTTTGGCGAGCAGCTACAGTTTGTGGAGCCTTCGGAACTAGCCGCATTCCGACAGCTCAGGACCGACGAAGACAATCTCTGGCGCATACATGACCAGGTCATCTGCTCACTCGACTCAGTGAAGCCAATGGAGGGCCGCCGCGGCTGGAGTCAAGATCAGGTCGCCCGCTACAACCAGGACCGGTTCGAGGATCTGATTTCCGCTTCTTGGGACCTTGTGATCATTGATGAGTCTCACCGCCTGGGCGGCAGCACGGATCAAGTAGCACGATACAAGCTTGGTGCGGCGCTTGCCGAAGCCGCACCTTATCTCCTGCTTCTCTCGGCGACTCCACACCAAGGGAAGACAGATCAGTTCATGCGCCTCATGCAACTGGTTGATCGAGATTCATTTCCGGACGAGAGTAGCGTGACCAGAGAGAGGGTTCATCCCTTTGTGATCCGCACTGAGAAGCGTGCTGCGATCGATGCTGACGGCAAGCCGCTATTCAAGCCCCGTATCACCCGATTGCAACCAGTCACATGGTCTGATCGGCACGCCGCGCAGCAACGCCTCTACGAAGCAGTGACAAGCTACGTTCGCGACGGCTACAACCAGGCGATGGCTTCAAAGCAGCGGCATATCGGGTTCCTGATGATCCTTATGCAGCGGCTTGTGACTTCGAGCACGGCAGCGATACGTACTACGCTTGAGAAGCGGCAGATACTCTTAGATTCTCCTGACCATCAAGCGTCTTTGTTTGACGATAGCAATATGGACGACTGGGCCGAGATGGATGGCCAGAGCCAGCTCGACATCGCGATCCAAGCAAGTGGATGGACAAAGGAAAAGGCTGAGGTCGATCTGCTCCTGAAGTTGGCCCGTGACACCGAGAGCCAGGGCACGGACGCGAAGGCGGAAGCACTGTTGGAACTCATCTATAAGCTGCAACAGGATGAAAACGATCCTACTTTAAAGGTACTGGTATTTACCGAATTCGTACCGACCCAGAACATGCTGTCGGGATTTCTTGAGAGCCGGGGTTTCTCCGTGACACTGCTCAACGGCAGCATGGACCTTGACGCCAGAGCGAAAGCGCAACAGGCATTTGCGCGCGATGTGCGTGTGATGATCTCGACCGATGCTGGAGGCGAGGGCTTGAACCTACAGTTCTGCCATTCGATCGTCAACTTTGATATGCCGTGGAACCCTATGAGGGTGGAGCAGCGGATCGGTCGAGTGGATCGTATCGGTCAGCATCACGTAGTACGCGCGATCAATTTTGTTCTGCACGATACGGTCGAGCACCGGGTAAGAGAAGTGCTTGAGGAAAAATTGGCAATCATCGCGCAAGAGTTTGGCGTCGACAAGGCGTCAGACGTGATGGATTCGGTGGAAACAGAAGCCATCTTCGATGAGCTGTATGTCCATGGTTTACAGGACCCTGCGACGATCGAACGGGAATGTGATGCAGTCATTGAAAACGTGCGTAGTAAGGTTTCCGATACAAAGAAGAACAGCGAATTATTGGCCGAGGAGCACAAATTGGACGCTGATGGCGCACGCAAATGGCGCGACCATCCTGCGCAATTCTGGCTTGAACGTGCGATTACGATGGGTCTGCCTGCTCGCGGCGGGAGTGCAGTGAAATCAGGCCGTGCCTGGAAGGTGAAATGGCCGGACGGTAGCGAATCATCTCAGGTCTGCTTTGATGCCCGGACCGCCGAACAGAGCCCCGAAATGGAATGGGTGACGATGGAAGATTCCCGAGCACGGTCAGTGATCAGTGAGATTCCATACTGCGTCCCTGGTCAGCCGTTGCCGCTCGGAATAATCGGAGGCTTGCCCAAGACGGTGAATGGCGTCTGGTCACTCTGGGAGATTCGTCTTCTCGCTGAGGGGTTCAACCGGAAGCGATTCCTTCCGGTTTTTGCCACTGATGACGGTCGAACCTTCGTCCCAACGGCGAAGCGAATCTGGGATCTACTGCTAACCGAGAACGTTCAACTCAAAGGAATCGTTAGTCTAGAAACCTCTGCCCGTCTCTTCGAAACGTCATTGCAGGCAGCAAAGCATCATGGCGAAAGGATCTTCGCCGATTTGCTGGAGGAACACCGGACATGGCTAGCGGGCGAAAGAGAGAGAGCTCGCTACGCCTACGATGCACGCCAGAATGCGATCGGCCGAATTGGGCTACCGGCTGTGCGCCAACATCGTCGTAGACGTCTGGATGCTGAATTTCAAGCTAGGACCGAGGACCTAAATAGAGCTGAAGCCAGCTTGCCAGATCTCAACGCGGTGATGCTGATCCGGATCGAAGACAGTAATGCGGGCGAGAAGACTCAGCAGGCGGTGAGCGTCGCATGAGTGTTTGGATCGACAGAATTCTGAAAGAGTTTCCCGCTGACTTGAGCCGGCTCTGGATCGCCGCCGACCCCGATGAAGTATTGCTCGATGAACGAATCCTGGCAGGGCTTAGAACGAGGGGGTTTGATGTCCTCCCATTTGAGGACTCCATCGTCTTTCGCGCAGAGTTCGAAGAGCGCTATCGGGCCGCGTGGGACCGAGGGGAAGAAGGCCCTGCGCACTCGCTCATCATCCACGTTAGGGCAACAATTGTGAACGAACTGCCGTGGGATTACCTCAGGCAGGCTCGAAGGGTCAATTTGAGCTTGGCTGATTTATTTCCGAAACTTAGCTACGTCGTGATCCGGCAGCTAGACCCCGAGTACCTGGAACGTCTTTTCGATCTTCAATCAAAGCACATTTCGCAACCGTTAGGAGAAACGTCAACCAAGGATTTCATCCTCACTCACATCTTCCAATTTAGTCCGCACGTGATTGCAAGCCGTTCGGATTTCTGGCGCGATTTGCTTAGGTTGCAGAACCGAGCTCTTGTTCTTCCATCTAATCTTGCGGAACGGGTTGCGCTCGTTCTTTCAGCCAACAGCGCACTTCATGAATTGCCGATTCAGGAACTCTTTACGTCTAAGAGCAGGCTGCTTGGTTTCATTCAAGGGGCTTGGATTAAATACCTCATCGACGCCGGGGTGCGTCTCGCAAGCGACAAAGAGCCACCGCGACCTGGCGATTTAGCAAGTCTTGGCTTGCCATTCGACCATCCGGATGTCCTAGTAATCATCCAATCGATGTTCTTGAATGGGACGCTGCATGCTGAGGCAGTGAAGGGAGTACCAGCCGATCTGCCTTTGTGGGCGAGAATTGGCGTCACCAAGGATCCCGATGAACAGCGCAATCTTGTGACGCATGGCATTGAGAACATCGTGGCGACGATGCCAACAGCAGAATCTTCCCATCGTGATTGGACCCAACTAGCACGACGCTTGGGAGAGGCGATCGCACGGTTCCATCTCTTAGACTCGGTGCGTGCGGCCAGCATCAAAGACAGTGTTAGACACGCGCAGAACGAGATCGACCGACAGTTGCGTTCTTGGGTTGCTGACCACTATGCCGATTTGCCGTCACTTCCAGCAACAAAGGGGCCTATCATGGTCCATCACATTCCCCGATATCTCGCCTACCGGAGAGACTCCGGCGAACGCAGAATTGCTCTATTGGTATTTGATGGAATGGCTTTTGATCAGTGGATTCAAATCCGAGACACCCTGTCGAAACAAAGTAGGACACTTGGGTTTGATGAGAGTGCATGTTTCGCTTGGCTGCCGACGTTGACGTCTGTATCGAGGCAGGCGCTGTTTTCGGGACTGAAGCCCAGGGAGTTTTCACAATCTATCGATACCACCTCCCAAGAGCCTGCACTGTGGAGCAGATTTTGGCAGGATCAAGGATTGCGGGCAGACAAGGTCTTCTATCGTAAGGGAATCAAGCGCGCAGATCAGTTGAAGGACCTCGAAGTCGTTTTGGATAGCCCAACTGTAGAAGTCGCAGGAATTATCATTAACACTGTTGACGATCTCGTTCACGGCTCTGTACTCGGCAAACGCGGGATCGCTAAGCAGGTTGAGGGTTGGGTCGAGTCGGGCTTCGTCCACCAACTGTTAGCTTTACTTCTCGATAAGGGCTTCTATGTCTACCTCACTTCCGACCACGGGAATCACGAGTCTTTCGGGCAGGGCCGGCCTAATCAGGGTGTCATGTCTGAGCTGAGGGGTGAACGTGTCAGAGTCTACACCAATGAAACGCTAGCGGAACATTCCTGCGCTTCAATGCCGCAAGCGTTTCGCTCGAACATCGCTGGCCTTCCGTCGAACTTCCTTCCCATGTTCGCTGCGGGCGACTCGGCTTTCGTAACGAATGGCGAACACATTGTTTCCCACGGGGGAATGTCGATTGACGAACTGATCGTTCCCTTTATCAAAGTTAACCGTTTGAAAGAAGCACCATGACTTCCAAAATCCCCAGAATCGGGTTCGACAGGTTTATAGACATCGAATGGCTCCATACGTCCCTCAAAGTCCGTACAGGAGAATCGAGCCTCGTTGACCTAGATGATGTTCTCGAAAAGGCAGGACTGGGGGGCGCGGCCAGAAAGAAGACGCGAACGGTCTTGAATCGTCTTTGGCTGGAGCCGCGACCAGAGCTGATCGGATTCGCAAATCGAGGTGTGGAACTCTTCAGAAAAAACAGTAGTTGTTCGGTGGCTGCGTTGAGCTGGGGTATGGCTATCGCTACATATCCATTTTTTGGCCAAGTCGCTGAGCTCGTAGGGCGCCTTTCTTCTCTCCAGGGAGACTGCGCTCCTGCTGAGATTCATAGACGCATGAGTGAGGTCTACGGGGAACGAGAAGGAACCTATCGAATGACGAACATGGTTCTGCAATCCCAATCGAACTGGGGAGCGATTAAGCGCGTGGATAATGACCGGAGACTCATTCGATCAGAACCTGTCGCCGTTACTGACGAATCTGCAGTAGCTTGGCTTGTCGAGGCTGCGGTTAGGTTTAAGGGAAAGCCAGTTTCTGTACCTTCACTCCAATCGATGCCAGTGATATATCCGTTTCACCTTGACCAATCTCTTGCTTACGTGGCGTCGAAGAGTTCAACCCTGGAATTGCGATCAGAAGCGTCTAGCGACCGGTTTGTCACGATCGTTTAGGCCTGACGACGGAGGTCCGACAAGTGTGGAGGGCACCACGTTATCCGGGACATTGATTGTGAACTTGATTTTCAAGGGGTAGTACCAGACGCCATTGTCCGAACCGCGAACGGTGGCCAGGAAGTACATGCCAGCCTTCGCGTCGCGGAGGTCCAGCGCAACCTTGACTTCAGTATTGCCGGCGACATCAACCGCCTCACCCGCGCCTTGAGCGACGAGCTGCGTACCGGCCTTGTCCTTCGAGACCCGAATCTCGTAGCGGCCGGCTTGGCTGAAACGCGGCAACGTCACAGACAGATGCACCACTGCGGCAGGCAGGGACACTTCTTGAAGTGGGCTCGTGTCGTCATCCGCGCCTCTCACGGTGCCGGCGTCGAGTAAATTGACATTCGCATCGACTGGTGTGCTGGACGCCATTTGAACCGGAACATTTTCATGTCCACGGTGAGACTCAATCGCCCAGAAGCCTCCGCCACAAGCGAGAACTAACCCGGCAGCAATCGCCCAGGGCGCAAGTCTCGGCTTCGCTTTCGGAGCCTCTTTCCATGCCAGGCGATAGGCACGATATTCAGCGAAACATTCGGAACAGGACGCAAGGTGTAAGCGGGCAGGATGAGAAACGGGGAGCCGATCTTCGGCGAGCCATTGAAGCGTCTGCTCGTCCGGGCAGCCCTTCCTTTCGGGATTCGGATTGGCTTCTAAGAAGTAGTCCTTAATCAAATCCACGAGTTGGCCTCAGATTTCCGCCTCGCAAAATCGTGATGAATTTGGCCTGTGATTGCGATTGTCCGAAAGAGTTGCAGCAATCCTCTCCTTAACACGATGTATCGCTTGCGCGGCGGCTGTGTAGCTAACACCCAACGCTTCCGCGACGCTGGCCGGGCTGGTAATATCCTGCAAAAGCAGTATGAGAATGTGCTTATCGCGATCATTGAGCTTTGTCTTCATCTGATCGAAAAATATCGCTCGATCCATCATACTTTGCGTGTTGCGATCGACTTCGGCCCACTCTTCCAGCTCTGCTCCTATTCCAACAGGAATTTCTTGCGATGCCTTGCTTCGCAACCACTGACGAACCTTTCCGTGCAATGCTGCGAAGGCATATCGCTTCGGGGATTCGACAGCCTCACTCCGAGCCTCTATCGCTTTTGCAACCTCTTCTGACCATTCTGCCAGTAACACAGGATCAATACGCGGAAATTCTCGAAGCGCCCAGGCAAAAGCGGCTTCGGCGGCGGCCCTCGTAGTCCCTGAAAGAGTCCGGCCCTGTCCATCTACGAGATGCAATTGATTCCTGCTCTTCATCGTTGCTCTCTGACGGAAAAAAAGTTCGCGAGGGGTGTCAAAAAAGCGGTTCCCCAAGCAGCGTATCTAATAGATGCCAGATGTTGCGACACTCTCGCCCGCCGACAGTGGAAGGAGACAATCCATCCACCGTAAGGCCGTTTGTTCTTGGACGCATCACAAGGCGCAATCGAACCAGACTCCCCCATTTTGTTTGACGCAGCACCTAGCTGCTGCTTCAAACCTAAAAGCTATTGGCTTCGTAACTCTTGTAACTCTTACTGCCCGATACCCCCCAGGTTGCATTTTATCAACGGTAGAATCCTTCCCCCCGCTGAGGAGATACAGCTGCATGGCAGAGAATCACACGGCCACCCGTCCCCACTTTGCGCCGTGGTTGGGCTTGAGCGAGAACATACGCCAACCGCGGTTTGCGATTGAGCCACTTCCCCCTGCTGTAGGCGAGGGCTATCGGCTCCGATTGTTCGTTCTTGATGTTGCGAAAACCAAGGAGGTCGAAATCGGACGCGAGATTTTTACTCACCGCGAGGGCACGGATAGCTCGCAGATTTACCAGGAGGCCACAAAGGCGGGAACGGTATGGCTCTCAGCTTATAAATGTCTGCAATAACGAAACCATGAAGGAGCGTCACTTCAATGGCGTATACTCATCTCGCTAGAGATCGCTGCGGGGTTGGGAAGCCTCGCCGTCCCACGGATGCCAAGCTCACTGGATGCGGCTTCTAGCATGAAGATAATCCATATCGGCGTCGGACCAGCCAGCACGCCAACTCCGGGTTGCTGAAATGGAGGAAGGCACATCCTCTTGCCGCGCCTGATATCCGGCCTCATATTCGTCTTCATTCCAAACCTGCACATCGTCATCAATGGGTGAAAAACGCGGGATGCTCATGTCGTAACCTCCATTTCACTGCTCTCTCACAAACGAACTGTTTCTGAGAGCATTTTTAATGACTCAAAAAGTCCGTCAAAAGTGCCCAAAAGCGCTCTCAGTAACGCTATCAGAATCAAAATAACAGAAACCCCCCGTTTGTGATACTCTTTTTCTCATGAAAATCGGCTATGCGCGGGTTTCCACGAAAGACCAAAACCTTGAACTTCAGCTCGGAGCACTGAAGAAGGCAAAATGCACGCGCATTTACGAAGAAACGAAGAGCGACAAGAATAGTGCCGATCGTCCAGAGCTTCGGGCCTGCCTCGACTCGCTTCGCGCAGGGGACACACTTGTCATCTGGAAACTCGATAGACTTGGCCGTTCCCTCATTGATTTGGTTCGCATTGTTGAGCAGCTCAGAAAGACCAAGGTTCAGCTCGTCTCGTTGACAGAGAATCTGGACACGACGACCGCTATGGGTAAATTCGTCTTCAAAGTGTTCGCGCTCCTGGCGGAGCACGAGCGCGAGCGAATCAGTGAAAGAACGACTGCAGGGCTTGCCAATGCCCGTGCGCGGGGCCGGATCGGCGGCGCCAAGAAAAAGACGACTGCCGGGCAGAGGAAACAGATCAGAGCGTTGCACAAGGCCGGCAGCGTCAGCATCGGGGAAATCGCTCATCAGTTCAAAATTTCCAAACCTACGGTGCATCGCATCGTCACGACGGAGGACTAACACAACCATGAAGCTGATGATTGTTGAAAGCCCCAACAAGACGAAGAAGATTCAGAGCGCACTAGGCGCGGGTTGGGAGGTCGTCGCCAGCGTCGGCCACGTCCGCGATCTACCGGCGAAAGAGATGGCCGTCGATCTTCAGACGTTTGAGCCGACCTACCAGCTCACCGAGCGTGGCGCTCAGGTAATCAGCCGCCTCAAGACTCTCGTAGCCCGCGCCGATGAGGTCTTCCTTGCCACTGACCCGGATCGAGAAGGCGAAGCTATATCTTGGCACCTGTTGCAGCTCCTCCGCCCGCGCAGCTACAAGCGCGTCACCTTCGACGCAATCACACCGGCTGTCATCAAGAAGGCCTTGACGACGCCGCGCAAGATTAACGACAACCTTGTCCTCGCGTACAAGGCCCGGAGAGTGCTGGACCGCCTTGTTGGCTACCAGGTGTCGCCGGTACTCTCAGACCAAACCACCGTGCGTGGTCTGAGCGCCGGACGCGTACAGAGCCCCGCCGTGCGGCTTGTAGTCGAACGCGAGCGCGAGATTCAGGCCTTCCGTGAAACGAAGCACTTCGGTGCGGAGGTCTCCTTCGATCAAGGGAGCTGGCGGGCCACTTGGGAAACAGCGCCCCACCTTGCCGCCGACGAGAAATACATTCTTGACGAAAGGCTGGCCACAATGGCCGCGGCGTGCCGTCGCTTCCGCGTCCTCAGCTCCGAGACGAAGACGGTCCCACAGGCACCGCCCGCGCCCTACACCACGTCCACGCTGTTGCAGGCCGCGAGTGTGTCACTGGGCTACAAGCCCGACCTTACTTCTCAGCTCGCACAGAAGCTATTCGAGCAAGGCCTCATCACCTACCACCGCACAGACAGCCAGAATTTTAGTGACGAGTCCTTGACCGAGATCCGCGCTTTCGCGCAACGACACGACTTTCCAATCCCCTCTCAGGCGCGGCGCTGGAAGGCCAAGGACAGCGCCCAGGGCGCGCACGAAGCGATTCGACCCACCCACTTAGAGCTGCGCGCCGCAGGGGAAGATGCGGCCCAACGCGCTCTCTACTCACTCATCTGGAATCGTGCGGTTGCTTCGCAGCTCGCAGATGCGATGTTTAGTGTGAACACTGTTAAGCTCGAATCTCTCGATTCGGACCAGACGTTTCTTTTCAAGGCCGTCGGTAGAACGCTTCTCTCGCCCGGTTGGAAGTCACTCACTGCCAAAGACGCGGCGGAAGAAGAGGAGCCCAATAGCAGCGACGATGAGACTCCCAACGGCGGAAGCGTACCCAGCCTTGCCAGCGGATCGGCCGTAACGGCCGAGAGCGGGCGCGTCCTGAAGAAACAGACACGCCCGCCGGCTCGCTACACCCAGGCGAGCCTGATTAAAAAGCTGGAATCGCTTGGCATCGGTAGGCCATCGACGTACCGCTCGATCCTCGAAACGATAACAGGCAAGAATTATGCGGTCGAAGACCGCAAATACTTGCTTCCCACTTCGCACGGTGAATTGCTCGTCGATTCCCTCGTCTCGCACTTTGCCTTTGTCGAATACAAATTCACTCGCGATCTTGAAGAGCGTTTAGATGACATCGCCGCTGGCTCCGCAGGATATCTCGACGTTGTTCGTGCGGCTGCGAACCAGCTCACTGTCGAATTGTCCAAACTCTCGTTGCAAAAGCAACCGCAGTTCAGTCCTGTGACGACAAAAGCCGCGTCAAATGGTACTTCTGCGAAGCTCGCCGATATCATCACTTGCCCGAAATGCAAAAGCGGTCAGGTACGCAAGGTCAAGGATTTCTACGGTTGCAGTCGCTTCCGCGAGGGCTGCAATTTTGCTATCAATGAGAAGGTCTCCGGCAAGAAACTCACTGAAAATCAGGTGAAACAGCTCTGTCACAAGGGTAGGACCGACGTACTCAAAGGCTTCATGACCAAAGATAAGCGTCCGTTCGAGGCTGCTTTACTTCTCGACACCACTACTTTCAAGGTCATCTTTCCTCCACGCAGCTCCGGCACGACCACAAAGACAACGTAAGGGGGCTCCCGCCCCACGCTGCAACCTGGCCGCAAAGTACGCAGCCAGTTTTCCGCTACCCCCCCGTCGGGCCTGTTCCTGCCCAAACCGCCGCTTCGCTCCCCTAAAAACCGTCCAGGTTGGAGGGCCACGTCCACCGGCAACGCCGGCAGGACCGGCCTTGCCGATACGCGATCGCTAAGGAACAAGACTTGTCACTTCGGGACTTTGATTGCGCCCAACTGGATGCCTTCCGCAATTCGTTCAAGAATCTTGCCATAACGGTAAAAGTCGGGAAAGGACTCGCACAGGCCGTCCATTTCGTCTCGCGTACACGTATCCATCAGGCGCTTAAAGCCAGGCATGTAATCCGCCATTTCGCCGAACAGCGTTATATCATCCAGCCCGGCTGCAGCTAGTTCTTGAACCCGTTTAGAAATCAGAGAAGCAATTTGGATTTGCTCTGCGGCGAAGTTCATAAGCGTCGATTGTTACACCTTGAACATTCGCAAAAACGTTGGTATGGGACTTGACTGACTGTATCGGCTTAGGACCGCGTCGGGGGGGCTTGCCCGATACGGGCCGCTTCAGCCAAGCGACGACCACGTTGGACACGGCGTTGATGACGACACTAGCGAAGTACAGGTTGGGGTGTTGGGCGAGGGATGCAACGGAGGTGGGTTCAAATAGAATAATCACGGCCTATTTATGCTTCAATTCTCGGATTTCGGTCCAATTGCCCGTGAAATTGAAGTCTTGCCATGACACCCACAGCCCGGTAGCTCGTTTTTTTTACCTTGCCCGGACGCTAGGCAGCTCCGCCCATCGGGTTGTCCAGCGAGGGGAGCGATGCGATGCCCGCAGCTTCCAAGGAGCTGCTCCGCACAGTGAGCGAATATTCACAACCGATTGAACCTTCGATCGATCTCCATATACTGAACACATGGTCCAATTGGCTTTAGCTGCTCTGCTTGCCTTCGCCATACCCTTGCAGCCGTTATTCGCACGCGGACAGGACATTTCGCAAGAAGTGGATCAAGTCTTCGCCGCCTATAGCCAGGAGCGCACTCCAGGATGTTCGCTTGGAGTGATACGCAATGGAAGTTTTGCATATCGGAAGTCATATGGTGCTGCAAGCCTGGAACTCGGAGTACCGCTTTCGTCGCAATCCGTGTTTTATGTCGGATCCGTCTCGAAGCAATTCACGGCAGCCAGTGTGATTCTCGCTGCGGAGCAAGGGCTCCTTTCGCTGGACGACAATGTAAAAAAATATATTCCTGAGCTACCAGATTACGGCCACACGATAACCCTGCGTCAGATGCTTCATCAGACAAGCGGTTTTCGAGACTTCTTCGATCTCTTGTACTTTTCAGGCCGCGATGTGTCTGAGTCCAATTCGCCCGGCGAGATCCTGAAACTCATCGAGCGTCAAAGAGGACTTAACAATGTGCCTGGAACTGAGTGGGTATATAGCAATACGAACTATTTTCTGCTTGGCATCGTCGTGCAACGCGCCACCAAGAAGACGCTCGCCGCCTATGCCGCCGAGAAGATCTTTCGTCCCTTGGGGATGATGCACACTCGCTTCTACGATGATGCGTCCGTAGTTCTGCCTGGGCGGGTTGCTGCTTACGACCCGGGTCAGAATGGCCAGTTTGTCGTTGATTGGTCCACAACTTATTCGGTCGTAGGCGGGGGAGGCCTGATGACCACCGTCGATGATCTGCTGAGGTGGGACGATAACTTCTATTCGAACCAGCTGGGGAAAGGTACGCTAGTGAAGGAGTTGGAGACTCCGGGCACTTTGAATGACGGCAAAGAGACCGTTTATGGCATGGGGCTCATCTCGGGAAACTACCGGGGCCTGCCAATCATGGAACACAACGGCTCACTGTTTGGATATCGTGCCGATATCCTTCGTTTCCCTGACCAGAAATTCACCGTCGTTTGCCTCTGTAATGTTTCTGACGCAGACCCCGAGGGCAAGTCTCGCAAAGTCGCCGACGTCTACCTTAGAGACCAGATGCAGTCCAACTCGGTTCCCATGTTGGCCTCTGACAAAAACCTGGCCGATCCTACTCCCTTCGCCGGACAGTATCTCGATTCGCGCAGTCGCACAATTTATTCCTTCACTGTGTCAGATGGTCATCTTCGCGGGTGGGGTTCAGACCTCAGGCGAAAGAATGCCAATCAGTTTTATGACCTTTTCGGGGATGTGATCACTTTCGACGGCTCAAAGGACTCGATGAAGGTCTCGCTCGACATGAATGGCGAGACGTATTTTGCAGGGAAGCGGCTAAGCGAAGTTCACTTGGGTGATTCGGTATTGGGAGACTTTACTGGCGACTACAAAAGTCCGGAGCTGGATAGCGCAATCCAGCTATCAGTCGAGCACGGCGGTCTGATTTTCAGAAACGGCAGTAATCCTCCTGTAACGCTGACTCCCATCGCGAGCAACGAATTCAAGGCAGGGGCCAGTTTTTCGATTGTGTTCCATCGGGACGAACATGGGCGAGTATCCGCGCTGAACGTGTTCGCACCCTCAGCTCGCGGAATTGAATTTGCTCGGACCAATTGAGCATGTTGTATGCCATGCATGTCATAGAGAAGCGTAGCAGGCGCTCGCATAGGTAAAGACCTCACTTTTCCTTGAACCACAGCAGTTCGTTGCCCAAGGTGATGAGCGGCTCTCCGGATGGCATCTGCTCGATAGAATGTCCTCCGCGCTCCTCTGGGACATCGAGATGCCCCAATATCTTGCCACTCTTCGGATCGAGCTTGACCACCCACCCCGGCGAACCCGGTGGCTGATTGAATGGTCCCATGCTAGCCCACAACGCTCCGTCGGCCAGCTTGAGCGAATAGGTCCGTCCAAGATGAGTAATTTCGCCGAGGAATTTGCCGTTGAGATCGAATTTCTCAATTCGGCCGTTTTCGCGGTCGGCCACATAGATTGTTCCTTGCTCGTCAATCTGGATCGCGTGCGGAAGGTGAAATTCTGCGGGACCCGCGCCATGTTTGCCCCACTGCTTCACCCTCTTGCCGTCGGGTGTGTATTCAAGGACTCTGGCGTTGCCATAGCCATCGGTGATGAAGATGCGGCCGTTGGGTCCAAAGGCGATGTCGGTGGTTCCGTTGAATGGGCTGCCGTTGTCCGGCTGCTCGCCCACAGTGATGGTCATGAGCTTTTTGCCAAGCGCAGAATACTTGATGACGGTGGAAGAAGCAGCGTCCACGGTCCATACGTTGCCCGCAGGATCGATGCGGATGCTGTGCGGGATCTTGTAGTCCCCCTTGCCCCACGATCGCAAGACCTTTCCCTCGCGGTCTAGAACGAGGACCGGCTCAGCTTTGTCGCCACGTTGTATTTCGTAGATAGTCCCCTTGCCGTCAACGGCTACCCAGGAAACGGCTCCCGATTCCCAGCCAGTGGCGGGCGGCTGGGCTGCGAAATGCACGCCGTTGAAGGGCAGCTTCGGAGAAGCTTCGATTCGAGCCCGCAGCTTAGCTGCAGCCTCTTCTTGCGTTTCCCTATCCACCATGGTCACTTGTCCCAGGGATTGAGCGAAAAGTGCAAAGGAAACAAAGTAGACCAGGATTCTCAACGACATTCTTGGGTCACTCCCACTCTATTAACTTTACTGCTCCCGAACCTCCATTCCTGTCGTAGCTCTGCGGGAAGCCAATCTAAACGAATGGCTCTCGCCGTCTGAAGTGAGCCGGGACCGACTGGAAATGATTCTCAGTGACAAAGAAAGGCCTTACTACGAGCACCGGCTTGCGGCCTAGTCTAGGCCGGGCCGGACTCGCTATCTCCTCTGCGTCGTCATTTCTCTCGGCTCTGCGGGTACTTCCCCGCCCTCTTCATTTGGATCAGTTGGTAGCCGTTCCACGGCCAACCCTTGCCCCGCTCAATTAGTTGCGCGAGCTGCTTGTCCGTAATATTCCAAGCCACAGACGAACATCCCCAGCGACGGATACTGCTCTCGTGTTCTTCCATGTCTGCATCGGAAGGCTTGCCCCAGCGAAGCAGACTTCGAACTTCATCATGACTATCGAAAAGCAGCCAAGGGCCAATACGAGTCTGTCCATCTGGACCGATGAAGTGAACTGACCATTCGCTCGACATCACGTTGACCAACACCCGCGGCATAGTTAATTTCACCCCACAAATCGAATACATCTGAGATTCTCTCTTACCTCTGGCAAAAGCAACAGCAACAGCCAGAGCAGCTAAGGGGAGCTCCGCCCCTCGCGCCTACAAGGGGTCTCCCCAATCTTCCGCGCTTCGCTTGTGCAGACCTCCGCTGCGCTGCGCCCTTTCCACTCCGTTTCAAGGGTGGGAGACACCCCTCCCCTTGCACTTGCTACCCCCCGCCTTCGCCAGGTGGCGTTCGGCATGTATGTCACATGCCACTGCCAAAAAAACGGAGGCTTCCTTTATATGTCTATGTTCGCTGATAACCCGGATTTCTTTCCCACACCGCGCCAGATCGCACGCAAAATGCTCGCACGGATCACAAACAAAGAGGCTAGATACTTTCTTGAACCGAGCGCCGGTAAGGGCGACATCGCGGATGTAATCAGGAATCCTTGTACCTTTGAGGAGTTCGAGGAGGAGCACCCAGAGTATGCCGAACGCAACCGCACGAGGGGATATGACGGCTACGACTGGGGAAACAACAGGCACAGCCGCGTAAACATCGACGTGTTAGAGAGCTACCCCGCACTGATTCAGGTACTCCGGGGAAAGGAGTATGACGTTGTTGGTTATGACTGGCTGAATTACGAGGGAGTCAGCTACTACGATGCAATCGTGATGAACCCACCCTTTTCAGAGGGCTCGAAGCACCTCTTGAAAGCGTGGGACTTTCTCCACAATGGAGAAATCGTCTGCCTACTCAACGAAGAGACGATCAAGAACCCGCACACTGAAGAACGCAAGCGACTCGCCCAGATCATCGAGCAGTTTGGGGACGTGGAACATCTCGGAGACTGTTTTTCGTCAGCCGAGCATAAGACTTCCGTTAACGTGGTAATGGTCTACCTAAAGAAGACCGCCCAGGACGACGCCCCCGACCTTTGGGCCAAGGAAGCCACACAAGAGAAGGATTACAGGGTGAACTTTGACGGCGACGTTAACATGCTCGCTATCCGTGACAACCTTGGGAACATGGAGCATTGGTTCAATATGGCCAATGAACATTGGATCAGGGGAATTGAGCACATACGCAAAGCCGCGCTGTACCTGCGTCAGAACAAGATAAGCGAAACGCGCAGCAGTTCGCACGATGACGACTTTGGAAAGATTTTGGGGATGGCGCTGTCGAATGTCTTTACCTGTCGCGCCGAGTTCCTGCGCCGCCACCGCCGCCTCGCGTGGACAAGCGTCTTCCAGCAAATGGAGTTCAACCGTTGGTTAGACAGCAAGCAGCAGGAGAAGTTTTTGCGCGACGTGGAGAGAGACAGCACTATTCCGTTCACCGCCGAGAATATAAAAGGCACGCTGGAGAACGTCTTTATGTCCCGGAAAAAGTTGTTCGATGAGTCCGTAGCGAACGTCTTTGATGAGCTTTGCAGCCACTCCGTAGAGAACGGATCAGGCCCGGTCATGCCTAATCGCATAAAGAACCACCGGGACAGTGAGGGATGGAAGACGAACGACAATTACAAAGTGAATCAGCGCCTCGTCTTCCCTTATGGTTGCCGTTACGATGCAGACTTCAATTCCTTCCGGCTCCGCTATGACAGCGCAGACAGGATCTACACCGACCTCGACCGCATTCTCTGCGTTCTGGACGGCCAGCCCTTCGATAAGTGCTACACCGTAGGCGCAGCCCTAAGCCGAGCCTTTGACCGCAAGTATCGTTCAATCTCTGAGCAGATAACCGAGTCCCAATATTTCGAAATCCGCTTTTACAAGAAAGGCACCGTCCACCTGAAATGGAAGCGCGAGGACCTATGGGAATCGTTCAACAAGACCGCGGCGGTCGGCAAGAAATGGCTTGGAGAAGACACTCAACAATACCGCCCGAAGAAGCGCCGCACGGAGCCGGAATGGTATTGCTCGCAGCACGGCCACAAGTTCGTAGACGGCAGTTGTGAGCACTGCGGAGACCCTGAGATCGACGAAGTAGCTGCGGTCGAATGCGACTACTGCCGAGTCATCTTTGAACACACCGGACGCAAACACTGCCCGATCCATGAAGGGGCGGAAATGCTTGCTCTTCCACTAGACCTCAGCTCTACCGAAATGGCAGAGCAATCGCGTCTCGACTTCTGTCTCTAACGAAACGCCGAGGGGCTGCATCAATGCAGCCCCGTTCCCTTCCCTCAATAACGTCCGCGCTTTTCAAGGCGCGGCAGGGCCTGTCTCCTGCCCTGCACCGACCCTCCTATTTCCTTCAAGAGCGCACTAAAGAGCGGCGATGACGACGCCGGCGAGAAGAAACCGGCCTCGTCATCGCAGAAGCAACAGCCAGTGCAGCTAAGGGGAGCTCCGCCCCTCGCGCCCGCAAGCCGTGTCCCCAATCTTCCGCGCTTCGCTTGTGCAGACCTCCGCTGCGCTGCGCCCTTTCCACTCCGCTTCGCTGCATTGCAAGGGTGGGGATACCCCTCAGCTTGCAGTTGCTACCCCCCGCCTTCGCCAGGAGGCGTTCGGCATGTATGTCACATGCCACTGCCAAAAGACAAAAACGGGGAGGAACCACCGATGAGCAAGAAACCGAGTAAGAAAGAATCGCCGAAATTCAACCTCTATCAGGTTGTGACCGACCGCATCATTGCCAGCCTCAAAGCGGGCGTGATTCCGTGGGAGAAGCCGTGGAAGGCATCGCAGTACACCGGAGGCCCTTTCCCTCGCAACTTCAGCACCGGGAGGCCGTACAGGGGCATTAACGTCATGCTGCTTTGGTCGAGCTGCTACAGCTCGCCATTCTGGCTCACCTTCAATCAGGCCAAAGAGCTAGGAGGCACCGTTCGCAAAGGTGAGAAGGGTACTCAGATCGTTTTCTACAAGCAGCTCCGCAACCGCAACACGAAGGATGAAACTCCGGTCGAGGACGAAGACCGCCGCCGCCCGTTCGTGTTGACCTATCACACCGTTTTCAACGTTGAGCAATGCGAGGGCTTGACCGTCCCGCAGATCGAGAAGCCGACGACAACCACGAACACGGTAGAGCAGAACGAGGCCTGCGAGGCCATCGTCACCGGGTGGACCAATCGCCCTACTCTCCATCTGGACAATCCTTCCGAGATGCGCGCTTACTACGTCCCGCGCACCGACGCTGTACACATGCCAATTCGGAATCGCTTCGTCGATGCCCCCCATTTTTACAGCACCCTATACCATGAATTAGTCCACGCGACTGGACATGAGAGCCGCTTAAATCGCACGTTTGGGGCACGCTTCGGAGATGAGATTTACAGCAAAGAGGAGCTTGTTGCTGAGATGGGAGCGGCCTTTCTTTGCGCGATCGCAGAGATTGCGAACGAGCACACCGACCGAAACACAACCGCCTATTTGCAAAGCTGGATAGCAAAGCTCGAAGAAGATAACCGCCTCATCGTCCACGCCGCCGCAAACGCGCAGAGAGCCGTTGATTCCATCATTGGCACGACGTTTGAGGACGAGGCCGAGACCACGGAGGAGACAGGAGATGCCGCCGGCGGCGGCGCATCTGAAGAGTCTTACGCGAGTGCCGCTTAGCAGCGGCGCCAGCGATCACAACGAATCAAAAACGGGGAGCCAGGTAAAGGCTCCCCCTTTTGCTTACATTTCGTCCGCATGTTTTCGTCCGAATGCCGCTTTGTTGGCCGACTTTCGGAGGAAGGCGACTAAGGCGCTATTCACAATCGAGTTCATCGAGCAACCACGGGTAGCGGCTGCTTTGGATACTTTTTCGTACGTTTCCTCGCTCACGCTGACCTGCGTTTGTTTCACTGTAACCTTAAGTCTGTGGTCCCTCGCTCGGTACAGGTCAACGACCTCCATATTCAACAGGTTAACCCCGAATACGGCATCGGTGATGAGGTCGGAAAGCTCGCCTTTTTTGTTGACTTCCGCTCTCGTCTCTTTGTTAATTGCTGCCGTTAACCTGATGGAAAGCTTGTGAAGTTTGGGAGGCCGCTCTTCTATTGTTGTTTGGGTTTTCGTCGCGGCACGTTTCACGGTTACGATTCCTCGCCCTCCAAATCTTTTGCATTCAAGGTTATCAGAGCCCTCGACGACTACTCTGTCCATAGTCGTCCAGGGCTCCGGCTCCATTTCAGTTTGAGATGGGGCTGTAAGGCTCCTCGAAAGCGATGTCTTTATTCACCCGGACATTGAACCGATAGCCGATCCGGATCTTGATCGTCGGTTGAATATTCAAATTCCGGCGCGTGACTTCCATTCCAAGCTCCCCGAGCTGCTGACCAAGTGCCTGAGTTGCAATCTGCGACGTGGAGGGATACGCGAACGAGCTTGAAGACTGATTCTGACTAAGTTCGATGCCAGCCGAAAAGGCGCTTGTGAGAAGAGCAAAACCTATCAGCCGCGCATAGTGGTTGTCTACTTTGTCACGGAAGCCCGATTGACCCTGAGCATCCTGCCCGATCATTCCTTGAAGGTTGATGGAGGTTCCATCTGGATAAATAAGCCTCGTCCAGATCACTTGAACAGCGTTCTGCCCATACGCTACGCGATGGTTATAAGTGCCGATCAGCCGTGAGCCCTGCGGAATGAGGAGATACCTTCCCGAGGCAGTATCGTAGACATTGGACCGCACCAATGCTTTGATTTCTCCGGGCAGGTCTGAGTTCACCGCTTGTTCCAGGGTTGCCGGAATGTCCCAGCCCGCCTTTATCTCATAGCGGCCGAGCGGATTGACTCTGCTCGATTTTAGATACATGTCTTCCGGGTGAGCTCGTGTCTTCTCCAAAAAACCGTCCTTGTCATTCTGTTTGTTTTGGTCATCCTGCAATGGGGGAGCCGCCTCGCCCGGACTACCTGCGCTGCCGGCAGCGCCCCGTAACAGCGATGCAAGAGAAGCATTGTCTTTTAAGGCATCGACAAGCGAACTAGATGCGTTTTGAGCGCCGCCCAGGAGCCCACCGCTGTGTGAGGCACCATTGATGCCCATAGGGGCATTACGGGCCTCTTGCTCTTCTTTGTAGGCCTGCTCTCGTGCCTGCTGAGCTGGCGATAAGACTTGAGCTGCGGTTTGCTGGCGCTGCGGTCCATTCGAGCCAGGCTTTACGCGCGAGCTGAGGGGCGGCGCTTTGAGATCGTCCGTGTTGTCAGTATCCGAATCATCGCCCTTACGATTCTTTGATTGTTTCAGAAGGTTATCGGCCATTTGGTCACCCGTGGCTGTGGCCGCTCCGAGCCGTTTCGCCTTCGTCTGCGGCTCTTTGGCAAGCGGGCCTTTTCCCCGCGTAAAGATGCCATAGACGATGAGTGTCACGATGACGAGCAATACGCCCATGACAATCATTCCGCCGCGCTTGCTGACACGCCGCGTAGGTTCGGGCTTGGGATTCAGGTCCATGCCCGACGGCCCACCCGGAGGCGTGGGCCGCACTGGACGTTGCGGATCTGATGCCGGCGTCTCTCCTGTGGGTTTACGTGCATCCGCCATTTAGTGACCTCCCGCAACCGCGACCGCGCCAGAGACAGGCTTTTGCCGCGTTATTTCGACTTTCTCCTGATGCTTGCCGACCCCGAGGAGCAAGGCACCGCGATCAAAGAGACGATCCACGATGTAGGTATCCCCCTTGACCCGGTAATTGACCATTTCGTTGCCGTCCACGCCATGAATGACCAGAGTGGGAAGCTCTCGATGTTCTGCTAGGGGACTCATAACGATGTAAGTCTTCACACCGTCATCGAGAACTCGGATCGGCCGAATCGAAGGGTTGTGGTCGCTACCCTTGACTTGATAATCGAAAAAGAGCGAATCCATACCGCCAGGAGCAATCCCATCGACCCGCGAGGCGGCGCGCTCTTGGGCCTCTTCCTGCTTTTGCTTCTGAAGGTAGGCATCCCACTTGATCTTTTCGTCGTCCGGATAGTTGAACGCCATCCGGGCAATGTAATCCGTGGTCTTTGAGATGAGCCGCACATAGTACGTGCGCCGGTCCGTTGTTACGACCATGTTTGTATCGAGTCCGTCTTGACGCGGCTTGACGAGAAGAAGAGGCGTAGCAGCATCGCCGGTTCCGCTTGTGCCAGGCTCCACAAGCCAACGAACATCGTCCCCGATCTTCGGCTCCCCTGTCATCTTCTCTCCAGGCTGCAATTCAATCGTGCAGACCCGGAATGGAGCACAAACGGCGGTAGGAAGCCCAACTCCGTAGGTGTATAGAATTCGGCCGTCTTTCGTGGGCACCGGCATATTCTTTTCAGCCTGAAGACTCTCGCTCAGCGCCACTCCCGCTTGCGCGGACTGACTGAGCAGGATGTTTTTGTGCTCTACGAAGTCCTTTGGAACCGCGCTCACTGCCACCGGCTGCGCGGCGGTTTCGCTGGCGGGTTGCGCGGCATTGATCGAGGGCAACGGTTTCGCCGGAGTCGTCAGAGGCTCCTCTCTCTTCAGAATCGTAAGAGCCTTTGCATAATCGCCCGGAGCTGGCAATTGTGTCGAGCTGCTAGAGTTGGCTGGCGAAGCTGTTTGTGACGCCGCGGGTTTAGGATCTGGACCGCTCCCGGCAGACGTCGGCGAGGCCTGCGAGTCAGGTGTACTCACCCGTTTCAGTACCACCGGAGGCGCGGGGGCTGCGCTTTGCGCCCACACTGGCGGCGGACCTGCGATGAGAACGGCTAAGGCTACAAGACCGGAAACGGCAGCAGCCGACGAGACTCCCAAAACGCTATACATCATTCTCTCGAACCATTTCCAGCTCATTGATTAGCTCCTCCCATGACCTTTGACCAGCTCACATTTGTCAGGTAAATTCCCAACGGATTTACGCGAATCATCCGCTCATCCGTGGGCGGATTGATGGCGATTGTGAAAGCGCCTTGCCACTCCTGCTTTCCAGTCACCACGCCTGATTTATCCCGCGACGATTCAGTCCAATTGACCCGGTAGGTATTTGGGCTGTCTTGCACGATGGAGCGGATATCAACCTGAACAGTGCCGTCTTGTCCACGTTCGAAAGGTGAGTCACTGCGGTAGAAGTCACCCACATAAGCTTGCGCCTCGCTACCAGCGGCCAGGTGGGTATAGACCTTAGTCGTCACCGTCGCGTATTCCGCTTGTTGATCGCTGCTGACCGAGCGCACGTCCTGAATCCAGCTCAGTAGAATTGCCCGTTTCACTCGCTCATCGACGGGCGCTGCCGCTTCAGCCGGACTCACCGCTTCTGCTCTGCCGATCGCATCGACGGACACCACATAGGGCACGATGCGCGACTTCGAGGAGAGGCTAATCATCCCGAATATCAGGAGAATGCAGCAGGCCAGGAGGCCCAACGCGAAAAGTCGCCAATGCTGCGCTCTTTTGATGACATCACCGTACCGCACATCCCACGCTCTTTGCGCTGCAACATAGCCGTCGTAACGTCCTCCGGCACTGCTCTGCGGCGCATCGTCAGAGCGCGTGATGTCTTTTGGTTTTGCTTTTGTAAACATCACTGTCTCCTTTTCTTAGTCTGTTGAATGACCGATGTTGCCGCTTGGCGGCGCTGCACCCCCACCGGAATCCGGGGGTAGTTGTTGGTGAATGGAAGTGGTTTTGTCGCGTACCCCCCTTGCTGTGTCTGCGAAACTACTCAGCGCTTGACCTGTCGAACTGCCCGAGCTTGACGATGGAGGCGGTACAGTCGGGCCTCCCCCGCTCGCTACGGTATCCGCAGCTTGCGTGCTACCCGCAACCGTTGGAGGGGCAACCTGAGACGCACTAGCCGCGGCGTCAGCGCCCGTAGCTCCTGCAG
>Ga0193716_1000220_pt1 | contig 35050 bp, 31 predicted proteins | sample U2c1metaG_FD_145901 | JGI IMG/M metagenome (GOLD analysis project Ga0193716, IMG submission 145901) | Soil microbial communities from a riparian zone of the East river system, Colorado, United States - U2c1 | ecosystem: Environmental > Terrestrial > Soil > Riparian zone | place: USA: East River...
CTTGCTGGCGCGTATCGATCTTGCCGAAGGGCATCCGGAGAAAGCACTCGCCACCTTGAACGAAGTGCTCGATCACAGCGGCACCGATGTGATGCCGCTGCGCGTCGCCTCCTTGTATCAATGGCGCGCGCGCACCAACGCCGCGCTGCATAACTACCGCGATGCCTACAACGATTTGTCCGAATATATGCGGCGTTACGTGTCGACCAATGACGCCGATAGAACCAAGCAGGCCGTGGCGCTGCGCGCTCGATTCGAGACGGATCGGGAGATCGAGCGCAACGCGCTGCTGAAGCGCGAGTTGGACCTGTCTCACGAGCAATCACAGCGCCAGGCGCAGCAATTGCGCTGGAACGCCATCGCCGCGGTATCCGCCGTCCTGGTGATCGCGCTGCTGATCTATTTCCTGGTCACCAACTTCCGCTTCCGTCAGCAACTCGTGCGCCTGGCGAGCACGGATGGCTTGACCGGATTGCCGAATCGACGCCGCACCGCGGAACTGGCGACCGATGCGCTGGCGGCCGCGACTGAATCCGACACGCCTTTGACGATCGCCATCATCGACATGGATCACTTCAAGTTCGTCAACGATCGCTGCGGACACGCGACCGGGGACTATGTCTTGAGGGAATTCGCCCGCTTGGGCAAGGAGTCGGTGCGCCCCGAGGATGCGCTGGGCCGATGGGGCGGCGAAGAGTTCCTGCTCGTCATGCCCGACGCGACTGCGGAAGTGGCCATCGCCACGCTCGAGCGCCTGCGCACCTTGGTATTTGGAATCAACTTGCCGCCGTCCGGCGCAGGATTTCGGGCCGATGCCGCCCTCTATGTCGTGAAGAATGAAGGCCGCGATTTGGTGCGGGTCGCCGACGAGAAGTTCCTGACCACGGGCGGCATACGGCGGGCGAGCCGCCAGTAATGGCGCGCGCCGATCAAGTTGGATATGGTGCCCAGGAGAGGACTCGAACCTCCACGAATTGCTCCACTGGTACCTGAAACCAGCGCGTCTACCAGTTCCGCCACCTGGGCAAGATGGGTCCGCCTTACGCGAGGCGCAGAAATGTACGCACTGGGTTGGTGGTTGTCAATCCAAGGCCCCGCCGGCGCCCAGAGGGTCGCCGGCGACATGCTAGACTCAAGCTGCCAATGAGCAAAATGGGCGCATGAGCGACAAGAAAAGCAACGCGCAACCCGCCGAGACCGATTCCGCCCTTCGGGGGCGTTTCCTGCTGGGCATGAGCCATGCGGCGTGCACGGTGAACGTGGTCACGACCGACGGGCCGGCGGGGCGTCACGGGGTCACGGTATCCGCGATGGTCTCGGTCTCGGCCGATACCCCTCAGCCGACGCTGCTCGTCTGCATCCACCAGCGAAGCGCGGTTGCGGCCGCCGTTCTCGAGAACGGTGTTTTCTGCGTCAATGTATTGCGGGACGACCAAGCGCATATTTCAGACAATTTCGCGGGTCGAAGCGGCGCTCGCGGCGCCGCGAAATTTGATTGTACCGAGTGGACTACGCAACTGACGGGCGCGCCGCGGGTGCTCGATTCACTGGTGGCTTTCGATTGCCGCGTGACGGCCAGCGAGCGTGTGGGCTCGCATTTCGTGGTGTTCGGCTCCGTTCAGGATATCTTTGTCGCCGGCGGCGGTGCTCCCCTGATCTACGCGAATCGCGCCTACGGGGTGCCGCGGCGTTTCCACCAGCGACGCACGTCGAGGGGCGCTGCCGCCAAGCTGGCCCTGACCGTCGGCTGCTACCAAGTGTTCGCGCCCTTCGTGGTTCCCGCACTCGTGGCGCGTCTGACGAAGCTACATCCGGGCATCAACCTGACGCTGCTGGAAGCCGATCAAGATCACCTCATCGCGAGCCTGCGCCGCAGCGATCTCGAGGTGGCGCTGCTCCACGACCTTGGCTTGAACCATGAGCTGAGCGTTACGCCCTTGGCCGAACTCACCCCGTATGTGCTGCTGCCGGAAGGCCATCCGCTCAGCTTGGCACCCGCGGTGGCCTTGGAAGATCTGGTCCCGGAGCCATTGGCATTGCTCGATCTCGAACCCAGCCGAGATTATTTCCTGTCGCTGTTCAAAGATCGGGGATTGGAGCCGACGATCGGCTTTCGCACCAAGTCGCTGGAGACGCTGCGAGGCATTGTAGGACATGGCCTCGGCTACAGTATTTTAGCGGCCAAGCCTGCCAATAGCATGACGTATGACGGCAGAGCGCTGGTCGCCCGGCCCTTGAACGTCGCGGTGAAGAACAGCTGTCTGGTGCTCGCGACCTTGGCGAGCCGCAAATTGAGTCCGTTGGCGCTGGAGTTCGCAGCGCATTGCCGCACTTTTTTCGGATCGGCCGATCCCCGGTCGCATACGTAGGCCCCCGCACGTAGGCCCCCGCACGCAGGCCCATTAGGCAATATGCGCCCGGCGACTCGCAAAGCTGCTAACCTCACATCGTAAATCTCACGGCCGGCCGCGTTGCGCGGAACGTCGAGATTTGCCACCCATCTCACAGGTTTGCCAACGCATGCATCGCTTCCCATCCCGCTTTAATACCGTATGACACGACGCGGATCGACCGGCTCACGAGGGCCCAAATCAAGCCGCGCTGCCAAGGGCGCCACCGATTGGCGCGGCGAGGATCCGAATCTGGAGCTCGAAAAGTCGCGATATTCGGATCCGATCGCAAGCCGCGAGCTCCTGCTCAAGCACTTGGGCGAGGCACCCGAACCCCTGACCGCTGCGCGTCTCGCCAAGCGGTTGGGAATGACGACGGATGCGCAGCGTGATGCGCTGGCCAAACGCCTGGCGGCGATGGTGCGCGACGGTCAGGCCATCGAGGGGCCGAACGGTTTTGCAACGGCGGGCGAGGGCGAACGCGTCGCAGGCCGGGTACGCGGCCGCGCCAATGGCGATGTCCTGGTGTTGCCGGATGACGGGTCGGCGCCCCTGGTTCTCGCCCGGGTCGACACCGCGACGCTCATGCACAACGACCGGGTCGAAGTGCTCGCCGTCGGCATGAACGAACGTGGGCGGCGCATCGCCCGCTTGATCCAACGCATCGGCGATGCACCGAAGCTGATCGGCGGCGTTTGGCATGCGGGACCGACTCGCGGGCGGGTCGAACCGGAGGATCCGGGCCATTGGTATTCGGTTGAAGTATCGATGCGCGACCGGCACGGAGCGAAAGAAGGCGATGAAGTCGTCGTCGAAGTCACCAAGCGGCCGCAAGGCGAAGCCGCGGCCCAGGGCCGCGTCGTCGAAGTGCTGGACAACATGAGCCCGGCGCACTTGGCCGCGCGCTTTGCCATCCTCAGACACGACCTGCCGCAGGAATTTCCGCCTGAGGTTTTGAACGAGGCGAACCTCTTCAGCCCCGATGTGCCTGCCGCAGACCTGGCGGGCCGCGAGGATCTGCGGGAGCTGCCGCTCGTCACGATCGATGGCGAGGATGCCAAGGACTTCGATGACGCGGTGTACGCAGAGGCTCAGCGCGACGGCGGTTGGCGGCTCATCGTCGCCATTGCCGACGTCAGCCACTACGTGCGCTATGGCAGTCCATTGGACATGGAAGCTCGGGCGCGCGCCACGTCGGTGTATTTTCCGGACCGCGTCATTCCCATGCTGCCGGAACATCTTTCCAATCATTTGTGTTCACTGATGCCGCGAGTCGAGCGCTTGGCGTTCGTGTGCGACATGCACGTGAGCAAGGCCGGCAAACTGAGCAAGTCTCGATTTTACGAAGCGGTGATTATTTCGCATGCGCGGCTCACCTACGACCAGGCGTGGAGCTTCTTGCAGAATCCGCGCGCTCATGCCCGCGATGTGGCGCCCGCGGTCGGCGTTTCGTTGCATACGCTGTACGCTGTGTACGGTGCGCTGAAGACGGCGCGCGACGCCCGCGGCGCGCTTGATTTTCGCGGCGGCGAAGTCAAGGCGCGCATTGGTGATCAGGGCACGATTGAGGGATTCTATGCGGTGATGCGCAACGACGCGCACCGCCTCATCGAGGAGTGCATGATCGCGGCCAATGTGAAAGCCGCGGTGGCATTGCGCACCTTTAAAGCCAAGGGCCTGTATCGCGTACATGGCCAGCCCGAAGATAAGCGAGTGACCGAACTGCAGAAGGTGTTGAACGCGCTGCAGGTCGGTGCGGTGTTCTCGGAAAAGCCGACGCCGCGAGAATTTCGCCAGCTGGTGGAAAGGCTGGCGGCACGGCCCGATGGGCTGCTGCTCGAGGGCTTGGTGATTCGCTCGCTGGCACAGGCCGTATACCAGCAAACCAACATTGGGCACTTCGGTCTCGCGCTGCAGGAGTACGCCCACTTCACCTCGCCGATACGGCGCTATCCGGATCTGCTGGTGCATCGAGCGATCAAAGCGGCGGTGTTGCCGCAGTCCGCATCGGGATATGCCTACACGGCGGCAGAGCTGCAGGTGTTGGGAGCCGAAAGCTCGCAGCGCGAACGCCGCGCCGATGACGCGTCGCGCGATGTCATGGGCTACCTCAAGTGCCTGTACATGCAACCGCGAATCGGCGAGACCTTCGATGCGACGATTTCGAGCGCGCTGGAATTTGGATTGTTTGTGCAGTTGAAGGAAATGCCCATCGACGGCTTGGTGCATATCTCCGCCATTCCGGGAGATTATTGGGAACTCGAAGACGGCGGCATGGGTCTGGTGGGGCAACGCACGGGCCGGCGCTGGCAGCTGGGCGACACGGTGCGCGTGCGCTTGAATCGGGTCGATCTTACCCAGCGGCAAATCGATTTTGAGTTGGTCGATGTCAATGCCTCGGCGAGCCGCGGTACGGTGCGCGCGCCCCGGCGCGGTGCCGACAGCGCGACACATGCGCGGCGCAGTGGCGGTCAGAGCCGGCAGCGCAGCGGCGGCGCCAAACGCGGCGGGCGCGGCGGCGGTCGTAGCTAGTTCGAGCTCGTCGTGGCGGATTCAAAGCGCAATTTTGTCTATGGATTGCACGCCGTCAATGCCGCGCTCGAACGAGCGCCGGAACGCGTGCTGGAACTTTGGCTTGTCCAGACTCGCGATGATGCTCGCACGCGCGATCTGAAGGATCGCGCGGAGCGGGTCGGGGTGCATGTGCATTCCGTCTCCGGCGATGCGCTGGTCAAACTGGTCGGCGATGTGGTTCACCAGGGCGCGGCGGTGGCGATGCGTCCCTTGAAGGCCTGGGATGAACACGATCTGACGCAGGCTTTAACTGAATTGACGGTCGATCCCCTGCTGCTGGTTCTCGATGGGGTCACCGACCCGCACAATTTGGGCGCCTGTCTGCGGACGGCCGACGCGGCCGGGGCTCATGCGGTGGTGATCCCGAAGGATCGGGCCGCCTCGGTAGACGGCGTGGTGCGCAAGGTGGCGGCCGGCGCCGCGGAATTCGTCCCCGTCGCCACGGTGACCAACCTCGCACGCACCTTGGGAGTACTCAAGGAGCGCGGTATTTGGGTGGTAGGCACCGACGGGGAGGCGGAACAGGCGCTGTATTCGGCGGATCTGAAGCGGCCGCTGGCTCTGGTACTGGGGGCCGAGGGCACCGGCATGCGCCGCCTGACCAAGGAAACGTGCGATTTCCTCGTGCGCATACCCATGGCAGGGCATGTTCAATCCCTCAATGTATCGGTGGCAGCGGGAATTGCGCTATTTGAGGCCCTGCGGCAGCGGACTGGTTGACCAAAACCCCTATTAAACGTATCCTTCGCGCTCTTTTTTGCCGGGCAACCGGTTTCGCTCCTTGCCTCACCGCTCGCAACGGGAGGCTAAACCCTTAGGGAGATACAATGCGGCATTATGAAATCGTGCTTCTGGTCCATCCGGACCAGAGCGAGCAAGTTCCTGCGATGGTCGATCGCTACAAAGGCATGATCAGTGCCGGTGGCGGCGCGGTGCATCGATTCGAAGATTGGGGCCGGCGCCAGCTGACTTTCCCCATTTCCAAAGTGCACAAAGCACACTACATCCTGTTGAACATCGAATGCGATCAAAAGACGCTGGCTGAGCTCACCGGTTCGTTCCGGTTCAGCGATGCGGTGCTGCGCAGTCTGGTCGTCAAAATGGACGAAGCGGTCACCGAGGCCTCTCCGATGGCGCGAGCCCCGGATGAGAACGCCCGCCGTCATGATGACTTCGGCGACGATGGTGACGACGATGACATGCCCGCCGGCATGCGATAAAGGCGAGCAACATGGCACGTTTTTTCCGTCGCAAGAAGTTCTGCCGATTCACGGCAGATGACGTCAAGCAGATCGATTACAAAGATCTCGCCACGCTCAAGAGCTATATCACTGAAACCGGCAAGATCGTTCCGAGCCGCATCACGGGCACGCGTGCGCACTATCAGCGCCAGTTGCAGCTCGCGATTCGCCGTGCACGGTTCCTGGCTCTGCTGCCCTACACAGATCAGCACTAAGGCGTCGTAGATACATGGACATCATATTGTTGCAAAAGGTCGCGAACCTCGGTCAGATCGGCGATCGCGTCAAGGTCAAGTCCGGTTACGCGCGAAATTTCCTGGTTCCCACCGGCCGCGCCACCATGGCGACGGCGGCGAACATCGCGCAGTTCGAAGCGCAGCGGCACATACTCGAAGCCAAGGCGGGTCAAGACCTGGCCGCGGCCCAAGCGCGTGCCTTGAAGTTCGAGAACTTCAAGCTGGAACTGAGGGCCAAGGCCGGCACTGAGGGCAAGCTGTTCGGCTCGATCGGCACCGCCGATATCGCCGAGGCAGCGGTCAAGGCGGGCCAGGCGATCAGCCGCAGTGAAGTGCGCATGCCGACGGGACCGATTCGCTCTACGGGCGATCACCAGGTCCAGCTGCACTTGCACACGGACGTTGATGTGACCCTGACGGTCACAATCATCGCCGAAGAGTAGCTTCCGGCATCGCGTCCCGTTAGGGTAGCGCATGTCCGCTCGCGTCATAAATCGAACCTTGGGTGCCGGCGACGGCCTGCGGCTGCCGCCGCATTCCATCGAGGCGGAGCAATCCGTACTCGGCGGGCTGATGCTGGATGCCGCCGCCTGGGATCAAATCGCCGATCGCGTCATTGCGGATGATTTTTACCGCAACGATCATCGTCTGATTTTCGAAGCGGTTGCGGTCCTGATCGAGCGCAGTCAGCCCTGCGACGCCGTGACCCTATCCGGACATCTCGAGAGCCAGGGCGTGCTGGACCAGGTCGGCGGCCTGTCCTACTTAGGCTCGCTGGCGCGCGATACGCCAACCACCGCCAATATTCGAGCGTACGCGGATATCGTGCGCGAACGCTCCGTGCTGCGTCAGCTGATTAGCGCGGGCAACCTGATCGTCGGTTCTGCATTGGAGCCGGAAGGCCGCGAAGCGCGCGAAATAGTCGATGAGGCTGAGCGCGCGGTGTTCGAAATCGCCGAGCGTGGTTCGCGCGGCAAGGTCGGCTTTCGCACGGTGAAAAGCATCCTGCCCGACGTGGTCAATCGTATCGATGAGTTGTATCACTCCGACGGCTCGATGACCGGCATCTCCACCGGATTTAAGAAGCTCGACGAAATGACTTCCGGGCTGCAGCCGGGCGACCTGATCATCATCGCCGGCCGCCCTTCCATGGGTAAGACCACGCTCGCGGTGAACATCGCCGAGAACGCTGCTTTGGGGTCGAACAAATCATGCGCGATCTTCAGCATGGAAATGTCGGCCGAATCGCTGACCCTGCGCATGATTTCCTCCTTGGGACGCATCAATCAAACTGCGCTGCGCTCCGGCAAACTGGAAGAGCAGGATTGGCCGCGCATCGATTCGGCCATGACGCAGCTGGGCAGCGCGAATATTTTCGTCGACGAAACACCGGCGCTGACGCCTACGGAAATTCGCGCACGCGCGCGCCGCTTGAAGCGCGAACGGGGACTGGATCTGATCGTGGTGGATTACCTGCAACTCATGCAGGTTGCCGGCACCAAGGAAAATCGCGCGACGGAGATTTCGGAAATATCGCGATCCCTCAAGGCGCTGGCCAAAGAATTAAAGGTGCCTGTCATCGCACTGTCGCAGCTCAATCGCGGTGTTGAGCAGCGCGTGGAGAAGAAGCCGGTGATGTCGGATCTTCGCGAGAGTGGCGCGATTGAGCAGGATTCTGACTTGATTCTGCTGATTTATCGCGAAGAAGTTTACGATCAGAACACTACGCGCAAAGGCATCGCCGACATCATCATCGCGAAACAGCGCAACGGTCCGACCGGCGATGTGCAACTGACATTCCTAGGTCAGTACACCAAGTTCGAGAACTACGCGCCGGAGTCGTACGCCGAGGGCGTCTTTCGGTGACACCCATGGTCAGCGTGACCATCGATACGGGCGCGCTACGACACAATCTGGAAGTGATTCGGCGCCTGGCGCCAAAGTCCCGCGTGATGGCTGTTATCAAAGCCAATGCTTACGGACACGGTCTCATCGCCGCAGCACGCGCTCTCGACGCCGCGGATGCGTTTGCTGTCGCGCGGGCCGAAGAAGGCCTCGCCTTGCGCGAGGCCGGAATCAAAACACCCATCCTGCTTCTCGAGGGTGTCCCCGACGCGGAGCAACTCAAGGCCGCAGCGGCCGCCGATTTCGAACTGGTCGTGCACACGCCGGAGCAGATCGAATTGCTGCAGGCGGCGCCTGGCAGCAATCGGTTCAAAGTGTGGCTCAAGCTCGACAGCGGCATGAACCGCTTAGGATTCAAGGGCGAGGCATTTCATTCCGCGTACGCAGCACTGGGCAAATGCTCAGCGCTTAAGGCACCGATCAATCTGATCACGCATCTCGCTTCTGCGGATATGCCGGAGCTGCCGACCACCGCTGAACAATTGATGGTGTTTGCCGCGGCAACTCGATCTTTGCCCGGAGAGCGAAGCATCGAAAGCTCGGCCGCGCTGCTCGGCTTTCCGGACTCACAGGCCGACTGGGTTCGGCCGGGGCTGGTGTTATACGGCGCGTCACCGTTTCGAGGTTCAACCGGCGCGGACCACGGCTTTCGGCCCGTCATGACCCTGCGGTCACGGATCATTGCGGTAAAGGACCTCGTGGTCGGAGATCAAGTGGGCTACGGAGGCGACTGGACGGCGACACGCCCCACGCGACTGGCGATCGCCGCCGTTGGCTACGGGGATGGATATCCGCGAAGCGCTTCGTCCGGCACACCCGTACTTGTCAACGGCGAACACGCGGCCTTAGCCGGCCGGGTATCGATGGATATGATTGCCATCGACGTGACGGATGTTAAACGCGCGCCGAAGGTGGGCGATCCTGTCGTTCTATGGGGAGAGGGGCTTCCCGTCGAGGAAGTCGCGGTCTGGGCCGAGACGGCTCCCTACACTTTGCTTTGCGGGATCAATCAACGCGTGGTGGTGAGTTCTTTGTTGTGACTTCTGAAGCATTCTCATGTTGAGGCCGCCGCCCGGTTTAACATGGCGGCTTGCGGCGCGGGTCTTCCGAAGCCGGCGCCTTACACGCGCCTCGAGACGCCGGGCGCTGACGCAAAACAAACGCCTGCCGTGACGATGGGCTTTGCGCTGCAACTCGGCGCGTCGCTCCGTCAGCCGGCGTACCAAGGCATCGACCGATGCACCTCCTGGTAGGCGATATTCAATGATCTTGTCATGCAGCAATGCCAAGTCGTGATCATCGCCAAGATAGTCTGCCAACCGATGCGATTTCTTGCAGGTTTTGTGCATGCCCTTGCGCATCACCGGCGACAGGTACCCAAGTTCGTTGGCGAAATATTTCACCTGCTTGCGCCATTCGTGCAAGCGAGCGCGGCTGCCTTGCTCTGCGGCCGCCGCCATGGCGCGGCGACCGGCACGATAGGCGCGCTTTACGGATTTTGCGAGATCCGCCCCAGTAGCTTGCGCCCCCGGTGGCGCGCGAATTCGCTGCGCCACGCCGCGTATCGCCTGCGCACTCGACAACAGCGCTTGGCGATTCAATTGCTTGTTTCGCTCGCGGCTTTCCAGACGCAGAGCCGCGCGCAGATGGCGGCAAAACATAGTGGCGCCGCTCAATCGAGGGCATAGACCGTCGAGCGCACGCAGCAGGACTGCCGCATCGCGCACGGCCGCCAATGGACGCCCCGCATCGCGCAGTCGGTGATTTTCGCGCCGATACATATCCTCGCCCAAGGATTTGCGCAACAGGCGCAGCAGCGCGCGGCAACGCTTCAATAACCTGCGTATCTCGTGAGTATGCCGATCAGAACGGTTGCCGCGTCTCAGCGCCCGCGAGGCTCGATCTAGGTCCTTCGTCAATTGAGTGCGCAGCAGGTCCATCACCGCACCGCCTTGCCGATAGCACAACGCTTAGCTAATGTGTGGAAAAATCGAAAGCCACTATTTCTCATTTTGGCCGGGGCGAACAAGGGGAGGACTACGTCCCAGTCCGTAGGAGAAAGTCCTACCTTGAAATTCGCGGCGCAAATTCGTGGAGGCATGATGGCCAAAGAAACCGATATTTCATGAAGCTCGATATACGCCCGCTGACTGCCGGTCTGTGGCCTGCATTCGAAGACCTGCTTGGTAAGAACGGCGCATGTAGCGGCTGTTGGTGCATGTATTGGCGCATCGGAGCGGCCTATCGTAAGCGGCCGCGCGAGAAAAACAGGGCGGCATTCCGAAGGATCGTAAAAAGCGGACCTCCCCCAGGGTTATTGGCTTTTGATGGCGATGTCGCCGTGGGATGGTGCCAACTCACGCCACGCAGTGCGTTGCCATGGCTCGATCGCCAATGGCGACTCAAGCGCGTGGATGAGGTACCAGTCTGGGCGCTATCCTGTTTTTACGTGCGAATCGGCTATCGCAAGCGTGGCGTCACATCCGCGCTGATTGCCGCTGCCGTAAAGGCTGCGAAGCGCGCAAAAGCTCCGCAACTCGAGGCCTATCCGCTAGACGCGGCGAAAACGCCGAGCTCCTCGGGCACAGGCTATGCCTCGACCTTCTCACGCGCCGGTTTCAAAATAGTCGCTTGCCACTTCCCGCCGCGACCGATCATGCGTCACGATCTGAAGACCATATGATTCGAGTTGGAATGGCGCATTTTCTCACGCCCGAATTCCGTTCTGCCTACAAGCTTTTCCGCCAATGTGCAGTTGCGTATTAACCTAGGTTTAGCTTTGCAACATTAGAGGCGACGGATTACTCGCTATCCGGTAATCGCGCTACCGGAGAGTCTGAATATCAGAGTTTGCGCTGCCCTTATAGTCTCGTCGTCCTTGTGACGGATTTGACACTTCGTCTGAATTTCAAGGATGAGGACATTTGAGCGGCAACCGGCGGAATATTTGGGTGGTGGTGCTGGCCGGCGGGGACGGTCAGCGTTTGAGCCCATTGACCCACAACGCGCAGGGCGTTTGCACCCCGAAACAATATTGCTCACTCGCCGGTGGTCACTCGCTGCTGCAATTATCTTTGCAGCGAGCGTTAGCAGTAGCTGCGCGGGATCACATCGTGCCCGTCGTGACAGGCGCCCATCGCCGTTGGTGGGAGTCGCAGTTATTGGCGTTCCGTCGTACCCGCGTCGTAGTACAGCCCCGCAATCGCGGCACGGGTTTTGGCGTGTTATTGCCGTTATTGGTCATCGCCAAATGTGACCCAGAAGCGGGCGTCATCTTTATTCCTTCCGATCAGTATGTTGAGCATGAGGATCTGCTGGCTGAATTCTTGCGTCAAGCCACGGCGCCTGAAGCTCTGGACAGCGACAAACTCACCTTGCTCGGCATCACACCGTACGCACCCGATTCCGGTTTCGGCTATTTGTCCCCAGCCCCCGATTCCGGGGTCGGGATGCGACCATTACATCAATTTATCGAAAAACCCGATGAGGCGACCGCTGCACAATTATTTCGCGCAGGCAGCGTTTGGAACAGTGGCATTTTCGCAGGGCGCATCTCGCAAATCGTTAGTCTTTTTGAACGCCATAGCCCTGGATTGATGTTGGATTTAAGTGCGGTCGTGAAAGACTGGGGGGACTCCAGCATTCCCACGGCCGAACTCGCTTTCCTGTTCAACCGGCATCCGGCGCTCGACTTCGCCCGCGATGTGCTGCAGAAATGTCCCCGCGATCTTCAATTTCTCACTGTTCCACCGTGTGGTTGGAATGATGTAGGGACGCCGGCGCGCTTCGTGCAAGCCCTGCGGACATTACGCCCGGTAAGTAATCACCATACGGCGTCCGGCAAACAGGTCTTTAATCTCGCGAGCGCTTTTGATCGGGCTAATCTAGCAACGACGCCACCCCGTGCCTCCGCGTGAATCGTAAATCAAAAAACTTTCAACTTGACACGAGGCTCCGCTCCCTGGTTCGCGCGCACCAGCCGATCTGCCCACCATGGAAAGTAGTCTGACGGACAAATTGACGCGCCTGTACAACCGCAAGGGCTTCGTGCGGGCCAGCGAGCATTTGCGTGCGATTCCGGGCGGGCGCGTGTCTTCGGCGATGTTGTTATCGATGGACCTCGCTCACTTGAAGTTTATCGAGCACGCCTTGGGAGCCGGGCCCGCGGATGAGTTGTTGATGCGCACGGCGGATATCTTGCGCGACGTATTTCAAGAAAACGCGGTCATCGGCAGATGGAACGCTGATCGATTTGTCGTTCTGAATGTGGCAACTCCTGGCCAGTGCAATTCCTTGATGAGGTCGCTAAATGACCGTATTGATTCCGCAAATTCTTCGGAGAGCGGGATGAGCCTGTCCTTGAGCGGGTATTTCAGGGTCTTCGATCTGCCATTGCCGATCGCCCGCAAGGTGCTTTTCAATCGAACGGAGACAATCGTGCAAGATTTCAAAACAGTCACGGAACCGGTTGCTAGGCGTGCCTAAGGCCATTCTGTTGCTCGATTCCGAGGGTATCGCGCCGGCGCCGGCGACCTTGTGCGCGGAAACCCAAGAGGAAGCGCGGAGGCTGAATCTGCCGCTTTTCGATCAGGTGCTCGCAGAATTGAGCAAGGGTATGGAAATGCGGGTCAATGGCGGGTCCTGTTACGAGCTATTTGAGGAAGGAGAACGCGTCGGGCGGCTTGAAATCTTCGAAGCACCTGCCTCGAGGGCAAAAGCAATGACGGCCCCACTTAACGGGCGCTGGCCGCCTGAGGTGCCGTAGACTTGGGGGATGGGTGGCCATGCAAAGAATAAGCGTGCTTTAGCGGTTGGGGCGCAACTCGCTGCAAAATCAACGCCGCGACAGGGGCGTAAAAAACCGACTCGTGCGTCGGGTCGCAAACCTGATTCCTCTCCCTGCGTTGTCGGAATTGGTGCCTCCGCAGGCGGATTTGATGCCCTAGTCGAGTTTCTGCATGTCCTGCCGTCAAATAGCGGGCTTGCCTTTATTATTCTGCAACATTTGAGCCCCTCGCCGCGCAGTTTATCGGCGGAGCTTTTCTCCCGTCATACGGAAATGAGCGTTCGGGCGGCCGAAGAAGGCATGCCTTTAGAGGCTAATTGCGTCTATACGGCGCCGGCTGATAAGGACATTCGCCTCAAAGGCGGCTGCATTCGCCTCTCAAGACCCACTGAGGTACGCGGCCGGCGATTGCCCGTGGATCAGCTTTTCATCTCGTTGGGGCAGGATCGACACGAGCGGGGCATCGGTATCATTCTTTCCGGCACCGGCAGCGATGGGGCGCTGGGGCTCAAAGAAATCGTCGCGAACGGCGGCATCGTGCTCGTACAAGATCCTGAGACCGCGACATTCGACGGCATGCCGCGAAGCGCTATCGCGACTGGTTTGGTCGCCTATGTATTACCCATTTCTGAGATGCCGCGCGTATTGGTGAATTATGCGCGGCATACTTATGTTCGTGCGCCAAGCCGTATGCCCGTGCGTGCGCGCGCCGGTGATCCGATTGCCAGGATTTTGGGCCTTTTGGAGACCGGTCACGGCCAAAGTTTCGCAGGTTACAAGCAAGCGATGTTGGTCAGGCGCATCGAACGGCGAATGGGACTTCTGAATATAGACAAGCTCGATGAATACGCGAAGCGCTTGCGCCGCGATGCTGCGGAAATGGCCACGCTGCGTAAGGATCTGCTGATCGGCGTCACGGAGTTTTTCCGTGACCGTGAGGCCTGGAAAGCACTTGATGCCGCAGTGTTGCGGCCTTTGATTGCGGGCAAGAAGTCCGGTGAACCGATTCGGGCCTGGGTTGCGGGCGCGGGAACCGGCGAGGAGGCCTATACCCTAGCGATCCTGATTCTGGCGCGCCTGCGAGCCATGCGAAAACGCTGCGCGGTGCAAGTATTCGGCACCGATGCGAACCAAGATTCCTTGAACTACGCCCGCGCAGGACGATACCCCTTGGGTATCGAAAACCAAATCAGCGAGGATTTCTTAAAGCGCTATTTTCAGGAAATCAAAGATGATCACCATTACGAGGTGAAACCGGAAGTGCGCGAGAGCGTCATCTTCGGAGCGCATGACTTGCTCGCAGACCCCCCTTTTTCGCGGCTGGATGTTGTTACTTGCCGCAATTTGCTGATCTATATCGAGCCGGCAACTCAGGCACGCATCTTGCTGCTGTGTCATTTCGCACTGAAGCCCGAGGGCCACCTATTCCTGGGCAGCGCTGAGACCGTGGGCGTGCACGAAAATCTCTTCAAAAACGTATCCCGAAAATGGCATATTTATCAAAGGATAGGTACTACACCGCGAGACCAGATCGAGTGGCAGGTGGGTGCCAGCAGGCCGCGTCCCGCCGCATTGCACCCCGAACCTTCGAGCGAGCCGGGCCGCGCCGCGTTGCTCTCGACTCTCACGCGCACTACTTTGTTTGATCGTTTTGTCCCCGCGGCGGTGTTGGTGAATGAGCGCGCTGAAGTCCTGCATTCCAGCGGTGGCATGGAAGGGTTTCTGCTGCCGGCGCATCGATCAAGCAAAACGGCGCTGCTGCCGCGCTTGCCGAAGAGTATCCGCACGCAAGTGCTGCCGGCCTTTCGACGCGTCCAACTCACTCAGCGTCCGGTGCCGATCAAGGGAATTACAAAGGGCGGGTCGGGTGAGGCGCGCATTGAAGTCTTGCCGGTGCCCATCGCCTTTAGCGATGCGCGCAGCCCCCGATATTTAATCACCTTTCAGGAGAGTCCTTCAAAGAGCACGAGAGGTAAAGCTCGAGCGGTACATAGTCAATTGCAGCAGGAGTTGCGGGCGACGCAGGAGGATCTGCAGAGCGCCGTCCGTCAGCTAAAGGCCTCGAATGAAGAATTGCGTGCCTCGCACGAAGAAACGATGTCGATTAACGAAGAGCTGCAGTCGATGAATGAGGAGCTTGAGAGTTCGAAAGAGGAATTGCAGTCGGTAAACGAGGAACTCAACACCGTCAATACTCAATTGCAAAGCAAGGTTGGTGAACTCGAGGCGGCCAATACGGATTTGCGCAATCTCTTGGCTTCGAACGAGGTCGCCACCTTGTGCCTGGATAGCTCCCTGCGCATTAAATGGTTCACGCCGGCCGCTCACCGGCTCTTTAATTTGCTGCCCAGCGATATCGGTCGGCCCATCGCAGACCTAAGTTTGACGGCCACGGACTCGACCTTGATCGAAAACGCCAAGTCTGTCTTGCAAACTCAAGCTGCACGATCATGCGAACTTAACCATAAGGGAATACACCTTCGCCGTATCGTGCCCTATCGTGCAGAGGGTGCTCAAATTGCGGGGGTCGTTATCAGCTTTACCGATATCACCGAGGCTAAACGCGCGGCGCTGTTGGAAATCGAAGCGAAAGCGGCAGCCAATGAGCAGCTCGAAGAACGTGTACGCGAGCGCACGAAGGAGTTGGGGCGGCTCTCGCGCGAGCTTGCCCTCGCAGAGGTGCGCGAACGGCAAACGATCGCGCGGGACCTGCATGATGGTCTGGGTCAGGAGTTAAACGCAGCTTCCATCAAACTTGATGCGCTACGAGTCGATGTAACCCGAATCTCCCAGCCGGCGCTCGATGAGATAGCGCAGTTGCTGGAGGGTGTGGTGCGAGAAATGCGCAGTCTGACTGCGCAATTGAATCCGCCGGTTCTCGAGCAGCTGGGCTTGGTGGCGGCTATCGAATGGCTAAGCGAGGAGATGCGCAAGACCTATCATTTGGAAGTGCTGCTGAAGGATGATCAGGCGCCCAAGCCGCTGGATTCGATCACCGCATCGATTCTATTTCGCGCAGTGCGAGAGCTTCTCATCAACGTGGCACGCCACGCCACGGTGAAGATTGCGCACGTCACCACGCGCCTCTCTGAGGGCCGGCTGACCGTGAAAGTGTTGGATCAGGGACCTGGATTTGCTGCTTCCAGCTCCTTTTCGAAAACTTCTGCAGGTCTCGGACTTGCGACCATGCGCGAGCGAATCACTTATATCGGAGGCACGTTTCAAATCAAGAGCGACCGCAAGCGCGGTACTACAGCGACAATTCAAGTACCGATTGGGCGGTCATGAAACCCGTCCGTATCATGCTGGTCGATGATCATCCCCTGATTCGCGAGGCCATCGCGCATCTCGTGGCGAGCGCTCCGGATTTTGAGCTGGTAGGCGAAGCGGCCAATGGCAAGGAGTGCTTGGAGCGCATAGCCGATCTGCGGCCGGATATCTTGGTTCTCGACATCGCAATGCCGGATATGAATGGTGAGCAGGTGAGTCGTGAGCTTCGGCGTCGCTATCCCGAATTAAAGATCATTGCCTTGAGTGGTTACAACGACCGTCAGTTTGTGCGTGCGATGACCAAGGCGGGGGCCAAAGCGTATGTCGTTAAATCCGCGTCAGGGCGTGAATTGATCCATGCGTTGCGAGCGGTGGCGAGCGGCAAAAACTATTTGTCCCCGGAAGTCATCGAAGCGGTCATGACGCTTTGGGAGGATTCAGCCCCCAGTGCCGGCCTATCGCAACCTGACATCTTAGGCAAACGGGAAAAAGAGGTCTTAAAACACATTGCCCAGGGGCATCGAAGTGCGATCATCGCGACACAAATGGGCATCGCGGTCGCAACCGTCGAGGCGCACCGCCGAAACATTTTGCGCAAGCTGCAGCTTCACAGTGCAGCCGACCTCACTCGCTATGCGCTACGCCACGGCCTCATAGATCTTTGAAGTCAGACGACTTGCCGCCGACCCTGGCCGGGCGCTCGTAACATAACGCTTCTTAAGCTGCGACAGACAGCGTGATTTTGCAGACGCGGCGTTGCCATGAATCGAAGATCGCACCAGCATGGTTCACGGGTCAATCCTTCTGGGTGTCGAGCTAAGGGGGTACTGTATGCAACGCAGTGGTAACGGTCCATCGGTCGGATGGACGCTCGCGTCGATTCCATTTCAAGCGGCTCCTGGCATCGGGTGGCGGCTGCACATGTCGAAAATTGCGGCAAAGATCCAGCCTGCGCGCGCACCAGTATGCCGATCGCACGGCTGAGAATCGTCAATTGGCGGCTTGATCGACGGGGGAGGGGATCGTATGAAGTCCATGCTGTTCATTCTGGTGGCTCAGTTACACGCGGGCGGCGCTCAAACCATGGCCGCGTATCCGAGCCTGGAGCAGTGCAGGGATGCACTCAAAGTAGCAACGACGAACGTTGCAGCGGACTACACGTGCGCGGCGACGCCAGTCGAGGGGAGGTGGTCGCAAAGGGATTCGCGCTTCTTGATGGTGCGGGATTGACCGGCTAAAAGCCGTCAATCCACGGCACTCACACCGTCGTTCGTTCGCGAAACTGCCGGGCCTGGCGCCGTTCGACATTTTTCTCGCGCGCCGTCACCGATCCAGCTTATTCTGAAGGCGTCGGAAGCTAGGTAGGAAGGACGCCATGCCGCCGGGATTGTCGTTTGTATCGCGTATTCGCTGGGTTATGCTCGCTGTTGCCTTGCCGGGCGCCTTGTCGGCTGCGGACCTCCAAATCGAGCACGTAACGATCGTGTCTTCGGAGAGAGGCAGTCCAATGCGAGACGCTCTCGTGCGTGTGCACGATGGCCGCATCGCCGCGATCTCGAAAACCAGGGGCGCTACCGCTCCGCCAAACGCAGACACGATTGTGATGAATGGTTCGGGCCTGTTTCTGGCTCCCGGCCTGATCGACAGCCATGTTCACCTCGGTGCGATCCCTGGGATGACACCTGAGCAGGAAGCCCAGCATCCGGACATCGGCAAAGCCGCGCGCGATCAGATTCCGCGCAGCTTCTTGCTGTTCGGTTTCACGACACTGATCGATTTGATTTCGACGCCGCAGGAGATGGCGCTCTGGAAGAGCCACGACGCCGTCCCGGACACGTACTTCTGTGGTGGCGCCGCGCTGATGGATGGCTACTCGATGAACTACGCCCCGAAGCCGCAACGCTATCAGGGTTGGCCCTATATGCTGATCGAACCCGGTACCCGGGCTCCCGACGGGATCGATCCGGCAATGCACACGCCACAGGCCGTGGTCTCAAGAATGAAGGCCGATGGCGCGATCTGCGTGAAGACGTTTTTTGAGCGCGGCTTCGGCGGAGTCCGGGATCTGCCGGTACCAAAGCTGGAAACGATTCGCGGGGTCGTGAAGGCCGCGCACGCTGCAAACATGCCCGTGCTGATGCACGCCAACTCAGACGAGGCTCAGAGATTCGCGCTCGATGCGGGCGTTGATGTCATCGCCCATGGACTGTGGAATTGGTATCAGGAGCACTCCACGGCGACCGAGGTCACACCGGGCATCAAGAAGATACTGGACGACGGAGTGGCGCAAAATATTGCCTGGCAACCGACGACGCAGGTGCTCTACGGCATCCGAGATCTGTTTAGTACTTCATTTCTTTCAGACCCGCGGCTGTCCCGTGTTCTGCCCTCGAACCTGATTGACTGGTACCGGTCTCCCGAGGGCCAGTGGTTTCGTGTCTCGTTGTCACAGGACATGAAGCTGCCCGCCGACGCAAACTCGAGTGCGGCCGAGCGTGACCTCAACGAGAGATTTGCCCCGATCCTGGATCGCGTCAAACATGCGACAGCGTACATCGTTGCGCGACACGGCCGTATTCTTTTCGGCACCGATACGCCGAGTGCCCCTACCTACGCCAATCCACCTGGCCTCAATGGCTGGCTGGAGATGCATCGGCTCATCGACGCGGGTGAAACTCCGGCGCAAATATTCAAGTCCGCGACGCTGACGAACGCACAGGCACTGAAGCTGGGTCGGGAAATCGGTACCGTGGAGGTGGGGAAACGTGCCAATTTGCTGCTGCTCCGACAAGATCCGACCCGGACTATCGACGCCTATGCCGGGATCGCGAAAGTAATCCTCAATGGCCGAGTATTGGACCCTTCCCAATTGGCGGCTGACGCAAGGCACTGACGTTCGGACTTTGACGGACTCAATAGTTCACTGCAGAATCGCGGCATGGGATGGTCAGCACGGACGGCGTTCTTACTTGCACATTTCGCTGCGATTGCGCTCGGTTCGGCATTGCTGTTCTCCCGGGTGCAGGCCGCCGAGACCTGCACATTGGGCAAGATCGCGGAGCTGCCCATAACGATGGCCGGTACGCGCCCGCTGATCACCGCGAAAATCAATAACCAAGAAGCGCGATTTGTCTTAGACAGCGGCGCGTTCTTCAGCATGATGAGTACGGCGACCGCCGCACAATTCAACTTGAAATTGAAGAGGGCTCCGTTCGGCTTGACGGTTCAGGGTATTGGCGGCTCGGTGAGTCCCGAGGTCGCGACCGTTAAGGAGTTCGGCATTGGCGGCGGTCTCATCCACAACGTCGACTTCCTGGTGGGCGGCAGCGAAGTCGGCAGCGAAGGTCTGATCGGACAGAACTTCCTGCAGCAGTGGGATGTGGAATACGACTTTTCCAAAGGCGCGGTGCGGTTGTTCAAGCCCGACGGCTGCAAAAAATATCGGTTGGCTTATTGGGTAACCTCCGGGCAGCCGTATTCGGAGATGGAGATTCAGTCGGTGGCGCAGGCGCGTCTGCACACCATCGGCGTCGGCTATGTCAATGACCAAAAGATACGCGTCATGTTTGATACGGGTGCATATACGTCGGTACTTTCGTTGAAGGCGGCTGCCAAGGCCGGAATAAAGACCGATTCTCCCGGCGTCGTGGAGGCCGGGTATAGCAGCGGCATCGGGCGCGGCACGGTAAAAAGCTACATTGCTACGGCATCGAGCTTCAAGGTAGGCGACACCGAAGAGATCAAGAACGCCCGATTACGGATTGCGGACATCGACCTGCCGGACGCGGACATGCTGCTCGGATCCGATTTCTTCGTATCCCACCATATCTTCGTCGCGAACAGCCAGCAGAAACTATATGTGACCTATAACGGCGGTCCGGTCTTCAACCTGACGAAAACACGAGGCGCGACTTCAGACCAGACGGCCGAACCGCCCAAAGAAGATGCGGCGGGTGACCGTCAAGCCAGTGCTGCGGCCGATGAGCATGCCGATCCAGACGCGCTCGCACGCCGTGGCGAGGCGTCTGCGGCGCGGCGCGATTTCGAGCACGCGCTCGCAGACTTGTCGAAGGCCATTGAATTACGTCCGGGCGAGCCGGAGTATTTGTATCAGCGTGCGATGGTGTACCGGCAGAGCGGGCAGGCTGCCCTGGCGCTGGCGGATCTCGACCATGCGCTGACTCTCAATCAAGATTTTCTGCGCGCCTATATTCCCCGTGCGGAGATTCGGCTTCATGAGAAAAATGTTGACGGCGCTATTGCGGATCTCGATGCCGTGGATCGACTGGCGCCGAAGCAGGCTGACGTAAGGTTCGTGCTGGCGGAACGCTACGAAGTGATGAATCGATTTTCACAGGCGATCGCGCAGTATGATCTGTGGATCCAGAATCATCCGGACGACTCAAAGAGGGCTGTGGCGCTTGGGGCGCGCTGCCGTGCCAGTGCCATCGAGAATCAAGATCTCGCGGGCGGGCTCGCGGACTGCAATAAGGCGCTGAGCCTGGCGGATAAGAAGAATCCGAATTACGGCCATTTGTTCGAGAATCGCGGCTTGCTCGAGTTGCGCCAGGCGAACTACGAGAAGGCTATTTTGGATTTTGATGCCGCGCTGAAAACGCTGCCTAAAGATGCTTTCGCGCTTTATGGCCGCGGTGTCGCAAAAATACGCAAAAACAAGACCGCGGATGGTGAAATCGACATTGCGGAAGCCGTAAGGATAGCGCCAAACATAGCGGCGCCATTCAACAAGCGAGGTCTCGCTCCTTAGCATTAGTCGGATTTGGCCAATTTTAATAAGAAGAACCGAAGGGGAAGTCGACATGGCTAGCGCCGAGAAAACCTTGCGAACCAGACGCGTTGCTTTCTACCTTGCAGCGCTTGCTGCCTGCATTGCGGCGGCCCCGTCGGCCCGCGCGGAAAGTAAATGCAAGCTCGTGCCAGTGGGAGAAATACCGGTCACCATGAGCGGTCTGCGGCCTCTGATAACCGCAAAGATCAACGGTACGGCTGCGCAGTTTGTTCTGGATAGCGGCGCGTTTTGGAGCGTGATGAGCGCTGCGACCGCTGCAGAATTCAATCTCAAGACTGTGCCGTTTGGATTGAAAGTGGTAGGCGTTGGCGGTTTGTCCAACACCTCGGCCGCCGCGGTTCAAGAGTTTGGCCTCATGGGCTTCACGTTTCGCAATGCCGAGTTCTTGGTGGGCGGCAGCGAGATCGGTGCCGCGGGAGTGCTTGGGCAGAATCTTCTTTCTCGATTCGATGTTGAATATGACCTCGCGAAGGGGGTGGCTCGTTTATTCAGAACCGAGAACTGCGAGAAGTCATTCCTGGCGTACTGGCTCTCGACCGGCCAGGCCTATTCGTCCATGGATATCAACAAAATAGAATCCCGCAACCCCCACACGATCGGAGTTGCCTATGTGAATGGCAAACAGATTCGCGCTCTATTTGACACGGGAGCGCCGACCTCCGCCTTGTCTCTGAGGGCCGCCGAGCGTGCAGGCATCACAGTCGATTCACCCGGGGTGAAGGCGTTCGGCTATGCGCGCGGCTTCGGGCGGGGCATGGTGAAGCAATACATCGCAGTCTTTCCCAGTTTCAAGATCGGCGATGGCGAGGAGGTCAAGAACACACGGCTGCGTATCGCCGATATCAATCTGATCGACGCTGAAATGTTGATTGGCGCCGATTTCTTTCTATCTCACCGCGTCTTCGTCTCCAATAGCCAGCGCAAGCTATATATCACCTACAACGGCGGTCCTGTATTTAACTTAGACGGAACGACCACTGAGGAATCCTTGGCGGCGGCAGATCTGACGGAAGCCGCGAAATCAACCGTTCCGGCTGATGTACCCGTGAATGCCGCAGAATATGCGCGCCGAGGCGCCGCGTCGATTGCTCGACATGACTACGAACATGGCTTGTCGGATTTGTCGAAGGCAATCGAATTGAATCCCAATGATGCGGAATATTTCTACCAGCGCGGCAACGCCTATAGGCAAGCCGGACAGGTGGATTTGGCGCTTGCGGATCTGGACCGGGCGCTGAGCCTGAAGGCGGACTTTCAGCAGGCCCATATCGATCGAGCAGAGGTTTACCTGAGCAAGAAGAGCACTCAAGAGGCGATTGCCGATCTCGACGCAGTGGATCACCTGGCCGCGCCGCAAGCCGACGTGCGTCTGAGATTGGCGGGTCTCTACAATAGCGCCGATGCATTTACGCCTGCCATTGGGCAACTTGATCTGTGGATCCAAAATCATCCGGTGGATTCCCGATTTGTGTATGCCCTTGCGACTCGTTGCTGGACGAGAGCGCTGCAAAATCAGGATTTGGCCGCAGGCTTGGCCGACTGCGACCGGGCATCAAGGCTCGTCAATATGCGGTTGCCGGACAACGCCGGGCTGTTCTCGAATCGGGGCATGATTCGGCTGCGGCAGGGAGAATATAAGAAGGCCATCAACGACTTCGATGACGCGTTGAAATTGCAGCCAAAAAACGCCATTGCGCTCTACGCGCGTGGCGTCGCAAAGTCCAAAAAGGATAAAAACGACTCAGGGCAAGCCGACATTGACGCGGCGGAGGCGCTTGCGCCGAAAATTGCCGACCGGTATCGAGGGTACGGTATTGCACCCTAGGCAGCCCGCAGCTCACCGGAGATTGACCTCGGACTGTTTATACGGGCACTATCATCATGTGAGCACCGAATCAAGGAAGCTGATCTCTCGCTCCTCACCGTACGGCGGCCGAGCCGTCTTCGCCCTGCTGACGGCGACCCTCCTGCCTTCCGCTTCGTTTGCGATATGTAGGCGCGCAGCGGCGGATCTTCCGATCACAGTTCAGGACACGAGGCCTTTCGCCGGCGCAAAGATCAACGGTCAAGATGCGAAGCTCCTGATCGATAGCGGCTCGTACTTGAGTTCAATCAGTTCGTCGGCGGCCGAACAATACAAACTCCAATCCGGAATATCGGCTTCCCGCTCCATGCCGTCAGCCGCGGTTGTCCAAAAGTTCACGATCGCAAACGTCGCTGTGAACAATCTCGAATTTCAGGTCACCGGCAATCACGATGGGGACAACGGCAACGCCGGCCTGCTGGGTCAGAGCTTTCTGGAAAGATGGGGATGAGCATCCATAGCGCTTCCACAAAGGAACCGCCGACGATGGGCACCGCCTATGTCAACGGCGTCAAGATTCGGGTGACGTTCGACACCGGCGCACCTCAGTCGGTGCTATCGCTCAAGGCTGCAGAGCGGGCGGGCGTGAAAATTGATGCCGATGGCGTTGTCGACGGCGGGCTCACGAGGGGAGTGGGGCGAAATTTGGTGAAATCCTATATCGCGCCATTCGATAGTTTTAAATTCGACAATGGCGAAGAAATCCGGCATACGCATCTGCGCGTTGCCGACTTGAATATGGATTCCGACATGTTGCTCGGCGCCGATTTCTTTCTGTCGCATCGGGTGTTCGTGGCAAACAGCCAAAACAAATTGTACTTCACGTACAACGGCGGCCCGGTGTTCGACCTGATGACAGCGTCGCAATCGCAAGCGGCCTCTCAGCCGACCACGCCCTAGTCGATTGGGTTGTCGGCGCTGCCGGACTAGCTCTCGAAGAACCCCATCTTGACGCCGGCCAGCTGTACGACATCGTTGTCGTTCAGGCGACGCGCCTGCGGTCCGATCGGCACGCCGTTGACCTGCGGATAATCGTTTTCCTTGCCGCTGTCGACGTGCACGATGAAATAGCCTTCGGCACGGCGGGTGATTGCCGCAACCTGAACGCCGGGGCGCCCGAGCGTCGTCAATGCCTTGGTCAGCTCGAGCTCTCGGCCGGCGAACGCGCCGCTCAGCACCTGCAGCTTCGCTTTGGGCAATGCCGTTGCATTGTCCGGCACGCTGGGCCGCTTCGACGCGACCGCTTTGGCGGCTTGATCCACTGCCGCCGCAACCTTGCGAATACGGTCCTCACCCTGCGAACTGGGCGTAATGACCATGGTTTTTTCGAACTCGTCTTGTTCGACTTCGCCATCCTGGCTGTCGACGAAACGCAATTGGTGATGGCCGACGGTGATGACATCGCCGTGCTGCATCGCATGCTTCTTGATCAGCTTGCCGTTGACGTAGGTGCCATTGGTGCTGTTCAGATCCTCCAAGAAGGAGTCATTCAGAATGTTGATGATGAGCGAGTGGTGGCCGCTCACTGCCGGATTGTCGATACGAATATCGTTGTCCGGGAGGCGCCCAATGGTGTAGCGCTCTTTGTTCATGTTGTATTCCGCGAGGACGTTGCCATCCAAGCTGAGCATCAGGCGTGCCATTCAGACTCCCATTCGCTAGCCGAACCATCCCAAGATTTTGTCAAATATACGCCGGTGCGCCGGGAACGGCTCCTCGACGTGCGCCATAATCACAGAGACATTATCCCGGCCGCCATTGTCGTTCGACAGCTGTATCAGCTGTTTAGCAACCGTATCAAGATTAGCACTAAAGGTGCTGATTGTTAAATGAATGTCCTCGTCCTCGATCATGTCAGAAAGGCCATCCGAACACAGTACGTAGTAGTCACTTTTCTGCGCCGGCTGCTCGTGGATTTCGACTTCGACATTCTGCTCCACCCCGAGCGCCCGTGTAACATAATTCTTGTTGGTCGCCCGCTGTGCTTCCTGCTGCGAGTAGAAGCCCCGGTCGACCAGTTCCTGCAGCAGCGAATGATCCAGGGTCATTTGCTCAAAGCGGTTGTCCCGCAGGCGGTATGCCCGGGAATCGCCGACGTGGGCTATGGACACCTTGTTGTCATGGAACAAGCAAGCCACCACGGTCGTACCCATGCCCTCACATTGCGGCTGGGTCTTCGAGGTGTGGTAGATGATTTTGTTGGCTCTGTGAATCGCGTCACGCAGGATGATGCTGGGACGCGTGAGTCCGGACTCCGGATCCCGGACCGCGAGGTCCTCCCGGACAAAGGCGTCCCGGACCAGATTGATGATGGTTTTGACCGCGATGCCGCTCGCAACTTCCCCCGCGTTGTAGCCGCCCATGCCGTCGGCCAGGACGAATAGTCCAATATCGGCCTCGCTGCCGATCATGTCCTCGTTGTGTTCACGGACTTTGCCTGTGTCGGTGAGCGCAACGCTCGCGATTTTCCCCTTCAAACTCATGGTTGCTTGGCCACTTTTCGTATCATGCAATTCAATCCGTTCATGGCGATCCGCTGGGCAGCTTGGACCGACAGTCATCCAAGGCTGCAGCCATCTGAGCGCCTGAGTCGTACCGTGCTTCAGGATTCTTGGCCAGTGCCCGATCGATCACGCTCTCGACGCAGGCGGGCAAGTCCGGGCGGAATGCTCGCAGCGGCGGATGGGGCGCTTCGGCGATCTGCTGCATCAGGCCGGTCATCGAATCAGCCGTGAACGGAAGTTGGCCGGTTAACAATTGAAACAGGCTAACACCCAGGGAAAACAAGTCCGAGTGACCTGTCACAGTTCGTCCCTCGAGCTGTTCGGGTGACATAAAAGACGGCGTTCCGAGAACTATGCCCGTGCGTGTACTGCCGGCTCCGCTCAAGCGCGCGATCCCGAAATCCGTGATTTTCAAGACATCGGTGCTCGGGTCGTACATCAGGTTTGCGGGCTTGATGTCGCGGTGTACGACCTGCTGTTTGTGGGCAAATCCCAGTGCTTCGGCGGTGCGGGCGATGACCTCCAATACTTTGCGCGGCTCGAGCAAATTGTTCGGCTTCGTGTAGTCGCTCAAGTGCCGGCCCTTCAAATATTCCATCGCGATGTAGGCCAAGCCACGCTCTTCGCCCACATCGTAGATCGTGACGATGTTCGGATGATTGAGGCGGCCGGCGGTTTCCGCCTCGCGAAAAAAACGCGCTCGCGCCTCGACCAGCTCGGCGTCGCTGAATTCGCTGGCGAGCGGGATGGCCTTGATGGCGACCATGCGATTGATGGCCGTATCGCGTCCGAGGTAGACGATTCCCATCGCCCCACGGCCGATTTCGCGCTCGAGTTGGTAGCGGCCAAGCCGCTCGGTCTCCGGCACGGCGGCCGCGGCCGGACGTTCGCTCGGCGCGGCGCGCAAGTTCGGCGTGGTAGCGCTCATGGACGCCTGGGCAACCGCGTCAGCGGCGGCGGCCTTCGGTTTGCTGCGCTCGGTGTCCATGAGACGCCGCAAGCGGGTGGCGACATCTCTATAAGTGTTGTCGAAGCGCGCCAAGTGGCGATAAACCGCCGTTGCTTGCGGGAGGCGGCCCCGCTGCTCCAACTGACCCCCCAGGGTGTACAAGTCCCCCAACACCGTGGCATTGGGCTTGCGGCCCTTGAGTTCGGCAAAACGCTGTTCGAAGTTGTCCAGGAGCCGCGCGGTGTCGGTGCCCACGGCGGACTTCGGTCTTGGCATGGGTAGGGCCGCCGCCGGTCTGGCGCGCGTCCACAGGAACAGGACGCTGCCGGCAGCCAATAGCGCAGCGCCGGGAATCCATAGCCAACTCCAGGTGTGCAGATTTGCGAGCAATCTGAGCAAAAGGTCAGCTGTGAGGATCCCGAAGCCCATAATCGCTGCGATCAGTCCAAATTTGCTCATGCAATAGACATAATCAGACTCATGAAGCCGGGCAGTATAGGTGATCGGGCTGCAGTATCGGCAAGCCTAAATTCACATATCGGTGTTAAGGGAGCCCATGGCGAAGTCGAAAGAGGTTTTTGTTTGTCAGAACTGCGGTGCCGCTGCGCCAAAATGGCAGGGGCAGTGCCCTACTTGCGGTGAATGGAACACGCTGGCTTCGGAGATTTTGGCCGCCCATCCGCGCAAGCAAAACTCCGTCGGGCGCAAGCAGATTGATGCTTCATCATCCTTAGCCGCAGAGGCGATCACCGAATCCCCCCGCCTGACCACGGGCTCATCCGAACTGGACCGCGTATTGGGCGGGGGGCTGGTCCCGGGCTCGGTGACCCTGATCGGTGGGGATCCGGGCATCGGGAAATCGACCTTGATGCTGCAGGCCGCCGCTGCCCTCAATAGCTCAGGCGCGGTGCTGTACGCGACCGGCGAGGAGTCGTTGAAGCAGGTTGCGCTGCGCGCGCGGCGGCTGGGGCTCGAAGCGGCCACGGCCCGGCTGATCGCCGAGACCTGCGTGGAAGATATTGTCGGCGCTGCATCGAGTCTCTCGGCTCATGTGCTCATCGTGGATTCCATTCAGACCATGCACTCCGACCGAGTGGAAGCGGCTCCCGGCGCCGTCTCGCAGTTGCGTGAATGCACCGCGGAACTGGTGCGCTTCGCCAAGGCCAGCGGCATCGCCGTACTGCTGGTGGGCCACGTCACCAAGGAAGGACAGATTGCCGGACCCCGCGTGCTGGAACACATGGTCGACACGGTGCTGTACTTCGAGAGCGATACGGGGAGCCGCTACCGGGTGCTGCGCTCCGTGAAGAACCGATTTGGTGCGGCCAATGAGATCGGTGTATTTGCGATGGTCGAGCAGGGATTACGCGAGGTGACCAATCCATCGGCGATATTCCTGTCGCGGCATGCCGAGCCGGTCCCGGGCAGCGTCATCACCGTGATGCGGGAGGGAACGCGTTCGCTGCTGATCGAGGTACAGGTGTTGGCCGATTCGAGCCTCGGCGCCAATCCGCGCCGCGTCGCGGTCGGCATCGACGGCAACCGTTTGACCATGCTCTTGGCCGTAGCGCATCGCCATGGCGGATTGCTGCTGCAGGGACAAGATGTCTTCGCCAACGTGGTCGGCGGCGTGCGCCTGGCCGAGACCGCAGGGGATCTGGCCATCGTGATGGCGGCGCGTTCGAGCTTGAACGATGCGCCCGTGCCGAATTCCTTGATCGCGTTCGGCGAATTGGGGCTCGCCGGCGAGATTCGCCCGGTGCCGTTCGGCGAGGAGCGGCTTCGCGAGGCGGCGAAACATGGATTCAAGTTGGCCGTCGTTCCGGAAGCGAATGTGCCGAAACGGCCCCCTGAGGGAATGACCGTGCGCGGCGTAACGCGCTTGAATCAGGCGCTGGACGCGTTCTAGCGTCGCGGGGCCGCTAGGGCGGCGTCGGTTCCGGCGGGCGGATGCGCACGGTCTTGATGGCGTTGTCGCCGGTCTGCAAAACCTCCAGCATGTAGTCCGCCATTTTCAACGTGGTGCCGGGTTCTGGGATGGTCTCGAGAAATTCGACGATCAACCCGTTCAGTGTTTTCGGTCCATCCGTCGGCAGATTCCAGCGCATCGATCGATTCAGCGCGCGAATCGTGGCGGAGGCATTGGCGACAAAGCTGCCGTCGACTTCCGCGTGCACGTCTTTGTGCATCATGGTTGCCGGATCGGTCGTGAACTCGCCGACAATCTCTTCCAGAATATCCTCGATCGTCACCAGCCCTTGAATATCACCGTACTCATCGACGACGAACGCCATACGGCGCTTGTTGCGTTGAAAATTGAGCAATTGCGTGTTCAGCGTGGTGCCGGAGGGAACGAAGTACGCCTCGCGGGCGCCGGCCGCGGTGGCCAACGATTCCCGGTCGAGATGCCCCCGCGCCAATTCATGCACCACCTGCTTCATGTGCAAAAGCCCGATGATGCGGTCGATTTCTCCTTGGTATACGGGCAATCGAGTGTGCTGGCTTTGGCGCAGTTGTTCCTGTATTCGATCCCAATCATCGTCGATGTCGATGCCGACGATCTCATTGCGAGGCACCATGATGTCCTCGACCGTGGCGTTCTCCAGATCCAAAATGCTGACGAGCATTTGTTGATGGCGCCGCGGAATCATGGCGCCGGCCTCGGCTACCACCGTGCGCAACTCTTCGCTGCTCAATGAATTGGCCGCCACCTGCCTCGATACGCCGAACAGCCGCAACACGCCATTGGCCAGCAAATTCGTGGCCCAAACAAAGGGGTAAAACAAGAACAGCAGCGGCGTGTAAATGAAGGCGGCCGGCAGAGCCAGACGCTCAGGGTGCAGCGCACCGAACGTTTTCGGCGCAACCTCGCAAAAGATCAACAGCACGAAAGCCAGAAGCGCGGCGCCGAAAGCTACAAAAAACTCGCCGCCCAAGCGCAAGGCGATGAATCCCACCAACATCGGCGCCGCGACATTGACCAGCGTGCTCAGCAGCAAGATCAAACCGATCAGCCGATCGGGGCGTGCCAGCAGCGCCTCGGTCAAGCGTGCGGCGCGGCTTCCTTCAGAGGCGCGGTGGCGCAGGCGATAGCGGTTGATGCTCATCAACGCGGTTTCGCTGCCGGCGAAAAATGCGGCGAGGACGAGTAGCCCGGCCAGTGCTGAAAACAATAGAACCAGGGTCGGGTGTTCCATTCGTGGCTGTAGGAGGGGCTAGCCCCAATGCCGTCCGAACAAATGCTCGAGAACGAACTTCACGCCGAAATAGGCCACTGCCAAGATCCCGAAGCCCCATAAAGTCCAGCGTACTGCGGATCGCCCGCGCCAGCCAAAGCGCAGGCGCCCGATGAGCAGCACGCCGAACAGCAGCCACGCGATGAGCGACAAGACCGTCTTTTGGACCAGGTTCTGCGTGAACAAGTTGGTCACGAAGACGAACCCGGTAATCAGCGCCAGCGTCAGCAGCCCAAAACCCGCCGCAATCAGCCTGAACATGACCTTTTCAAGTGCATCGAGCGGCGGCAATGCTCTCGGCAGATCTGCGATGCGGCGCGTGCGCAGGCGCCGGTCGAGGAATACCAACAGAATGGCGGTGACGGCCGCGGCAAACAGCAGCGCAGCGGCGGCCATGGACAGCAAGATGTGCGCGGTCAGCTCCCAGCCCGTGGTCGCTTCGACGTAGCTGCGCCCAACTTGCCCTAAGCCGGTGCCGACCGCTGCGCCGACCGCGGCGCTGAACATCAGAATGGCCCCGAGCACGCGATTGTGCTTGTCGATCGAAATCAAACAGGCGAGCACCGCGAGAGTCCAGCCCAGCAATGATGTCGCTTCGAGCAGGCCGATGGAGAAGCGGCCGTTGAGGCGCATCATGAGCATGATGGCGTCGCTGTGGCCGATGATGGCGACCAGAATCAAGATCCACGCAACGGGTTCCAGCCGCGGCTGTTTTACACTGCGCAACATGGCCCAGGCGCTTGCGGCGTAAAGGAGAAACAAAATGGTGGCGAGAATCACGGCTGCCTAATAGGTGACGTCCGGATAATGACACAAGTACAATAGCCGCACTATGTTTGACCGCCTAACTGCCAGTCTTTCCTCAGCGCTGAAGTCCTTGTCCGGCCGCGGCCGACTCACCGACGACAACATTTCCGACACGGTGCGCGAAGTGCGTCTTGCGCTGCTCGATGCCGACGTCGCACTGCCGGTGGTGAAGAGCTTCACCGACGCGGTCAAAGCGCGCGCGGTCGGCGTTGAGGTGACCAAGAGTCTCACGCCCGGACAGGCATTCATCAAAGTCGTGCATGAGGAATTGACCCAGCTCATGGGCGAGCCGAGCACGGGTCTCAACCTGCGCGCGCAGCGGCCCGTCGTTGTGATGCTCGCCGGCTTGCAGGGCGCCGGCAAAACCACCAGCGCCGGCAAACTTGCGCGCTGGCTGATCGAGAAACAAAACAAAAAAGTGCTGATGGTCAGCACTGACGTCTATCGTCCCGCGGCCATCTTGCAATTGCAAACCCTGGCCGAGCAGGTGGGCGCGGGCTTTGCGCCTGCACTCGCCACCGAAGCACCCGTGGCCATCGCCAAGCGCGCGCTCACGGAGGCGACGCTGCAGGCCTACGATGTGCTGCTGCTCGACACCGCCGGACGGCTGCACATCGATGCCGAAATGATGGCGGAGGTGAGGGATCTGGAGGCGGCGATCCAACCCCACGAGCGCCTGTTCGTGGTGGACAGCATGGCGGGCCAAGACGCGGTGAATGCCGCCAAGGCATTCAACGATGCCTTGAGTCTTACGGGCGTGATCCTCACCAAGGCCGATGGCGATGCGCGCGGCGGCGCGGCGCTTTCGGTTCGTCATGTGACCGGCAAGCCGATCCTGTTCGTGGGCACGGGCGAGAAATCCGACGCGCTGGAGCTATTTCAGCCCGAGCGCATCGCTTCGCGCATCTTGGGCATGGGCGATGTGCTGTCGTTGGTCGAGCAGGTTCAAGATCAGGTCGATCAGGAAAAGGCAGAAAAGCTCGCCAAAAAGATCAGCAAGGGGAAATCCTTCGATCTGACCGACTTGCGCGATCAGTTGAGTCAATTGCAGAACATGGGCGGCATGGCGGCTTTGCTCGACAAGCTGCCGGCCCAAATGCAGGCCAACGCGGCGGCAGCAGCCGGCGCGGTCAACCCCAAGACCCTGAAGCGCCAGATGGGGATCATCGACTCCATGACACCGCGCGAGCGTCGGCGGCCGGAAATGATCGACAACTCGCGCAAACGGCGTATTGCCGGCGGGGCAGGGGTGCCGCTGCCGGAGGTCAATCGGCTGCTGAAGCAGTTTGACCAAATGCAGAAAACCATGAAAAAGATGGTCAAAGGCGGAATGCTCAAGAATATGATGCGCGGAATGGCCGGTCGGATGCCGCCCGGCGGGTTCGGTCCGGGCGGATTTGGCCGCTAAAGCCCCCGCAACACAAAGCTTTTGTTGCTCTTAAGCCCTGATTGTCATTACAATTAGCGGCTTGGCATCGCCTAAGGTGAATTTACGATGGTGACGATCCGTTTGACTCGACGCGGCGGCAAAAAGACGCCCTTTTATCACGTTGTGGTGACCGACAGCCGCAAGCGCCAAGGCGGCACCAGCCTGGAGAGCGTCGGCCTGTTCAACCCCGTGGCGCGTGGTGCGGAAGTCAAGTTGCGCTTGAACGTTGCCCGGATCGAGCATTGGGTGAGCAAGGGCGCTCATATGTCCGATCGCGTGAAATTTCTTCTCACCAGCTTCCGTAAGCAGGCCGCTTAAAGGCTTCAGGGCACGATGAGCGGCGAATCATCGGCGCTCATCCAACTGGGTTTCGTAGGCGCCCCGTTTGGCGTCCGAGGTTGGGTCAAGCTACGGTCACACACAGATCCCCCCGAACGTCTGCTGGAACATGGCAATTTGCAGATTGGGCGAGAGGGTGCGTGGCGCAGCTATCGCATTGAACAGCGCGGCCGAAGCGGGGGCGCGCTAACGGTCAAATTGGCCGGAGTGGAGGATCGGGATCAAGCGGCGGCATTAACCGGCGCGCAGATCTGTGTACCGCGAGTGGATCTGCCGCAGCGGGACGACAAGGATTTCTACCGCGCTGACCTGATCGGCTGCGAGGTGGTCAATCTGGCCGGCGTGGGTTTAGGTGTCGTGCAGCATTTTGTCGAAACCCCGGCGCAGGCCCTGATGGTGGTGCGCGGGGAACGTGAATATTGGGTGCCGGCGGTGCCGCAGCATCTTCGACGCGTGGATTTACAAGCGCGCCGGGTGGTCGTGGACTGGGACGCCGCAGCGGATTGAGTATGCGTATTGCGGTGGTGTCGCTGTTTCCACAGATGATCCGCGAGGCGCTGAACATCGGCGTGGTTGGGCGGGCATTGGAGCGCGGTATTTTTCAGGTCGATTGCTTCGATCCGCGCGACTACACGGCCGATTCCCACCGGACGGTGGATGACCGCCCTTATGGCGGTGGACCGGGGATGGTTTTGAAGGTGGAGCCGGTGCGCAGCGCGGTGCGCGACGCGATGCGGGTTCTGCCGCCGGGCAGCCGGCGGGTCTACTTGGGCGCGGACGGAAGCAGGTTCGAGCAAAGCAGGGCGCGCGAGGCTTGTGAGTGGCCCGGTCTTGTTTTGGTGGCGGGACGCTACGAAGGGATCGACGAGCGCTTCATCGAACAGGAAATCGATGAACAATGGTCGATCGGCGACTATGTGTTGTCGGGCGGAGAACTGCCGGCACTGGTGGTCATCGATGCGATTGCGCGGTTGATGCCGGGTACGTTGGGCAGTTCGGAATCGGCGCTGCAGGAGTCCTTCAGCGACGGTTTGGTGGATTGGCCGCACTACACGCGGCCGCAAGATTTGGAAGGGCATGAGGTGCCCGCGGTATTGGCCTCGGGCGATCACGCCGCGATTCATCGCTGGCGACTGCAACAGGCGCTGGGCCGCACCTGGTTGCGCCGGCCGGAACTGCTCGAGCGGCGCGGCATGAGTGACGAAGAAAGAGAATTGTTGGAAGAATTCAAGAATGAACGTGCGAGGCAATAGCTATGAATAAGATCATCCAGGAACTCAACGGCGAGCGAGCGACGCGCAAGCTTCCGGACTTCAATCCCGGCGATACCATCATCGTGCAGGTCAAGGTCGTCGAAGGTGATCGCGAGCGCGTCCAAGCCTATGAAGGCGTGGTGATTGCCAAAAAGAACCGCGGCCTCAATTCTTCGTTCACGGTGCGCAAGATTTCCCACGGCGAAGGCGTCGAACGCGTCTTTCAAACCTTCAGCCCATCGATCAGCGAAGTCAGCGTGAAGCGCCGCGGCAGCGTGCGCCGCGCCAAGCTGTACTACCTGCGTGACCTGTCCGGTAAAGCCGCGCGCATCGACGAGAAGATCTGAGCTTTGAATGAGCGCCGGGTCCGCTCTTAGGGGATTCTTCGGGCTGGTCTGGCGAATCCTGGAAGGGATCCGCAAGGTGCTGCACCTGGCGCTGTTGCTGCTGATTTTCGGCTTCGTTCTCGCCGCGCTGCATTCCTCCATCCCGATCGTGCCGCGCAGCGCCGCGCTCGTCATTGCGCCTCAGGGTGAATTGGTCGAGCAGATTGCGGGCGATCCGGTGCGCCGTGCATTGGGCCAGGCGTCCGGCGGCCCGGCGCCGGAGACCTTGCTGCGGGACGTGACGGACGCCATCGCGGCTGCGAAGTCAGACTCGAGAATCAAGCTCATCGTTCTCGACGTTGACGAGATGGATCCGTCAGGCCTGTCGAAATTGCAGGAGATCGGCGCCGCGCTGCGCGACTTCCGAGCTTCCGGCAAGCGCGTGATTGCAGCAGGCGATTCCTTCAGCCAATCGCAATACTACCTGGCAGCGCAGGCGGGCGAGGTGTACCTCGACCCCATGGGCGAAGTGTCCGTCAACGGCTTCAGCTACTACCGCATGTACTACAAGGACGCGATCGAAAAGCTCAGCGTCGATTTGAATGTGTTCCGTGCCGGTACGTTCAAAAGCTATACCGATCAATTTTCCCGCAATGACATGGCGCCGAGCGAACGCGAAGAGACTTCGGTGTGGCTCGAGTCGCTGTGGAATGCGTACACGCAAGATGTCACGCGCGCCCGATCTCTGCCCGTCGGCGCACTGAAGGATTTCATCGCGGAACAGCCGGCCTCGTTGCAGGCGGTCAAGGGCGACATGGCCAAGATGGCGCTGCAGCGCGGCCTGGTGACGGCGCTGAAGAGCCGGCGGCAGGTCGCCGATGATTTGAAGGGGCTGGTGGGCGAAGACGACAGCAATCATTCGTTCAATTCCATCGGGATGAACCAGTACCTGTCGGCGGTGCGCTCCAAGCGTGTCCTGAAGGGGAAGGCCGATGCCAAGATCGGCATCGTCGTGGCATCCGGCGAGATTTTTGACGGACAGCAAATGGCGGGGGCGATCGGCGGGGAGAGCACATCGAACCTGCTGCGGCAAGCGCGCTACGACGACACCGTGAAAGCGGTGGTGCTGCG
>Ga0193716_1000223_pt1 | contig 34987 bp, 38 predicted proteins | sample U2c1metaG_FD_145901 | JGI IMG/M metagenome (GOLD analysis project Ga0193716, IMG submission 145901) | Soil microbial communities from a riparian zone of the East river system, Colorado, United States - U2c1 | ecosystem: Environmental > Terrestrial > Soil > Riparian zone | place: USA: East River...
ATCGAGCAGGTCTGCACCGACGCTGGCGCGGACCTCGTGCACTCGACGTTCGACCCGGCCGAGGGGTCGATGTTGCTGACCGCGCGGCGCGCGGTGCTGACCGCGCTGGAGGTGTACGGGGCGTGGATGACCGACGACGTGTGCGTGCCCAGGACGCGGATCGCGGAGCTGATCGCCGCGTGTGAGCGGATCAGTGCCGAGGTCGGGTTGCGGGTGGCGGTCGTCGGGCACGCCGGCGACGGCAACATGCATCCGACGATCGTTTACGACCCTTCGTCCTCGGACGAGTTCGCGCGTGCCAACACGGCGTTCAACGACATTCTCGCGGCCGGGCTCGCGCTGGGCGGGACGGTGACCGGCGAGCACGGCATCGGGAAGATCAAGCGGGAGTGGCTGGAGCGCGAGGTCGGGCCGGTCGCCATGCGGACGCATCGGGCGATCAAGGCCGCGCTGGATCCGGAGAACGTCTTCAACCCTGGGTCGATGTTCTCGATGTCGTGAGTTGTCCACAGCCCTCGGAGTTGTCCCACAGGCAAGATCCACATCGCCTGGACTGTCGGGGGATGCCGGTAGACTGGGCACTGGGCCGCCCCCGATCCCGGCAGGGCCCCGGCAAAGTGCTGTTCACCCCGAAGCCACCGATGGCCCCACAACCATGTTGTGAAAGGCGCCGTTCAGGGCACCCAGCGCCGTCAACGCGCCTTTCACAGCACGTGCGCGGGCGCGGGTCGCCGGGTTTTGGGGCATCCGGCTGCCACCGTCCCCAAACGCCCATCACGACGTAACCCCGGCGGACGAGCTTCACCGGCCATCACATGACTTTGCCGGGGGCCCTGCCGGAGAGGGTGGGGGTTGCATCGCGCGCGGGGGCTCGCCGTGAAGGGTCCTTTCGGGCGTGTGGCATGCCGTGAAGGGCCCTTTCGGGGCGTTGAACGTCCCGAACGCGCCCTTCGCAATACAGGGACGCTTCGCGCGTGGCCTTTCGGCAGAGTCGTTCGGTGAACCTGGCGTGCTGTGTCCCGAACGGCGCGTTCGGGACAGGACCAATGCCCTGAAAGGCGCGTTCAGGGCATTGAGCGCCCTCAACGCGCCTTTCGAGGCATGACCTGCCCGTTCAACACATGCCGGAGGTGACGGATCCCAACAAAGGGTCAGAGACGGTCGATGATCTGGGTCGCGTCGTCCGCGGTGGTCTCCACCACGCGCTTCTTCTCGCGCCTGGCCTTGATCACCTCGATGATGATCGGGATCAGGGAGATCAGCACGATGAGCACGAGCATCGGCTCGATGTTCTTCTCCACGAACGGGATGCCGCCGAGGAAGTAGCCCAGGAGGGTGACGCCGGTGGCCCACGCGATACCACCGATCGCGGAGTAAGTGAAGAACTTCTTCGGGTCCATGCGGCCCACACCAGCCATGGCGGTGATGAACGTGCGCACGATGGGCACGAAGCGGGCCATGACGATGGCACGCGCGCCGTACTTCTCGAAGAAGCCCTGCGTCTTGTCGACGTACTCCCGCTTGAACAGCTTCGAGTTCGGCTTGCTGAACAGCGCCGGCCCGACCTTCACACCGATCCAGTAACCACACACGTTGCCGACGAAGGCGCACACCGTCACCAGCAGGCACACGATCCACAGGGGCGTTGCGATGGCGCCGGTGGCGACGAAAAGCCCCGCCACGAACAGGAGCGAGTCGCCGGGGAGGAAGAAGCCGATGAGCAGACCGCACTCCGCGAAAATGATGAGGCAGAGCACCGCGAGCGCCCACCCGCCCATCCCGCGCAGGATCGTCTCCGGGTCCAGCCACGACGGCAGGAAGGACATGGTGTGCATGGTGGCGGCGGCAATCGTCACGTAGACAAAGGTACGCGAGGCCTACAGCAGGGTCAGCAGCCCCACGACGGCGCCGGCCGCCAGGCCCAGTAGCAGCGCCAACAACAGAATGAGCGACGCGGGGACCTGAAGCTCGACCGTCAGCTTCGTGGTCTGCTCCGTGGACCGCACGGTCTGTTCGTCGACGGGCGCCAGTGGCATGCGCACGTCACTGCCGGAAAGCAACCCGAAGCCGGACGTGGTCGCCTCCGTCTGCGCCGGCGCGCGGGTCGCCTGTGCACGCAGCGCCTCCGCCAGCAGCCGTTCCGGGTCTGCGTCGTCCTGGTCGGTCACGCCGTGGACGTTACCCACTCGCCCCGCCGCATGACTGCCGCCGGCGCCAGCGCGTCGTCCAGCAGCACGATGTCCGCGGCCAGACCGGCGGCAAGGCGACCGGTCACGTCGGCCAGCCCCAGCAACGCCGCCGGGCGGGTACACGCGGCCGCCACCGCGTCCAGCACACCGAGGCCGCAGCTGCGGACCAGGTTGCGGAAGGCGAGGTCCATGGTCAGTGTGCTGCCCGCGAGCGAACCGCCGTCGGCGAGCGTTGGCACACCGTTGGTCACGTCGACCTCAAGACCACCGATCTCGTAGACGCCGTCGCCGGCTCCGGCGGCCGCGATCGCGTCCGTGATGAGGACCGTGCGGCCGGCGCCCGCGTGCCGGGCGGCGAGGCGGACGACCGTCGGATGCAGGTGCACGAGGTCGCAGATCAGCTCGACCGTCACCCGCTCGTCGTCGAGGAGCACGCCGATCGGACCCGGCTCGCGGTGGTGCAGCGGCCGCATGCCGTTGAACAGGTGGGTCGCCACCGTGGCGCCCGCGTCGACCGCCGGCACGACGTCCTCGGCCAGCGCGTCGGTGTGTCCGATCGCCGCGAGCACGCCCGCGTCGACAAGGCGTTTCACCGCCGGGATCGCGCCTTCGAGCTCCGGCGCGATCGTGACCATGCGGATCGTGCCCCGGCCGGCCGACAGCAGCGCGTCCACCGACACCGGATCGGGCGGCATGAGGATCGCCGGGTCGTGCGCGCCGCAGCGGGCCGCCGACAGGAACGGGCCCTCCAGGTGGACGCCGGCGACCAGCCCTTCCTGAACGAGCTCGGACAGCGCCGCGACCTGCTCGACCAGCTCCGGCACCGGGCGGGTCACCAGGCTCGCGAGCATCGTGGTGGTGCCGTGTGCGCGATGCGTGTCGACCACGCGGCGCACGGCGTCTGGTTCGGCGCTCGTGAACGCCGCGCCGCCACCGCCGTGGCAGTGGATGTCGACGAAGCCGGGGATGACCCAGCTGCCGGACGCGTCGGTGACCGTCGCGTCGGGCCGTGCTGGCGGCTCATCGGTGCCGAGCGCGCCGATCCTGCCGTCCTCGACCAGCACCCAGCCCGGGTCGAGCACGCCGTCGGGTGTCGCCACCCGCCCCCCGGTGATGAGCTGCGCTGCCATGTCCCACCCCTCGAACGCCGAAGCTATTGGTCTATACCATAGCGCTTCGGAACGACATGGCGGGAATTCACAATGTATCGATGAGGTTGAGTTACCGCCTAACGGATCGACGGCGTGACAGGGCGTGAGTCCGCGTGTGTGGAACGTCAGTTCGGGGTGCGCATGATCTTCTGCAGCGCGTCCAGTGCCCGGCTGGCGGTGGATTTCACGGTCCCCTTCGAGATCCCGGCGGCCTCGGCGATCTCCGCCTCGGTCAGGTCGCCGTAGTACCGCAGCACCAACACCTCGCGCTGCCGGGGCGGCAGCTGGGACAGCGCGCGCACAACGGACTGGTGCTCGGCCGTCAGCATCGCGAGGCTCTCCGCCGACCGGGCGTTGACCTGATGCGGCGGCGTGTACTCGCGGGCGGTCTTGCGCCTGCGCAGCACACTGCGCGAACCGTTGACGACCGCCGTCCGCAGATAGCCGACCGCGGCCGCCGCGTCGCGCAGGTTGCCCCAGTTGCGGTGCAGGCCGGTGAACGCCTCCTGCACGACGTCCTCCGCGGTCGCCGGCTCGTCGACCAGCAGCAACGCGAGCCGCACCAGCCGCATCCGGTGGGTTCGGTAGAGGTCCTCGAGAGTGAGCGGCGCCTGCTGTGCCTGCGGGACCGGGAAGCTGCCGGTGTCGATCGCGCGCAGGTGGCCGAGCGTCCGCTCCACACTGCGTTCCGCGCTGATGTCCCCTGTCACAGAGGAACCGTACCGGTCCGGGCCGTGAGCCGACACCGTCAGCACTAGGTACTACCGTTCGACATGATCCACCGAACCGAAGGAGCGCACCGATGGCCTGGTTCGCCGTAGAGACCACCTACACCGACGACGTCGACAAACTGGCGACGAGCCGGCCGAAGCACCGCGAGTACCTGCAGGCGTTGGTGGCCAACGGGAAGGTGGCCGCCGCGGGTCCGTGGACCGACGACTCGGCGGGCTTCGCGATCTACCGGGTGGCCGACCGCGCGGAGCTGGACAAGCTGCTCGCCGCGGACCCGTACACGGTCGACGGCGTCGCCGCCGCCCGCACGGTGCACGAGTGGAAGCTGGTCATGGGTTCAGTAGGTGCCGCCTAGCTTCCCGTGGTCCCAGCTCACGATCTTCGTCGGCCGGCACACCAGCCCGACCCGCTTCGGTGCCTGCAGCCGCACGAACTGGCTCGCCGACGTCGCGACCTCCGGGCTGGAGCTGTACCGGTGCATCAGGTCCGCGCCGATCTTGGTGATCTTCTCGGTGTCCTCGACCAGCTCGATGTCGCACTCCATGGAGACGCCACGCAGCTTCTCGTAGGAGTCGCCCTCCTCGACAAGGATCGTCGCCTGCGGCAGCCTGCGCAGGTTCGCGGCCTTCTGCGACTTGGCGTACGTCCACGTCTCCAGCACAGTCTCGACCCCATCACCGCGCGGCACGTACCAGAGCGACACCAGGTGTGGCCGCCCGTTCGGGCCCATGGTCGCGATGTTCGCGACCTTGCCGTCGGCAAGGAAGGCGGTGATCTCCTCGGGCGTCAGCGTGATCTGGTCTCGTCGCGACATGGACGAGTTATAGCGCACCAGAACGCTGGGCCGCAGCTTTCGCGCCCGGCCCGACCAGGCTCGACTCGGCCGCGCCACGGCGTTCGATGTCCTCGATGGCGGCCTTGTCCGCGGCCGGCATCATCTTGCGCGCGTACACCTCGACCACGCGCGGGATGAGCGACCGGACCAGCTTCAGCGCACCGACCCAGCCCGGCACGTGCACCACCCGCGCCCGCTTCGCGATGCCGGCGCCGATCAGGTCGATCGCCACCGAGACCGGGTAGGTCTTGCTGGCGAGGCCGCCCGCGGCGCCGCGCAGCCTGCCGAACACGGGGTGCTCGTCGGCCTTGGTGACCATGTCGGTCGCGATCCACGTCGGGTGCACGACCCCGACGTCCACGCCGAGGTGCTTGACCTCGGCACGCAGCGAGTTCGCGAACGCCTCGACGCCGGCCTTCGCCGCGGAGTACGCCGCGTTGCCGGGGATGTGCACGATCGCGGCCAGCGACGACACCAGCAGCGCGTAACCATTGGACTCGATCAGGTGCGGCAGCGTGACCCGCACGGTCCGCCACACGCCGAGCAGGTCGACGTCGATCACGCGCTCGAAGGCGGCCCGGTCGATGGACCGGGTGAAGCCCGTCGCGGCGATGCCGGCGTTCGCCAGGACGATGTCGATCCGGCCGTACCGCGCGACGATCGCGGCGGTCGCCGTCTCAAGGTCGTCCCAGCTCGTGACGTCGGCCTCCCACGAGCCGGCGTCGGGGCCGCAGTCGGCGGCGACCTGCTTCAGCTCGTCGGCCTCGAGCCCGACGAGTGCCACCTTCGCGCCCTTCGCGGACAGGTCCCGCGCGACGCCCGCGCCGATCCCACGGGCCGCGCCGGTGATCACGACAACTTTCCCTCGCACGCTCCGACCACCGCTGAGCAGGTCGAACACACCCATGGTCACGCCTCCTCGTCGAGTCATCGGCTCGAACTTACCACGAGTAACCTACTCGGAGTAAATGGCAACTGTGCACGGAATGTTTACGCGAAACGGCTGTATGTCACACCCCCGCGTTCCGCCAGGATCGAAGCCATGGACCAGGTTTACGACCGTCGTTCGGTCATGCGAGCATCCGTTGGAGTGGCGGTGGTCGGCGGCGCGGTGCTGACCACCGGCGTGGGGCTGGCCAGTGCGGCGGAACCCGTCTTCGCCCACGGTGTCGCGTCCGGCGACCCCCTGCCCGACGCGGTGCTGCTGTGGACCCGCGTCACCCCGACACCGGACTCGACGCCCGGCTCCGGTCAGGGCCCGACGGTCACCGTGACCTGGGAGATCGCCACCGACCCGGCGTTCGCCGCGATCGTCGGTTCCGGCGGCGCGAGCACCGGGCCGGGCCAGGACCACACGGTCAAGACCGACGCGACCGGCCTCGCGCCCGCGACCACGTACTACTACCGCTTCCGCCTGGACTCGGCCGTCTCGAACGTCGGCGTCACGCGCACCGCACCCGCCGCGGCCGCCGCCGTCGCCCGGCTGCGGTTCGGCGTGGTGTCCTGCTCGAACCTGCCGCAGGGCCACTTCGCCGCCTACCGTTACCTCGCAGAACGCGGCGACCTGGACGCCGTGCTGCACCTCGGCGACTACATCTACGAGGGCGGCGGCGGTGGCGTGCGCCCGCACGAGCCGACGCACGAGATCCTCACGCTCGCCGACTACCGGCAGCGGCACGCGCAGTACAAGACCGACGAGCACCTGCGCCGCCTGCACGCGACCGTCCCGTTCATCGCCACCTGGGATGATCATGAAATCGCCAACGACGCGTGGTCCGGCGGGGCGGAGAACCACCAGCCCGACACCGAGGGCGACTACGCGGCACGCAAGGCCGCCGCGCACCAGGCGTACTTCGAGTGGATGCCGGTGCGCAACGAGGCCGACAAGCTCTACCGGCGGCTGCGGTTCGGGCTGCTGGCCGAGCTGTCGATGCTCGACCTGCGCAGCTACCGCTCCCAGCAGGTCGGCATCGGCAACGGCGGCACGGACGACCCGAGCCGCACGATGACCGGCGCCGAACAGATGGCCTGGCTGGAGAACGGCCTCCGCACGAGCGGCGCGCAGTGGAAGCTCGTCGGCAACTCGGTGATGATCGCGCCGCTGCAGCTACCGCCGTTGCCGGCCGACCTGCTCGCCGCGCTCGCCAAGCTGCTCGGGCTTCCTTCGGAGGGCATCTCGATCAACCCGGACCAGTGGGACGGCTACGCGGTCGACCGCCGCAGGCTGCTCGGGACGCTCGCCGACAACGGCGTGCGGGACACGGTGTTCCTCACCGGCGACATCCACTCGTCGTGGGCGAGCGACGTGCCGCGCAACGCCGGCCTGTACCCGCTGTCGCCGTCCGTGGCGACGGAGTTCGTCTGCACGTCGGTCACCTCCGACAACTTCGACGAGATCCTCGGCACGCCGCCGAGGACCACCTCGCTCGTACTGGAGGCGGCGCTCCAGGCGTTGAACCGGCACATCAAGTACTGCGAGCTGGACTCGCACGGCGCCTCGGTGCTCGAGGTGACGCCGGCCGGCACGCAGATGGACTGGTACTACCTCGCGAACAAGGCCGACCCGGCGAGCGCGTTGACCTACGCCCGCTCGTTCCGCACCAGGGCCGGCACGCAGAAGGTCCAGTCCGTCGGCACCCCGATCGTCTGATGTCGACCGCGATCAGCAGGCGGACCCTGCTGGGCGGCGCCGCCGGCGCGATGGCGCTGACCGCGCTCACCACCGCCACAGGGCTTGTGTGAGCGGCCGCCGGCGTCTGGACTGAGTGAGCAGCGGAGGGCCACGAGCGGAGCGAGTCGCCTGAGCAGCGCAGGGAGGGAAGACGCCGGGTTCCAGGCCGCGATTGCGCGAGCGGAGCGAGCCAATGTGACGGCGGCGACCGACCTGCGTGTGTACGTGGTCGTGGTGGACGGCTGCCGGCCCGACGAGGCGACCGGCGCGTACCTGTCGACGCTGCGCTCGCTCGCCGCGCAGGGCACGTCGTTCGCCGCCGCCCGGTCGATCTCCGTCGCCGAGACGATCCCGAACCACGTCGCGATGATGTCCGGCGTCCACCCGAGCCGGTCTGGCGTGCCGGCGAACGCGGTGTGGGACCCGACGCTCGGCGAGGTTCGCGACCTCGGCCTGCCGACCGACCTGAAGTCGGCCACGCTGCTGGAGCGGCTGCCCGCCGAGCTGGGCCTCGCGACCGCCAGCGTGCTGTCGAAGGACTACCTGTTCGGTGTGTTCGGCGACCGCGCGACGCACCGCTGGACGCCGGAGCCGATGCTGCCGATCACCAACCACGCGCCGGACGTGTTCACCATGGACGCGCTGATCCGCACCATCGACGACCACGACCCGGCGCTCGTGTTCGCCAACCTCGGCGACGTGGACCGGTTCGGGCACGCCGACCTCACCGGCGGCTCGCTGCGACTCCTGCGCACGCTCGCGCTGATCGACACCAACGCCCAGCTCGCGCGGTTCGTCGGGCACCTGCGGTGGACCGGCCGGTGGGACAGCTCGGTCGTCATCGTGCTGTCCGACCACTCGATGGACTGGTCGCTGCCGCTGTCGGTGATCAACCTGACCGAGCGGCTCGACGACGACCCGCTGCTCGCCGGCCAGGTCGCGATCGCCCAGAACGGCGGTGCGGACCTGCTGTACTGGACCGGTCCCGCCGACGATCGGACGGCGGCGGTCGACCGGATGCGGCAGCTCGCGACGGCCGCGCCCGGCGTGCTGTCCGCGCACGACCCGGCGACGCTGAACCTGGGCCAGGAGGCCGGTGACCTGGTCGTGTTCTGCAAGGCGGGCTGGCGGTTCTCCGACCCGAACGTGATCTCCAACCCGATCCCCGGCAACCACGGGCATCCGGCGACCGAGCCGATCCCGCTGGTGATCTCGGGCGGGCACCCGATGGTGCGACGTGGGCAGGTGTCCGCCGCGCCGGCGCGCACGCTGGACGTCGCGCCGACGGTCGCGGAGCTGTTCGGGCTGCCGGCGCCGGCGGGCGGGTGGGACGGTCAGGCGCGGATGGCGGCATTCGCGGCCACGGTCCGGAATTAACCGGCCGCGCCCGGTCGTTGTCTTCGACAAATCTCGAAGACTCGTGGAGGCATAGTGGGCATCGGCAGGATCGGCATCTGGGACCTCGCGTCGTGGGCGCCGCTCGGGGACCAGGACGCGTTGGCGGAGCTGGAGCAGCTCGGGTACGGCGCGGTGTGGCTCGGCGGCTCGCCGTCGGCGGACCTGACCGCGGCGGAGCCGGTCCTGGCGAAGTCGACGTCGCTGGTCGTCGCGACCGGGATCGTGAACGTCTGGGAAGCCGAGCCGTCGGTCGCCGCCAAGGCGTACCTGGCCCTCGCCGACACCTACCCGGGCCGGTTCGTCCTTGGCATCGGCGCGGGCCACCGCCGGATCATCGGTGACCGGTACACCAAGCCGTACGAGAAGCTGGTGAGTTACCTGGACGGCCTCGACGACGGCGGCGTGCCGGTCGAGGCACGGGTCCTGGCGGCACTCGGCCCGAAGGTGTTGCGGCTGGCCAGGGATCGCACGGCGGGCGCGCACCCGTACCTGACGACGCCGGAGCACACCGAGCAGGCGCGGGAGATCCTCGGCACGGGCAAGCTGCTGGTGCCGGAGCAGAAGGTCATCCTCGACACCGACCAGGACCGGGCCAGGGCGAACGCGCGGGAGAAGCTCGCGATGTACCTGCGGCTGCCGAACTACACGAACAACTGGCTGCGCCTCGGCTACACCGAGGACGACCTCGCGGACGGCGGCAGCGACCGGCTAGTCGACGGACTGGTCGCGTGGGGCGACGAGCAGGCCATCCGCGCGCGGGTACAGGCGCACCTGGACGCGGGCGCCGACCAGGTCGCGGTGCAGGTCCTCGGCGACGACAAGCTGAGTGTGTTCCGCACGCTCGCGCCGGCGCTGGTCTGAGACCGGCCCCGGGGAGGGCAACCACCCTCCCCCGGGGCACCCGGTCAGCAGGCGAGGTGCTCGCCGCGCACGTAGCCGTCGCGGTCCGGCCGGTCCGCGCCGTGCCCGTAGAACCAGACGTAGTGCTCGTTGTCGTAGGACGCGGCATGCATGCGGAAGCCCCGGCCGCCGTCGGTCGTGTAGAGGTAGTCCGAGAACACGCCGTTCGAATAGGTCGCGTACACCGGGGTCGCGTCCCGGGTCATGCACAGGAAGCCACCAGGGTCGGCGCCCGCGGGGTTTGCCATGATCACGGTGGCGCCGACCGCCAGCGCCGTCGCGGCGAGCGCCGCGCCCAACTTCGTTCGCACGATGAGCTTTCTCCTAAAACCGGAGTGGATGGGGACGGCTCACCGTAGGGAGCGCCTCGGCTCGCGAGCGGCATTGTTTCTCAGGCAGAGCAACGCATTGCTCAGTCGGCCGCGTGCTGGCGCCGGCCAACGTTTCTGAATCGGTCATCCTCTGGTCGCGCTGCGAGTCCTTGCTCGTAGGATCTGGCAGACGGCCCTGTCCAGCCACGAGGAGGACGTACCGATGCCAATCGCCACACCCGAGGTCTACGCCGAGATGCTGGACCGGGCGAAGGCGAACGAGTTCGCATTCCCCGCCATCAACGTGACCTCGTCCGAGACGATCAACGCCGCCCTGCGAGGCTTCGCGGAGGCCGAGAGCGACGGCATCATCCAGGTCTCGACCGGTGGGTCCGAGTTCGCCTCCGGCACCAAGGTCAAGGACATGGTCACCGGCTCGGTCGCGTTGGCCGAGTTCGCGCACGTGGTGGCCGAGAAGTACCCGGTCAACGTCGCGCTGCACACCGACCACTGCCCGAAGGACAAGCTCGACGGGTTCGTGCGGCCGCTCATCGCGATCTCGCAGGAGCGCGTCGCCGCCGGCAAGAACCCGCTGTTCCAGTCCCACATGTGGGACGGCTCGGCGATCGACCTCGACGAGAACCTGGTCATCGCGGCCGAGCTGCTGGACGCCGCCGCCAAGGCCCGCATCATCCTCGAGGTCGAGATCGGCGTCGTCGGTGGTGAGGAGGACGGCGTCGCCCACGAGATCAACGAGAAGCTGTACACGGCAGAGGGTGACTTCATCAAGACCGTGGCGGCGCTCGGTTCCGGCGAGCGCGGTAGGTACCTGCTGGCCGCCACGTTCGGCAACGTGCACGGGGTCTACAAGCCGGGCAACGTGCAGCTCAAGCCGGACGTGCTCAAGCGCGGCCAGGAGGTCGTTTCCGCGCACCTGGGTCTCGAGGCCGGTTCGAAGCCGTTCGAGCTGGTCTTCCACGGTGGTTCGGGCTCGCTGCTCGAGGAGATCCACGAGGCCCTGTCCTACGGCGTCGTGAAGATGAACATCGACACGGACACGCAGTACGCGTTCACCCGGCCCGTCGCCGCCCACATGTTCGCCAACTACGACGGCGTGCTGAAGATCGACGGCGAGGTCGGCAACAAGAAGGCGTACGACCCGAGGTCGTATCTGAAGGCCGGCGAGCAGGCCATGGCCGCGCGGATCACGCAGGCGTGCGAACACCTGAAGTCCACCGGCCGCATGCTGGCAGGCTGAGCACCATGACGTTGCAGGAAAACCTGTTCGGCGGCCCCCCGGCGACGCTCCTGCCGGACCGTCCCGCGCCCCAGGGCGCGCTGGAGGCCGGCACCGACCCGGCGAAGGTCGTCACCGAGTGGCCCGACTTCAGCGAGGGTTGGGCCGCGCTGGCCGAGCTCGCGCTGACGGAGAACAACCCGGTGGCCGCCTACGCGTACGCACGCACCGGCTACCACCGAGGGCTGGACCAGCTCCGCCGCGCGGGGTGGAAGGGCCACGGGCCGGTGCCCTTGTCACACCGCCCCAACCGCGGTTTCCTGCGTGCCTTGGCGGCGTTGGCGCTCGCCGCCCAGGCGATCGGGGAGACCGAGGAGTACGAGCGCTGCAGCCAGTTCGTGGCGGACTCGGATCCTTCTGCTCCCGCGCAGTTGGGTCTCGCATAGGTCGTTGGTTCGTCGATGCCGCCCCGCTGTTCGCGGGGCGGCCATCGCTGTGCGTCGGCTACCTTGTGCACCTACGGTTCTCCCAGCGCGGCGCCGCACTCCCTGGCCGCAAACGCCTGCTCAGAGCAGTTGTCCACAACCCCTGGAGTTGTCCACAGGCAAGATCGACTTCCCCTGTTCTGTCGGGGGGTGCCGGTAGACTGGGCACTGGGCCGCCCCCGGGATCGGGTGGGGGTTGCGTCGCGCGCGAGGGCTCGCCGTGAAGGGTCCTTTCTGGGCGTTCGGCGTGCCGTGAAGGACCCCTTCACGGCATCGCTACTTTCCGCAAAGCGCCCAGCACGCCCCGGGGCAGCGGTCGTCAGCCGCTTGGGCGGTTCAGTACTCCTACCAGCACCGAGTGCACGGCGGCGTGGTCGCGTTCATCCGCGATCTTGCACATGCCGCCGCGCACGCGGTACCACTCCGAAGCCCCCGCGTAGCGCACCTTCGCGGTCACGACGCCATCGGCGCCGAGCACGGTGCGCAGCTCGAGATCGCCAGTGACGACGCCGACCTCCTCGGTCATGACGCCGCCCTGGCCTGCCACCAACGGTGAGATCAGCACGTACCCAGCATGTCGGACAACGCACCCTGTTCCGCGGAGTTCACGGTCAGGTCGTACAGGTGCTTCACGTGCGTGAACGCCCGCGCGTACCTGCACCACTCCGACTCCAGCGGCGGCTTCCACGTGTCGGGCGTCTGGTCGCCCTTCGACTGGTTCACGTTGTCCGTGACCGCCCACAGCTGCGGCGAGTCGAGGTCGTTGGCGAACGCCTCGCGTTCGGCCGTCGTCCAGTCCGCCGCGCCGGAACGCCATGCCGCCGCCAGCGGCACCATGTGGTCGATGTCGACGTCACCGGTCGCGGTCCACGTCGCGCCGTCGTACGGGCTGTACCAACTGCCCGACGTCGCCGCGCAGTCCGTGCCGACCTCCACGCCGTCGCCGTCGCGCTGCAGCACCATCTCCCTGGTGTTGCAGGAACCTTCGACGGTGTGCCAGTGCGGGAACTCGTCCCGGCTGTAGCCGTCCATCGAACCGTCCGGCGCCACGGTCAGCCCGGCCAGCTCGGTCCGAGCGGTCGCCGCGCTCGGGATTCCCGGTGGTGCCGCGTTCGCGGACCCGCCGCCGAGACCGACCACGGCCCCCGCGGCGATCAGTAACGATGCGCCGAATACCCGCACTTTCCCCGACGTGGTGAACAAGGCCGCCTCCGATGTTGTGGTCACGGTGAGTTGACTGAGCGGAGCTCGCGGAGCGAATATCTGCACTGTGCGACACGCGCGATCGTCGGAGCAATGGCCTGCGACGTATTGCAGACCATCGGCCGGGGCCGAACGGACGAACGCCCCGGGCAGGTACCCGGGGCGTTCGTGTCGTGGAAACTCAGCAGTAACCCAACATTGTGGTGAGCGCCGACTTCTCCGCGGAGTTGATGGTCAGCGTGTACCGGTACTTCACGTGGATCCACATCTTCGAGTAGGTGCACCAGTACGCGGTGCGCGACGGCTTCCACGTGGCCGGCGTCTGGTCGCCCTTCGACTGGTTCACGTTGTCCGTCACGGCGATCAACTGCGGGTTGGTCAGGTCGTTGGCGAACTGTGAGCGTCGGGTGGTCGTCCAGCTCGCGGCGCCGGTCTTCCACGCGTTGGACAACGGGATGACGTGATCGATGTCGACATCGGCGGCGGCGGACCACGTCGCGCCGTCGTACGGGCTGTACCAACTGCCCGATGTCGCGGCGCACGACGAGTCCGTCACGACGCCGCTGCCGTCCCGCTTGAGGACCGTCTCTCGGGTGTTGCACGCGCCGGAAACCGTGTTCCAGTGCGGAAACTTGTCACGCGAGTAGCCGCTGCTCGAGCCGTCGGTCGCGACACGCAGCGCCGCGAGCTCGGAGCGGGCGGTCGCCTCGCTGGGGATGTTGGGTGGGGTCGCGCTCGCCGTGCCGGGCAGCGCCACGGCTAACGCGAGCAACAACAACAGTGCGGAGAACATGCGTGCAGGGGTCATGAAATGACTGTGGCGCAAAGAGATGGCTTAACGGCAAAGCGTTACCGAACAGTAAAAGGCGGCGGCGGGACCCCCTCGCGGCCCCGCCGCCGCACGTTCACCGGCTCTACACCGGGCAGGGCGGCCGGTTGGCCGGCGCCGGATCCACCCAGTAGCCGAACCGCGGCTGCGCCGGACTGAGCAATGCCGCCGAGCAACCGCGAGCACGGATAGTCTCATTGGAATAGCCGGTACCGGTATGCAACCCGGAAGTACTTTGCAGTTGCACCACCGGTTCGTCGAAGTACACGTGGTCCCGGCCCTTCGGCTGCAGGCACGACGACGGCACGAAGCTCCACACGTTGTAGCTGGCGCCCGGCCGCGGCGCGCTGATCAGCGCGATCGCGCCGTCGGTGGTCACGTACCGGTAGCTGACTTTCGCCATGTCCAACCCTGGCACCAGTTGCGCGGTGTCGACGCGATCCGGCCCGTTGTCCACGCGCACGTAGTTCATGGCCGGCACGCATTCCGGTGTCGCCGCCAGGTTCACGCCGGTGCCGAACGTGATCCGCCGCCACAAGCCGTCGACCTGCCGCAGCGAACGGAAAGGCGCGTTGATCGCGCCGACCCAGTCGCGCCACCGGTCCGCGTCGGTGCCGCACCGCTCCGGCACTCCGTCGAGCCCGCCCGGCTTGCTCGCCTTCGTCAGATGTCCGCGCAACACCCAGCCGACCGGTGTCGACATCGCGTGCCCTGGCGACACCCGGATCCGCACCCAGTCGCCGCAGTAGGCGGTCACCTCGGCCGGGTCGCCTGCCGCCGCGTTGGCGAGCACCAGCCGGCCCGGGTAGTCCCGGACCGTCGCGCGGTCACTGGAGATGGTGTCCGCCGGCGCGGCCGCCGCCTGGGTCGCGGGCAGCATGACCGCCGCCACCGCCGCGGCGAGCACCGCGATTCGTAGCTTCACGAGTACCTCCTGTCGTCGCACGCCATTGCAGACGAGCGAGGACGGTGAGTCAGCCAACGTTGCGCGGGCAGGCAAGACCGCTGCTCAACGGATCGCCAGCAGGTCCTCGGTGTGGCGGTACCAGGTCCAGCGGGTCATCGGCCGGGGATGGGTGACGCCGTCGCGGATCGGGGCCGTCGGGTCGATGCCGAACTGCACGGCGCGGCCGGTGATCGTCGTCGTGCGGGTGCGCAGCAACCCTCGGCGGGCGACGGTCACCGCGAGGCCCTTGTCCGCGTGCGGCACGACCTCGATCCGGTCCGCGGCGCCACGCAGCGCGACCGTGTCGTCGCAGTACACGGTGCCGCGCACGGCCGGCACCACACCGAGCCCGACGAGCACGCCACCGGCGTCGTCGCGGACGAGGGGGAACGGGCGGACACTCCCGGTGAGCGCGGTGTCCACGATCCGCGTCGACAATCCCCACAATCGGGCGACCGCGGACTGCTTCCGGTCCACCGGCACGTATCCGACCGGGAGGTCGGTCACCCGTTCGATCCGCATCAGCCGGAGGACGATCGCGGCCAGGTCGGCGTCGGTGCCGTGTACGACGAGCCGCTCGATCCCGTCCGCCTTGAGCAGCGGATCCACGTCGTTCCTGCCGGGTGTGGCAGGGATCTCGTGCGGTTCCGATGCCGTGCTCGAGGCCAGTTTTTGCCAGTCACCGCTGGTGACGGCGCTCCCACAACCCAGTATTAACGCACCCACCCCGGGCCTCCTGGTCTACGCTCAATCACCGGTATTTCGCCCATCCGAAATGCGCCCACTCGTATCTCGTTGACATCGGGGAGTTTCACATGCCGGCCATCGTGCTCATCGGCGCCCAGTGGGGTGACGAAGGTAAGGGCAAGGCGACCGACCTGCTCGGCGAGCGTGTCCAGTGGGTGGTGCGGTACCAGGGCGGCAACAACGCCGGCCACACCGTGGTGCTGCCGGACGGGCAGGACTTCGCACTGCACCTCATCCCGTCGGGCATCCTTACGCCCGGCGTGACCAACGTGATCGGCAACGGTGTCGTGGTCGACCCCGGCGTGCTGCTCACCGAGCTGGCGGGGTTGGAGGAGCGCGCCGTCGACACATCGCGCCTGCTGATCTCCGCCGACGCGCACTTGATCATGCCGTACCACGTGGCCATCGACAAAGTCACCGAGCGCTACCTCGGCAAGGCCAAGATCGGCACCACCGGCCGCGGCATCGGCCCCGCCTACCAGGACAAGGTGTCCCGCGTCGGCGTCCGCGTGCAGGACCTGCTGGACGAGAAGATCCTGCGCCAGAAGGTCGAGGCGTCGCTCGACGTCAAGAACCAGATCCTCGTCAAGGTGTACAACCGCAAGGCGCTCGACCCGGAGCAGGTGGTCGACACCGTGCTGGAGAGCGCCGAGAAGTTCGCGCACCGCATCGCGGACACGCGGCTGCTGTTGAACCAGGCGCTGGAGCGCGGCGAAACCGTGCTGCTGGAGGGTTCGCAGGGCACGCTGCTCGACGTCGACCACGGCACCTACCCGTTCGTGACGTCGTCGAACCCGACCGCGGGCGGCGCGTCGGCGGGCTCCGGCATCGGCCCGACGCGGATCACCACGGTCATCGGGATCCTGAAGGCGTACACCACCCGCGTCGGCTCGGGCCCGTTCCCGACCGAGCTGCACGACGACATGGGCGAGCGGCTGCGCAAAACCGGCGGCGAGTTCGGTGTGACCACCGGGCGCTCGCGGCGCACCGGCTGGTTCGACGCGGTGATCGCGCGGTACGCGGCCCGCGTCAACGGCATCACCGACTACTTCCTGACGAAGCTGGATGTGCTGTCCGGTTTGGACAGTGTGCCGATCTGCGTGGCGTACAAGGTGAACGGCGAGACGGTGTCCGACATGCCGATGACGCAGACCGACGTGCACCACGCCGTGCCGGTGTACGAGGAGCTGCCGGGCTGGTGGGAGGACATCTCGAAGTGCCGGACCTTCGACGAGCTGCCGGCGAACGCCCGCGCCTACGTCGAACGGCTCGAGGAGCTGTCCGGCGCCCGCTTCTCGGCGATCGGCGTCGGCCCCGGCCGCGACCAGACGATCGTCCGCCACTCAATGACCGGCTGAACAAGACAACAGACGTCAGAAGGGCGGCCAACCCCGGCCGCCCGCCTGGCACTCCCCACCGAACCCGAGCGTCCGCCCCAGCCTCGGGACAGAGGTCTTCCAGGACACACCAGACACCCAAGAGGCCAGCCTCGCGCGCGTTGCCCAACCCCCACCCGATCCCGGGGGCGGCCCAGTGCCCAGTCTACCGGCACCCCCCGACGGGGTCGGTCGACGAAGGGCCGTTTACCTGGGGTTATCCACAACCTGCCCGGTTGTCCACAGGTGCGTTCGCTGAGCCGGAAACTGTCGGACCCCACCCGTAGGCTGGAAATCGGGGGCCGGAGGCCAAGCCGCCCAACCGGCATTCCGGTCGGGCGGCTCGACGCGTCAGCGGTGCGCGAGCTGCTCCTGCGCCACCGCGATGTCGGTGTTGTCGGTGAACAGCCCGTCGATGCCGGTGGCCCGGAACGCGGCGATCTCCGCGAACAGGTCGCCGTACTCGGCCGGGAGCGCCGACGAGCGGAAGTCCGCCGGCAGGAACGAGTTCTCCGCGCGGAACGTGTACGGGTGCACGGTCAGCCCGGCCCGGTGCGCGTCCCGCACCAGCGTCGTCGGCGCCAGCAGGAAGCCGGCCGGGTCGCGCGGGATGACCTGGTTCTTGTCCGGCCCGACCCCGGCGGCGTACCTCGCGACGTCCCGCAGCCCCGCCGCCGACACGATGTCCGCGTACGTCCGAGGATCGCCCGCGTCGACGAAGTCGAACGGCGCGCCGGTCGCCGACGTCAGCTGCACCAGCGGCACCCGCAGCTTGCGGTGCAGCTCGATCAGGTTCGTGACCTCGAACGACTGCACGTATACCTTCGCGCCGGACCGGTTCAGCCCGTTGCGGTTGAGCGCGTCGACGAGCTTCGGCTCCAGCGCGAGACCCTGCTTCCTGAAGTACGTGGGGTGCTTGGTCTCCGGGTAGATCCCGATGTCCCGGTGCAGCTCCCGCGACAGCCGCTTCACGAGGTCGACGACCTCCTGGAACGTCGGCACCGCGTACCGGCCGTCGTAGATCGTGTTGTGCTGGCGGATGGCCGGGATGCGTTCCTTGGCACGCAACGTCTTCAGCTCGCTGAGCGTGAAGTCCTCGGTGAACCAACCGGTGGTCGCCACCCCGTCGAGCGACTTGGTGGTCTTGCGGCCCGCGAACTCCGGGTGGTCGGCCACGTCGGTGGTGCCACTGATCTCGGGTTCGTGCCGCGTGACGAGCACGCCGTCCTTCGTGGTCACGAGGTCCGGCTCGACGTAGTCGGCGCCCATCCGCGCCGCGAGCTCGTAGGAGGCCAGCGTGTGCTCCGGCCGGTAGCCGGACGCGCCGCGGTGGCCGACGATCGTGAAGTTGTCGCCGCCGTGCGCGGTGGTCGTGGCGGCCGGCGTCCGGTCGGCCGTCGCCGGCGCCGCGCTGACCAGTGCGAGCGCGGCGGCCGTCGTGACGGCCATGCGCAGTAACTTCGAACTCACGGGTTCTCCTCGCCTCGATTGGCGTGCAGATCGTTGCCGACCAGAGGAAATTCCAGCGGTCCGGAAGGTCACGATGCGATAACGCCCATGATCGCTTCTGTGTGACACCTGTCACCGGTAGGTTGCGGGTGGTGACCAGGTCTACGGAAGACACGGACGAAGCGGACGAACCGGTGCGGATCACGGCGTCCGAACGTCCCGACCTGTCCGACACGGTCGGTGAGCACGACGAGGACCGGCCGGCCCGGCGCCTGTCCGGCCGGTGGGAGCAGTTCGTCTGGGCGGTCGCGATCGCGGTCGCACTGCTCGTGCTCAAACAGGTCTTCCTGCCCTTCGCCAAGGGCAACCAGTACTACCTGGTGATCTTCCTCGGCGTCACGCTGCCGCTGGTCTTCCTCTGCTACCGGACGCGGGGCGGCGCCAAGGATCCCGACAACCCCGGCCCGCTCGACTGGGTGTTCGCCGCGGTCGCGCTCGTGGTCGGCCTGTACCCGGTGCTGCCGCTCGCGATCGGCGACGCCGGCGGCGGCTACGACGCGTTCCTCGACCGCCAGGGCATCCTGTCCACCACGGACATCATCGCCGGCGCACTGCTGCTGGTGCTGATCCTCGAGGCGACCCGGCGCACCACCGGGCTCGTGCTTCCCTTGGTGTGCCTGGCGTTCCTCGCGTACTCGTACTACGGCGGGTTCCTGCCGCAGAACTGGGGCATCGCGCACGCGGGGGTCGACTTCAGCCAGATCGTCAACGCGCTCTACAACGACCAGAGCGGGTTCTACGGCATTCCGCTCGACGTGGCCGCGACCTACATCGCCGGCAAGTTCTTCGTGGACCTGAGCTTCGCGGCGTTCCGGAAGTCCCGCACGGCGCCCGGCCGCACGGCGGCGCTGTCCGGGTTTCTGCTCGGCACGGTGTCGGGCTCCGGCACGGCGACGACCGTCAGCCTCGGCGCGATCACGTGGCCGGTGCTGAAGCGGGCCGGGTACCTTCGGGAGAACGCGGGCGGACTCCTTGCCGCGTCAGGGATCGGCGCGATCCTCTCGCCGCCGACGTTGGGCGCGGCGGCGTTCATCATCGCCGAGTACCTTGAGACGTCGTACCTCACGGTCCTGCTGTGGGCGATCGTGCCGACGCTGCTGTACTACCTCGGCATCGTGTTCGCCGTGGAGGCCGACGCGCGGCGGTTCGGCGCGAAGCCGGTGGACATCGAGACCCCGTCGGTCCGGAAGTTGTTGCTGCAGGGCGGTTATCACTTCGCGTCGCTCGGGATCATCGTGGTGTTCCTCGCGTTGGACATCCCGCCGTTCACCGCGGTCGTGTACGCGACGGGTGTCGCGGCGTTGTTCGCGTTGATCTCCCAGCTGGTCACCGGCGGCTCGGTCCTGGCGTGGCTGCGCACGGTGGCCGACTCGCTGGCGGAAGGCATCCGTGGCGCGCTGCCGGTGATCGCGGTGTGCGCGGCGGCCGGCATCATCACGTCGACGATCACGAAGACCGGGCTGGGACAGGAGCTGGCGGCGGCGCTGGTGGAGCTGGCCCGCACGCTCGCGTCGAACCCGACGGCGATCCTGATGCTGACGGTGGTGTTCGCGGCGGTCGCGGTGAGCGTGCTCGGTCTGGCGGTGCCGGTGACCGCGTCGTTCATCATCTCGTGGGTCGTGCTCGGCCCGGCGCTGCTGGACCTCGGCGTGGCCCGGCCCGAGGTCGCGATGTTCATCTTCTACTACGCCGTGCTGTCCGAGGTGACGCCGCCGACCGCGCTGGCATCGGTGGCGGCGGCCGCGATCACCGGCGGTTCGGTGATGAAGACGATGTGGCAGACGTGGAAGTACACGCTGCCGGCGTTCCTGGTGCCGATCGCGTTCGTGCTGACGGACAACGGCTCCGCTTTGTTGCTGCAGCAGGGTTTTCTCACCGTGGTGTGGGTGACGCTGGTGTCGGCGCTGGGTGTCGCGGCGTTGGCGGTGGTCACCGGCGGCTGGCTGTTCGGCCCCGCGCGGTGGCCGGAACGCGCGCTGTGCGTGCCGGCCGCGTTGTTGTTGCTGTACCTACAACCGCTGTCGATCGCGATCGGCGTCGGTTTCGTTGTGGTAGCGATCGTCGCGCATCTCATCGGGCGTCGGTCACCGAGAGAAGAACAGGGAGCCCAATGATGCGAGCCCATCGGATCGCGTTCGTCGCGCTGGCCGTCGGTCTGGTCGCGGCGGGCTGCGGCGGCAAGCAGACGAACAACTCGGCGGACCAGCCCGCCAGCGGCGAGAAGGTGTCGTGCGAGGCGTCGGCCGGCCGGATCACGATCGCGACCGGCAACACCGGCGGGGTGTACTACACGCTGGGCGGTGGGCTGGCGCAGCTGATCAGCGACAACACCCCGCTCAAGGCCAGCGCCGCGGAGACCGGGGCGTCGGTGCAGAACATCCAGCAGCTGGTCGCCGGCGACTACGACGTGGCGTTCGCGCTGGCCGACTCGGCGGCCGACGCCGTCAACGGCAAGGACAGCTTCGAGGGCAAACCGCAGGACATCGCCGCGCTGGCAAGGATCTATCCGAACTACACGCAGGTGGTGGTCCGCGCCGACAGCGGCATCGACAGCGTCGCGGACATGAAGGGTAAGAGCATCTCGACGGGCTCGCCGAAGTCCGGCACCGAGGTGATCGCGAACCGCCTGCTGAAGGCGGCGGGGGTGTCGGACGTCTCCGCCCAGCGCCTGGCACTGCGCCCGACGGTCGACCAGATGAAGTCCGGCCAGATCGACGGCCTGTTCTGGTCCGGCGGCCTACCGACGCCCGAGCTGACCGACCTGTTCACGTCACTCGGCGACGACGTGAAGTTCGTCGACATCACCGACCTGCTCGACGACCTGAAGAAGATCAACCCGGTGTACGAGAAGGGCACGCTGCCGGCCGAGACGTACTCCCTGCCCTCCGACGTGCCGACGATCGTGGTGCCGAACCTGCTGCTGGTGAACAAGGACTTTCCCGCGGGCAACGCGTGCGCGATCACGAAGCTGATCTTCGACAAGAAGGACGATCTGGTGCAGGTGCACAAGGCGGCGAGCGCGCTGGACCGCACAAAGGCGAAGGACACGGCTCCGGTGAAACTGCACCCAGGCGCGGCGCAGGCTCTGGACGCCGGCTGACATCTCTCCGGCCGGGCAGGCCAATCCTGCCCGGCCGGTTTGTCTCGGCCTGCTGCCGCGGTCCCAGGTTGTCCACAACCCGCGCAGTTGTCCACAGGCAAGATCCACAACCCCCTGCCTGTCGGTAGGTGCCGGTAAAGTGGGCACTGGGCCGCCCCCGGGATCGGGTGGGGGTTGGGCACCGCGCGCGGGGGCCGCGGCTCGCGTGCGTGACGTCACCCTGCCGTTTGGTCACTCGGAAAGAAGCACGTCATGGCCCTGGCGGTGCCCCCGCCGAACCGGGCATCTACGCTCTTTCCTCGTGCGTGTCCTGGTGATCGGGTCCGGTGCGCGCGAGCACGCCCTCGTGCTCGCCCTCTCCCACGACCCCGCGGTGACGGCGCTGGGGTGTGCCCCCGGCAACGCGGGCACCGCGGCCGTCGCAGAGTCCTACGGCGTCGAAGTCGCCGATCCCGCGTCCGTTGTCGCGCTCGCGCAGGAGTGGTACGCGGACCTCGTGGTGATCGGGCCGGAGGTGCCGCTGGTCGCGGGTGTCGCCGATGCTGTGCGCGCCGCCGGCATCGCGTGCTTCGGCCCGTCGGCCGCCGCCGCCCGCATCGAGGGGTCGAAGGCGTTCGCGAAGGACGTCATGGCCGTCGCCGGTGTGCCGACCGCGCACAGCGAGATGGTCGACAACCCGGCGAAGCTCGACGCCGCCCTCGGCCGGTTCGGCCCGACGTGGGTGGTCAAGGACGACGGACTCGCCGCGGGCAAGGGCGTCGCGGTCACCAGTGACCTCGCGGCGGCCCGCACTCACGCCATGACCCTGCTCGACGGCGGTCACCCGGTGCTGCTGGAGTCGTTCCTGGACGGCCCGGAGGCGTCGCTGTTCTGCCTCGTCGACGGCACCACGGTGGTGCCGCTGCTGCCGGCGCAGGACTTCAAACGCGTCGGCGACGACGACGCCGGCCCGAACACCGGCGGCATGGGCGCCTACGCCCCACTGCCGTGGGCGCCGGCCAACCTGGTCGACGACGTCGTCGCGAAGATCATCCGGCCGGTGGTCGAGGAGCTCGCCGCGAGAGGCAGTGCCTTCTCCGGTCTCCTGTACGCCGGTCTGGCGCTGACCAGCGCTGGGCCACAGGTGATCGAGTTCAACTGCCGCTTCGGCGACCCGGAGACCCAGGTCGTGCTCGCGCTGCTCCGCACCCCGCTCGCCGGCCTGCTCGACGCGGTCGCGACGGGCGCTCTCGCGGCCCAACTGCCGCTGGAGTGGCAGGACGGCGCGGCGGTCACGGTCGTCATCGCCGCGGAGGGCTACCCGGGACGGGTGCGCTCCGGCGACGTCATCACGGGCGCCGAGGGCCACGGTGTGCTCCACGCGGGCACCCGCCGCCGCGACGACGGCGCCATCGTGTCGGCCGGCGGCCGGGTCCTCTCGGTGGTCGGCATGGGCGACACACTGGCCGCGGCCAGGGCAGACGCGTACACGAAGGTGGCCGACGTGCATCTGGCTGGCTCCCACCACCGCGGCGACATAGCCCTGCGCGCCACTCGGTAGCGAGTTCAGCCGATCAGTGGAACCGGTACGGCTACTTCTTCGTCAAAGTTCAGGTGGGTCCTACTGTGGCATTGGTAGCCTGCGGAACGGGACCGCATCGTCACGATCAGTGGGGAGCAACGGGGATGTATCTCGCTGGCGACATAGGCCGTGGCATCACGAACGCCTTCCAACAGGTGGAGAACGCCACAAGAGGCATCACGTCGGGCACCTTCACGGTGAACAAGGACAACGTGCTCGCGGCAGGCAAGATCATCGAGTCGCAGGTGGACGCACTGCACGCCAAGTGGCGTGATGGTGTTGCTGACCTGCGGATTGACGCGCCAGGTACCGATGACGTGAGTGTGCGGATGGCCAATGCGTGGAATGACCTCCTGCTCGCGAATGACGACTCGTACCGCAACAGGGTCGCGGACTATCTGACCGGTCTTCGGAACTTGACCGTTCAATTGGCGGATACGGCCAAGGCCTACGGATACTCGGAGGACGAGATCTCCGCTGCGTTCGGGAACAAGAGTGCGTAGTTGGGTCGTCGTCCTCTCGACGATCGGTGTGCTCACACTGATCGCGGGTTGTACCGACCGCGAGCCCGGCGCGGCTACGGCCGGTCCGACCAGCACGCCGACCACAGACGGCGGATCTTCTTCCGAGCCGTCATCAGGCTCGGAGACGCCTACCGTGGACATTCCGCCGCGACCGCGCGACCTGTCGCTGGACGGAATCGATCCGTGCACACTCTTCACCCCTGCTCAGCGAACTGAGCTGCGGGTCGACGATGTCGACTCAGGTACGTCGGGTTCGAACCACTACTCCGGCATGCGCACTTGTGTACTCGATGTGTCCGCCCAGGCACCCTTTTACACTTATGACGTGATAGCGGTCACCAACGAAGATGTCGGTTTCTGGCTGACCGGCACCAGGAACGCGGATGCGACCTTGGTTTCGGTAGGCGGGTACCCCGCTGCGAAGTTCAACACGAAGGGCGTCGACACGGACTGCGTGTATGCCGTCGGAGTCGCCGAAGGACAGCACCTTCAGTTCGAGATGACTCCGACGAGTGACGGCTTTACGCAGGAAGACATCTGTCGGGACAGCGAGCAGGCAGCAGAAATGGCTCTCCAGACGCTGCAGACGTTGAAGTGAGGATGGCATGAGCGGGGACTACGGACTCAGCGACCTGCGGTTCGCCGGATATGACTTCGGAAGGCTTGCCGAGCAGGTCGACGGCCTGCGGAACGGGCCCGGCGCCGAATCGTTGCACGATGCCATGGGGGCGTTGGTCCAGATCGCGCTCGGGCTGCACGAAACCGACGCCACACTGCGTGAGCAGCTTGCCCAGATCGGTGTGACCTGGCAGGGCGAGGCGGCAGCCGGAGGCACCTCGGCGACCGAGAGCGCCCACATCTACGCGCAGGACGCCGTTGATCCGACCATCGACTCCGCGAGGGGCGTCGGCAGTCAGGGCGAGACCTTCTCCACGACACGCAACAGCGCCCCGGACGGCAGCACCCTCCGTGGCCCGACGGAAGAGAACGGCGTCGATCAGTTCGCCGGGTTCCTCGGGCACACGACGGATCACGCCAAAGAGGTCAAGGCCACCAATGCCGCGCGTGACCAGGCAGTCGACGCCATGGACGGCTATCAGGCCAACAGCTCCGACGCGCTCGGCCGCTCGCAGGCGCTCCCCATCCCGCCCGGGATGAACCTTGTCGCGCAGCCCGTCGACACCTCCACCAACATCTCCTCCGTCTCCGCGTACAGCCCGGGTGGCGGCTTCACCCCGGGCGCCGGACCCGGCGGCGGGCCATCGACCGGACTCGCGCCCGGTGTTGGCACCGGCGGTACCCCCATCCCGACGACCGGTGGCCCGCTCACCGGCACCCCGCCGCTCACCGGGGGTGGCCCGCTGCCCGGCGGCGGCGGACTCCCGACCGGCCCTGCCGGCCCGCTCACCCCGGCGCTCCGTGCCGTGAACCCCATGCTCATGGCCGAGGCCGCGACGATGATGGGCGCCGGCGGCGCGAGTGGTGCCGGCGCGGGCGCCGAGCGGGACCGTCTGACCCGCGGCGGCGCGGGCGGTGCCGGCGGCTCCGGCGCGAAGGCCCCGGCCAAGGGTGGCTCGCCCATCGGCGCGGCCCCCGAGGAGGAGGCCCGCGCGGCACGCAACGCCGAGAAGTTCGGCGCGCGGACCGGGCGTCCGGGCAGCTCGATCATGCAGCCGGCCGCCGCGGGCGGTCGTAACGCGGAGGGCGAGGACGACCAGGAGTCCTCGGACGTCTTCGACGACGAGCGGGTGGTCGCGCCCGAGTCCATCGGCGACGACGACGATGCCCGTTAGCGGCACCGTAGTCCTATCCAAGCTCGAGTTCGACGTCCTGTGGGAGCACGAGAAACTCCCGCCGAAACACGAGGCGCTGACCGTCCCGAGCCCTGGCCGCACCCATACCGAGCGGCGACAGCTCGTCGCGCAGGCCATGAGCGACCTCGAGCAGCGCGGTCTCGCCGACCGGGACCGCGCGACGCCGGAGCTCGTCGACTGGCTGAACCTGCTCGCCTACCCGCAGGTCAGCATCGACACCTGGGTGTGGACCGACCACCGCATCTCCTCGCTCGCGGTGGTCGCCGGCAGCTCCGCACTGCTCGCGGCAGTGGACGGGCCCGACGTGTGGCTCATCCCGGCCCGCGAGACCGCGCTCGCCGAGGCGGCGGTCTCGGTCGCGGGCGACGTGGTCGCCGGGCCCGGCTACTCGGTCAGCATACCGACCGACGTCCTCGCCTCGGCCGACGCCGAGGCCCGTGGCGACCGGCGCGAGCTGATGGCCGCACTGGTGCGCGGCGGCGTGCCAGGGGCGGACGCCAAGAACATGGCCGACATGGTCGTCGGGATGACCGTGCGTGGCCAGTTCGGCGCCACCAGGATGCAGCGCGACCAGCGGATGCGCCGCGCCGACCGGGTCGTCGCGTTCCACGACACGGACCGCGGCCGGTACGTCTACCTGGCCAAACCGAACAACGACGGCCGCATGTGGAGCACCGTTACGCCCGCCGACAACCGGCGCATCGCGACCTGTGTTGAAGAGCTGCTGGCCGAGGTGTGACCGGCTTAGAGTGAGGGAACCGCCGCACGGCGACGGCCGTCAGACGGGGTGCGAAGGGGTGGACATGGCCAAGTACAACATCGACGCCATCAACGGCTGTATGCAGAAGGCCCTCGACTACAAGTCGAAGTTCGGCGAGGTCTCCGACACTTTTCCGGAGATCTGCTCGACGCCGGCGGCGTACGGCACGTTGGCCAGCTCGGCCGCCCTGTCGAGCGCGGTCGACGGGCTCAACGACGTCATGCACGACGAGTTCGACGCCGCCGAGAACCGGCTCGACGGGGTGGCCGGCGCGCTCGACGCGATCGTGACGAGCGTCCAGGGCCACGAGGACGCCGGCAGGGAGACGTTCCGCGGGCCGCGGTATGTCCAGGTCTGAGTAGGGGGACGAGACGGTGAGTTCGGCGGACACCCTGGCCGGGTACGCGGGCGGCGAGGTCGTCGCGACCGCCGCCGCGAAGGTCAAGAACGCGAACAGCGAGTCGATCACCGCGGCCGCGACGCGCCTGTCCACGGCGGCGACCAACGCGTCGTCCTACAGCGGCCAGGTCGCCGGCAGCGTCACCACGCTCGACACGGCGTGGGAGGGCACCTCCGCCGACCAGTTCGTCGGCTACATGGGCAAGTTCAAGAAGGCTGGCGCCGACATCGGCACCGCCATGACCGACGCCGCCACCGCGCTCACCAACGTCGCGACCGCGATCACCGGCGCCAAGTCCTACATCTCGACGCGCTGCGACCAGGCCCTCGGCGAGATCACGACGTGGGTGACCAACCACCCGCATGCCACGCAGGAACAGTTCGACGCGATGACCCGTGGCCTGTGCTCCGAGGTCGCCGGCGACATCGACAAGCACCTCGAGGGCACCGAGACGACGCTCAGCTCAGCGCTCACCACGATCAACGCCAGCAAGACGCCGGCCAGCCTGTTCTCCACGCTGCCGCAGCCGAACACCCAGCCGTTCGTCCCCCAGCCGGGGCAGAAGGTCGACTGGATCGAGACGCCGCCGCCGGCGACCACGCCGGCCGGCACCGACCAGCCGCCGGGCAACCCGTCGTCGAACACCGGCACGGGCACCAGCACCGGCACTGGTGGCGGCGACTCCAGCAGCAGCAGCGGAGGCGGTGGTGGAGGAGGCGGCGGCGGACTTGGCTCGAGCGGCGGCCCGCCCGCCGGTGGCCCGCCGCCCGGCAACGTGCAGGAGTGGATCAAGCAGGCGATCGAGATCCTCAAGCAGAACGGCATCAACGTCAGCGAAGAGGACGCGCAGCGGATCTGGCAGATCATCCAGCACGAGTCCGGCGGCAACCCGCAGGCGATCAACAACTGGGACTCGAACGCGGCGAAGGGCACCCCGTCCAAAGGGCTCATGCAGTGCATCGACCCGACGTTCAACTCGTACAAGGTGTCCGGCCACAACGACATCTGGAACCCGGTGGACAACATCTGCGCGGGCGTCAACTACGCGATCTCGCGGTACGGGTCGCTCGGCAACGTGCCCGGCATCAAGGCGACCGCGGGTGGCGGCAGTTACGTCGGGTACTGATCAGTATGTCACCGGATTATCTCGCAGCGGATCTATCGGCGTAACCTGGCGGTATGACCGCGCCTGACCTTGCGTTCCTGCTCGCGCACGCCAGTCATGTGTTGTCGACGGAGCTGACGGCCGCGCTCGCCGGGCTGGGCATCACCCCGAGGGCGAACTGCGTGCTGACGTCGGCGCTGCCCGGCGACCGGACGCAGATCCAACTGGCCGACGTGTGCCAACTCGACAAGACCACGATGGTCGTGACCATCGACGAGCTGGAGAAGGCCGGCTTCGTCGAGCGGCAGACGTCGAGCACCGACCGCCGGGCGCGGATCATCGTGGTCACCGACCGAGGCCGTGAGGTCCACGCGCGAGCGCGGTCGGTGGTCGCCGACGTGTATCGGGACGTGCTGGGTGCGCTGCCGGACGACGAGCGCGCCGGCTTCACCGGCGGCCTGACCAGGCTGGTAGACGACCGCCTTTCGACGCCGGTGGCCTGCCGCCGAGCCCCCCGCCGCCGGACGTAGCTGCCGCGTCGGATCAGCCACCTCGATCGCAGCAGAGTTGTCCACAACCCGCCGAGTTGTCCACAGGCAAGATCCACATCGCTGTTCCTGTCGGGGGTGCCGGTAGACTGGGATCGGGTGGGGGATGCATCGCGCGCGAGGCTCCGGCAAAGTCGGGTAGTGGCCGCAATCGTGAGTTCACGTCGCGAAGGGCGCGCTTGTGACAGTGGTGATGCCCTGAAGGGCCCCTTCAGGGCGTTGAGCGCCCCAAAGGGGCCCTTCAGGGCATTGGACGACGTCCCCCTTCGGGCGTCCGGCGTGCCATGAAGGACCCCTTCCCGATGGACCTTTAGGACAGCTGTCCCAGAGCGTCCGTCATGCGCGCCATTTCATCCCACAGACTGGTCTCCCGATAGCTAATCCCACAGTAGATCGTCTACTGCGAGACTATCTGTTACGGTCCCTCTTGAACGTACAAATCAGGAGGGTTCCATGTCCCAGGCCATCAGTCAGCAACGCGACTCGCGGTGGTTCGCGCTCGTCGTGCTCTGCGCGGGGATGCTGATGATCATTCTCGACGGCACGATCGTGAACGTCGCTCTGCCGGCCATCCAGGCCGATCTCGACTTCTCCCAGTCCGGGCTGGCGTGGGTGATCAACGCCTATCTCATCCCGTTCGGGGGGCTCCTGCTTCTCGCGGGGCGGGCCGGTGACCTGGTGGGACGCAAGCGGATGTTCCTCGCCGGCATCGCGGTCTTCACGGTCGCCTCGTTGCTGTGCGGGTTGGCAACCAGTCAAGAGCTGCTCATCGCCGCGCGGTTCGTCCAAGGGATCGGCGGCGCGATGGCGGCTGCGGTGATCCTCGGGATGATCGTCACCATGTTCCCCGAGAAGGGCGAACAGGCGCGCGCCATCGGCGTCTTCGGCTTCGTCGCCGCGGCCGGCGGGTCGCTCGGGCTGCTCGCCGGCGGGCTGCTCACCGAGGCGATCAGCTGGCACTGGATCTTCTTCGTGAACCTGCCCATCGGGCTTGTCGCGTTCGCACTCGCCGTGCGGACCGTGCCGGGCGAAAAGGGCATCGGGGTCCGCGAGGGCGCCGACGTCGCCGGGGCACTGCTCGTGACGTCGGGCCTCATGCTCGGCGTCTACACGATCGTCAAGGCCGCGGACCATAGCGCTGTGCACACGCTGCTCGTCGGCGCCGCCGCGCTGACCCTGCTCGTCGGGTTCGTCGTCCGGCAGGCCACGGCCGCCAACCCGCTGCTTCCGCTGCGCATCCTGGCCTCCCGCAACGTCGCGGGCGCCAACGTCATCCAGGTGCTCATGGTGGCCGGCATGTTCGGGATGTTCTTCCTCGGCGCCCTCTACCTGGAGCGGGTCCTCGGCTACGACCCGCTGCGGATCGGGCTCGGGTTCCTGCCCGTCGGGGTCGGCATCGGCACGCTGTCGCTCGGCGCGTCGGCCAGGATCAACACCCGTTTCGGTGAGCGGCCGGTGCTGGTCGCGGCGCTGGTGTTGATCACCGTCGGCCTGTTGCTCCTCGCCAGGGCGCCGGTCGACGCGAACTACCTCGTCGACTTCTTTCCCTCGACCGTCCTGATGGGCGTCGGCGCCGGGCTGGCGTTCCCCGCGACGATGACGCTCGCCATGTCCGACGCCACCAAGGACGACTCCGGCGTCGCGTCCGGCCTGGTCAACACCACCCAGCAGGTCGGCGGCGCACTCGGGCTCGCCGTTCTTGCCACCCTGGCAACAGCGCACACGAACGGGCTACTCGCGCGCGGCGAAACGGCCGTGGAGGCGATGAACAGCGGTTACCGGCTCGCGTTCGGCGTCGCCGCCGGGCTGGTGGCCGTCGCGGTCGTGCTCGCCGTGACCGTGCTCAGGCAGCCGCAGGAGAGCACCGAGCGGGAGCTGGCGTCGGCTCTGGGTTGATCGCGCGCGGTGGCAGTCTGGCGCCATGTCTACCCGCCTGCTGAAGGTCGCCGCCCGCGCGAACGTGCCGCCCTTTCACGTGATGGACGTGCTGTCCGCCGCCAACGCGCGGCAGCGCGCACAGGGCGACGTGGTGTCGCTGGCCGCCGGGCAACCGTCGGCCGCGGCACCACGTGCCGTCCTGGACAAGGCGGCGGACGCACTGCACGGCCCGCTCGGCTACACCGAGCACCTCGGCATTCCCGAGCTGCGCGCGGCGATCGCCGGGCACTACGACCACCGGTACGCACTCGACGTCGACAGCAGGGACGTCGTCGCCACCACCGGGTCCTCCGGCGGGTTCCTGCTGGCCTTCCTCGCCGCGTTCGACGCCGGCGACCGGGTCGCGCTCGCCCGGCCCGGCTACCCCGCCTATCGCAACATCCTCAGCGCGCTCGGGTGCGAGGTCGTCGAGCTGCCCTGCGGCGCGGACACCCGGTTCCAGCCGACCGTCGAGATGCTCGAGAACGCCGGCCCGCTCGACGGGTTGATCGTCGCGTCGCCGGCCAACCCGACCGGCACGGTCCTGCCCGCCGGTGAGCTGGCCGCCATCGCGGGCTGGTGCGCGGAGCACGGCGTCCAGCTGGTCAGCGACGAGATCTACCACGGCATCTCCTACGGCACCGACGCGCCGGCCTCGGCGTGGCAGTTCTCCCGCGAGGCGATCGTGGTCAACTCGTTCTCCAAGTACTTCGCCATGACCGGTTGGCGGCTCGGCTGGCTACTGGTCCCCGACCGGCTGCACCGCGCGGTCGACTGCCTGACCGGCAACTTCACCATCTGCCCGCCCGCGCTGTCCCAGCACGCGGCGACGGCCGCCTTCCAGTACCCGGAGCTGGACGCGCACGTCGCCCGCTACCGCGACAACCGGGATCGCCTGGTCACCGGGCTCCACGCCATGGGCATCGACAAGATCGCCCCGGTCGACGGCGCGTTCTACGCCTACGCCGACGTGTCCCACCTGACGGTCGACACCATGGCGTTCTGCCAGCGCCTGCTCGCCGAGACCGGCCTCGCGATCGTGCCCGGCATCGACTTCGACCCCGACGGCGGACACCGGTTCGTCCGGTTCTCCTTCGCCGGCCCGCGCGCCGACATCGACACCGGGCTCGAACGGCTCGGCGCCTGGCTCGCACCCTGAGTCGAAAACCCGTGGTTTACCCCGATGTTCCAGGGGATCCACCGTGGTTGACTGATGGAACCGCCGACGAACGCCACTCGTTCAGCGGGTGAGACCGGTACTCGGGGAGGAACTGACAATGTTGCTGAAGATCATTGGCGCGATCATCGTCATCTGGGTCGCGTTCGCGGTGATCGGCTTGGTGTTCAAGGTGCTCGGCTTCCTGCTCGTCGCCGCCGCGGTCGTCACTCTCGGCGCCATCGGCTTCGCGGCGATCAAGGGCAGCGGCGATCGCAAGCAGATCCGCTAGGAGTGCAGCGTCGCCACGCGGTCGAGCACCTCGGTGATGTCGGCCGCGCTGACGTCGCGGTGCGGGATGAACCGCAGGCGGCCGCCGACCGGCACTCCGAGCACGCCGACGCGGGCTAGCGCGGTCAGCGTCGCCTCCACGTCCGGAGTCGCCGCCAACACGATGTTCGTCTCCGGCTCGTTGACCTCCCACCCGAGCTCGGCGAGACCGGCGGCGAGCCGCGTCGCGTTCGCGTGGTCCTCCGCGAGCTCCGAGATCCGGTCCAGCCCGACCAGGCCGGCCGCGGCCAGCACACCGCCCTGTCGCACCGCGCCGCCCAGCATCTTCCTGACCCGCCGCGCCTCGTCGACGAACGAGCTCGAGCCGCCCACCAACCCGCCGACCGGCGCGCCGAGCCCCTTGCTCAGGCACACCTGCACGGTGTCCACCCCGACCGTCAGCGCGGCGGGCGGCACCGACAGCGCCACCGCCGCGTGCCACAGTCGGGCCCCGTCCAGGTGCACCCGCAACCCGACGTCCCTTGCGGCGGAGACCAGCTTCGCGTGCTCGTCCGGCTGAGTGACCGTGCCGCCGGCCGAGTTGTGGGTGTTCTCCAGGCACAACAGTGTCGTGCGCAGCATGTGGTACGGGCCGTTGCGCACCGCGGAGCGCACCGCCTCGACGGGCATTCGGCCCGGCCACGCGCCCCATTCGACCGCCTCCGGCATGCCGCCGCACAGCCACGCCGCCGCGCCGAGCTCGTCGTCGATCACGTGCGCACCGCGCGGCGCGAGGAACCGGTCGCCCGGCCGCAGGTGCAGGAACATCGCGATCAGGTTGCCCATCGTCGCGCTCGGCACCCAGAGGGCGGCCTCGACGCCGAGCAGGTCGGCCGTCCGCTCCTCGAGCTTGCGCATGGTGGGATCTCGGCCGAGCACGTCGTCGCCGACCTCGGCGGTCGACATGGCGAGCCGCATGCGCTCGTCGGGTTGGGTCACAGCGTCCGAACGAAGATCGATCTCCCGCGGTTTGGTCACGATCTGATCACACCACATGGCTGTGAGAGCATCCCAGCGGAGTCCCGAACGTCTACCGGGGTGGCGTAAGTCACGAGACGGGTCCGTGCAACCGTGGACGCCACACCTTACGTCCCCCGTATGCAGACGAACGAGCGGAGAGAGTTCGCGTGGATCAGCGCGACGAGCAGGACTTCGCGGAGTACTTCGCGGCTCGGCGAGACGCCGTGCGGCGGTCCGCGTACCTGCTGTGCGGCGACTGGCACCGCGCGGACGACTTCGCGCAGATCGCGTTCGTCGCGCTGCACCGGCGATGGCGCAAGATCCGGGACCGAGGGGCCCTGGACGCCTACGTACGCAGGACGCTGGTGCGCGCGGTGATCGACGAGTCGCGACGCCCATGGCGGCGTGAGCGGTTCGTCGACGAGCTGCCGGAGACACCGAACTCGGAAGGCGAGATCGGCAACTCGGTGGCCACGAGGTCCGCGCTGCTCGACGGCCTGCGGGTGGTGCCGCCGAGGCAGCGGGCGGTACTCGTACTGCGGTTTCTCGAGGGACTGGACGTCGCGGCGACCGCCGAGACGCTCAAGTGCTCACAGGGCACCGTGAAGAGTCAGACGGCTCGAGGACTGACCGCGCTGCGGGAGGCACTCGGGGACACGCTGGACGACCTCAGGTCGGCATCGTGACCGATGGGGTGAACGTTCGGGTGGACGAGCGAGGAGGTGGTGTCGATGGACGAGCGCAGGTTGGCTGAGCTGCTGAAAGACGCGGTCGCGGACGCGCCGCCGCCCACGTTCGACCAGAGCGATGTGACCGCAGAGTCAGAGCGGCAGCGGGTGCGCCACCGGAATGGCGTACTGGCAGGTTCCGCCTTTGGTGTGGCCCTGTTCGCGGGCGCCGCGGCGCTCGGCGTGGCATTGTGGACAGGGCCGGATGCGACCACTGACGCAGCAGTTGCGGACAGTGGCACATCTCCTAGTAACGGAAACGCTGCTCCATACGAGTTACCAGACGAGGGTACTAACGCCGCGGCACCAACAGAGCGTGGCGGACAAGACTCCTCGCCGGAGGCGCCCAAGCAGGGGGGCTCTTCGGTTGGGGACGGCGGGCCTGCGGGGCCCGCCAGCACTCCTAGTGGGTGCGAACAGGCGGACCGGGAGCTCGCTGCTGCCCTCGCGGGCGAGCTCCCGGCCGCCGCCAATCTAAAGGTGGCCGATGCGCTGCCGGTTTCGCTGAGCTGCCCGACCGAGGTCGAAGGCGCCAGCTACGAACTGCCGACCGGTCGGATCACCGTCCTGCGGGCCGAAGCGGGTGTGACGCTGCCCACGTGGTCGCTCCAGTCCGGTTCGGTGGAGGCCCGGTCGACAACCAGCACCGGGCGGACGGTGGTCGTGATCAGTGAGCCGTTCAGTCCCGGCGAGCCGGGCCCGTTCGCCGACGAGGTCAACCGGGTGGCCGTCGACCTCGGGAAGCTCTACTGACCCAGCCCGGCCGTACGATCTACCGACCATGACTGCCGCCAGCACTCCCAAGGGTGAGCGACGTCGTCAGGCGCTGGTCGAGGCCGCGGCGGCGTTGTTGGTCGAGGGCGGCTTCGAGGCGCTGCGGCACCGCGCGGTGGCCGAACGCGCGGGCCTGCCGCTCGCCTCGACCACCTACTACTTCGACTCGCTCGACGATCTTGTCGCCGCCGCGGTCGACCACCACGGACGCACCGAGCTGGTGCGTGGCCGGGCCCTCCTGGACGCGCTGCCGACCGAGCCGCGCGGCGTCGAGTCGGTCATCGAGCTGGTGCTTGACCAGTTGCTCGGCCCGCACGCCGGCGACCGGGACGCCGAGTTGGTGCTGTGCCGCTACGAACGCCTCGTCGCGACGTTCCGCCGCCCCTACCTGCGGCCGCTGATGGGCACACTGGGCGCCGAGCTGCGCGGACTCCTCCACCAGGTCTTCGCCCGCTCCGGCACCCACCTCGACGAACGCCGACTCGAGCAACTCATCGCGCTCGTCGACGGCGCGGTTGTGAATGCCCTCATCGAGATCGATCCCGACCCGAGGGCCGTGGCCCGCCGCATGCTGCGTGAGTCACTGACTCCCTAGCGTGCAACCTTTCCGGTCCCCGTGTCGTGGGTAACTGGCGGAAGGGGGCTACATGCGACAGGCCGACGAGGAGAGCTTTCGCAGGTTCGCCATCAACCATGCCGCGTCCATGCGCAGGTCGGCGTTCCTGTTCTGCGGTGACTGGCATCTCGCCGAAGACCTGATGCAGGCGAGATGCCAGTCACCGCAGAACAGG
>Ga0193716_1000224_pt1 | contig 34976 bp, 35 predicted proteins | sample U2c1metaG_FD_145901 | JGI IMG/M metagenome (GOLD analysis project Ga0193716, IMG submission 145901) | Soil microbial communities from a riparian zone of the East river system, Colorado, United States - U2c1 | ecosystem: Environmental > Terrestrial > Soil > Riparian zone | place: USA: East River...
ACTTGGGGACGTAGTCGCGGGAGCGTTCGCTCACCCCGATCAGGCAGGCCATGGCGAGTATCTGCCTCTTGTCGGCGATTTCCTGAGCTTTAATGAAATCATCGATGCGCTGAATCAGCAGGGCCACAAGTTCTCATTCCATCAAGTGCCAAAGGATGTCTTCGCGGGTTTCTTTCCTGGAGCTGCTGAGATTGCGGAAATGTTCGCTTACTTTCAGGCGCACACGTACTTGGGTTCTGATTCAGGTGACCAAATCGCGCTCGCCAACAAAGTAGCAGGCCGGCAGGCCACCAAGTTTTCGGCATGGGCTCGAGTGAATTTCCCGGCTTCAGAAAACGCCAATTCAGCACGTTGATTGGAAAGAGAAAGAAATCGATTTTGATCGAGCAGGCACATCAAGCTGGTGCGGTTCTTACACGGGCGAGCTCACAAATAAAAGGAGAATGTACATGGCAACGGGTTCAATCGCAGTTTCTAAGAATGCGGAGGCAACAAGCTTTGGGCAAGGTGCAGTGGTTGGCTTGGGGCGGTTGTTGTTCGCGGTGATCTTCGTGATGGCTGGAGCCAATCATTTTAACAAACAAACCATCGGCTATGCGGCTTCGCAAGGTGTGCCTTTGGCTTCGATCGCGGTTCCACTTTCCGGTGTGCTGGCGATCGTAGGCGGACTCAGCATTTTGCTCGGCTATCGCGCAAAACTTGGGGCATGGCTCATCGTGCTGTTCCTGATTCCAGTCACGTTGATGATGCATAAATTCTGGACCGTAAGCGATCCCATGATGGCGCAGATTCAAATGGTCATGTTTATGAAAAATGTTTCCATGCTCGGCGGTGCATTGCTGATTTCTCACTTCGGCGCCGGGCCGTTCAGTCTGGATGCCCGACGCTCGCGGTAGGCGCAAGTCGCATCACATGTTTGCTTTGCTCGGTTATCCCAACCCAAGGAGGGATTCGTTCGTAGAAATGTTGGAGGATAAAATGAACATGGCACAGAACCCGACCGTCGTCGTCAATCTTCCACAAATTCGAGTCTTGGGCCAAGACACAGGATTGGAGCGCTAGTCATGTCTAAAGCAGTGCAGTTCGATTCGTATGGTGGCATCGACGTCCTCGAAGTGCGCGACGTGCCCCGCCCCGTTCCGGCAGCCAGTGAGGTTTTGGTCGAGGTCCGGGCAGCGGGTATCAATCCGAGTGAGGCAGTGATCCGGAGTGGCGCGCTGCACCACTTATTTCCAGCGACGTTTCCGTCTGGTCAGGGCAGCGACTTGGCGGGAGTGGTGGCCGAACTGGGCCCCGGGGTTAGCGGTTTTGCTGTCGGGGACGAAGTGATCGGGTTCTCCATGCGGCGGTCCAGCCACGCCGAGTACGTGGCTGTGCCCGCGAATCAATTGACACCGCGGCCAGCCAAGGTGTCGTGGGAAGTGGCCGGCTCACTGTTTGTCGCGGGGGTTACTGCGTATGCCGCTGTGCGGGCTGTTCATCTCGTACCGGGGGATACGGTGGTGATCGCAGGTGCGGCTGGCGGTGTCGGTTCGATTGCGGTTCAACTCGCCCAGCGCGACGGCGCCACGGTCCTCGGCATCGCCGGGCCGTCCAACGATGCCTGGCTGGCTGGCCATGGCGCGGTCCCGGTCAACTATGGCGACAATCTGCCGGCCCGACTGCGCACCGCAGCACAGTCTGGGCACATCGACGCCTTGCTGGATTTCTTCGGTGGCGGCTATGTCGCCATGGCGGTGGGAGACCTTAAACTCCCACCAGATAAAGTTGACACCATTGCCGATTTCGAAGCCGTTAAGCGGTTCGGAGTCCAGTCAAAAGGCGGCGCGGATGCCGCAAGCGCAGCGGTGCTTGCTGAGTTGGCCGACCTCATCGCACGGGGTGAGCTGGAAGTGCCGATCTCCGGAGTCTTTGCGCTCGACTCTGTTCGCGACGCGTTCCGACAACTCGAATTGCGCAACACACGCGGCAAGTTGGTGTTGCGACCGTGAACCAACGAGGCGTCGTTTGTAACTTGGGTTCGGTTGCGGGCTGGTCCGCCGGGTATCAGGGCGTCCTGGTGAGGCTCTGGCTTATGCCGGGACCGATTTCATCATTGTGCGCGACGGACGCATCGCGGCAATCTACCTCTTTTTTGACAAACTATCCTGAGTCCGGGCCCACACAAAAAAATTGTGCCATAGGCTCGTTGCGCGCGACCTCTGGAGGCCCTTGCCGAGGTGTAGACCCCTTGCGATCTCAGGAGTGAGTTCTGCGCCTTACTGGCCCGGGAACGCATAAGGAATATTATGAGTGATGCGCATCGTCGTGATCTTCCAGACGCCATCCACCCGCCGCAGGATCGGTCGATAGTAACCCGCTTCGATAGGCTGAACGGTGCCCTGAGCTCCAAAGGCCCCTTCAGGCCAACCTGCAGCTGGCCGCTCTTTGCCCCGCACCTCAAAAACCACAAACTGGGCATCGAGCGTCGCGTCGTCGCCGTTTACGTCAATGATGTGGTCCTGCGTCGTGTGGTGGCTCCAGCCCCGTGAGGGGTGCGGTTTCATCATCTGCGAAACAGCGGCAGCGATCGTCTCACGCCCCACCAGCTCACCGAGAGGCTCTAGTTTGCCCGAGTTGTTATAGGAGACCTCTACGCGGCCGTCCTCTGTGAACACGGCTGCCACCGCGGCTCCGTCTCTCGCATCCGTTCCGCGCACATACCTCGCAAGCACCTGCTGTACTGCTCGTTCCTCGCTCATCGCTTCTCCTTTTTCTTCAGTTCGGCCGCATCCAGGGTTCCTGGTAGCTCGTCCATTTCGAGCGCGCAGTCGTCATTGTGCCCTATATGTATCTATCATTGAAGCATATAAAAACAGATTATGCAATTATCATAGGAACAGTTAGACTTAACGGAAGGGGAGGGGGCCTCACCTTTGATCGACGTTCGATTTCCCACTGCACTTCAGATCATGCTCAGCCTGGCTTTGGCGGACCGGAATTCCATCTCCCATCTCTCCTCGGCCGAGTTGGCGAAAAGCCTCGGGGCAAATCCCAGCTTCGTCCGCAAGCTTCTTGTGCCGCTCGTCCAGAGCAAACTTCTGCGGTCTCAGATGGGCAAGGCCGGTGGCGTGCGTCTCGCACGGCCGGCAGCTGAGATCAACCTGCGGGACATCTACTGCGCGGTCCTGGCCGATACCAAAATCTGGGCGCCCCGAACAGGAATTCCGAAGCGCTGCCTCGTGAGCTCCAATGTTCAGGGCTACTTTGAAGAACTGATTGACCACGCGCAAGACGCCATCCTCTCCATGCTCGGACACCGTACTCTGCTACAGGCCCTCATCGAATTGGAGATTCGCGAGAACGGAAAACGCCAGCGCCCATCACGCGGGCATCATTAACTGGAAGCGGCCGGTGCTTGACTCTTCTCCTAAGGCTCTGCAGGCCTAGAGTCCCCAGACTTTTCACATAGCGAAGGAGAGGCGAAAGCGACATTTGAGCCCCGATTCGGTGCCAATTTGGGCGCACTTGCGTGCTTTAAACCTCGACTTTCCCGACTTCGTACAATTGACAGAATATCTTACTGTACGTAAGATCAACGTATGACACCACGTCATACGAAGGCCAAGAACGTCGCAAGGGCGATAAGACCGGAACGCAAAGAAAGGGTCACGATCACTCTTTCCAGGGACTCTGCGGACTACGTGAGGACGATCAGCGCCAAGGAGCGATCTCACGTGAGCACCGTCATGGAACGCCTGATTGAGTCAGCCCGCCGTGCTGAGGAATTGAAGCAACTGAACTCCGGCATTTCGGCCTATTACGACGCTCTGCCCGACGCAGGTGTGACAGAAGATGAGGCCTGGGGGCAACTCGGTGCGGCAGGGCTCGCTGCATTTGTCGAGTCCGAGGGAGACGAAACCATCTCCGATGCTGCGCCAGAAGTTGGCGCACGATAGATGGCGTCCACCGGAGTTCCCACTCTGCCAAAACCCAGTCAAGGCGAAATCTTGGTGATTAAGTTGCCGACGGAGCCCCCCGATAAGGGCCTGCGGTACGTTGTCGTTGTCTCTTCAAACGCACAAAACCATCACCCACGTGCTTCTACCGTTGCTGTCGTTCCAATCGGGACGACGCTCCGCCAGAACTCGTGTTTGCAATTGACGCCCGGACAAACGGGATTGGCCGATACATCCGAAGTTTGGGCAAACGCCATTACAACGGTTTCCAAGAAAGATCTCAGGCAACCGCGAAATCCTCTTCGCACGCTCAGTCGCGGGATTGTGGTCAAAATCCTGCGGTGTGTCGTACGAGCGATGGGCGTGCTTCCTTCGGAGATCGCAGAATGATCATCTCGGCAAACTCATCAAATGTAATCTAGTGTGGAAAAGTGCCTGGCGGGTGTGATTGCTACTTGGTCCCCCGTCGCGCAAGCAGCCCGCAAAAGTAAGTTCGCGGATTTAGATCTTTGCTCTGGCGTTGGTGTTCAGGAGACTCTTGGCCGCGAAGGTGACTTGGCTCGCGCAAAGACCGACGTTGATGACCTTCTGAAGGTCGGCCGGTCTGCGGATGGGCGCCCAAAATGTATGTATCGCCTCGCCAGACAGATACATCAAATGACGAGTGTGTGAACCGCGCCTGGGTCCTCCGGACATCGACGGCCCGCCATCCGCAGACACTGCTTGCCACACACTTCCACGGCCAGCCGCTTACTGTGGATCATGGAGCACCACTCCGTCTACTGGTGCCCGTGAAACTTGGTTTGAAGAATGTGAAGGCCATTGCCAAGATTACTTATTCCGCGGAGGAGCCAAGCGACTACTGGGCCGAACGTGGGTATTCTCGCTACGACGGAATCTAGCCTAAACCACACTTGTCCAAATTAGCTTTTGAGCGAAGCGGCAGGACTCATCTGCTTTTTTTTAAAATGGTCCCCGAAGTAATAGACCCTGTGATGGGAGCCTCTCAACTCGGCTGTATCAAGCGTCAAATCCGCACAATCTACACGACGAACATCATCATGATGAACCTTCTCTTGATCATTTACCCAGTCACCGACCGACACCAGGCCTGAGACGCCGGTCGTTAATCCATCGAGAAAATAATGGGCTGGAATTACAGCCTTGGGATCATATTTCCGCACGATGGCATCTACCTCAGCGCGCGTGAGTACTGACTCGATCGGAAGAACGAATACGTCAACATGATTCAAGTAATGATCGAGAGAGGGATCAGGCAACCCACGATTGTCGCCCCAGACGGCGATCCGCAATCCCCCCGTCTCAATGATCTGAATTGCGTTATCGAACTCGATCCCGTTGTTTGGCGGACAAGTTTTTTTTATTGAATCAGGAGAGCTGCGATCACATTGGTGCTTGTCGGCGAGGCCTGTTACTTCGATATCGCCGAGCTTAAACTGCCCAACCAAACGTTCGAGCACGACCAATCCTTTCGGCCGCTCAACGGCATCGTGGTCGAAATGAGCGTGAGTCGAAACAACGATGTCGACCCGGAGGGCGGGAAAATCATTCAGGAACCACTTTGGGTAAACCCTGTTGGATCTGGGCGCTTTGGGCGGGATTCAAATTTTGAGGAGGAATCGTGGAACGTTATTTTGGATGGCTTCTAGTCGCGGCGCGACTGCCTCTAGCGGTCGTATTTCTGCTGAATGGCTTCGGAGTCATTGACCAAACCATTCCGGCGAGAGAAATGTTGGAGCGTGGCGTGCCTGCAGGAATTGTGCCGCTCGCTATGTTTGTCGGCAGAACTCTCGAAATCGTCACGGGGTTTGGCTTGGCATTTGGAATCTTTCCTCGGTGGTGCGTATTGCTGGAACCACGAAATCAGCCTTCGCTACTGCCTCGAAATACAGTACGGTCAGACAATTCAAATCCCTTGCGGCAACGCACGCGATCCACTTGCTCCGGTTAGCCGTGAAAATCAGAACCGAAAACATAGCGACGCTCTCTCAACTCCATTCCGTTCAAGCAACACCGACTAGACAACATTGATTGCGACGTCGATGTTGCCGCGTGTCGCGCGGGAATAGGGGCAAGCTTGGTTCGCGGCCTCCACCAGGGTTTGAGAGACTTTCCGCTCCAGTCCCGGCAGGCTGACATTGAGCCGGGCCGCCAGGCCGTGAACGCCATGCGCTATGCCCAGGTCCACTTCGATATCAATCGTGAGGTCAGATGGGAGCGTGACCTTCTTTTTGCCCGCGACAAGCTTGATCGCTGATAGGAAGCAGGCCGACCAACCGACAGCGAACAGCTGTTCGGGCTTGGAGCCTGTGCCTTCGGTGCCAGGGGAAGTGAACCTAACGTCCAGTCGGCCATCGTCAGTGCGGGAGGCGCCGCCGTCTCGGCCGCCCGTGGTGTGCGCTTTGGCGGTATACAAGACCTTTTCGAGATGGGTTGTGACGGATTCTTTTACTTGTTCGACTTGAGTCATTGTGGATTCCTTTCTGAAAATCTTTTCGTGGCGCATATCCGATTGAAGATGCTTTCGTGCTGTCCTCGCGCTTGTTAACAACGGAAGTTATGAATGCAACTGTTGTTCCGAAACGAGCTTGGGAAGAACTGCGCGCCGCCCGCGAAGTATCGCGCGTACAATCAGTGCGATAGCACCGGGGTGCAGCGCGTTTTCACCCTGACGCTCTCAATCGCACACTGGAATCAAACCCAGCCACGCAACGAAACCTCGTTGCCCACGGAATTTCGTTGTATTCTTGACCGAATTACAGGCGAGGTTTTTGTGGGGACGTCACTAACTGCCGAACCGCTACTCTGCTTGGCAGCGACTGTTACAGCAGAGCATCGGGGAGAGTCTGTCCTACAGCACATTGTGCAGGGCTTGGCGCTACAGCCTGGCGTTGCCTTGGCACGCATCTGGCTGTTGCCTTCAGGCGATCTCTGCGGTTTCTGTCAGGCGCAGACTGCATCCCCAGATCAGATGCAATCTCTCCATCTGGTTGCAAGCGCTGGAACTCCCAGGCATTCTCCCGGCGAAGACTGGTCTTTTCTGCAGGGACATTTTCATCGAATTCCGCTAAACACTGGGAAGGTTGGACAAGTAGCCGAGAGTCGGAGTCCCATCTTCGTCAAGGACTTTCCGCACCAGAATGATTGGATTTCCCGACCTGAATGGGCGGAACGAGAGGGCATTCGCAGCTTTGCAGGTTACCCCCTGGTGTTCCGAGACAATTTGTTGGGGGTCCTCGGAGTTTTTAGCCGAATTGTTCTTGAGGACCAGGAATTCACATGGTTAGGACTGTTTGCGAATCAAGCTTCAGTTGCTATTGCCAATGCCCGCGCATTCGAGGAGGTCGAGAGTCATCGGCGGCAGCTCGAGGGCGAAAACGCTTATCTCCAGGAAAAGGTACAGCAAGGTTTCGAGTTCGGCGAGATCCTTGGCAAGAGTTTAGCTCTCCAGCAAGTCTTGCGGCAGATTCAGATGGTCGCGCCGACCGACACCACGGTTCTCATTGGCGGCGAATCCGGTACAGGAAAGGAATTGGTGGCGCGCGCCATCCATGAGCGCAGCGAGCGACATGGACGACCGTTGATTACCGTGAATTGCGCCTCGATCCCGCGCGAGCTTTTCGAGAGTGAGTTCTTCGGTCATGTGAAGGGCGCTTTCACAGGGGCACTGCGCGACCGAATCGGCCGTTTCCAGTTGGCGGATAAAGGAACCATTTTCCTTGACGAGGTGGGCGAAATCCCTCACGAACTGCAGAGCAAGCTATTAAGAGTTTTGCAGGAAGGCACGTTTGAGCGTGTTGGAGATGATCATGTGCGCCGCGTAGATGTGCGTGTTCTCGCCGCGACCAACCGTGAGCTCTACGAGGAGGTCGAAGCGGGACGATTTCGGAAGGATTTGTACTACAGGCTTTGTGTCTTTCCCGTAATAATACCGCCGTTGAGAGACCGCTCCGAGGACATCCGCCTCTTGGCGGAGCGCTTTGTGCAACTTGCGTCACACCGCCTTAAGCTTCCCCGTGCTCAGCTAACAGACTCCGCGATAAGTCAGCTTACCGCCTATTCGTGGCCAGGCAATGTGCGAGAACTACAGAACGTCATCGAACGTGCTGTTATTGTGTCGCGGGAAGGGCCGCTGCGAGTCGACTTGGTTCTTGCCCCTTTTGTGCAGAAAGACCACACGAAGTGGAATCCCGGAACTGCCGGGACCTCCGTCTTTCCGAAAAGAGAGATGGAACGACGCGAGCGGGAGAATATTTTAAAGGCTCTTGAAACAGCAAGTGGGAAAATCTATGGGGCAGATGGGGCCGCTGCGATCCTGGGTATGAAACCGACTACTCTCGCTTCACGAATGAAGAAAATGAAGCTCCGCGCATCGTAAGCGTCTCCAGCTTCAGGGATGCGACGGTTCAAGGCCCGAAGTATAGAACGGGGATGATGTTGAACATGATAACGCAGAAGGCTACGACGACCGCGATACCGCCAAGCCACACGAACACAAGCGTGCGGTCACTGGCGCTCGGCGGAGGTAGAGAAATCCCAACGATGTAATGAAATGCTTGGAAGAACTCTACTAGAAGCTTGATCATGGCGACCTTAAAGATCCTCTCTCCCCGGCTAACGCCGACGGATTTTTGAGAGGGAATTAGAAGTCCTGCACAGTGGGACGTACTACGATTTCGTCGATCTCAACATCACTGGGCTGTTCGATCGCGTAGGCAATCGCACGGGCGACGGAATCGGCCGGGATGGCGATCTTGTAGAACTCCTTCACGTTCTGCGATCCCGCCGCGTCCGAGCTCCTCTCCTTCAGTTCCGAGTCGACAGCACCGGGCGAAAGGATTGTCACGCGGATGTTGTCCTTGCGGGTCTCCATGCGAAGGCCTTCAGAGATGGCGCGCACGGCGAATTTCGTACCACTATAGACCGAACCGCCGGGAGCGAAGACCTTGATGCCAGCCACCGACGAAAGGTTGATGAAGTGGCCGTTTTTGGCCTTCGTGAACACTGGCAGGGCTGCGGCGATGCCGTAGAGCACACCCTTAATGTTGATGTCGATCATCTTCTCCCATTCGTCTACCTTCAGAGCTGCGAACGGAGCGATGGGCATGACGCCGGCATTATTCACCAACACGTCGAGCTTGCCGTAAGCCTTCAAAGCCGTCTGGATGAGTGCGTCGACCTGCTCGCGCTTCGTGACGTCGACCGTGACCGCCAGCGCCTTACCGCCTTTTGCAGTGATGTCCCTCACGATGGCATCGAGCCGATCCTTGCGGCGTGCTCCGAGTACGACGGCGGCTCCGAGTTCTGCGAGGTGACGTGCGGTGCTTTCCCCGAGGCCACTGCTCGCACCCGTAATCACTACGACTTTTCCTTCGATGTTCGTGCTCATGGCATTCTCCTTGTTATTGTGCGAGGAGTCCTACTGGCCCTGGCGATGGATCCTTGAAAGCCTGTAAACCCTGGAGCGCAGAGCGGGCAACGGGTCATCGGACAATTCAATTCCATCCGTTAGCCGTGTAGGGTCAAACGCCAGCGCTTTTGATGCCGCATCGCTATCAGGGTCAATCGTCGTGATCGTGATCGTGCCCAAGTCAATTTCCTTGCGGTCAGCCGGCCAGACAATCGAAGCATCGTTTGTGGCATCCCCGGGGTTGGGGAGTTGCAGAAGAAGCCGGAATTTCACCGGTTCTTGCGCAAGATGGGTCTTGAGTTCCTCGACCAGAAAATTAGGAGTCTTGCTTTTGCCATCTGCATCGGACAGGTAGTGCTGCCCGGCAACCGGAAGAATCTGATATCTCCCCGTATGCTTGACCCCTTGTTGATTGACGAAGACCCATGCGTTGGTGCCGAAAAACGCTTCCGTCGCAAAACTGACTGGAGTTGGCTTCGGGTCTTGCACGAATTTCAAAGCGTGCGGACGTGTGGAGAGGAACAGTTCGACGGGCCAGGGATGAGGCTTCGTGGGATCCGTTGCCACAATAGCTTTTTGCAGGCTGAGAAAATCTTCCCCTGTGCCGACGGGAAAGCCGTTGTGTGAAAAGGCGACGATATCAGTTTCCTTGCCATCCGGAAGCTTGAACCGAATCGCCATTCCGAATGGCGCTGAATCCGGAGAGCTATCCGCGATCCCTGGATTGGGCGCGTCATCCGAAAAGCGAACGATGACGGGTACCGTGGCGCCATTGAAATGTGCCGCTCGTGAGACTGCAGCAGCATCCTTCGAAGGAGCAAATGTTCCCTGGGACACGATGCCCTTCGCATGGACGAGCCGATGGCCCGGTTTGTTCCCCGGCAACTGAACCATCGTGTCAAAGACCTGTTGAGCAAGATCCTTGTCGGCGTCTTGTGCGGCACGGAAATCGATAGGTGCGACGAGTGCCACTCCCAAGAGCATAAGAGCGAGCGGCATCCAAGTTCTTGCCACCAAATTGCCTGGTTGATTCGGTCGCTTCGGTTTCATCGGCGTATCTCCTTGAAAGTTTGCACTGAGATATTCCATCGCTGTCGCACCGGCCGGAGACCGTACGCAGCACTTCCGGACGGTTGTGCATTCAACGCTCGGGACGGCCGGATTAGGCCATCGTCACCTTTGCAGCTAGCTCCTGAAGCTCGCGTCAAGCTCCTTGGCTGCCGCTAATTCGGCTTCATTTGTCTCTTTATGCGTCCATTCCCAATCCCGCTGCAGCTTGTCGTCTCGCAGATGCTCGCGCGGCCGCGTCTCGACGATTGGCACGAAGAGCTCGCTCGACACCTCGCCCAGGCTTTGCAATGCACGATGCGAACTGGAGGACTTCCATGCATTGAAATGATCCGAGGAAGACCAGTGCGTAGTCAGCAAATACGACACTTTGTCGGCAGCCGGCGCAACTAGGAGAGGACCGGAAAACTGGAAGGGGTGCGCCTCGAATTCTCCGGTTAGAGTTTCAAACGGTTGCGCTCCGGCGGCGCCTAACTCTGCCAGCGCCTGCCGCACCGATTTTATCTGTGTGTCGTCGAGCGCGGTATCGACGAGGATGCGAGTTTCCGACATCAGGCGATCGCCGAGGACTTCGCCCGGCATCGGGGGGCGCCACTTCCTGAGATACAGGGATGTCCACCAGTTCGGGGCCGACTTCTGAATCACCCGATGCTGGGGTTCACCGTGCCATGCATTCATTTGCTCCTCACTGTCAAAGCGCGCTCCGAAATATACCCATGTCGTGTCCCAAACCGGGCCGCTGTAGCCAGCCCGAAAACCGGGCTGTGCAGCGGCCAGCGGCACCACCGAAGCCTGATAGGCCAGAAAAGCGGTTTCTTTCCCCGGAATAATCTTGAAGGCGGCTTCAAGAACCGCGAGGGGACCTGTCGCTTTCGTTGCTGTCACTTTGGCAGCTAGTGCCTGAAGCTTGGCGTCAAGCTCCCGGGCTGCCGCCATCAGGGGTTCATTGGGCTCGACAACCATCAGTGACGAGGGCCTTACATACGTCAGACTGCTGCGATCATCGTCTTCTTCAATCAGGATGAGTTCAACCGGCGCGAAAAGACCCGCCGTCAAATCGTGGCGCAACATTGTGATGGCCAGCAGCGGGTTTCCGATTACGACGCGCAGTACTTTTTTCCGAATCTGAACCTTTTTGATCCATGCGCCGTGATTCATGAGGGCGAACAATATGAAGCCGCTGGGGCCCACGTGCGATTCCACCTCGGCCTTATACGATTCCCAACTTTCGAACTTTGCGGGAAGGTCGTCGATCATCAGTGGTTTCTCGCCGACGTCGGCCAGTAATGCAGACACGAGTTCGTCGAAACGCTTCTTGCTGTCGAATCTGAGACGAACGCCATTAAAGGGAATTTCGCGTGGATTAGAAGTGGTCATCGTGATTCTCCCGCAACTGCAGCGCAATCATCAGCGAGCGTCTCGACTACCGACATAGGGTGCACGCCACGTTCATGGACATAGGCAGCAGGAGTGCGATCAATCGAGAGGCTAAGCAGTTCCGGGCGGCTATAGTGGCCGCGGGAATCCATCTGCCTCTTACGCTTATCGATCAAAGAAAAATCAAGATCGGCAATCACTACGCCTTCACCGGAGCGCAGAGGCTCGCCCATCAATTCGCCTTGCGGCGAGACAATCGCGGTAAAACAGCCACTGGAGATTGGGCCGATGGGGCAGCCGGTGTCGTGCATGATCTGCGCCTGCTGATCGGCATTCAGCCAGGCGGTGGCATTGACGACGAAACAACCGGACTCCAGTGCGTGTTGGCGGATGTTGACTTGGGTCTGCTCGGCGAAAATGTCGCCCCCGAACGAACCGGGGTACATCGACGAGTGAATCTGCTCGCCATCAGCCATCAAGGCGTAACGGGCCAGCGGGTTGTAATGCTCCCAGCATACCAACTGACCCACGCGCCCGACTGCGCTGTCGACAGCTCGCAGTCCGGAACCGTCGCCCTGACCCCAGATCATGCGCTCGTGGTAAGTGGGGGAAATCTTGCGGCGACGCTGAATCAAGGTGCCGTCAGCATCGAACAGCAATTGCGTGTTAAAGAGTGTGCCACCATCGCGTTCGTTGACGCCGATAGACACTACCATGCCGGTTTGCTTGGAAGCTTCGCCGATGGCGTGGGTGGCGACCGATGGTACAGTCACCGCTTGTTCAATTAGCCTCAGATGTTCCGCGCCCATCTCGAATGGCCGCTGCACAAAGGAGAAATAGGGATAGTACGGAACCACCGCCTCCGAAAAGGTGGCGAACTGTACGCCCTGGCGACCAAGCTCAATAATTTTCTCGACGACCTTCTTGACAGTGCCTTTACGGCTGTAAAGCACAGGGCTGATTTGTACGGCAGCGGCTTTGATGACAGTCATACTGGCATCGCCACGTTGTAGATTGCCCGACGGTGTTTGACGATTTGTTTTTTGGTCGAACATGCTGTCCTCGCGCTTGTTCATAACGGAAGCTATGAATGCAACTGATGTTCCAAAACGATCTTGGGGAGAACCGCGCGCCACCCGCGAAGTATCGTGCGCACAATCAGTGCGATAGCATCGGGTGCAGCACGTTTCAACCTGACACTCTCAATCGCACACTGGAATCAAACCCATCCCGCGCAACGAAAACTCGTTGCCCACGGAATTTCGTTGTGTTCTGACCGAATTAGTTGCGAGGTTTTTGTGGGGACGTCACTAACTGCCTCGGCTTCCGTAATCTCCCTGGGAGCCAGGCCCGTAGGAATAGCCGTCGCGCAGGGCAATTGCCTCCAGAGTGGGCAAACGGTCCTCAAGCTGCATATGCATAGGTTCGAACACGGGAGATAAAAATGAAGCCTGTTTTGAAACGCAATCTCCGAATGGCCGCACCGCCTGCTTGATCGTCCTCGGTTTGATTCTCGGTGCGATGCGCCCGAAGCATGTATCGGGAGCGCAGTCTTAGCTGTTACGACCGCGGCTTCGAATGCCCCGGGCGAATTTACGAAAACAAAGGAAGGAACAAAATGAAGATCATAGTTAAGCAGCCTGTGCGTCAGCTCCCAAACACGAGCCTGCAGCCCGTAGCAGGTACGAGCTCAAAACCAATGTTGGCGCTGGCATTTCTCATAACCAGCACCCTGATCATGACCAGCACGCTGATGGCGCAGAAGGCTGTCACGCCGCCCATGGCGCAGGAAACTATCACACCACTCATAACGAAAGATCTGGCAGGACTTCCCGGCGAGCAGGTTCTGATGTACACCGTGGACTTTCCGCCGGGCTTTTCGAGCCCTATCCACCGCCACAAAGCGCAGGTGTCCGTTTACGTGCTGGAAGGCTCCGTCGTGATGCAAGTGAGAGGGGGAAAAGAAATGACGCTGACGCCAGGCCAGAGTTTTTATGAAGATCCCAACGATATTCACGTTGTTAGCCGGAACGCAAGTAGTACAAAGCCAGCAAAATTCCTTGTGTTTCTGATCAATAAGAAAGGCGCTCCGCTGGTGATACCAGCAAAGTAAGCCAACAATTGCGAGCGGTTCTGTTCGCCAGAAAATCAATTCAGGAGGAAATATATGAACACGATTACCGTAAAGGATTCGCAATTCGCAAGCTACGCAACCCTGTTGCTAAGAATTGGGCTTGGCGTTGGTTTTTTGTCGGCCGTAGCCGACCGATTCGGTCTGTGGGGAGCGTTTGGGCAACCGAATGTCGAGTGGGGGAATTTCTCACGATTCTTGGAATACACCCACACGCTCAATTGGTATATGCCGGCGGGAATGATCCCGACACTGGGGGTCATCGCCACCTGCGCTGAAATTCTCTTCGGTCTTCTTCTCCTCGTCGGCTGGCACACACGCGCGGCCGCGTTGTTAAGCGGACTTCTCTTGCTGACGTTCGGCGTGGCAATGACGCTTGCATTAGGAGTCAAGGCGCCCCTGAATTTTGCCGTCCTCACGGGGATAGGAGGGGCCTTGCTTCTTGCAAATTGCGAAAGTTTCCCGTTCAGCGTGGATGAGTTGCTGTTCCGTCGAACCATGCAGAGGAGGGTGAACTAGGAAACCGCCAAAACTGCAACTGAGATGACAGTCAGAACATCTGAAGCGCGGAGGTTATCGTAGATGGCCGTTCTGCAACGCGCGGCATATGCGGTTTGGAAAACCGCTACATATACGAACGTTCCACGGTATATGGTTCACTTCGCGGAAAGGAGTGGAGGATCTCCCTCATCACTCGCTCTCAATCTCGTTCCGCATTCCGACTCACCGGGAGTTAGTGCACATATGTCAGTCAGTTTGTGCTAGCCTTCTTGCCACTTCGACGGACCCCGCTTTTTCGAGCGGAATAAAATCAAACACAACCAGGTCAGCAGCGAAAGGACTTTGACTTCTAGAGTGCTCGTTCGTCGCATCCGATTCCTATCGGACGCGCACGACAAAGAAATCCGGAACTACTCAAGAAGGAGGACCCCATGACCCAATCCAGCGCTACAAAAAGATTGAGCGAGCAGGCAGATGCTATTGGCCGCGGAGAGCCAACACCACGTGAAGCGGAGCAGGCACAGCAAGTTGCGATCCATTATCGATCGAACGATCTGTTGTGCACCCACTGCGGTCACGGGAAAAAATACATCTTTTAATTTTTCTTAGTATCTAAGTGTTGACGAAGCAGGCCGGTCGCCGCTGAAGGAGAACTCATGTCAAACGAGAAAACAGGAAGTGCCGCCAGCGCAAGTCGAGCGCTGCAGCCCGCGGAAAGCAATCCTCTCGATTTTGTGCCCGACAAAATTCCCTTCGACATTCCCTACGGAGCGCCAATAGCACTCGAACGCGCCCAGGCAGCCATTGCTGCCGCGGTGGCGGAGGCGCAGAAGCAGAGTTGGAAGATGAACATAGCGGTGGTCGATTCCGGCGGCCATCTCGTGGCCTTTCAGCGCATGGACGGCGCGATGCTGGCGTCTATTCAGATTGCCGAGCATAAAGCACGCGCAGCTGCGACCTTCCGGCGCCCAACCAAAGTATTCGAAGACGGTATCAACCTTATGCATCTCAACTACCTGCTCGCGTTCGATGGAGTCATTGCGTCGCGTGGGGGAATTCCGTTGATCGATAAAGGCTCGATCATTGGTGGAATCGGTGTTTCGGGAGGCACGGATTCCCAGGACGAGATCGTCAGCGAGGCAGGGGCGGCGGTAATTAGCCAACCCCGGCAACGAACAAATAAATCAGATAGCGAGAAAGCGTTGGGCCATCACGTAATTTCCGAGACAAAAAAGCGATAGGAGAATGAAATGACAAATGCAAGCGCACCTATGAAGCCCTCTCAGATTCGCATCGAACGGCGATCACCCGCCTATTGGCGCGTAACGTTCGACAACCCACCGATCAACGTGATGGGTCCGGAAATGGTCCGCGAATTTCAGGGAGTCATCGCTGCGCTGGAAGCGGACGAGCAAGTCAGGGTCGTGGTTTTCGACAGCGCGGTGGAGGACTACTTCCTGAATCATTCCGATTTCACGGCGAAATTGGAGGACTTGACCTCCATGGCGCCCGGGCCTAGCGGCTTGCCGCCTTGGCCGGACTTTCTGGTCCGGTTGACGCACTTACCAGTGGCGTCCATCGCGCTCATCCGTGGCCGCGCCACTGGCAACGGCAGCGAAATCACACTCGCCTGCGACATGAGTTTCGCCAGCCGGGAAAAGGCCATCATCTCGCAATGGGAAGTGGGAGTGGGGATGGTCGCCGGCGGCGGCCCCATGGCGCGCCTGCCCCAACTCATCGGCCGCAACCGCGCACTCGAGGTGCTCTTGAGTTCGGACGACATCCGGGCTGAACAAGCCGAGGCCTACGGCTACGTAAATCGCGCGTTGCCCGACGCCGATCTGGACTCATACGTGGAGGCGCTCGCGAACAGAATCGCCAAGTTTGATAAATGGGCGATCGCTCAAACCAAGCGCCTCGTCAATGCTAGTCTCCCGCCGGACGTCGAGCTTGGCGCCGGGTGGGATGCGTGCATCGCTTCACTCGGCCGTCCCGCTGCGCAAGATGGGATCAAAGCGCTGACAGCGAGCGGCTTTCACAAGCCGGGTGATGTCGAAAATCGGCTCGGCTATTACCTAGGCCAAATCGCGCGCTAGCTCTCACCCGACGGGGCTCCCAGGCTTTGGGCGTCGAGGATGGGACGCGCTCGAAGCCGAGCTTGGCGGACACGATTCGAAGTTCTGTAGTGATGTTTAGCATTTCCTGCGCACTATTTCGGAAGGAGCCATAAATGAGCAACGTGCAAATCGAACAGAAGAACTATGAGATGCCCCCGCGGGAGGGGCTCAGCATCGCGCATTTTCTCACCGTCGCCGATATCGAACGATCGACGCGCTACTACGAAACGGTATTCGGCGCTCGCGTTCTGAGCCGACCCGACGGCAAGGGCTCACCTGGGTACCTTCAGCTTGCGAATATATGGATGATCATCAACGTCGGAGGAGGGCCCACCCCCGATAAGCCGACGGTGACGCTCAGCGTCCCCAATCCGAATCACATCAACAGCTTTATGAATTTCCGCGTTGCGGATATTCATGCGTGCTATGAATTGTGGCAAAGCCGAGGAGCCGAGTTCCTCACCGAGCCAATCCCCAAGTACGGAGAGATTCGGTGCTACATCCGCGATCCTGACGGTTACATTATCGAGGTCGGTCAGAGCACCGATCTCACGTACGGATAACGTTTGGTGCGGATAGGATGTACTTGTGGGTGACCCGATCTCGGGAGGTGTCCGCGCCTCGGTCCCGATAATTCCTCGCACGGTGAACGTGATGTACGCAGGCTAGATGTCGAATGATACGTCGGTCTTCCTAAGAAGCTGGCGTGGGAGATGGACCATGCCGATCCTCGTATTCGGGATGAATGCCATCGCGGGCTTCGTGGCAGACTCCCTAGTTTACGGTCCCGGCTATACTTTTACCGTGACAACCGCAATCGGAACAAAAATGAATTGGCACGAAGCCGCCCAGGCGCATCTCGAAGCAGCCGGGCTGAGCGTCGCCAACGCCTCGTTGGTCTATTCGCTCGGCGCTTTGCTGATCTGCTGGATCATGCTTTGGTTCTTGTGGCGCAAGAAAATTTTCCTGAAAGTCTAGAGTGACCGAGCTCAGAAGCCATTGGCGCAAAACAATGGTGATCGATAATGCTCATGATCGGCAACTCTGAAATCAAAACGCCCGCCTCTCGACTTTCGTCTATGTTTGGATCGTGATTAGGTCCGGCACCGTGGTAAGAGCAGTTGTTCAGCGTGCCCGCACCGTTCGCGTAGAGTATTTCGGTGAACGCGGTGAGTTGCGCTCGGTGGAGGCGGCTGAGATGATGACAAGAAGAGAGTTTTTCCGGTTGGCTGCACAATCTGCGACAGTCGCGATGCTGCCCCGCAATCACAGCGCTGCGGCGGAACGGAACGACGCGAATCGCATAACTCCGCGTCGGGGACGGCCGCTTTTCGATTTGCAACAGCGGTTTGTGGATTTGCGTTTCGGCATGTTCTTGCATTTCAACATGGCGACATTTCAGGACCGCGAATGGGGTGATCCGACGGCACCGCCTCATGTGTTTCATCCCGCCGCTCTCGACACGGATCAATGGGCCGCTGCGGCGCGCTCGGCCGGCATGACTTGGGGCTGCCTGACAACCCGGCATCACGATGGCTTCTGCATTTGGCCGACAAAGACATCGGCGGCAAGCGTAGGGCAGACGTCGCATTCGACCGACGTTGTGCGGGCCTACACCAATTCATTTCGCAGGGCAGGCCTGCGGGTGGGCCTCTATTATTCGATCCTGTCGCTGCGCGACGATATCCGCCATTTCAACATCACTCCGGCCAAGGTAAAGCTCATCAGAGATCAGCTGACGGAACTGCTCACCGGCTATGGGGAGGTCGACATCCTCATCACTGATGGATGGGATGCACCGTGGAGCCGTATCACTTATGAAGAGGTACCGTTCCCGGAGATCTATGAGCATATGAAGAATCTACAGCCCAACTGCCTGCTCTGCGATCTCAATGCCAGTCAATATCCTTCGGGCGGACTCTACTATTCCGATGTGAAGGCGTTTGAGCAGAATGCCGGACAGAAGGTCCCTGAAGACAGCGACGTGCCAGCCCTTTCATGTGTGACCCTTACGGACGGTTGGTTCTGGAAACAGCGGGACTCGAATGGACATCTCAAGGCGGTGACGACAGTGGTGGACGAGTGGCTTAAGCCGCTGAATCGCAGACACTGTAACTTAATTCTGAATGCTCCTCCAACCCGTGAAGGACGCCTGGCTCCGAACGTCATGAGCCGACTGGAAGAGATCGGCAAGGCGTGGAAGCATCCCGGGCCCATGGCAAAACTCAGTGAGCACGTTGTAATCACGACACAGAACCTGGCGAAGGGCAAGCCCATTCGTGCTAGCTCCTACCCGGATACCGTGGGGCCGGATCAGGCGAACGACGGTGACTTCAGATCGAGCTGGTACCTGGATGAAGGCCCAACATCTGGCTGGTTGGAATTGGATCTGAGAAAGCAGGAGAGCTTCAACGTTGTCTCGCTGGTGGAGCCTGTCGGTCGATGGGATGACTATCCGCAAAGCCGCATCCGGAGTTATCGTTTTCAGCGCTGGGACGGCGTGAAATGGATCACTCTGATCGGCGGTGAAACACCCGCACCGACGACAATTCTTCGTGTTCCACGCGTCTCAACGCGGAGGGTCCGACTACTGTTGGAGCCCAGCAAAGAGATGCCCCACGTGGCCGAGATTGGAGTGTATGACGAACCCGACTAGGCAAAAGTCCACTCCCCGAATGAAAACGTGCTGAAACAACATCCTGGCTCCTGCATGTGGTCAAAGATGTCGGTTGTCAACGCATTTGCGAATTTTCTGGCTTGGCCAAAGATTGGCCCTCGTCCCTACAGATTGGGTCTGATTATCGGAGGTGCGTCATTTGTGCGGGATGTGCTTTTTAGTGGACGGCATCAGGCCGGCCCAAACCAGAGAGCAACTGCTTGTCTGATGAATTGCGCATCGGGTTCGCGGTCAGAAGCCCAGGCGATAATCCCATCAGGGCGAATCAATACAGCGCGTAAGCCGAATTGTTCACCAATCGGGTGTCGTTCAGTCTGATAACTGTCCCGCAGCGTTGCCAGCTAAAAGAATCCGTCCTTTGCGGTAGGTCGTGGCCTGCCGTGCTCGCTGATCCACCACGTTCACCGGGCGGCCAAGGATGGACTTGAAGCCAATCTGAAATATTGTGGTGTACTGCATCCGGGGGGAATCTTTCACGATTCGTGGTGAGTGCCGATTAGTCGCACTGGTCGGCCATGCTGATGGCTCCACTGTTCCGAGCTATTGGATGACCGACGATCGTTCGCCAAGGCAAACGTTATGTCTTTTTCACGGAAGTTGCGGTGAGTGAATCTCCTCTTCGGGCGCCGTCGAGGGGACATCACTTGGCGTCGGCTGCGGCTTTGTGAGTCCGAGCATCTTTGCGAGCTGGGCGTCGACCATCCTTGTAGGAAGACGTCTAGGAAGAGTCCAGTTCTTGAAACGTTGCGGAATGACTGCGTAGCGTGCCTTTGGTTTCGCCGTGCTGAGTGCCACGTGGACGGCTTCGCCCAGACGCTCAGGCGATAAGCCGTTGGTACGTGCTTCGGTGACGATGAACTTCTGGAATTTCTGCACCGCCTCCCAATACTCGGTCGGCTTGAACTCACTCAGATCTTCTTTTTCGCCCTTGTCGTACATCGCCGTGTTCACGGTGCCCGGTTCAATGATCACGACGTCGATGCCAAATAACATCAGTTCTCGCCGCAGCGTGTCCGACATTCCTTCGAGTCCAAATTTGGAGGCGCTATAAGCACCGAGAAGTGGGATAGCAACTTTTGCGCCGCTAGAGCTGATGTTCACGATTCGGCCGGCAGGACCCTGCCTCTTCTTATCCGTTCCCAAAAGAGGAGCGAAGGCTTGGATCACGACAAGCGGGGAGATCATGTTTACTTCCAACTGCCGCCTGTACTCGCTGAGCTTCAGATAAAGCAGTGGTCCGCTCACCACAATTCCTGCATTGTTCACCAGGCCAACCAGATTCCTGTCGCTTATCATGGAGCCGACCTTCTGGGCAGCTTGATGTACGGCGTCGGGGTCCGTAATGTCCATCATGAGAGGTACGAAGCCTTCACCGAACTCTCTTTGCAGACGATCGGCGTCAGCCTGCTTGCGTACAGAACCGAACACGCGGAATCCCTTTGAAACAAGCACCTTTGTAGTTCCCCAACCAATTCCGGTGGAGACCCCGGTGACCACGACATCTTTGCTATTCGCCATAGCATTCCTCCTAAAATGATCACTGTCCATGAGATGTCCACCGTACCGATCGTGAGGATCCCGAGGTAATTCGATACAACTCCTTAGCAACCGCTCATGATTTCTTTCTTCGTTTCTCTATTCTGTTCTTCTAACGACCTTCTTGCTGTTCATTAGAGGACATCCTCAAGAAGCTAGACGGTTTTGTTCCCCCATTGGCGTTCAGGGAAAGCAATGTGAGTGTCGTAAGGGCTATAAATACGACATCGTCGACGCATTCAAAGACCATTCAATGAAAAGACATCCGAGTTCTTCCTGAGTCACGGCCAAGCCCGAAGTTATCGGTTCGCCCGTCGGATTTAGTACCGAGCTTCTGTTGATTGAAGTTGGGCGAATTCACAATGGCTGGTAACCCGGAAATTCCGGCGGTTAGCGCCCCGTGGGAGCGAAGAAAAAGTCGGCGAGTTTTGCTGAACAATAGACCACAAATTAGGGCGTCGAGCGCAAATCAGAAGGTTGTAACGCTAACAAACAAACGAAAATCGATCTGTGCGAACGGGTTAGAGTGAATTAGCAAACCGCCGCCATGAATCGTTCCTTAAGTGTCTTCTAACCGAAAGGTTGAAATGCTCTGACGCCAGCCTTATTCGGCGGGCAAGAGACCGGTTGAGAGAACGCCAAAGCGGACTTAGTTTCCTAGCGTGTGACCCATCGCTGTGTCTTTTGACCAGAACGACGAACGAAAAGTGCGCAAGGTCGCCCCAGTTTTCGCCGACCCAATGAGCTCTTTTTGAGTTGCGTCACTTCTATAATTTCTGAATGGCACTCCTGCCTCGCCGTGTTTTTGCGTATTCGTTATGTGATGAATTTTCTGAAACTAAACGACTTCCGCAACTAGACCTCCTGTCTTGCGGAATTCCACAGATGGGGGTTGAGGTGAACGGCGCTTTCAATAAGCTAAAGAAAACACACGAGATGTTTTGGTCGGGGCGCCCGGATTCGAACCGGGGGCCTCCTGCGCCCAAGGCAGGCGCGCTACCAGGCTGCGCTACGCCCCGACTGTAACTGCTTTGCTCATTCTAGAACACTTCACAACCTTACTCCTAGCTCTCCCCGCCATTTTTAGACCCGTTCGGAAGCGGTCTGTGCAGTGCCGATAATCACGTTTTGTGGCACATAGCCGCCTCTAGACACGGGTTGTGCTGCACACATTTGTCTCCCCAAGGGGTCAATTCCCGGAATTTGAGTCAAATCGTATCCACGACGCACCTGTGCTAATTGTGACCGCTGTTTCCGAAATGGACGAATCAAGGGAAGGCGCGCGATTTTGCCATCGCGATGGAATAAGTCCGCAGACGAAGTGTTTTGTCTGCGGAGGAGAAATCGCGCATGAGTACACTGAATCGAACTACCGAACAGAGAGTCGTAACAGAACGCACGATGGAACTAGAACTGAGCACACCGAGGGCGTACAAGAGATCGCCTGGGTTGAGCAACTCGACCTGGTACAAGGGCATTCTGGTTAGCCAGATGGCCGGGACCACCGACAATAACGGCGCGTTTGACCTCGTCATTTCTAAGATGAGAGCCGGCACCGAACCGCCTCCCCATGTTCACTCGCGAGAAGATGAGTTTATGTACATTTTTTCCGGCGAAATGAGGTTCTATGTCGATCATGAGGTCTTCCCAGTTAAAGCTGGAGAGTGCATGTTTCTTCCTCGCCAAAAGCCCCACGCATTCCTGGTTGCCTCTGAGGAAGTCCATGGAATGTTTCTTATCAGTCCTGGAGGTTTCCTTGACGCAATCAACAAAATGAATGTTTCAGCAGAGCGGATGGAGGTGCCGACTGATGCGGACGTGCAGACCTATGCAAACGCCGACCTCACACAGACAAGCAAAGTGTTTGAGAAGTACGGAATAAGCTTTCTGAGCCCACAAGAGATACGCAGAGAGATGCCGGACTGCCCACTGGGCGATTGACGTCGAATTGAAATCGACCGACCGGAGCGCACCGACGAGCCAGAAGAGCATCCGCCTACACCCAGCCCGGCCCACCCTTTTTCCCGGATGGAACCTCATGGCTCGGACTGCCTCCAATTTCCCAGGGTACAAAGTCCTCCGGGGATGTTCCGTGTAACCCGGAATTCCGTCGTCCAATTTTCACAATCTGTGCAGGAATGTATCGTTTTCAGCAGATTTGGGCGCTGCGGGCATGAATCAAGCTCTCTCCATCCGATGCGAAAAGTATTCCTGCGGATTGCTCTGGTTCGGCCGCCTCGTGGGGTTTTGGAATTCCCCGTTCCTCACCGAAAGCAGATTGGGCTAGTGGCGAAATGCCCGGAACCAATCGCGAATGTCCCGTGCGAGCAACTCCGGCTCTTCCATCGCAGCGAAATGTCCACCTTGCGGCATCTCCGTCCAACGTTGTACATCGAAGAGTCGCTTTGCGCTATGGCGAGTTCAAGTACATGGTCCTCGTCCAAATCTAAATCATTCTCGCCAACATCCAAGATTGCGACATGCCGACGTTGGCCTGGCAGGCTCAATTTGCGACGGCCGCGGTTAAACTGTGGGAAGAATGGGCGGCTGCATCTTCCCGTTGCCGGGAAAGGATTTCCGGCATGGGAGCAGACCAGGCTGGCAATCAACTGAAGTAGATTTCGCATAAGCCTTGGGATTCTTTTGACATCCACCATGACCCCAAGGGAGTCCAACGGTTTGTCGCTGAGTATAAAGGCACGCTGAAACAATCTGCCTGAAGGATGTGAGCCGATGACGTCGAGCAAGTACATCATCTTGGGGGGCGGCATGGTCGCCGGCTATGCGGCAAAGGAACTAGCCAGTCGAGGCTTGCGATCCGGCGAATTGACGATTATTTCCCCGGATGACGCATTGCCTTACGAGCGCCCGCCCCTTTCCAAGGGCTTCCTTTCTGGGAAGGATACCGAAGATGGGATTTTGATCAACAGGCCCGAATGGTACGAGAAGCAAGGCATCGATATTAAGTTGCGGACGACCATCGACAAATTTGACCTAAAGAAGAAGCGCTTACACGCAGAATCTGGAGAGGTTTTCGAGTGCGAGACTTTGCTGATCGCGACAGGCGCACGCGCAAGGAAGCTTGATTGCCCTGGAAACGACTTGCCCAACGTTTTCTACCTTCGATCAGTAGGTGACTCCCGCACAATCCGCGAGAAAGCCGCAAGCTCTAAACAAGCAGTCGTGATCGGCGGTGGATTCATTGGCATGGAGGTCGCCTCGGTTCTTTCGCAAATGAACATCGAGACCTCGCTGATCATTCGCGAGGATCGGGTATGGGGACGCGTATTCACTCCAGCGATGTCAGAGTTTTTTGAACGCCACTATCTCGCGCGGGGCGTCAAGCTGCTAAAGAATGACAGCGCCGCTTCCTTGCAAATGGGTGATCGGCTGGATGTATCACTCGCAAGCGGGCGCAAGATTTCGTGCGATATGCTAGTTGCTGGTGTTGGTGCGAGTCCTGTCACTGAGCTATTCGAGGAAAGCGGCCTTGCCGTCGAGAATGGGATCGCCGTCAATGAGTATCTGGAAACGAACCAGACGGGCGTATTCGCTGCAGGTGATGTAGCGAACTATGTCGATACAATATTCGGCAAGCGGCGACGCGTGGAGCACTGGGACAACGCTGTATCTCAGGGGCAGCATTGGGCGGGTGTTATTCATGGCGAGCGACAACCATTTCTGCACGTTCCTTATTTCTTCTCCGATGTATTCGATCTATCGTACGAGCTTTGGGGTGACTCTGAAGGAGCGACCCAAATAGTTGCGCGTGGAGACTCGAACAGTTCAAGTTTCAGCATCTGGTGGTTAAAACGAGATTGCTTGATTGCTGCCTTCGTTATGAATCGTCCAGACGGAGAGCGTCAGTGCGCCCCTGAGTGGATTCAGTCCAAACAGAAGATTTCGCCGGATCGGCTCAAAGATCAAAATCGCCCTATTCAGGAAGCGCTCTAGGGCGGTCGGGTTCACGACCTTTTCTACCTCGCTCGGGCTCTTTTAGGACACTCGCCCTTGTAAATCAACGTCGGAGGGCCGAGACTGCTTGCTCGAGATAGCTCTCGTTCTATTTCATGCGTCCCCGGGTGATTTGCGAACAGCAATGGACTGACCTGATAGGGCCCATGTACTAGTCCTTTGTCCCACCCACCTAACCACTCTCCGTGCGGCGGAATATGCCCGCGTCCCGGGCGGGAGTCACCACGCCAAGAATAATTGAGTCATTTTGCGCGGAGTTTACGCCGCCTTAGGTGAACAACATCTGGGCATGAGTTAAATCGGTCAATCATCGTGGAATTGGCCGACATGTTAGGGACCGGATTTCAAACAGTTGTGTCAATTTGCAGGTCAGGAGACAATCATGCTGCTAAGGTCGGTGCAAGTTTGTTTTTTTCTTGCGGGAGCAACTTTATATGCGGCGTTTGGCGGCGCACTGCTTTGCGCGCAATCGTCGGCTGCGCAAGGAACAACGAATGATGTGCGCGCAGCGTGCGGACAAGACGTGCAGAAACTGTGCGCCAATGTCCCGGCAGGCGGCGGACGAATCATTGCCTGCCTTAGACAACATCAGGACCAAGTTTCCGATGGCTGCAAGCAGGCGGTAGCGAAAGCGATGCAGCAATCGAATGGCGGCGCGGGGACTCCGCCTGCCACTTCGCCGGCGCCTGCCGGCACCAGCCCCGAACCGAGCGCAGCGCCGCCAGCCACTTCAAGAAATGGCCAGCCTCCGCCTTCAACAAAATCCAATCCGCCGGGCCACTACATTTTGATGAAGCAGGTCCAGCTCATTGACCAAGGCTTGGGGGAAGGAAAACCGGCGTACGACTTGATGATTCCCAAGGACTGGCAATTCAAGGGCTGGGTAAACGTAGGGGTTGCCGAAGGAGGATGTTTCGGGGATTGGTTCTCCGCGGCGGGTGACGCGAAAAGCGCCGACAATTCCATTGAGCTGCAGATCTTACCGAAATACACGTGGCAGTACATTGACGATCCAGCTGGTCAGAGGCAAATGCAGCAGAAGAATGCGTTCGATGCGAAGTTCAAGATCAAGCCGTGTCCGGTGAGAGCCCCGGTGAAAGCGGAAGAATTCTTGCGACGGGATCTGATCGAGAAATATCGGAAGGGGAAAACAGTGGTTTCGGTGGAATCATTCCCGGAGCTGGACCAGCTTGTACGATCCCGAATCGGATTGCCGCCAACCGGTGGCGACGTGGATGGGATTCACACGGAAGCTGCGCGTGCGCGGCTTTCCTTTGACGACGATAAAGGGCAACCCGTCGAGGAATGGGTGACGGCAGAGATTATCGTGCGGAAAATTCCAATGGGACCGCGGGGGGCAGCGTACGACTGGCACGCGGTGAATATAATGTCGTTCCGGACGCCAAAGGGGCAGCTCGACGCGAACGACCGGCTCTTCAAACTGATGGCCAGCACGATCCGTCCTGAGCCCGAGTGGCAAAAGTGGAGCAACGGCGTTATCGCGTCCTTATATAAAAAGAAGCGGGAGGAAGCTGAGAAGCAGCAAGAGATTCTCATCGAGTTTCAGAACAAGGTCGCGGACGCGATCGACGGAGTCGTTGCGAACCAGCAGCGTGGGTCGATGCAATCGGCTAATGGGATGGGCCAATTGATCCGGGAAGTGCAGACTTTTCGCGATCCAACGACGGGCGCGACATTTGAGTTGAGCAACAAATACGACAACGCGTGGCGCGACCCAAACAGCCAGTATTACGTGATGAGCGAAGACGCGAACTTTAATCCGAACGGAAAGTTGGACGGAAACTGGACGCAGTTGCAGGTCGTGCCACCCCAGCCTTGAGGCGGCCCCATGAGTCAGGCGCCATGATGACGGGCAGCAGGCGAAGACCTGTCCTTGCTCGGGGACGTACTCCGGCGCCCACGGCACCTCGGTTGCACTGTCCGCCGCGACGGTTGTTTGAAACGTTGTGCCGTGCAAGTCAGGTTCGACTCCCCGCCGTAGGAAACAAGCCCGCCGTTCACAGCTTATCGGACGTACGCAATGAGCGAAACAACGCAGCATTGCACGCCACGGACATTGCGGTCGCAAGCGCGAGCGCCGCTGAGATCGAATAGCGTAGAACGACTGCACCGAACGCTGCGCCGAAAAAGATGGCCAGGACTGAGCCGACTCTCCTAGCTAGTCTCGGGTTGTTGCCTTTCGCGAGTGAGGAGTCCGCAGCGATGCCTGTGACGGTCATTGTCAGGACGGTCGTAGTGAGATCCGGGATTGCAAGCTTGCGAACAGTGGCGTTCCGTGTCCCCATCGCGAGCGCTGTCAGGGCGATTAGAGCAAAAGGCCGAAACGAATGTTCCAGCAAGTCACTGCTGTATCCGATGGCAGACAACGACGCAGCCAAGAGAAAGAGGTTTTCCAACAGGAATGCTTGTGCCGCGAATCGAATCTGTGAGTCGGCGCCGGCGCTGGCCATAATGCGGCCGCCAAATATCGCACCTACCATAAACGACAAGAGCGCCGTCAACGAGCGGGCAACGGACAGTCCGGGTGCGCGCGCTGTCGCAAACGCCAGAATCACGACATTTCCTGTCATGTTCGCCGTGAAGACGCTCCCGAGGGACAGAAAACTGACGGCGTCGACGAGACCTGTAACCGCCGTCATTCCGAGGAGGACATAGGGAGCGATTTTCTCTGCCGTTGGATAGCCGCTAGTCGATGAGTTATTCATCATGCCTGCCGTAAGATTCTATCCGGAGTCCCTCCTGTTTTCACTGCCGGGTCACTCCTTGGTTTAAAACTTGTATCCCGTCCATAGAGCCCAGTAATTCAGGTTGCGGCCTGGCTGGCTTTCTTTCACGAACTTGCCCGCATAAAAAATTCCGTAGTCGGCCTGGAACCAGAGATGACGATTCGCCTGCCAGCGCACTTCTGTGCCCGGTCGGTGTCCGACGAAGCGCGCATCGCTCTTTCCAGCAGGAATAATGAGAAATCCAGGAACGGAATAGACTCCGTCCCGCAGACTTTCGCGCCACTGGAAGATCCAATCGACCGAGACAGTCACACCCCGCGGCAGAGTTGCTTCCACGCGAGGGTGTACATCAATAAAGTTGATGGGGCCGGGGCCGGCCGTTGCGAGGACGCCAAAATAATTGCCCTTGGGGAAAAGCGGATTGAATGTGCCGAGGGTGTTCGTCCTCGGGTCGTCGCCGCTTGAGATGTCCGCCTTCGTGCTGAATCGCGGTTTCAGTGGAATGTTCGGGAACCGGTAACCGGTTTCTGAAGCCACTGTCCAGGCTTTGATGTTTGCGGAACTGAAGGTTCCGAATTGCCAAAGCGCTTCATCGTCGAAATCCCAGCCGGGCTTACTCTCGGCGACAGGACGAGCGAGACGCGCACCGATCGTGTGCCGTACTTCGTGACCTGCTCCCCGGTTGAATGTGGCTGTTTTTCGATCGAGGCCAAGGTAGTAAGTGTCCAGGGTGGTGTTCTTCGTCAACGGCCGGACGGCGTATAGGCCCCAGAATCCGACAGCGTGATTGGGTGCATTGTCAAAAAATCCCGGCTTGTCCAGGTCCGGGCGGACGGCGAAGCCGTCAATCTGCCAGGAGCCGATACCGGCCTTCACCTTGAACCCATCAAAGCTCAAGCGCACATTGGGGCCTTCGCGAACATCGATCAGCCGCCCAGAGCCATACTCCATTTCGTGTCTTCCGGCTCGGACCTTGATCCAATTGCGTTCATCTCCGGCGCCTACTTCAAGGAATGCTACCTGGAAATCGAGTTTCTTTTCGTCGATCGGTCTCGGGCCACCGATGCGGTAAGAGTTCAAGCCGCTTTTGAGCTCAACGAACGAGCGAACGTGCTGGCCGTAATGAACGTCGAAATAAAGCATGAATCGTTGGTTGAAATAGCCGTTCATGAAAGGCTGTTGGCCCCAGTTGTCGTTTCCGATCTGTTCCCAAATCTCGCGAGCTTCGCCGCCCACGGACAAGAACCAGTCATTCCGACCGCCCCGCAGGCGAATGTATTTGATGGGGTCCCAGAACTCCTGCCGCTTGGCCGGGTCGGCCAGAAAACTCCAGTCGTCGTCCTCGCGGAGGAGGTGATAGATCCGGGCAGGCGCCGGGGACTCAGCGGCGGGAACGGATTGTCCTCGCGAGAGTGGCGGCGTCGCAAGGGACACGACCATTATGATCATCAACGTTCGCATGTATCTGTTCGTTCCAATCCCACTTGTGACACTGCGCTTCGCGGATCATCGTCAGCAGTCGCTTGCGCTTCTTATTTCTTTATGACCGAGTGGATTTCCGCGATGTATCCCCCGGGGAACTGCACGACAACGGCTTCTCGTTCATCGGTTTTATACGGAGGTGCGAGCACTTCGACCCCGCTGGCTTTGGCCTTAGTGACGGTGTCCGTCAGATTCGCCACCTCATATGCTGTCGTCTCCCTGCCATACGGATACGGAAGGTGACCGTCGGTAACCAGCGCGGTCAACTTGCCAAACTTAGATTCGATCCTCACTCGGCGATACGTCTCCGCGGGTCGTCCGATTTCGACTCCCGGTGCGTGCCGCTCATCAGAGACGACACTCCCGTGGGAAAACGCAAGAAAGCTGGACACAAATGCGTCGACTCGGCCCTGCGAGACATACACCCGATTCTCCGGAACTGTTTGAAGCGGGGCGTAGGATGGGGCGGTGGTATGCCAGTACAGTTGTGTGTTCACGCCACCCGGCCATTGAATGATTGCGTCCCGGCCGATCGGATCGTTGAAGGGAGCGACCCAGACATCCGCGCCCGTGGTCTTGGCGGCGCGGATCGCCTCGTCCATATCAGTGACTAGATAGCCTGTGCGCTCGAGCCCGAATGGATAGGGAACTGGCGTCTTGAATCCGAATACGGATATTGTGCCTACTGGAGTCATGACCAGCTGCGACATGGTGCTGCTGGGTGTCGGAGTTACGGTGAAAACCCCCTGTTTGGTGGTTGCGCCACCGAATGTGGCAACGAGGCTCGCGACAAAACGGTCAAAGTCCTGCGGAGCGACGTAGACATGCGCCGTATCGTACTGCGGGCCAACAGCTACAGTCGCCATTGTGGCTATCGGAGGATTTTGGGCGAATGTGGTGGAGTATCGCGATTCGCTCCCGAAGCCAATCGTCAGCAAAATCGCAACAGACGTTCCAGCAAGGATCTTTTTCAAGCGCATTCTATTTCTCCTAAGTCGCAGATTACCTCATCGCGATGAAACTCGTTTCTGGCTCTAGCCAGCTCGCAAAGAAGATCACCTGCTGTGTACGTCGGTCGTATTCATGCCGTCGGTCATGGCGTAAGGCTGACGGTCGTAGCGATCACCGACCAGGCATACGGATGCGGCACGCGAAACGTCGAGCTTCTTCATCTGAATCCAAGTGCCAAACTGCTCGCCAATCACCATCCCCAAGAGGCCAAGTAGTGCGACGATCGGCGGCGCCGGGCTCTTCACCCGGATGAGCCCGTAGATAGCACCGACTCCAAGCCCAACGATGAAAGATAAAAACAGTACCTTCATTTCGATCCCTCCAGCGGCCTGTGAATTAGAACGCAAAACAGTCGCAACCCAGCTCCCACAGGCCAAACTCACCGAGCACTTGCAGGTGCGATTGCGTCCCGCCATGAGCTGGCGCCGTAACATGCGAGCAAGCAGCGGAGTGGGACGCGGCAACCGGTTGAGTCGGCTGCTTTGCGTAACCACCGAACTCTTTGACAGGAGACCAGTCTGGACTCACCGGCAGCGGCGGAGGCGCGAGTTTGGAGAATTCGTCGCTGGCATAGACGATCTGGCCGCCCACGACGGTAAGGACCGATTCGAGATGCTTGATCTCTTCTTCGGGAATGGAAAAATAGTCGCCCGAGAGAACCGCCAGGTCGGCCAGCTGGCCAGGAGCAAGCGCTCCTTTTTTGCCGTTTTCGGCGGAAAACCAGCTGCTGCCCATCGTGTAGAGCTTGAGCGCTTCCGCCCGATCCAATCGGTTCTCTTGCGGATAAAGACGGAGGCCTCCGACGGTCTTGCCGGTGATAAGCCAGTAGAGGGAAAGGTAAGGGTTGTAACTCGAAACCCGGGTTGCGTCGGTGCCTGCTCCGACCGGAACACCCATTTCCAACATGCGTCGGATCGGCGGAGTGCGTTTGGCTTGCTGTGAGCCGTAACGCTCAACGAAATATTCTCCTTGAAAGGCCATGCGGTTCTGCACGGCGATCCCGCCGCCCAGCGCCTTGACGCGCTCGATGTTGCGGTCGGAGATTGTCTCGCAGTGATCGAAGAACCAATGCAGCCCGTCGAAAGGAATTTCCCGGTTCACTTCTTCATAGACATTCAGGGCCCGCTCGATGGTTTCGTTGTAGGTCGCGTGCAAGCGAAACGGCCAGCGGTTCTCTGCGAGATGGCGAATCACCGATTTCAGCTCGCTTTCCATAACGGGGAGCAGGTCCGGGCGCGGCACGAGAAAGTCTTCAAAGTCCGCAGCAGAGAACACCAGCATTTCTCCCGCGCCATTGACACGATAGAAGTCGTCCCCCTCGCCGGGCTTGGTCATTTTGGTCCAGCTCTGGAAGTCCGCCAGCTCTTGTTTCGGTTTCTGTGTAAAGAGGTTGTAGGCGAGGCGAATCGACAGCTCGCCATTGCGGTGCAGTTCGTTTACCACGCCATAGTCATCGGGATAGTTCTGAAATCCGCCGCCGGCATCGATCGCGCTGGTGATGCCTAAGCGGTTTAGTTCGCGGAAAAACAGCCGGGAAGAGTTGAGCTGGTCTTCGCGGGAGAGCTTGGGCCCCTTGGCAAGTGTGGAATAGAGAATGTTGGCGTTGGGATTGGCGATGAGAAGACCGGTGGGATTTCCGTGGCGATCACGCTGAACCTCACCAGCCGGGAAATCTGGAGCGTTTTTGTCATAGCCCACCGCCCGCAACGCTGCTGCGTTCAAGAGTGCCCGGTCATACAGATGCATTATGAACACAGGTGTGTCTGGGGCAACGGCGTTAATCTCATCGAGCGTTGGCATGCGGCGTTCGGCAAACTGGAATTCGTTCCAACCTCCGATCACCCGAACCCACTGCGGCGCGGGAGTTCGTGCTGCTTGTTCTTTCAGCATGCGCAATGCATCGGCCAGCGAAGGGACGCCGTCCCAGCGCAATTCCAAGTTGTAGTTGAGTCCGCCGCGGATCGGATGCATGTGCGAATCGTTGAGACCGGGGATGACGGTTCGCCCGCGCCCGTCAATTACGCGCGTTTGCGGGCCGCGCAGGCGCAGAATCTCGTCATCCTTGCCCACAGCGGCTATCTTTCCGGCCGTTATGGCGATGGCCTCGACAAACGAGGGCACCCCGTTGGTGGCGATCTTGGCGTTGTGCAATATGAGTTCAGCAGACACGGTACTCTCCCTCTCAGGTTTTTCAAATGGATTGAGAAGGGCGGAGGAGTCCCGCCCCTGAGTCATTACTTGCGTCGTTACTTGTGAGCTACAGCCAATTCGGGAACCGCGTACTCCGGGAATTTCGTGGCCGGAGCACCGTGCACCATCGTGTACGCGTACTCGACGCCGATCCCGTAGGCTCCGTAGTGGTTCTTCACGATGTCCATTACGGCATCGTAGGTTTCCTTGTGAGCCCAGTCGCGCTGCCACTCGAGCATGGTGGAAAGTGATGTCACGGGTTTTGCTCCCGCCTGGATTACTCGCTTCATAGCGTTGTCATGAGCAAGCTGACTCACGTCGCCGCAGCAATCTTCCACGACGTAAACTTCGTAGCCGTCATGAATCGCCTGTACCGTCGGCAGGGCAACACAGGTCTCGGTCCAGAGGCCGGCAATGAGAATCTTCTTGCGTCCGCTTTTTTCGATCGCGGCAACAAAGTTCTTGTCGTCCCAGGAGTTCATGGAAGAACGCTCGATGGGTTCCTGTCCGGGGAATACGGCGCGCAGTTGCGGCCACATGTTCCCGCTGAAGGACTTTGTCTCGACCGTGGTCAAAACCACGGGGACATCGAACACTCTTGCGGCTTTGCCAAGCGCCACGGTGTTGTTGATGATTCCCTGGCGGTCGAAATTGCTTGTTCCAAACAGCATTTGGCCCTGATGGTCGATCAGCGCCACGACGCAATTGTCCGGAGTCAAGAGCCCCTTCTCGCTCAGTTTTGTACGATTTCCGTTTGATGATTGTTGAGCCATACGATTCAGATTCCCCTTTCAAATGTTGACTTCCCAATTGGCGCTATGAGGGAAAGCAACTCGGTGTCCAGCGCCGAACATGCGCGCGAGCCTCGGCAATCTGCCTTGTTTTCAATAAAAAGGAGACGGTACGTTCAGGATGAGGGATTGCTCTTGCAGCCGTACCATGCCAAGAATTTGACGATAAGGTCGAGCTCGCGACCGGGTTCCGGGGTGTTGCACACAGCGCGGATGGAGCACGCCCGCGCAGACCTTGGTGTAATCTCTGGTGGCATCGCTGATCACACAGCGTTTCCGATTTCTTTCTGCAACGAACTCGTTAAGCTTTCGATTCTGCGGTGCAGGGAAAGGAACGCTTGGAAGCGATCTGCGGTCGCTGGTTGTGGTTCCGATTCCTGGTAAGTACTCGCCGCGCGTTCCAGACGCGCAAGTGACTCTTCAAAGAGTCCTGTCTGCGATGGCCGTCCATCGATGCGATCTGCGATGGCTTCCAGCACTCGCGCCAGTTCGTCATCGAAGGCTCGCTGAGCCGTGCCTACAGAGTGCGGCAACTCAAAGCCAGGAAGTCGGGCGCGGTACTTCCAGAGTGCAATTTCAGCTACGAAAAGGAGCTGCAGCTGCGGTTGCCACTGTCTGAACTTAGTGCGCCATGCGAGGTCTTGCTGGCGAGAAGGTCCGAATTCAAAGAGAACGCCGTCTGCCGAGGCTCGCATGGTGTCGAAATTGTTGTTGATCGCCTCGCGCAGGGAATAACTACGTTCCGCGGCCACATTGTAGTCCATCGAGATCGGCTCTCGCGCCAATTGAGCCAGCAATCGAACCGCCGAAAGGAACGCCCTCTTCATGTCTAAGACGGCGGAAGCTCCCCATAGTTGATCAAAGACGAGCCACATCATGACTAATCCGAGCAAGATGCCGACGACACGATCTCTGGCTATCGAGAGCGAAGGCACGATTGCGAATGAATTGAGATGGATGAGGTAAAAAGCGACCGCGATCTGCACGCCAAAGTATGACAAGCGCGGGCTGGAAGTCATGAACCAGGAAGCGAAGGCGGTGACAACGACAAAAAGAATGGTGAATCCCGCAATCGAATCGAGATAGGGCAGGATAAATATCTGTGTGCCCATCCCAATCAGGAAGCCACCCACCAGGGCTCCGGAGATACGCAGCACCTGCTTTTGTCGAGAAGAACCGGCGTTAGAAAGAGCGGTGAGGAAACAGGTCGTAACCGCCGTGCTGATTCCTGGCCAATCCATCCCATTGTAAATGATGTAGCACAAGCCGGCCGTCAAACAGCCTTTCAAGGCAAATTGGATGTGCGCAACGCTAGTGAGCGCGTCGCGAACGAAAAATGTCGGGGGTGGATCGCCGCTTGAGGGCTGTGGTGCAAAAACACGGAGCGGTTGAGCGCCCGTAAGAGCCCCCATCATGAGCCGGACCGTTTTTTCCATCTCGGCCACCAACGGAATGGCGCCTGGAACATTCCCTTGAGCCACGTGGACTCCATTCAAATGGGGCGCTCCTTCTGCCAGCAAAGCCGAGCGAACGCTGCCGACGTTCTCGCCCAGAAGACGAATTTGTTCGCGATCGTCCCGAGAAAGGTCGGTGGGATTCCTCAGATTGGCGGCGAGATCGACAATTCTTCCCGTAAGAGCGATCACCGCTCCCATTTGTTCGGCATAATTCGGCGCATAAGCAGAACGTTGCAGGATGCGCCGCAACATGGACGTTCCGACCATGGCTAGGCGCACTACATTGGCTTGCGCTCGGTCGACAGAGCGGTTGTTCGCAAAACACATTAACAGGTTTTCTACGGCGGCAAGGCGGTCGGCGACGCCCGCCACGATGTCCTCGCCGGGCTTGATCCGCGAAAACAAAATTTCTACCCCTACGGTAACCACGACTCCAATGGCGGATGCTAGGCAGAGCCACAGCGTATCTTCGACATTCGTTTCGGCCGAGACATGACGGTCCCAAAGAGGCACACCGACGCAAATCATGATCGCGAAGGTGGAACTG
>Ga0193716_1000226_pt1 | contig 34934 bp, 70 predicted proteins | sample U2c1metaG_FD_145901 | JGI IMG/M metagenome (GOLD analysis project Ga0193716, IMG submission 145901) | Soil microbial communities from a riparian zone of the East river system, Colorado, United States - U2c1 | ecosystem: Environmental > Terrestrial > Soil > Riparian zone | place: USA: East River...
ACTGCCCGCCATCGGGAAATTCCTGACGCAGCTTGCCCTTGCCGGAAAACTTGAACGATTCGCCGAGATTGAGCAGCTTACCCTTGCTGTTGAACGTGATGTTGAATCGCGCATCCTTCGTACCGAACGATCCGCGCGTCAACAGCACCGTCTTGCCGCCGGTATCGACATCCATCTCGGTGAAGTCGCCGGCCTTGGTGGTGATGCGGCCGCCGCCACCGGCGACGCCGACACCTTCCACGCCGGGGCCGAGCTTGCTGTCGTTGTGGCCGTAGAAGTCGGAAAAGCTGCTTAGGTCTCGATCGGCCGATTTCTTGTCGGTAGAGGCGTAGTTGACGCTGAGATGTTTGATCTGTTGCACAGTTGACTCTCCTACAGGAGCCGCGGAATGCGGCCGTTATAGTTTACGCTCGATTTCGACTTCCGGCGTGGTGTTCAAACTGTCTAGCTTAGACTGTTCGGCTAGACGAACCTTCTTTTTCCAGTTGTAGCCGTACATCCTTTCCATTAACAGTTCTTGCGCCATGGAGAAGATGTACGGTTACAACTGGCCCTTCTCCATGCGTGCATGCGTTTGCGGGCGCTTACTCATTGAGTCCACTCCGCATCGAAATACGCAGCCACCTTAGCGATGACTTCTTTCGGCACGCCTTCGTGTGCCATCGCTTCCAGCCAGAGCGTCTTAGCTTCCGCGATTTTCTCGGAAACCATTTCGTCCGCCGCTTTGTCGGTCACGTATCCGGCGTTCGGTTCTTCATCGCCCCACGCTTCAAGGCTCATATCTCTTTGTTCTGTACGCGGTCAGCCTCGCACTTCGCGAACACTTCGTCAAAGATCGTGCTGATCTTTTCCAGCTCAATTAGGACCAGCTTCGCGAGTCCGACCAGATCACGACGGTTCAACTTGGTTTCGTATTTCATTTCGACTCCGCCCACTTCATGACCTTGTATTTCAGGAAGTCGCCGATCTTCGCGGCGACCGCGCAGTGCGTTCTGTTCACGCCGTAAGTCGTGACGTGTTCGCCATACGGTTGCGGCGCCTCGCCGACGCGCCGGGCGATCACGATCACCTGATCGTAGCCGTAGTCTTTCGCGATCTTCTCAGCCGCACCGATCGGGATTTGTTTCATCATCCGCATTTGGAGTACCCGCAGCCGAGACAGGTTTCGCAGCCGTCCATCACGACGACTTGCTTTTCGTGGCACTTGTCGCAAATCTTGGCATGCGCAAGCGCGCCGCTCTGTTCCGCTTCGGCCTTCTTCGCTTCGACAACAGCTTTGACTTCCGGCGACAGCTCGGCCTTCTTCATCACGCCGATACGGAAAAAATGTTCCTCGATCGCTATGCCAATGTGCGCGACGATAGAATTGCAGAGCGTACCACCGGGCAGGAAATACCCACCGCGCGGATCGTGTACGTTTTTCATTTCGTCGATGACGAAAGTCACGTCGCCGCCTTTGCGGAACACGGCGGACAGCAAACGCGTCGCGAACGTGATCCACTGTTGCGACTCGACATGCTTGGAATTGATGAAGACTTCGAGCGGACGCACTTCCTGATGCTGGGTGCCTTCGTTCAACGTTACATGGTTGATCGTGATGAATATCGAAGCTTCCATCCCGACCGGAAGAATCCTGATCGTCGCGCCTTGTACTACTTCCGGGCGCTCGAACCCTTCATGCATTCGGATGACGTTCGTGCCAGCTCGCTTTAAACATTCCGGGCACGGCACTGACGGCAATTTGAGCGTTTGTCCGACAATCCTCTGTTCGATTTTGATGGGAGCCTTCGTAGCTGTGCTTTCCATATTCCCTCAGTAGCTTGGCTTGCAGGGCTGACGACATCACAAACGCCAATCCGACACCGGGCAGATTCGCTTGGAACATTTCGACCTTATGCGTGCCGAACTTCTTGTTCCATTTCTTTTGCACTCGCGGGTGATAACCGCTACGCGCCTTGCTATGCCAAGGTTTTGTCAGCAACAGCTTGTTAGGCGCGTTGTACGGCAATATCGCGTCGTTAACGAATACTGGAATACCATAAAGGTGTTCCATGCAATCCTCCGAATTGGCCTAGGCCAGTTTAGGTGTCATACCCTCTTAGCCGTCGCCGTGGTAGCATCGCGCTCCCGGTGCGAGTCTAGCACTGGCGTCCCCTGAAACACTAGCTGAGGAACCCAAACAATGTCTCTCATCCGCCCCAAGGGCAAGTTCACCTTCTCTGCCGCGAAACTCGATGACGGCACGACCATCGATCCCAGCGTCGTTTCCTACAATTTCTACGGCGCGCCGTCCGCTCCGGATTTCGTCCCCGAAGACCTCAAGTTCTCGGTCCCCGCCGTTACCGATCAGGCAACGTACGAAATCGATCTCGCCGATGTTCCCGGTCTGCTCGGCGCGAACGGCGAAACGTACATGTTTGCGGTCGCTGCTGTTGACGGTGCCGGCAACGTCGCCGACTACTCCAATCGGGCTGAATTCCCTTTGGACGAGAAGGCACCGAATGCGATCGCCGACTTCGCTTATACCGCCGAGTAATCCTCGGACTGGTTATCCTCGTGATCGTTCTTTGGATCGCGCGGTAGATCGCTTAGAAAGGCCCGCTAACGCGGGCCTTTCTTTTACTGGTTCCAGAAAACGTGCCAGACAAACGCTTCGATCTGCACTGTGCCGACGTGTATGCCCGGATTGGGCGGTAACTCCCAGCCTGTCCCGTATACCGAAAATTCCTGCACTTCAAGCTTGCGTTCGGTATCGACGAGAGCCCAGAGCGTGATCTGATCGTCCTGATTTTGCACGCTCAGCAGTTTGGCGCCTTTGTGCATCGGTATTTCGGTCCGATCCCGTCCGCGTTCAAGACGATACTTATGGATAGTCATCTTTGCCATGATCGTTAGCCCTCGATCTTACCGTTCATGTCGTCGATCATCGTTGTGACCGTAGCATCCGTCTCGCCGGAGCGGACGTGTTCCGAGAAGCCGTGCTCGTTGACTGCGCCCCACTGCCGCTTCTCGTTGATAAGGTGTTTCGCATGCGCCGCGACGATGACTTCTCCGATGGTCATGTCGGACCGAGAGATCGCATCCTGCAATAACAGGTAGCAGTCCGCGTATTCCATGCGCAGACTGACGTGTAGTTCATTACGCTCCGGACCGGGTTCGACGGTCTTCAGCGCATCGATCTTCTCGATACACTCGTCAACCTCGCTCATCTGCAAATGCTTCAGCGGTCCATTCGCCGGGCGGTCGCCGAAGACGCGCTTCGACCATTCGTACTGCCGACGCTGGAAAAAGTTCAGCATCGCATACGCGCCTTCGTTCGTCGATTCGTCGATCGGAACGATAGCAATGCCATGCATATCCAACGCGTTGTTATCCATGAAGGCTTGATCGTAGCCGGCATCCATCAGCTTGTCGCGGATGACTGCCCACATTTCCATGGGAATCTCCATGGTCGCATAGGTACGGGTTGCGGTTGTCATTTCGTGGGTTCCTCTCAATGATCCACGCACGCCATGTTCAGCGCGTTACGCAGTAATTTCGCTTGATCCGGCATCGTTGCGGCCAGCCACTTTGCTAGCTCATCCATCGTGATATTGCCTTGCAGCTTCAGATCGTCATGGTAATCCGATCCGGTCGCACGCTCCGTGCGGAGCGATGGGATGCATAGGCGTACGCGGCCTTTCGTGGGCGGCGGCCTGAGCGCGTCCGCGACGACTTTCAGCTCGCCTTGCGCATTGTAGCGCAGCGGCTTGAACGCCCAGTTACTCATCGCAATTTCTCCCCATAAGCATTGAATCCTCCAAATAACTGACAGAGTTCGGCAGAACCGTGACGAAATGCCGAACTCTGTCAGCCCCGACGCTGACGCCGGTAGCGCTTGGCTAGCTGCCGCGATTGAAAGACAGCGCGTACGGACGCGCGTCCTTATCGTTGTGCTTGAAATTGAAAAAATACCGGCCCGGCCGCAGATCGACGATCCCGACACTCGACTGCGCGCCGCCCATCAGACGGGTTTCGAGCAACGGTTCATCGGCCCGCGCGGGCTGTGTCTTCAGTGCCGTAACCTCGAAATCGCCTTCCTCGTAAGAAAGGCTGGCAACCAGATCGCCGGTATCTTTCTCGTGCGCCGTCATTTTCAGCGTGTTGACGCTGGCGCCCGGCATATAAGCCGGCGCCAATAATTCCAGCGCGACGTGCTGGTTCGGCTCGATCGTGACCTCGACGACCGGACTGCCCTTGCCGCCGGGATATTCCGCGCCTTTGTCCTCGTGCTTGGTTTTGCCGAAGACATCGGCGAACTTCACGACAGGAACCTTTTTCTGCGGCCCCCATGTCTTGCCGTCCGTTCCCAGATACCGGACCAGCGCTTCTGTTTGTCGAGTTGTCTTGTTCATTCGTTTTGTTCTCCTGATTCGACCGCGAACTGTCTAAACTAGACAAATTATCTAACAGGTTGCTTCATTGACGCTACCGCCCTTTGCACACGTACAGTGGCAGAAAACAGTGTACCCACCGCTGCATCATAATCGCCGCGCAAATCAGCGACTGCTTGCGACGCGTACAGGGGCATCATGTATTCGCTGGAACACTCCAAATCCGCGCCGGCAGCCTTGTAACACTCTATAAGCTGGTTTTGGTAGAACCGCACTATGTTCGTCAAATTCGTGATAACCGTCGATGCAGTAGGATCGGCTATCTGCGGAGATATTTCCCGCAGTTGCCGCATAAAACGCTGGTGGGCAATCGCAAGCCGGTTACGTTCGGTGTTATCCATGTCACTCTCTTTTGGCTGGGCCGGTAGGATTTGAACCTACGGATGCTAGAATCAAAGTCTAGTGCCTTACCGGGCTTGGCTACGACCCAAAGACGCGTAATACTCGCGCTGCATCCTGCGGATGTCGCTGGCCGCATTCGCGCAGAAAATGTTGAAATTGCTGAAGCCGTGATGATTCGCGAACGGCGACGTGCCGGTACCGCGCAACGGCCGCAGCACGTACGGCATCCGGTTGTGCGTACATCGGTTCAGAAAATTTTGATCCGCTATTTCGCGCAACGGGGCCAAGGCCACGTTGAGATTTTGCGTCTCTTCCGCCGCTTTGGAGAAAGAAGCGGATAACGTGGAGGAAGCCGCCATTGCGGCGGAGACGGCGGACGCAGGGTTCGAGCGCAGCTCCGACTTGCCCGCCTTGCCAGCGGAACGCGCCTGCACGCGTCGCCGGGGCTTCGGAGCTGCGCTCGGCTCGTCCTCGCGAGGATCGGCCGCCGGAGACGGCGGCAGCTCTGCGTTCGCAACACGGCGCTTACGCGGGGCTTTCAGGGATAGGGTGCTGCGCTTCGTTTCAGCCATGTTATCGAGTCCTGCGAATGGGCCTTGCGCCAGTCTGGGAGATTAGCATAAGCGGTATGCGCAAAGCCATATACACCGCCACGCCGATTAACACGCCAGTCACAAGCTATCGACTGCTTTCACCGCCACATACGGTGCGGCGTCTTTTTCCTCGACATGCGCAGCCAGCGCCTTGTCGATCTTCTTCAGCAGTTTGCCGTCTTCGACGTCCAGCGTCGATTCCATCTCTTTCTTCACGGCATTGTAGTTGGACTGCGAGAACTCGTATTTCGGCGGGAAAAGCCGCTTCACGATATCGGCCGGCAGCTGCTTGACGATCTCGGTCATATTGTATTTGTCGTTCGTGTCGAAACGAACGGCAATTTCCAGAACGCCGCTGTTGACTGTGATCGTCTGCTTGCGCTTGTGCGTCGCGAATTCCGGCAATTCGCAAATCTGGCCGTCGATCGCGCGACGCGCCTCGATGGCGTCGTTCTCTTCCTGTTTGGCGTGCGTACGCGCCTGACCGAGAATGTTGAACTGCGGCGAAACGGTTGTGGGTTTCATGAGGAATCCTCCGAATGTGAGTCATTATAGCATTATACGGTTAAACGGTCAATCCTTGACCAGAATACGTTCCGCTGTATGTTCCGCCAATTCCCGCGCCCTGATCTTGACTCGGCGCTTCAATTCCATAGAAAGCGCCGAATACGGCGATTCCCTTAATTCCTCGTTCAATATGTCCACCAGATCAAGATCGGGGATATCCTGACACGCTTCCATCGCAGCGGTTCCGTCCGCCATCATGTCAGAATAGTATTGCTCAGCTAATACATCGATCTGACAGCGTTGGACAGGCGTTACCGTCAGAACCAGCGGTAACGGCCTGCGGCTGATAAACGTGTACTGCCGCACGGTCATTTGCGAAATTTCTCCGCTGCGACCAGCGCTTCTCGCACTTTTACCAGCCAATGCGGCACAAGCCCGTATTTCTTTACTGTTTCCGGAAACAGCGCGGCATAAACGGCTTTGACATATTCTTCGTTCATGCGATGCCCAGCTTCCGCAGCCAGATTTGGTCGTATTTCGTGCAGTCGATGTTGCGCGCCGTTTTCTTCGACTCGACCAGATAGGAATACGCGTCCTGCGCCTGATGCTTCATGACAGGTGAAACCGCGCCGTACACGTCGTACAGCAGCTTCGGGTTCGCTTTCAGCGCTCGACGCAGTTTTTCAGCCGATTTCAGGCTGCACCGTAATTCCTCGCTCAGCTTGCGCATAACGTTCTCGCGCCCGCCGAGAGAGAAACACGCCGCCATCATGTTGGCGAAATACGCGCTCTCGCAATCGCGCCACTTCACGCCCGAATCGACGAACACGCCGTTCAGCCGGCGCAGCTCGTAAAATGAACGATAGCCCGGAAACGGGCAAACGTCGTCCGGATGAATAGCGTAGGTATGCGTAGCTGTTTCCAGCTTCCACTCGCATTCGATGAAATCGCGCCCGGTTACGCCATTGCGCACGATCCGCGCCAACATGTGCAGCTTTATCGGCGATCCATACTCGTGCAGCTTGAACCCTATGCGCCAGTCGTTCGTCTCGAACGCAGGTGCGATCAGCTGGCGTACCTTATATGCAATTACCTTGGGTTTCATGGAATCCACCGAATTGTCTAACTTAGACAGCTAAATGTTATCGAGCGGTCCCGCTACAGCTTCCATTTCTTTCTGCAATTCTGCGACCAACTGGGTCATGCGATTTTGCTTGGTTACACGCCACGTTGTCGGAGCGTTCGGAACGTCCAGCCTTTCCGGCGACGCTTTCAACAATGTCAACAGCTCACGAGTAAGTTTGTAGACCCGCAAACTCTTCAGCTTATGGTTCGCGACGTAGAGGTTCTTCGCGCTCCGCAACAGCGTTTCAAATTCCAAAATCCTGTCGGCGGCGGTGATTTCTCCTTTCGCCCATGCCGTGTACAGACGAAGCACTTTCGCGCCTATATCCTCGGACGCGTCCGGTAAGTCTATGTTCATCTTCGGGCCTGACATACCGGAAGTTTATCAGGCCCGGCGGGTAACGCGCTAGGAATTAAGGGTCAACCGTAAGAACAATTCTCCGTCCTTTGCATGCACTTCAACGGCATTTGGCATCACAATCAGGTGACTTCCGTCTTTATACGTATACGTCCTGCGCCCGATCAGTTCGCCGTCCAATTGCTCGCTGGTGCAGATCGCTCCGATCTCGGCTATTGACAGGTCGCTCGTCCTGCGATAGCCCCAATAAAGGCGTTTAGCTTCGCAATTGTATTTGGACTGTGACCAATCGTACCAGCCGTTCATCCATAGGTTCCACGTTGTATTGCGGAAATCCTGCGCAAATACCTCTAGCATGTCAAACAGCGGATTATATGCATGCCCTGCGAAATCCGGGTAAGGATTCTGGCTCGGCAAACATCCAGCCGACGCCGCATTCCAGCCTTCCTGATAGGATTTGGCTAAACCCCACATTTCGTAGCGTCCTGTCCGTTGAGTTTGTCAGCGTATTTCTGCGCCGACGCTACAGTCAGGAAACGCACGAAACATCCGGCGCGACGAGCAAACACGTAGCCTGAGCCAAGAAAGTCTCTGACCACTCTGCGCGCCACTTTGTAGTGCAGAAATTCAGGCCATACTTCCCATTCCGGCTGATTACGCACGTTCGCTCTCCTTGCGCTGGTTTATCATCTGTTGCACGGTCGGCTGCACATGGTAGTGCCCGACCTTCTTGCCCGCAACGACGATATCGCCGTGGCTGATACCGGTTGATAGCGCGTTTACCAGCGGTTTCCACAACGCAATGTGGAGCGCACTGGTTTGTGCGGAATCGCCGTCCGGCGGTAGATCGCCGATTTCAATCTCGATGATGAGTCGGTGGCCTCGTGCGCTCATTTGTCCCAGAACCCCTTGACTTGATCGTCGTACGATCGTTCACGACGATCGTCGTCGTCCGATTCCTTTTTCTGCTCTTCCGCCAGTTTCGCCGTTTTGATCTCGTTAGGCAACAGGCCGTGATCCTGCGTGTTTTCCGCGAGCCAGACGAGATAGCCCGGATGGTGCGAAAGAATCCATTCGTACGTCCGGCCGGCGTGTTTGCCGCGCGTGGCTTTCCCCTCGAAAATCAGGGTCTTGTTCTCGCTTGTGCGCAGGCTGTTGAACCCGCCGCTGCCGCCAAAGAGTGCCATGGGAATCCTCCAATGCCCGGAGTATAAAGGGCGCGCTGACAGTCTACAACTCCGAAGGGGAACAACGGAAGAGTAGCGGGCCTTTCGCCCGGAGCCGCAGCGCGCAGCGCTAAGTTTGCGCCTATAACCGATTAATCCCGACGAATCTCCGTCGCGGCCTTCGGCGGATTGAAATTATCCTTCAGACGACTTTCGAGCCGAGGAATACACGATGCACAGATATGGCCGGGCATAAAGTCCTTGCCCTGTTCAGAGCCGGAGTGCATGACCGGTCCGAGTCCGACCGGGTTGCAAGTAACAGAGACGGCATACAGCTGATGCGCCATATCCACATGTTTTCCGCACAGGTCGCAGCGATACGTGATAGACATGAAATTCTCCTAGTCGTCGGGGCCGGCTGCTAAACCGGGATAGCGCCGGAACAGCTCGTTGTCCAGCTCCAAGTTCTCTTCGTTCCGTTCGCTCTTGCGCCACTCGGCAATGGTATTTGCCAGCTTACGTGCGAGATACAGAACTTGCGCGTCATATTGTTTGCGCATCCAGCGCTCGGCGTCTGACTTCAGCAGAAAGACGCCCTCGCCGTATGTGCCCAACATACCGCCCATGCCGCCGATCTCGTCGCCGAATTTCGGCGGATGGGCTCTGTAATAGCCGGTAGCGTTGTCAATGACCCACTTGCGCTTATCCACCTTGTAGAACGCACAATTGAACTCACCAGCTAACCGCCTTTTGTCCGTACGCATGGCCGTCTCCGATTGTCTACCCTAGACTACTGCAACGCCGGGCACTTCGCCTTATGCACAACGATACGCAGCCCTTCTTCGGCGATCTGCACGTCCGTCGCCGCGTCCAGCTGACAGACCTTCGGCGGAGCATCCTCGCTGACAACCGTGATGAAGATGCGCGATACCGTGAAAACCTCGGCGTTGCGCAAATCCTCGGTCGTTGGACCTTCGGTCACGATCGGCTCGCCTACGGACGTTTGGTCGTGAACGATCGTGCTGACCGCGCCTACTAGTGCGGCCGTAGCAAAGATGGAAATCAGGGTTCCGCTCGAAAGATTCATGGCTTGATTACCTTTGTCGGAAAGAAATCGAATCGAATGCCGTTTTGCGCGCATTCGTGCATTAGCTGTTCGAGCGTGATATTGCGCAGTTGATCCACGGTGTACGGCTGGCGCCCAGCCTCCTGCACGCACCGGTTGAAAGAGACGATGAAATCCACTTTCGCCCATGCGATATTACGGGCGAATCGTTCGCGTCTCTCCTGCGCAGTCTCTTCCACCGTATTCTCCTAGCCCAGCACGATTCCGTGCGAATAGTCGATCATGCCGATCAGCTTGCTGTCCTGCTCGAAACGCGATTTGATCTTCAGTGATTCGCTTTCGCCGTGGCATCGCGGGTGCAGGTTCACGCACGACAGAAAGCCGGCCGATACCACTTCCGCCAAAGCCATTCCGGGGTATGCCCTGAGCGACAGCACGGCTTCCGCCATATCCTTGTGCGCCAGCGCGTCAGGGAAGATGATAGGCATTTCCCGCACTAGATCGTCCTGCCCGGCGATCTGTACCGTCAGCTTCAAAACGATGTATTTCACAGAATCCTCCGGTTACGGCAGCTCCCTAGGGAGCTGCCGGCGTTACTGGCTTACTTGCGCGCGTTCGCCCATGCAACCGTTGTCGTGCTGGCGGTGTCCTCGCACTTGCACAGATGCACGTCGCAGCCATGGATTTCGCCGGCTATCCGCTCGGCTTCCTCGATCGCATCCTGTTTGATGCGGTATTGGTAATCGCCGTGTTTCAGCCCTGTTTTGCTCTTGTACATCAGGAAAAACCAGCTGGGCGTGAGTTTTGCCACGTCGTCGATTGTAGCGATGTTGTTTGCGGTGTTGTCCACGCTTGCGACCTCCGTTGGTCTTACCATGAAATAGTGCGGGAATTTCCACGTATGGCGCCGAATCTTAATCAGCAGCGTTTTCGAGGAAATTACGCGATGAACGGTGCCCGGCTCACCATCATGCAACGCCCACTTACCGTTGCCTTCGCTCATGCCGGTTGAATCCCGCGCCGTATGCAGCCGGCCCTCGACGATCTGTATGTGTTCGCCCTGCTTGAAATCGTACGCGTCCAGCCCCTTCCGGCGCGGTTTGACGGCCGGACCCACGATACGGAACTGCTGCCGCTGCACGCGAATGTTGACGCCATGCGAGGTAACAAACAGGCGATACCGCCTGTGATAGCTGGGGCTATCTATCCTGTCAACTATGCACGCCGTTTTCGCCGGCCAGCGGGTACCGTCCGGCATGACTACAGTCTCGGCCAATTCCACGCGTTGCCCGATTTCCGGCTTATCCGCCAATGCCGGATCAAGGTCCGTGTCCGACACAATGAACTTGAGAGCGCTGACAATGTGACTCGTTGTTACGATATCGCGCGCTATCACCCAATGCTGCCCAAACAACGCCCCCGGACCTTCGTATTCGACTTCCCTGCCTTTCTCGAAGAGAAGGTTGCCGTTGAAAAAGGAAACGTTCACGTTTTCCAGTTTCACGTTGCGCGCCAGCTCCAGCTTTGCACCTATCGGAAATTCCATGGCTATCTCCTATTCCAGCCCTATTTCGCCACGCACGACGTAGGTGCCGGCAATCTTTCTTACCGTGCCGATACCGAGTACGCACCGGCTGTAGTAGTTGATCCCTCCCATTTCATCGATCGTGGCATCCGCGTCACACTTGATAACTCTAACGATATTCTTGCTGTTGATGTACTTAGCGTTTTTGATGGCCTCGTCGATGGTTTTGCCTTTACCCCAGTAGCCGCGACTGACCGTCATGACGATGTAATGCGTCAGCGGATCGGGTTTGTGCGACGGATACGCTTCCTGCCGCAGCAGCGCTTCGCCGACGCGAATCTGCGCGATTCGCTCATCCAGCGTGCTGCGCGGTACGCTGTCACGATACTTGTTGCGCTCGACACCGTTTGCCAACGCTTTGAGATCGTCCGCGCACTGGACCAGATCGGCGAAATACTTCTTGTCCCTCATATCTTGACCCTCAGAGTTGCGTTGTCGTCGGACGATACAACCCAGCCTTTACAGGCTGGGTACACGAATTTCCCGCAGCCCGGACAATAGGTCATGTGCCGGCTATTCACCCAACACAAGAGCAGATTGCAGCATTCCATGTTGTACAGACGGAAAGGCACCCTCTCGTTCGTTGCCGACATGGGACGCTCCAATTGTCTAGGCTTGGAAACCGCTCATTTTGAACCTCTCGGATGTCCCGTAATGGAATTTTCCGCATTTCTTGCACTGGTACGCTTGCATGTATTCCCAGCGTCTACGCGACGCGGATTCCGCTTGCGCCAGCGTATCGAATTTCTGCTTGGTACCGCAGCTTCGCGTGTGCCCTTTCAGTTTGCGGCGTGGCTTGCCCATTGTCTAGGTTAGACAGCGCGGCTTGCGCCGCGCTGTCTATGGGGAGTGGATCAGCCTTGATCCAAGATTGCTTCCGCGTATTCCAGCGCGCGGTTCTTGATCGTTTCGCCCTTGCCGAACCACGCCGACGCCAGACGGTTATCACGGCTCCGCGCCGGGTACTGGTGATCCACGTCAAACGTGACAGCGTTCACCGCGCCCCAGAGCGTTTGCCGCGCGGATGCGAGATGCTGCCCCGGAGCGTTCGCAAACGCGTCGGCGACCCGCGCTACCAGCTTATCCGTCGCGTCCTTCTTCTTCTCATCTTCGAGAAATGCCGCGACTTTGGCCGGCGTACGCAGATCGAAGTACGCGGCCATCACGAGTTCAACGAAAGTCTTCGGCGAGACGGAATACTTCGCCATTTCTTCCGCCGACGCTTGGAACGCGCGCCACGCATCGCCGATCTTCAGATGCACCTTGACATCATCCGCCGAGAACACCGACGAATGCCGCACGGAGCAATCGGCCTTGCCTTGCGTCGCCATGGTCAGGGTATTGTTGCAGACCACGCGAACGGACGTGAAGCGCGCCTGCGTCGCCATGGAGCCGTCGAAAGACGTGGCGAGCAGCAGATAGCCCTTGACCAGATCGTTGCCCGGCAACGCCATAGCCGCTTCGGAATTCGCCAGTGTCCAGATTTGGCGGCCGTCCTTCAGAGAACCGGCGGTTTCCATATGGAAACCGTCGCGCTCCGTCAGGTCGCGGAAGAACTCGAAAATCTGCTTCGGCTGCACGAGCTGATAGCGCGATGAAACCACCGAGAGCGGTGCGCCCGTGTCGGAACGATACAGAACGCAGTTGTCCACGTCCGTTGCGATGCCGACGTTCATCTGACCGGATACGCCGATCGACGTACGATCGAACAGAACCGGCGTCTTGACCGCTTCCCAGTCCATGCCGGCTTCGGCCTGCCACGTCGCTAGATCGGCTCCCGGCGACAACTTCTGGCCCAGACCATGCCACGGCGTTTCACCCATATACGCCATCGCTGCACGGCCGCGCGTCATATCCACTTGATGAGACATTTTTCTCTCCTGTCACGGTTTAGAGGCGAGATTGCCTTCCTACCACTTGCAACACCATTATACCAGAGTAAACGCGAGAATGCAATACCTCGCGTTAATACTCATTTGTCTAGTTTAGACAGTGCATCCTTGGTTTTCGGAAACCTGTCCAAATGGGGTGTATTCCGCTCAATACACTACCGATAACGATGATTCCCGCGCGTTTATACGCCGCACGCATCTGCCGATCGTACCAGTTGTGCAGGAACCGGAGCCGACGTTTCGTCGCCTTCTGGCTTTTGCGTTTCGTGCGGAACAGGTAGGTACGATAAACCACGATTTCATACGGCATTTCACCTTGCGGGTTCACCGCGCGTCGGACGATTGCTTTCTTCATTCGGGAGTTCTCCTGTAATACGCGAAATCGGTCTGACACACGCCGCCTTCGTCCATATCCGCCTTTATAGCTGGATAATTGTCAAAGCGAATAGAAAGACGTTCATCCATCTTTCGCTCGCTGATATCCTCCCAATCAGCGTTACGGTCTTTGTACTTGACTTGATACGGTCCCATTGCTTACTCCAAATAACTAGTTTGCCAACCTTTCTCAAACATATCGTAGGCCGATTGCAGATGCGCTACTGCGGCGTCAAAATGCTCTCGTCGGACCGGATTCGTCGTAGCTTCCGAGATTTCACGAACCTGTTTCAGCAGGTTAGCGATTTCATCGCGGTAACGACGATCGCGCCAGTACGCTTGTCGCGCGTATTTTTCTGTCGGAAGCCGTGCCATTGTTTACTCCATGCCCATGCTAATGGAATACAAGCCGGCGTCAGATAACGGCGTATTCGGCGTGTAGCCCTGATCGCTCATCCACTGACGCAGAGCGTCTTCGCGCGTCGGATAATCCGACATCGGGTACTTCTCGACACACTCCTGCGGAGGGTCGAAGTCGTTGTCCTCGGTCCATTTGACGACCCAGCATCGCCGTGGCAGGCTCATTTGGCCTCCAATCTACGCTTGTCCTGCCAGTAATGGTGATTCATCCGCACCACCACGCGCAGGTTGTAGCCGATACTTTCCAGCTCGCGGAACAGCTGCGCCGTATCGTCTTCCGACACGTCGGCCGGAACCGTTATTCGCATCAACATGCGCGGATCGCACGCACCGTGCTGACCGACGTGCATATACGATCCGCACGTAAGGCACGAGCTATCTCCCTGCTGCCCCGGAAAGATCGCGATTACTTCCTTGCGATCTGTCTTGAACCGCCGAAAGCACACTACCGTCTTGTAACTATCGCGTTCCATATCCGCTCCAATAAGCTGAGGCTGGGCGCCTTCATCGTCCCCGCATAGAACACAGTCCCGTCTTCCCGCATATACCGCGTGAAGTATTCTTCCGGCCTTGCAGCTGTTTTTGGGATGAAATAGCTACAGTGCGCCGGGAGCGCTTTCGCATCCTCCAGTAGTGCCGCGTATTCCAGCGGGTTTACTTCCTGCCGGACGAACGCGACAATCTGCCGATTGATGCCTAAACCTTCCCTGATCCAGATACACGCGTTCAGCTTTTCCAGACCGAGATAGGTATCCGGCGCGTGACGGAAGAAGAACGCAGCCATCGCACGCTCCTTGTCTAGTTTAGACAGTTGAGGATTACCGCATCCTCGGTTTTTTCCATGACGCAGATCGCTGACCCAGTGATCTGCCTCGGGCCGTTCAATCCTGCGGCCGGCGTCGGATCGGCGCACCACCACCAACGTACCGGTTCCGACGTAGGCGGAGCGATCGTAGTCGTTTGCTTCTCGACGCTGGTGTAGCGGAAGAAGACCACGCCGCCGCGAAAATCCTGATGGACATTCTGGATCGCGCCAGCGAAATGTACCGTGCCAGTCGGGCGCACGACGAAAAGATCATCGGCCAGCGCGGGGACCGCGAAAGCCAGCAAACACAGAGCGAGTAGAGTTTTCATTTGTTATCCTCGTTAGTTTAGTTAGAAGGGTTACAGCCAGCCTTGACGCTTGCTTGTTGCGTCCCACCATTCCCTGATGGGCTTGTCGTTTGCTTTGTAAGCCAAAGAGTCGTTATACGCCACCAGCCCCATGCCGGCGTCTTTGGACAGTATCCGCGCTTCCGCGCGCAGCGCATCATAAACTTTCTGCGCTGCTGCAATGCTCCCAAATTTGCCCTTATACATGTATTCAGCAACCAGAACCGCGCCGGACGAGCAAAAACAGACGGCCGACGGGTCCGCGTAGTGTACGGCATCGCCGTTGTTATCCGTTGCGTACCAGCCGCTTAATACGCGCTTCCCGGCGAACAGCTTCGCGTGCGCGACCCAGAAAATCTCGTACGCCGTAACCTGTGCTGCGCTCGTTATCATGCCTGTCTCCTGTCTAAGTTAGACACTTAGGCGCTTGCCGCTTTCGAGGAATTCGTACTGGTTTGCTTCGATATCCTCTTCGATCGCCTCGTCCGACCGGCGATATATATACTCGGCTTCCAGCTGCGCGTAGACCCAGCTCATGAAATTACGGAACGCCGCGATCACTTCGCCTTCCTGCGTTTCCGTCCACGCCCTTTCGGCGCACTCGAAATTGAAATCGATACTGTGCTCATGGCTGTAATGGCCAATGGAAGTCAATGTTCCGACCATATCCAGATGCTGCGCGCAATTGTTGTGGATGCAGCGCAAGTAGCTTTGCAGCTCTTCATCCTTCGGAGCGTGCTTTTCCAGCGCCGACAGATCGACACCGTGCGCATACCAGCGGCCCGAAACACTCGCTCCGTCGCCTTGACTGCCGAATCCGGACCAATGCAATTCCGGCTCAAGAATACCGAACATACCGGCGATTTCCTTGGCATCCAGCTCTACTGGCTCGGCCCATGTACTGTCGTCCACGCTAATTTCGCGGAACCAGTCGCGTGCCTTGACTTTGGCAGCGTCGGACATCTCATCGAACTTGTAGAGTTTCACGGTGACTTCGCGCATAAATCCTCCGAATTTGTCTAGTCTAGACAATCAGTAACCGTATTCGCCGTACGGCAGTTCAATCAGCCGCGCGTCGCCGCGACGCGGCTCCGCTATGATCTTGCAGCGCTGCCCTTCTTCGCCGTATTTGATGAATTGATCGGCAAGCCGCTCAATCTCCATGAAACACGAGAGAAGGAAACAACGGTTAGACTTCGCGTAACGCCGCTTCGCGCGACGATAGCCAAGGCGCATCCATCCGTAGATTTTCCACTGCTGCGACTTCTTCAGGAGGCCGGGCAGATCGCCCGGATCGAAATCCTTGCGCGCCTCGCCGATCGCGGTTTCGATTTCGCTCTCGAAATACTCATCCTCGCGCGTCGTGCGCGGCGGATCGCGCAAGTATTCGCCGTCGCCGCGCTGAATCATGTAGTTATTCTGTTCCGCCAGATCACCGGACCAGTTATATCCCGGCGACGTGCGCAACTGCCCTTTCGCCGCGTAGTAATTCGACTCATCGCGGACGTGATAGCTAGCGCCCAGCGCCATCAATTCGTGTTCCGTTGAACCGTCGTCCTTAGGGAAATGTTCCAGCATGTCATGCGCTGCCGCCATTCCCGCGAAGGGATCGGCCCAGTCGCGTCCCACCATCGCCAGACCTTTGCCGCCGTACTCTTCGTGTTCCTTGATCTCGAACGTTGCAACGATCATGCCGTTCCCCTTTCTCTATTCTAACCACCATTATACGCCCTTTAACGGGATAAGTCAACTGTGCGCGGCAATACCGCGCTGATACATCACGCCTTCGACAAACGCCGACGCCTCCAAGATATCGCCGACAAACAGCGCTACGTTGTCCGTTCCGGCTTGGAACGGTTTATCGTAGATTTTCCAGCTGCCGTCATTTGCTTTCCACGTATACAGGCTGGCGTTTTGCACGGCGTTCAGATACGTGTTCGCCAGCGTCATGTGTTGATTTTGCGTGTGCATCAACGGCTCCCAGTTGAACAACGGTGATGTTTTGCCACGTTACGTACAGCAGAGCGTTTTTATGCCGTATTTCCAGAGTCAGGACGTTGCGCACCTTCAAAAAGTCGATGTATTCCTGCGGAGCGACACCGATTCGCCGCAGACCTCGTGCTAGCTGCGATTCGGCCAGTACGCCTTCGCACTGGCCGACGCTGCGTCTCCCGCCGATCCGCGCAAAGACGTGGTAATACCGCTCGTCCGGACTGGGCTCGGGAATCTGCGCCTCCGCCCTTTGGCTGTCGAATCCCCGGCTAAAACTGCCGAATATGTTCAACAGGTCTTCGGTATCAGCCCAACTACCATACAGAGGCACAGTACGCTCCGGTTTCCGAGTCAAACTCCAGCATATGTTGCGAATGGGCCGATCGGCTTATAGCAGCACACGACGAAATTTTCGTCGATATGTTTGAGAATCTTCGGGCACGCACGTCGCGCCGCATTAAGGTCTTCCGCGTCAAACTGTACGGACCAGTCTCTTTTACAGAAATTCCCACGTCCGCGCGGTTTGCCAAAGAAAACGATCCGATACGTTTTCAAAAGTCCTCCACCATCTCGTGAAACGGCTTGATCTTGCCGGTTTCCCGGTCAAACGCGCGTATCGGCATTGCCTGCGCTTGCGGATCGCGCCTCAACTTCTCGATCAGATCGCGAATCTGCCCCGTTTTCTGCTTGGGAGTACAATCGGCAGAATAGAAAATATGCTCGCGATTGCCTCCTTTCAGCCCAAAGAACCACGTCCCCGGAAAGCGCACGGTATACCCGTGCGGTAGCCATTCCACTTCACGACACGCTGTCCAGTACAACCCCAGCGCGGCGAATTCCGGAATCGTACACGCGAATCCGACCGCACACGCTGCGGTATAGCATTCGTGCCGCGCTACCGCCTCGAACTTCTCCTCGTCGAAGATTGGCGGATCGGAAAATAGATTCCCGTTGGCGTCCTTCGATACCGTGTAATTGGTACCATACGGCCGGCGAACGATGAAATACGTCGCCATGCAGAAATTCACGATCGGCACGCTATCCAGCCGCGCCGCCAGCAGTTCCAGCCGGCGGATGACTTCTTCCGGCCCAATGTACGGTACGACTGTCGGTCCTTTGGTTTCATCGAACATCTGAATTCTCCTGAATTGTCTAGATTAGACTTATCTTTGCGCGGTAGATTTCTTTGACGTGCTCCGACAGATCATCCCAAAAATCGCGCGCGTCCATGTCGCCAGCGGTTTCCGCGCAGTAGAGTTCCCACGCCGCATCATCGACGTTCATCAATGCGCCAAACGCTGTTCGCGTTCGTTCTGCCGGCGCGCCTCGTTCGCGTCGAATGTGCCGTTCGCCTTCTCCGCTTCCAGCGCCGCCAGATACATCGGCTCGCCGCGAACAAAGCGAAGATCGGGATAATCGTCCAGCGCCATGCAAATCGCTTCGCCACGGTGCCGGGCGCGGTAATACGCCTCGAACGTGCAATCGCAGTTGCGGACCCAGTACACGTTGGCAGGACCGCCCCAGTAGGCGCCGCCCGCGTCATAGCAGCCGTCAGAGAACGGGAGCAGGCTACAGCGGACGAGGTAGCGTTCGGCCTCGGGCAGCTCGCTCTTGGCCGTGTCGTCGCCGGAGTCGCGTCCCATGGGCGCACCGTAGCGGCCGGACAGCACTTCGAGCGCATCCCATGGCTGCGGAACCATGCGCGTCCTGATATCGTACGCGTAATCCGGCGAATTCTGCTCGTACTCCTTCATGGAGGTTTTCGCAGCCTTCCACGTTGTTTCCGTGTTGACGACTTCCCAGCCCTCGGGACCGTTCATCAGGATTTCATACTCGACTTCGCGTTTCATAGCTTGTTCCCCATCTGATACCTTGATCCGGTCTTTTTGGACCATGAATAGTCGATGCAGCTGCCGTCTCGGTAGCGCACCTTCATGAAGACCAGCCGCCCCGTATTCGGATGGCGCTTGACCTTGACGGGTATTCCCGCTTCGATCCTCACGATTCCACGGTCGCGATAATCGAGCGTCCCTTTGGTCAGAGAAATCAGCGCGCGGCCGTTCGCTTCCTCGATCCGCTGCAAGACGCCCCGCGCGATCAAAGGAACGCCTTGCAAACGGCTGCGCTCCGCTGCGAACGCCAACTCCATTTGCAGATTACTCATGGCGAAACCCTCTCTTTCGTGCGCTTCCTCTTTCTGGCCTTCTTCTCGGCCTTCGTGAGTTTGCGCGAGTACGGACCCCAGCCGATGCGTTTCGCATCGATTTGCAATTTCGGCTCGGGAGCCTCCGGTCTTGGCTCGGTGCGCCGGTTCGGCGCAGCGAACGCCGCTGCGCCTAACGCACCGATTGCCATCGCTGCCGCACGCACTGTGCTCGTTCTCATACTACCGCCCAGATTTCGTATAGACGGTTGCGGACGCACCGATACAGCGTCGTATTGCCGTGATCGTTGACATGCAGAACCATGCCGGTATACCCGTGCGGCCGCTCGCGCTGAACATCGCTGAGATCGTTGACCTTCATCACGTCGCCATCGTGAACGTCTGCGTCGATCGCCTCGTGATCGACCCAGACGCCGAAACAGGCGCCGTCACCCGAATGCGGGCCGAAATACGTGTAGGGCGCGCAGAAATCGTACAGCGCTTGGCCCAGCGCTTCGACCGTTATACTGAATTCGTTCCCGTAGTGGCTTTGGCGCTCGATTTCGTCCTTGAAATCGCGCCGGACTTCGCGCATACCCTTGCGATGATCCGACATGATTTTCCTGTAACGCCTCGGCGCTACGCTCTCCAACGCGTCTCCAAACGATTCGATTAAGTCTTCGTTGCGGAGTGTGCCTTCCGAAATCGAACCCAACGGCAAATAACAACGTTTCATAAATCCTCCGAATTTGTCTAGGTTAGACAGTACGCGTCAAACGGTTCATTTCGTCGCGTACTGCCAGAATTGCCCTTGCCAGCGCCCCGAAACGGTCTAAGCGCTCGACTGCGCATTTTACCGCCTCGACGTGCGCTTTGTCCTTGTAGGAAGACAGAGAGAACTCAAACGCGGACGACACGATTTTGTATCGTTGCATGTTCATGAGAAATACGTCCCCATCACTACGCGCTCGAAATCGGGCTTTTGCAGTTCTCCACGCCAGCGCTCGCGATACCAGCGTAGCACCACGCCGCTGAAGTAGGTGTCCGACTGGTACCCGTCCCAGCCCTTGAACCACGGTTCGCCCTGTATATGATTGAATCCTTGGAATTCGTTGGTATCGTACCAAACGCCCTTATACTGGACAAAGCGCGAAGTGTACGCATCGTCGCTACCCACGGTGATATAGTCGAATTCCGCACGCGCCTTGTCCGACAGATCGCTCCACGATTTCAGCTCGTACGGCTTATTGTTCGTTTTGATGTTCATGCATCATCCTCCCAATCCGCAGGCGTTACGCGGTTCAGATCGCGCCAGAATGCGCGCCACAAAGCGATTATCCAGCGCATTTCGTCGCCTCCCGCTTCTCACGCTCCCTGCGCGCAATGGCCTTCAGACAGCACATCTTTAGACTCTTCATTTCGCTTGCAAACCCGGATACATCGGACATGACAAATACTCCTGAATTGTCTAGGTTAGACAGTTACAGATACCGTGCGCCCGGATACACGCACGCGGAGCGCCTACCTGCTGGGCTGTACGGCGGAAGCGGTATCGGCAGCGATTTGCCGGCAATCAGCGCTGCCGCAATCAGTTTGAACTCTGCACCGCCTAGGCACGTTGTTACCGGCTCATCCGGCATCCGATAGATGCGATATCGAATTCCTCGCGATTTCGGACGTTTCGTCCGCTCCACGAAATAGCCGAGTTTGCGCAATTCCGGAATCACGCAATCTCTCCGTCTTCGATATCGTCAGCGATGCGCTTAGCTTCCTGCGCCTGACGCAGAAATTGATTCTTAAGCGACTCTGCGCCGCAGATAGCGGCATCTTGGTTGTAGACTTGCGCAGCCACGCGCAGCGCATTGATTATAAAATCATGTTCCGCCCGTGTCATGGTGCGTGTCATTTCGCCCTCTTACGGTTCTTGATACGGTCCATCCCCTGCGGAGAGATAAGCAGCTGTCCTCGCACCCAGTTGTCGCCTTTCCTCGTCATAGCGAGACAGACGTAATTTCCTTCACCTAGGAAGGAAAGCAGTTCGTTCCACACTTCAACGATCATGAAGCCTAACGGGCAGTAGTACGCCCAACCGTCCGTGCGGTACGTTTTGCCCAGCACAGGCTCGCCATCAGGCAATCCCGCCATGGACGGGTGTTCGATCATTTTGCGTACCTCTGCGCCCGGCGCTTCAGCTTCGCCGCCTTGCGCTCCAATTTCTCCTGCGCGGCGTCATATCCGCGCGATGTCGCGCTCTCCGGTCCTACGGGACCGTCCAGTTTTGCTTCGAGCAGCGACCGGATAGCGCGTGCCAAGCCGGACAATTGCGGGTGGAACCGTCGTTCGCGGTGCATTACTGGCTCCCATTCAATGTATCGACGATTTTCTTCGCCTTCGTGATGATCTTTGCTATCACGTCCGCACGGTGCTGTTCAAGGCCAGAGCCCAGCCCGCTATCGAACCAGCCGTGATCCCTCGCATCGATGACGAATTCATGCGTGCCATCGCAATAAACGACCACGCCCGGAGTAACGCAGTCGTATCCGAAACAGCCACCGAACTGATAGGTATATACCGCTTTCATACTGCACTCCCGTAATCGCGCTTCGTCTTCGCGATGTTGCGTTGTACCTTCAGACACACATCGCGGAGCGATGGCGACTGGTACGCGAACCGGCGCAGCGTTGCGCCCAATGCGCTGCGATAACGCACCTTGCCCTCGAATAGCCGCGTATTGAATCCGACGTTGTTGATCTGCACGTCGATCATGAAATTGTCTAGGCTAGACATTTCCGCTCTCCGCGCGGCGGACACCCGGTTTCGCTTTCGCGTAGTACGCGCTCGCATCAACGGTAATTTCCGTACCGGAGCGAGTTTGCTGGCAGGTGTGGAGGTAGCACAGGGAATCCGCGCGGCTCAGCGCCCGGCCCATCGTGACGTTCTGATACACGACGGACGGCAACGGCCCGCGCACAAGCTTGACGGTCCAGTTTTCGACGGCATGCATAGCGTGCTCCTATCGGCAGTGGAGGACGACGATCCGCGAAACGATCGCGCGGCGCTTGTTAACTCGCTCGAAGCGCGACGACTCGAAAAACGCGCATTCCTGCTGCGTCACGTCGCCTGCTGCGTCGATGGTCCAATCGCCGAATGCGTTGGAAGTGTCGATGAGGGAGACGGGATCGGCGGGACCGATGCTGACCGTTTCGCCCTTGCATACGATTCCGCCCGCTGGGGAATCGACATTCATTTCGATGATGGTTCCGCTGTATGTCGTCTCGACACCCGTGTAACGCACCACTAGCGTATCCGCGCTGGCGTTCGACACCAGCAGCACCAACAGACCGATAAAAACAGCGCGCATGATTGCATCCTCCGAATGAAAGAGGCGGCGCGGAATTGCGCCGCCTCTTGTTTTGCCGCATATACCAGTGCCAACTGGTTAAGGATTAAAAGCCTACGTAGTCATCGTCGCGTTCGCTCACCGATTCACCCTCCATGCCCGTTGTCTAAGCTAGACAGTTACGACCGATCCGCCCGGAGTTACATATCATCCTCCTTTTTCCCGACCGCCTCATCCTATTGCAACGACCATTATACGCTCAAATCAGGCGAAAGTCAATCCGACGCTTCGATATCCGTTTCGGGATATTTCTCCTTTATCTCCCTTTTCGTCATCATTTCGCTGTAATGCCAACGGCTCATTCTCCGCGATGTCAGCCCACATTTACCCGCGTGCCCCTCGCGATCCGTACAGACCATAAACGCGGAAGTACCCGTTGTTATCTTCTTCGCGCATATCCTCGGCGCAAAGCTAGTTACCGTGCATTTGCACGGTACGTGGAAGCAAACGCTGCAAAGGCTAGTTTTCCTCGCCATCGCCGCCCTGCGCTTTCTCGTCGATATTGACCGCGAAATTGGTCTCCGCCTTATTCGCATTCCATTTCGGATCGAGCGTTTTAGTTTCCTCCGAATCCAGCGATTTGGCGTAGTTCAACAGCTCTTGGAGCGCTGCCGCTGTGTATTCTCCGCTTTCGATCATCTTGACCCAGAAAGACCACTGTTTACGCGGTTTCAACGGAACTTGGCGGTTTTGCATTTTCTTGCGATACGCAACCAGAGCACCGCTTCGGTCTTGATTGCGCTTGTATGCTATCAATTCGGCCGCATTATGCCCTTTGCCTAGCATAAACGCTTTAATAATGAATGAGTAGTCCATAACGTCTTGCGCGAGTTTCTTCGCGATGAGGTTCGCATCACGCATCGACGTAAATTGCTCGCGCGCTGTGCCGGGCACCATGGTGAGCGTTTCGAGATCGACAACGTAACATTCCCACTTGTTGCCGTCCGCAGACCACGGAAACGCCGCCCGCCCACGCGCTCTATTGACCTGCGCGTCCAAGCCGGGGTTTTCATCGTTTGTGATCCATTTACCGGAATGCGATTTCCATCCCGCTAGCGTGGCTCTGTCTTGATCGTCAGGAAATAGCGCTTGGAGCCGTCGCTCTTCGCGGACGTAACAATTCCAAAGTTCCGAGAAAGACACTTGTTCGACTTCGATTTGCGCCTTATTCATCAATTTCTCCGTTGTGGGTTTTGCCTAGTACAGTCGTATGTTCGCGCTCTGTAGTGGATCACTGCTGTTTGCGCGTATGCCGATCCGCTCGACAAAGGGCGAAACTGAACGCGAAGGAGTAAAACCGAGTAAATCTGTGTCCTGTGCGCGTACAGTAATTTGTGATATTGCCTTGTCCCCCATCGAAAGCATGAGCGCTATAAGAAACACTGTCAAGGATATGAAAGTTTTGGTGTTACATGATCCCCCCATTAGCCCCAATCGTATTCAAGGTTGACACTGTGTTTTATTAGCTGCCGCGATGGCATATAGCCAAAGAAAATTTGTAGGTACCAGTACCGGAGATTAGCTGCGGCAGCTGTAGTTAGGCGAATGGCTAGAGTGGTCAAAGACGATTGCGCGCACCGCCTACGAAACACTGGTAGGGGCTACAATCACCCCTACGCGAAGGCTCTCTATCGCACTAGTGTCCTCTGGCGTATCTACTTAGGGAAACGTCGCCGTTGTGATCCGACCACAGTACGCATTAAAAAAGGCGTGACTACTGTATCCAAAATCAGAGACGCGCCGAAGGGCTGTAAGTGATTGTCTAGGTTAGACAAAGTGACGATTTCGCGCTCGCCCTTGGACCCTTATCTTGGAAAATGGCGTTTTTCCAGACCCAGTGTCCAGTCTGTGGAGAGTGGCGCCGGATGCCTTGCTGCTTTCACTTTTCTACAGGGAAAAGGTCAAACCCGCCAAAATAAGGGTTCCCTAATTGTCTAGCTTAGACAGATTATCCTCAATTATCCCCAATTATCCGGCCTTATATTAAATAAATAAGTTATCTTCTTATTATCTATTATAAGGCCGCTGCCCATAGCACAGATTGGGGGCGCTCCGCAAGTGCCATAAGCACCAGCCCACACAGGGCAGGGAGCGACGCTCCCGCAGCGCGCAAACGACAAAAGGCGCGTGCGAGATCGCACGCGCCCTATAGGGCATAACAGGGGTAACCGGTGGCTACGGTCGGATATAGAACAACATCATAGCCAAGGCGAGCGCAGCGGCGAAGTGTGCCAATGAGTGCAGCGCATTCCAACGTGCGGTGCGGTGCGGCATGTCCGGACAAAAGCGGATACCGTTATGCGCCCTGCGCCAGACGGACGCGGGATCGCCCCCCGCCTTAGCGCGCATTGTTGTCACGCTCCGCCTCGGTGTCACGCTGTACAAGGATAGCAGCGCGGTCGGCGGCACGCTCGGCGCAGTAGTACAGCTCAGCGTCGCGGGTGTAATCGGCGAAAGACGTGCGCGACGGCGCATCGTTGAAATTGAGGGTGTACATAGGAATACTCCGAATATAAGAAGGGCGCGCTCGACTGCGAGCGCGCCCATGGGTGGGAAGGGATCAACCGGCTTTGCGCGTGCGCTTGGCGGGCACCTTCGCCGAAGGTGTCTTGCGCGCCTTGCCAGCGTCCAACGCACCCTCTGCGAGGATGGCGCGTGCCTTCCACGCATCACGGTCGGCTGTCATGGCGTCGAGTGCGGCTTGCAGCGCTTCCATGGCTACGGCAGCCTTGTCCGTACCCTTGCCGGTGTCGGTGCCGGTCTCGCCTGCGCCCTCGTCCGCACCCTTGCGGTTATTCACGGTGCGCGCGTCAAACTCGGCGTGCGTCAAGACGAGGTACACACCCTTGACATGCTTGATACGGAAGGGGAAGCGCGCGTAAAGCTTGGCTTTCGCCGTCGCGTCATCGTTTGTATCCTTCTTGAGCGCGATGCGCTCGTGTGTCACGGCGTCGGACATGAGTTTCGTAAAGACGCGGATTTCGGTGAGCTGTGACATCTTAACGCGCTTTTCCTTGTCGGCGCTGTCGTACTGCTCGCGCATGTAGGTAAACGCTGCGGCATGCGCGCGAATGGATTCCTCGTTTTCCAGCGTGGCACGGGCGTGCTTCAGTCCCTTACCGTTGGCTGCATAGATGGCGTGAATAGCAGTGATGGCGGCGCGTACATCGTTTGTCAGATTCTGCGTGGTCATGGTGGCTAACTCCGGTTTGGGTAGGCGGGGAGGATTCCCCTGCCTTGTTCGGTCCCGCTTTGCTTGCCTTGCGCGCATAGCGTAACACGGTATTTCGATAGTGCAAGTGCCATTGCGCATATTAGTACGCGTCAGATGTGTATAGGTTGATTGTCTAGGTTAGACAAGGCGAGAGCGCGAGCATGCGCGATAGCGTGGATTGGCATGGATCATGTCGGATAGATGGGCGCGATGCGCGTGCGCGGGATAGGGGGTATATTCTGACAAGAATCATGCCATAGACCCCCGGTACACTTTCTAGATAAAATCGGCCGATTGGCCTGTTATACCTCCGCGCGCAAAATTTTCGTATTTTTATCGCAAACCCCATTAACCCTTATTATCCCATTGCACGACAACCATCGCGTGCCTCACACTATGCGCCTGCCCGCGCGCGAGCGAATCCCCGTCATGAAGAACCCACTACGCGTTGCGAAGAAACTTCACGATTCGCTGTTCATGACGTTCCAGTACGCGATTAACGGCGTACCGCAGAATCTAACGGGAACGACGGTCCGCAGCCAGATTCGGGATGTTTATGGCGTGCTGGTGGGGACGCTGGTTTTCACCCTCCTGACCCAGAGCGGTAACACCCTCGGTCTCTATACGTTGGAACTGGCAGGGCCGATCGAATTCGGTCCGGGCGAGTTTTTCTGGGATATCGAGTACACGTTCACGGGTGGGCGTATTTCTACGGTTCCGGAGGAAGGCCACAATCTGCTGGTCATCACGGACGACGACACAAAATGACCGCGACCACGACGTTGCTCGCGGAGTCCACGACACTGATCGTGGACGAGCAAACGACGCTGCACCAGCAAACACAGACGATCGAGCACACGACGGTATTCTTTGGCGGCAGTGAGGCAGGGTCGTCGAATGGTATCTTCAGTGTAGTCAACGAATTCGATGCGGATCATGATGTCGTCTTGGCGGACGGCAACAAATACATTCGATTGCTGTCGAACGAGTTCAAGCAGATTCATTTCCAGCTGGACGCGACCGTGCAGTTTCCGGTCGGCCAGTCGATACAGTTTGTCAATATCGGGAACAACCCGGCGCGGTTTGATATCCCGCTGGGCGGGACGATCAACAGCCAGATCGGTTCGCTGGTGCAGTTGGAAGATAAGGGCGATGCGCTGATTGTCGTCTACGTCGGCGATAATTCGTGGGACGTGTTCGGCGACATCACGGCGTATACGTTGATCGTGAGCGCGCGGTATGTGCGCGTGCGTATTCTCGAAAACGCGTTCGGCAACGCAACGGCTATCGCAACCATGGAAGCTCGTGCAACCTTCGGCGGAGCGGATATGTGTGTGGGTGGTACGCCTCTGGCTTCGGATCAGCGCGACGGGTCAACCGGCGCAGATAAAGCATTCGATGGAAACGCAGCATCAAAATGGATTTCCAACAACGCAGCGCTCCCACATTGGATTCAGTATGATTTAGGGAGCGTCAAGACAATTCGTCAAATTGCCATTACGGCATAAATTGGAGACATTCATGGACGCCACGACACAAGCTATTCTCGACTCAATCCAGTTCGACCCGACCAAACCCGGCGTGTGGACGAAGTTCGATCGTTACATCAATCAAGACGATCTGATCTACGAATGCGCGTGGAACGTGACCGACGACATGATTACCTTCGGCGACGGTTATTACCTGAAAGTCCGTGGCGCGGTACCTCCGACCGATGAAAACCCGGAAGGGTGCATTAGAGGCGAGCTGGCCCAGAACAACGTGCATCATCGCAAACTAAAGGTGTAACGGAGAAGCCATGGCAAATACCCAAGCGGTATGTAACAGCTACAAGCAGGAATCGGCGTTCGGCGCGATACACGCGTTCGACACGACGGTTGCCCGCGCGGGAACGACAAAGGACAGTTTCAAGTTCGCGTTGTTCACGTCAGCGGCGACAATCAACAAGAGCACGACAGCGTATGCCGCGACAAACGAGGCGTCGGGCGCTGGGTACACGGCAGGCGGTATTGCGGTGCCGAATGCGACGCCTTCGGCGATCGGATCGGATATCGCGTATTGGACTCCATCCGGTTCTTTGGTATGGAACACGGTAACGTTCACTTCCGTGGATTGTGGCCTTCTGTACAATTCCACACAGGCGAACCGTTCGGTGGCTGCTTACACGTTCGGATCGACAACGGTCGCGGCGGGTAACTTCACACTGACGATGCCGGTAAACGATGCGACGAACGCTTTGCTGCGCGCCGGCCCGTAATCGGGGTAAGCCATGGCAATTGCGATTCGGTCGCATGTAAGGCGTTCGTTCTCAGGCGGGGGCTCAGGCGTCACCACGGCAACTTTGGGTGCCGTGGTGACGGGAGCCATCGCCGGAACGACGTTGACGGTTTCGGCCGTTACGTCGGGATTGCTTTCCGTAGGCATGACCATCAGCGGAACCGGCGTAACGCCGTGGACGGTGATTACTGCGTTCGGAACGGGCACAGGCGGGACAGGCACCTACACAGTCAGTCCGTCACAGACGGCTGGATCAACATCGATCACTGCGGGTATTGCTGTTTTTGCTGGCGATACCGTTATTGCGTTCTCGTCAGGCGGCAGCGCAAACATCAATGGGGTTACCGGTGCAATCGCTGGAAGCCCGGACGGCAACACATATACGGCGCTGAGCGCGCAACTAGCGCTTACTGCAAAGCTGCGCGGGTTTGCGTGTCAGAACGTCACGAACGCAGGACTGATCGCTTTCACCTTTGCGTACAGCGGGGCTGAATTTCCGGTCTGCAACGTCATCGTCACGAGCGGGGCCGCAAGCGCATCAGTAGATCGAAACGTTGGCGTGACGGATAACTCTACGCCTTACGGTAACTTGCTGACATCTGGTACTACAGACACGGCCAACGAACTGGCGCTCGTTTTCATGGCGTGTAGCAGCGCGACGGGCTCTCCGGGGTTCGCCGGCACAATCAACGGAACAACGGCTACGATCGTCGATGGCGATACGGACGCCGCGAATATTTGGCCGTACGTGTGTTACTCGCGATTCCTGACAAGTACGGGAACGATCGTGCTGTCGCTGACAAACGGCGGGCAGCCGGCGAACGACTCATGCTGCGTACAACTGGTCACGCTCCGCGAAGCGGCGGCCGGAACGAACGTCGCCCTGACAGGTGTCGGCTTCGGGTTCAGCGCGGGATCGCTGGCCGTTGAATTGGAAAAGGCGCTGACAGGTGTCGGCTTCGGTTTCTCTACCGGCAACCTGTCAACGGGCGGAACAAGCCTAGGACTCACGGGCGTGTCGTTTGGCTTCGCGCAGGGCGCACTGGTGACGGCGATCGGCAAGGCGCTGACCGGTCTACAGTTCGGTTTCTCGACGGGAACGCTAACGCCGGCAGGAACAGTGAATCGCGCGCTGACAGGCGTGCAGTTTGGTTTCAGCCAAGGTGCGTTTGTCGGCTCTCCGCTCGGCGTGTTGGGGCAGCACACGTTGTTGGGCGTTTATGATGGCGATGGCACGAATCCAGTAGCAACCGCATCGCGTAATACGCAAACATCGGGCAGCTCGTTTATTGTCTGGTACGGCGGGTATACCAGCAACAGCTCGACGCCTACAGATAACAAAGGCAACACGTATACGCACATTGGAACGGATCAGTTCTACGCCAACTACAGCAACGCGTTCAATACCCGATCCTTCAAGTGCGACAACGGCGCAGGCGGCAGCGGGCACATTGTGTCGATTCCGCTGCCGGGCCAGCCTGCCGGCGAAATCTCGGCGCTGTTCTTTGAAGTGAAAAACAGCACCAGCCTGACGCAACTGGTACAGGACTATCCAGCAAGCGGAACAACGCACAACTCGTCAAACATCGTCGTCACGAAGAAAGCCACGATCGTTTCGGTCTGGTCCGGTGATGGCCCGTTTACGAACAATACGGCGGTGCCGGGTAACGGCTTCACTCAGATAGAAAACTATACCGCATGGGCCGTTGGGCGAACCGGCGTGCAGACGGTTGTCTGCGCGAAGGAAGTCGATCCGGGCACGCATCAGGTGACGTGGACAGTATCGCCGAATCAAGGCGGTATCATGTATACGTACGTGTTTGAGCACGACGGCAATGGAGTACCGGAAGTTTCAATTTCCCTTGTCGGCGTGTCGTTCCCGTTCGCAACCGGAACGTTGGTACGGCAACAGGATGCGACGGCAGCGCTGACTGGATTGCAGTTCGGCTTCGGGCAAGGATCAATGGGGACCGGCGCGGAGAAAGCGCTGAGCGGCGTACAAAGCGGGTTCAGCCAAGGCAACCTGTCGGTATCGGTGGACAAGCAGCTGGACGGCGTTGGCTTCGTATACGGTCAAGGTTCGCTGGTGCCGGTTGCTTCGCACGTCATTGGATTGTCTGGCGTACAGTTCGGATTCTCGACAGGCGTGCTGGCTAGCGGTAACGATGCGGTTGTCGGGCTGACCGGCGTATCGTACGGCTTGACTACCGGCGTCCTGCGCGTCGCAGTGGAAGTTGCGCTGACTGGCGTATCGTTCGGATTCTCTACGGGATCGTTGAGCGTGCAGCAAGACAGCGCGCCGCCGAAGGCGATGATTATCGAAGTGTCCGACGACGGCATTACGTGGCGGACCGTTTACTATGCGTCCGGATTGAATTGGACACCGGGCGAGACAAAGCTGTTCGATCTGGATTAATCGTTGCAGAGGTCAAACAACAACAGGAGTGGAAAATGAGAATGCTAAGCTTCATATTGGTTTTTCTGTGTAGCACCGCGTTGGCGCAGCCGGTTGTCGCTCCGCCGCGAAAGGTCACCATCCAGCAGAAACAGGGAACGCAGGCGACAGTCATCACGCTTGATGGTACGAAGGATGTCGTAGTGCATCCGACGCAAGACGGCAAACTGACGATTACGCAGGAAGGAGCGCCGACGCGCGTTCTGCCGAACTCGAATCAGCTGACGTGGACGTACAGCGGATTGTGGGCGAAGTGCCCGGCGCGTCCCGGCGATGCGCATCAAATCCTGTCGTGCCCAGCGGGCACCGAAGGAAACTGGCAACAGTCGCATGGCTGGGCGCAGGCAGCGTATCCGGCATGCTGGGTCGCGCTCCCATGGCAACCGACGACACCGCCCGAAGGATCGTGTACGGTGATCCCGACGTGCCCAGCGCGTCCTGCGGATGAAACGCGTAATGCCGCGTGTCCCGCAGGCACCGTGGGAACGTTCGTGCAAACGCACGGCTGGACGGCTAATCCGCCGCCGCTGTGTTGGACCGCAAATGCATGGGTGCCGCTGACTCCGCCGTCCGGTTCGTGTCCTCCCGATAACCCGCCGCCGCCTGCCGGCACGCTGGTCATCGATCTATCGTACGTGAATCGCACGAGCGCCGAGTACACACGGTTCAAGCAGTATGTCGATCGCGCCGTGGGCGGCAACCGCGACTATGGTTTCTCAGCGGTCGATGCAGCGTACATGGCGAAGCTTGACGGCGGGCAGCAGTATTGCGGTCTGGCCGTCTCGATGGTGGAAAGCCAAGTCAGCAGCGCAGAACAGCGGATCGCGGCCGGGCAGAATCCTGAGATCGCAGGCGATAGTTACCTGCACGTCGGCGACATGCTGGCCGATCTCGATCTGACGTATACGTGGTGCAACGCGCGGATCACCGATCAGCAGAAGACACGATGGGTTGCGTACGCGAATCAGGCTATCTTCAACGTCTGGAATCCTGCGCAAGCAAAGTGGGGCGGACGCCTCGCACCATGGTCCGGCTGGTCGATCAACGATCCGGCGAACAACTACTACTACAGCTTCATGCGGGCGAGCGAGTACAACGCGTTGGCGCTCAATGATTCTGCGCAGCTTGCGTATCTCAGTGGAAGTCGCTGGCCGTTGCTGGTGAATTTCTACAATACGATACCGGGCGGCGGATCGACGGAAGGGTCAGGATACGGCGCGTCGCATCGCGGGCTGTTTGAACTGTACCAAGTCTGGAAAGACAGCGGGCAGGGAGACTTCGCGAATGCGAATACGCATCTGACGAACAGCATCTACGTGTGGGTGCATTCGACGGTGCCGACGCTGGACAAGTTCCATCCGAGCGGCGATCAGTCGCGCGTGTCGGAACCGGTGATCTACGATTATCAGCGCGGACTCGTTGCGCAAGCATGGTGGCAGACTAACAACGCCGCAGCGAAATCTGTTGGCGGCTGGTGGCTGAAGCATATCGACAATCAGAATATGCAATCCAGCTTCAACTACCGCTATAACTTGTTCCCGATCCCTTCGACCGATCCTGTGCCGACTGCGTTGGGATACCGCGCGCCGGAGACGGGCTTCACTTTCGCGCGTACGAGCTGGGCCGAGAGCGCTTCGTGGATCGGCGTGGTTGCCGGCGTTTACAACCAAGTGCATGCGCATCAGGAGCAAGGCGGCTTCACGCTGTACAAGGGGAATTGGCTAACGGTCACGAATAACATCTGGTCACATAGCGGAATCAACCAATCGACGATCGACAAGAACATCGTGCGGTTCGAGAAGAACGGCGCGGTGCAAGGCCAGCGGATGAATCAGACAACGCAGGTTTCCGGGTATTCGCAGGAAGCGAACGGCGACATGCATATCACGATGGGTCTGACTCCGTTCTACGGTAGCGCAAGCGGCGTAACGAGCTGGGTTCGGAAGATCGATTTCGTCGCCGGAGTGACAACCGTCAATGACGACATGAATCTGGCGACTGGTACGGTCGGCGTATTCCAAGTGAATGTGCCGTCTCAGCCGAGCGTTGCAGGTAATGTCGTTACAGCCGGCAATTTGCGGTTCACTGTGCTTAGTCCGGCGTCACCGCAGATTACGCTGGTGGATATGCGAACGGTGAATTCCGATTACAATTCGGGATGGCGCGTAGATATCAAGGGCGGCGCGACGAACTACAAAGTCCAGTTCAATCCGCAATGATGTTATTTGGTTGACAGGGCGGGCTAACAGAGAGGATGATCGCGCCGTCGTATCTTGCACCGTGGGCGGTACAGGGTTCGACGGAAGTTCTTGCGGAAACCTTGCCCGGCTGCGCTTCGTGGGGCACAGCCGGGCCTTTTAAGGACCGCGAGCGGAGAGCGAGCAACCGGCAACGCCGAACGCCTCGCGCTCCCCACGTTGCGGCAGGCGTCGTCTAGGCGACGCCTGCCGCACACTCTGCTAGCATTGCTCGACACCAGCAGGAACGAGCAATGAATGCACAGCTGAAATCGCCGTACGATCCGTATGTCGGCGAGATAACCAGTAACCCGATGTATTTGTCTCGGGCCAACGCAGAAGCCCTCCTGACCGCTATAAGCACGGTCCACCCGGATTTAGTCAAAAATGCCAAGGCCGTGCGGAGTAATATGTCGCCGCAGGAGCAATTGGCGATAATGGTGGAATCATTGCAGGATACCGTGCAGTCGATGCGCGTTGCTGCAATGACTGGCGACGGCGGTCCCAACGCGGGCGACTTGAAAAAGGTCGCCGACGCGCAAACCAAGAACATTCAGCTGATTTCACGCATCGCGGATACTTTAAAGGCGAATGAGCGCATGCAAGTGCTCGAAAACTCCATCATAGAATCACTCGACGAAACGCAAAATCAGACACTAAAAGACAACTTTTTGCGTATTTTTGGGGCAAAACTGGCTCAAATCAGCAAGAAAACGTTGGATTTGGGCTGAAAATGGGCATTTTAGACCGAAAATCGGTGAAAATCATCATTATTTGCTGGCTTTTGGGCGTTTTACTCGGTATTGCCGGTTTTTTGTGCTTTTTGTGGCATTATCGTGGTTTTTTGTAGGTTTAGACAGACCGACGCTTCTACGGTTATTTAGAAGCATTTAGCAGACAGAGAGGCAGATATGTACCTTAAAATCATGAATGATGAGCCGTTAGCGGACGCTGATTACCTGAAAGGTTTCAGGGTGATCGAGTGTAATTACGTGCAATTTATCCGTGACAACGGTGGAGACGGCCCTGCGGCCATTGTCGATAACGAGACGATATCGATCAGTGGTAACTGCTATTTGATGAACAACGCAGGAAAGACCATCGAAACGTTTGCGGCAGCAAATAAGTCACGCACTCCTTGTACGGTTTAAGCAGCTAATTGAGAAGCCCGGCGTAGCCGGGCTTCTTTAGGATTATTGATGGACGCCGCCACAGAGCTACCACCAGAGATTTTACCGGAATATCAGGATTTCCTTACCCGTATTGCGGATAGGGTAAATTCCGGTGCAATCTTGGCGGATTTGCCGAACTGGCTTGTTCGCAACACGAAGCTGAGAGGTAAGCCATGGTCATTCAAGGATCACGAGTTCCAAATAGCGATAGCGCGGGATCAATCACCGCAGAAGGCAGTCAAGAAGTGCTCGCAGATGGGGCTGACGGAACTGGAGATTCGCCTGTGTCTGGCGTATTGCCGAGTATCCAATGGCCGTGCGCTTATGTACGTGCTGCCCTACAACAAGCTTGCGACGAAGATTGCGAAATCTCGCTTCGACCCGGTTATCGAGGGATCGACATCTTTATCTAATTCCCTGACACCGGGCGCTAACAGCGCTGACTTCAAGCGGATTGGGGATTCGCTTCTGTATATCACCGGTGCGGAAACCGTGACATCTGCGATTTCCGCGCCGATTGACCGGATAATTGTCGATGAACGAGATTTCTGCCGAGAGCGCGTTCTGGGCATACTTAACTCTCGCATGCGTCACGCTGACAATCCTATGCGCGATGACTTTTCTACGCCGACGATCGGTAATTTTGGAATCTCGGCCGCTTACGAAAAGTCCGATCAAAAACGGTATACGGTAAAATGCTTGCACTGCAATAAAGTGCAGGCTCCGTCATTCATCGATCAGGTAGTGATCCCCGGCTATGACAAACCGTTCAAAGAGCTGGAAAAGGAAGATTTCACGTTCCATCGCTACGAGTTTGAAAAGAGCTACGTTCGCTGCATACGATGCGGCAAAGAGCTGGATACGTCATTCCCGATCGCGCAGCAACGGCAATGGATCGCAGCGTTTCCGGGGAGAGCGGTAAGCGGATATGCGGTTAAACCGTACGATCTGTACAAGTACAACCAAACACCCAAAATCTTGCTGCAATATTCGGACTACTCGAATCAGCAGGATTACTTCAATTTCGTGC
>Ga0193716_1000227_pt1 | contig 34901 bp, 33 predicted proteins | sample U2c1metaG_FD_145901 | JGI IMG/M metagenome (GOLD analysis project Ga0193716, IMG submission 145901) | Soil microbial communities from a riparian zone of the East river system, Colorado, United States - U2c1 | ecosystem: Environmental > Terrestrial > Soil > Riparian zone | place: USA: East River...
CTGGTAGTGGTTGAGCTGCTGGTTGCTGATTAAAGATCGGGATGAGAATGGCGAGCGCGGCAATAAAGATGCCGGCGCCGATCAAACCCACCTTGCGCGCATGCCGTCCGGTCGTCTGGTCGAGTGAGGGAGCAACCAGAATCGCTAGAACGAGGAGGACGAAGGGTCCGACAAGACGCGGAATCAATTGCCAGCCCGACAGTCCGATCTCCCAGAAGGTCCAAACAGACGTAAAGGCGAACGCGCCGACGCAGGCGTAAAGGCCCGCAATCCTTCCTTTGATCAAAAGATAACCAGCTGCCAAAAACATCGCGCCGACTACAACGTAGTACCAGCTTCCTCCCAGCGCCATGAGGTAAGCGCCACCGCCCGCGAGGACTAAACCGAACAGTGCGACGAAGATACCCAGCAGTGCGCGTGGCCACACGTTTGTTTTGCTGACCCGAACTTCAGGCATGGGCGCTGCTCCTCCGGATATCGACGTCGTGTTTGATTGGGTCAAGCGAGGGAGTTTTCTGCGGCTGCTCCTCAGGCAAATCGGATCGCGTTTCCGGGACGAGAAGGGAGCTGCGCTGATCGGTCAGCCACCACCACAACCACTGTCCCGCGACGCGAAGCCGGCTCTGCAGCTGCGGCAGAAACAACAGATGGACGCTTCCCCAAATGAGAAACGTGAGGAATCCACTCATTCGGAGCCATCGGGACTCGAGTAGCGCAAAATTACGGCCGACGACCGCCATGGTGCCCTTGTCAAAGTAGCGAAACGGGCGAGCCCAGGCGCGCCCTTCGATGCGGGCGCGGACGAGCTGCCCGACATAACGACCCTGTTGGATGGCCACCTGCGCGACGCCCGGTAGGGGCCGGCCATCCTGACTGAGTGCTGCTGCATCACCAACGACGAAGATTCCCGGCCGTTGCGGAACTTCCATGTTGGGTGAGACACGGATACGACCGGCGCGGTCGGTCTCGGAGTGCAGTTCCTTGAGAATAGGAGCAGGCGCGACGCCGGCGGTCCAAAGCACCGTGGCACTCTCGATTCTCTGACCTGAGACGACGACACCTTGTGCATCGATTTGCTCGACCATTGCGCCCGTCGAAACCTCGACGCCAAGCTGGGCAAGCCGTTTCGCGGCCTTGCCGGCCAATGTCTCATCGAAGCTCGGCAAGATGCGCTTGCCCCCCTCGATCAACAGGATCCGGCTCTCGGCTGGATCTATCCGCCGGAAGCTTGAGCGCAAAGTGGCTCGCGCCAGCCCGGCGACCGAGGCCGCCAATTCGACACCTGTGGGACCTGCGCCAACCAAGACGAATGTCAGCAGGCGGGCGCGGGCAACGGGGTCCTTTGTTTCCTCGGCCAGTTCATACGCGCCCAGAACTTTCGCGCGCACCAGCTCGGCATCGGCAATTGTCTTCAAGCTCGGCGCGTGACGCGCGAACTCGTCGTGACCGAAGTAGCTCGCCTGCATACCCGGTGCGAGGATGAGGTAGTCGAAGTCCACCCGTCCTGGCCCGACGCTAGGTGAATTTGTCAGGACTGAACGCTCCTCATCGGCAGCCAGACCCGACACCTCGGCGAGGATGACGGAAAGATTCCTTTGCCGAGTCGCGAGCTGGCGGATCGGAGCGGCGACGTCGGACGGCGTGAGCAGAGCCGTCGCTACCTGATAGAGCAGCGGCTGAAAGATGTGGTGGTTGCGTCGATCGATCAGCGTCACTTCCGCATCGCAGCCGCGAAGCGCCTTTGCGGCTGCGATGCCCGCAAAGCCTCCGCCGATAATGACGACGCGTGGCTTTTGCTTTCCGGTCATCGAGGTCTGGGCCTCAGACGAGCCACTCGGGCTTGCTCGAACCACGCGGGACCAGCACCGTTCGGAAGGCGCCCGGAGTCCGGGATAAAACCACCTGGTCGGTGAATCCTTGATACGTGCCCAGCGGAGTATCCGCCGTGAAAACGTCGGGAGCGACGTAGGTGTGTTCGTCCTTGGAGCCGGCCGTTTCCCGGGCGTAAGCCTTGTCGAGTAAGCCCATCGAGAGCAGCCACAGCACGGTTCTGGTCAGGGATACGACAACGCGATAGCTTCCGCCTTCGGTGGCGCGCCGCCGCAGCGCCTCAAGTACACCGACGGTGCCGAGCCAACCCACCACGTTGTCGCAGATCGGGATGATGGCCGGCGACTTGGGCTGAGTGGGTGACCCCTCGATGGTAAACAAGCCCGACACTGCGGCGCCGATCTCATCGAAACCAACTCGGTTAGACCACGGACCCTTCTCGCCATGCAGCACCACCTTGGCATGAATCAATCCCGGCCTTTTCTCGCTGAGTTCTTCGGCGGTGAGACCGTATCTCTCCAAATAACCGGGGCGCCGATTCGAGAAGAACACGTCAGTATTCTTCAAGAGACGGTCGAACGTCGCGCGATCCTCCTTCGAGCCGTCCAGCAGCGTGGAACGCATGCCGACCTGCACATCCCAGGCAAAGGCCTCGATCTCCGCATCATTGGGCCGCCAGATGTTCAGGACGTCGGCGCCGTAGTAAGCGAGGTCTCTGCCGATAGCGGCTCCGGCAATTACATGCCCCAATCCAAGCGCGCGAATCCCCTCCAATGGGGTCTTTGCGTCGCGCTTGAACGGCACTGGCTCGCTCTCGCCGATTTTTTCCAAAGTGATCAGCGGCATCGTGGAAAGCACTTCGGTGTACTGGGGCTCCTTGCGAAACTCCTCGTTGGTTCGCACCATTGCAAACACCAGCCCCGCCTCCGCCGCGGCCGCCTCCAACTCCTCCGCGCGCCACTGCAGAATGGCATTGCCAATGGATTCACTGCTGTTGCTGCACCTCAGGAAGTTGAGCGCCCGCGCCTGCAGGCCGGGGTAAATGTTGAGAGTCACCACGTGACGACCATCGCGTGTTTTTCTGAACAGCGGCAACTCGAAGAACGGATTGTCTCGAGGCAGGAGCAGTGGGCTGCGTCCATTGAGAGTTTCCCATTTGCCTTCGAAGAATCCACAGAAGCGCCGGAGAGCTTTCCGGACATCGACATGAATGTCCTGCCCTTCGCCAGTTCGCGATTTCCAGAGCGCTGCCAAGGCTACGGACCTGGCGGCCAGGCCGACGGCAGCCATTGCGCCGAACTTAAAGCCGCTGGGCACGATCGGATCCTGTCCATAGAATGAAAGTTTCCCGCCGCTGTCCTTTGCCGTCAGTCCCACATCCGCGAGCACTTGATCCACGGCACCGTGGAAGTCGAACTCAGGCGAGGTGGCGGGACTTCGCAGCTTGGTCTCAAGCAGTTCGGTCAACGACTTAGCTTGCTGAGCGTCAGGGAATCGCACGGTTGCAGAACTCATTCACATTCTCCTCAAAGCGTATTTGGCTGCTGACTTGCACAGGTCTGACCGCGGCTTAGGTCGCGGGCATCTCGACGTAGGCGATGCCCGTCAGGTTGCCCTCCGCAAAGAGCAAGGTCTTCTGGTCCGATCCGTCGAGGTTCGCGCTGTAGACCGAGCCGGCGAAATCAGTGATAAACATGCGGCCGTGCTTCGGATCCAGCGCCAGGCCGATTCCTTCCATCAAGTTGGAAAAGACGATTTCGGGCGGCGGGCGCTTAGCCTGAGGCGCATCCAGCGGTGCTCGACTCACCGTGTTGCCGCGTGGCGGGTCTCCCCGGTCGGTCCAGTAGAGCATCCGGCTCCCGAGATCCAAGTCGAGGTCGATCGGTTCGGGCAACTTGTAGTACAGCAGCTCGATGTCCGTGCGGTCCGTCGGCGTTTGACCCCTCGGGATGTCGAGGTTCGCTCGCAGGATGCTGCCCTCGCCCGCGTTGTCACCGCCTTTCTGGCTCCAGTAAAACTTGCCGGCATCCGCATCGACGGCGATGCCCACGCACCACTTTGCTGGATCCGCACCGGGACGAGGGTCGCCCCGGCTCGTATCGACCAGCGTCTCGATCGTCGAACCGTCGAGACTGGCGCGCATCACGCGCATGCCTTCGCGGTCGCACCAGTAGAGCTTGCCGTTGGGCTTGTCGATCTGCACCTGCTTTGGCGTGAAGGTGCCCCCCGCTGCAACGATCGTCATCATGTTCCGGCCGTCGAGATCGGAACGGAAGATGGTTCCGTCATTGGCTTTGGGATTGCCCATGTTCGTCCAGTAGAGGTGCCCTGCTGCGACATCGACCGCCAGCCCGTCGGGCAGCTTTCTGCCTTCGCTCACCAGCGTCTTCAGGTCCGAGCCGTCGGGGTTGGCGGAGAGGACTCGCCCCGCGCCGAGATCGAGAAAAAAGATTCGGGCCACGGCGCCGTTGCCCTTGTTGCCGCCGCTCATGCGCCCACCGCCGCGCGTTGCTTGAGCAACGCAATGAGAACGGAGTTCTCTTCGCTGGCAAGCTGCTCCACCGAACGCCCTGCGGCCTCCTTCAGCACGGCATCGACGACGGTCTGCTTCAGTTGCGGCGTGATATCGGGCGTTCCTAGCGTCTTCATCATTCCCGCCAGCGGGTCCATCAGATGTTCCATGAAATGCTGTATGCCGCCTTGCCCCCCGCCGACGTGCCACTGCAGACTGGGACCCATCACGCCCCAACGAATTCCAGGCCCGTAGCTCACGGCCACGTCCGCATCCGCCACGCTCAAGACCCCTTGCTGCACGAGGTAGAGAACTTCCTTGTAGAGCGCCGCCTGGAAGCGGTTGGCCACGTGGCCCGGAAGCGCCTTGTACAGACGCACTGGCTTCTTGCCGATACTCGCGTAGAACGCCATTGCGCGCTCAATCGTGGCTTCCGAGGTCTTGGCTCCGCCCACGACCTCCACCAGAGGAACCACATGCGGCGGATTGAACGGATGACCGATTACACAGCGCTCCGGCCGCTTGCTACCGGACTGGATCACGTCCATCGTGATGCCGGAGGAGCTCGATGCGATGACCGAGTTAGGCGGCGTTGCCTCGTCCATCTGCGCGAACAACTTGATCTTGAAATCGGGCCGCTCCGGTGCATTCTCCTGCACCCAGTCAGCGTCCGCGAGCGCGCGGCTCATATCCGAGGTGAACGTCAGCCGATCGCGCGAGGCACCCGGAGAAAGACCGACCTGCGTCAGCAATGACCACGCATCATCGACATACTTGCGCAGGTTTGCTTCCGCCTGCGGTCCGGGATCGGTCGCAACCACGTCGAACCCGTGAGCGAGATAGTACGCGGCCCAACTCGCGCCGATCACCCCAGTACCGACAATCGCGATACGATGCACAGATTGATTTAATGACACTTTGGCGGCTCTCCTTCGGTTACAGCACGCCTGCATCCTCTGCAAAGAAACGCGGGACGAACATCCCCTCTCTGGGGGTACGGTGAGCGCGCGCGGCTAAGCCGCTTGTTTCGTATGAGCTCGGCCCGTCTCTCGGAGGAACGATCCCACCGCCAGTGCCGCAATCAGAATACCGATCCAGAAAAGACCGGCATGCCTGAAATGCAAGTGCACATCGACGTTTTGCGCACCCAATGTTTTGCCGAAGCGCCCGGCAAACATTGGGCCGATCAGATCGGTGACCGCGAACGTCAAGAAATTGATCGCCCCGGTTGCACTCCCTTTCACCTCGTCGGGATTCACCTCTTTGATGATGGTGTACGGGATCATGGCGGCGCCGGAAGCCACACCGAGGATGAACAGCGTGAGCCACGTGGGAAGGAGTGTCGGTGCGTAAATGAGCTGCACGAAGCCAATCAGCATGATCGCTGCACCGCCTAGATAGACGGGTTTGCGGCGCCCAAGCCGGTCTGCAAGCCAGCCGAGAAGCGGGCAGCCGAACACCCATCCTAGCGGCACCATCGAAATAGCGAAGACGGCATCAGAAAAGGAAAACAACTTATCGGTCTCGAAAAAGCGAACGCCCCAGACCATGTCTCCTACCGTGGTCGGGACGAACAGCAATCCGGCGGCAAGACCGCAAAGGTAGGACTGCGGATTCGAAAAGACGATTTTGTACGTGGCCAGGATTCCACCACTCACTTTTCCCTGCGGTATGACGGGTGTTTCCTTTGGGGTGATCCACCACAAACCTGCCGCCACCAGGAGTACGACGATCCCCGCGCCGCCCCAGTATTGTGGGAGTGACAGTCCGGCGGTGATCCAGTGACCGACCACGAGCTGCCCGGCCGTGCCGCCGAGCATGCCGACGCACTGCGTGACGCCGATGGCGGTTGCCAGACGCCGCGCCGGCAAGCCGTGGGAGGCCAGATACACCGCCCCTGTGAACGCGAAAGCTGAGCCGCCACCTTGCAACAACCGTCCGAGGTATCCAGCTCCTTCTTGCGGGACCATAAATAAGAGACATCCAACTCCTAAGATTGCCATCCCTATGGAGACCACGTACTTAGCCCCCAACCGGTCGAGCAAGACCCCCGCGATGAGACTCGCGGTCGAGTAGGTGTAGTAGTACGTCCCGAGGATGTTGCTGACGCCGAGCGTCGAGGCACCGAAGCTCTTCGCCAATTGCGGAATCATCACCGCCGGGGAGGAACGCACGGCGTATTCGAGAAAATAGAATGCCAGAGAGAACGCCCAGGCGACGATGAATGCGTGCGCCGCGGCACTCTGGGATCGAGGCAGATCAGTGGTTGCGTTCAAGGAGTAGCGTCCTTAGTTGATGTCCGAGGGAACCGAATACCGAGATTCCCGATCAGCGGATGAGAGCTGTCTTCGCCACACTCACGATCTCGCTTGCCTCGCCATTGAGCACCGCCTTGAGCATCCATAAACTGAAGCCCTTCGCTTGCTCGAGCTTGATCTCCGGCGGCATGACGAGTTCCTGCCGATCGGTCAAGACGTCGATGACGGCTGGACCCTCATGTGCAAAGGCTGTGGAGATTGCTGATTTCAGTTGGCGCGGGTCCTCCACGCGCACGCCATAAATACCCATCGACTCGGCCATGCTTGCAAAATCCGGATTGTCGAGGCGCGTGCCCACCGGCAGAAATCCGCCCGCCTTCATCTCGATGTCGACGAAGCCCAGGAGACCGTTATTGAAGATGACAATTTTGATCGGCAGTTTCGACTGGCGCACGGTCAACAAATCGCCCATCAGCATCCCGAAGCCGCCGTCACCCGACATCGAAACAACCTGCCGGCCAGGCATCGCGAACTGCGCGCCGATGGCTTGCGGCATCGCATTGGCCATGGATCCGTGCAGGAATGAGCCCAGCAGCCGGCGCTTGCCGTTCATCTTGAGATATCGTGCAGCCCACACGGTCGGCTCACCCACGTCGCAGGTGAAAATCGCATCCTCACTGGCGACATCGCTCACTACTTTCGCGACCAGCTGCGGATGAATAGGTTTGTGTTTGGAATGCTCGTTGGCAAGATCATCGAGACCCTTCCGGGCTTTGGCGTAGTGGCTGACTGCGGCGTTTAAGTGCGAATCATCGATCCTCGCTGACACTCGATCGATCAGTCGCGATAGGACCTCGCGCACGTCCCCAATCACGCCGAGATCGAGCCGGCAACGCCGACCGAGGTTCTCACCCCGAATATCGATCTGCGCTATTTTTGCCTTCGCTGGATAGAATTGCCGATAGGGGAAATCAGTGCCAAGCATGAGCAGGGTGTCGCAAGCCTCCATGGCGTGATATCCGGAGGAGAACCCGATGAGCCCGGTCATCCCCACGTCGTATGGGTTGTCCCATTCGACGTGCTCCTTGCCGCGCATCGCATGCACGGTGGGCGCCTTGAGTTTGGCCGCGAGGGCTACGACGGCATCGTGGGCACCTGCACATCCGGCACCACAGAGCATCGTCGTTCTTTCACCGCCGTCCAGAAAATCGACCAAGTCATCGATGTCCGCCTCCGCTGCGCACACGCGAGGCAATCTCGATACCGGCTTGGGCGTAGGTACCCGCGGGCCTGCCTCCTTCAGGGCAACATCACCGGAAATCACGATCACGGCAACGCCCTGCTTTGCGACGGCCTCGCGAATCGCCGTTTCGACGATTCGTGGTACCTGAACCGGATCAGAGATCAACTCAACGTAGTGGCTGCATTCCTTGAAGAGCGATTGCGGATGGGTTTCCTGAAAATAACTGGAACCGATCTCGGTGCTGGGAATATGCGCCGCAATGGCCACCACGGGCACGCGATTGCGGTGGCAATCAAAGAGCCCATTGATCAGGTGCAAATTGCCGGGGCCACAGCTTCCGGCGCATACCGCGAGTTCGCCCGTCAGCTGCGCCTGTGCGCCGGCCGCAAACGCCGCGACTTCTTCGTGCCTGACGGGAATCCACTCGATCTTGCCGCGCACGCGCAATGACTCGGTGATGCCGTTGAGCGAATCACCCACCAGTCCATAAATACGGCGCACGTTGGCGGCTTCGAGCGTCTCAACTATCCGGTCCGCAACATTGGCCATCTCAAACCTCCTATGGTGCGTCGCAGAGAAGTGGCGCCGCAAACACTGTCGAATTCCCCAGTGGGTTAGAGGCGATACTGCCGCGGCACATCATCGACATCCACCCCTCATCGTCCTGGCATGATGCGCCTCTCGATAAAGGATCTTTTATCCCTCAATTGGGGGAGATAGGCAGAACGGTATGTCCATGACCATGAACTGCCCGCGCGTCGCACAAGCGCCCCTATTAGGCGGCTCAGCACAGTGACTTCCTCTCTGTTACCGGTCTCGATTCTTGGTTTCGTCATAGTCAGCTACATCGCGCTGCGACCGTTCTCGTCGCGGGTTCGCTACTCGTTTGACTCTCTGTGCTTTGTCGGCGCGACCTTCATACTTTTTCGGCATCACACTCCTCCCTTACCGGGCAACGGTTGGGCAGCCACTGCCACCCCGCTATGGCTGCACGCAGTAGCCGGCATATGGTGGCTGCTTGGCGCGCGACTGCTCGTTGCGGTCATGGCATTCACCCTCAACTACAACCGCCAATGGCGCGAGGCACGGCTCTTTCCTGATCTCACCGCCGCCGCGATCTACGCCGCTGCTGTATTGATTGTCTTGATTTCCGTGCTCGCGCTGCCCATCGGTGGTCTGCTCGCGACTTCCGGCGTCCTTGCGATCGTGTTGGGTCTGGCTCTGCAGAACACACTGGCGGACGTGTTTGCAGGAATCGCATTTGGTATTGAAGCGCCTTTCAATGTGGGCGATCGCATTTCGCTCGGCGACAAAACCGAGGGCACGGTGGTGCAGATGAACTGGCGTTCGATTCGCCTTCTCACCGATGGCGATGATGTCGCAATTGTCCCAAACAGTGTGGTTGCGAAGGCCGACATCGTGAACCGCAGCTCTCCGTCTCGGGTTCGTTCAGCGTTCATAGAGCTCTCGTGTCCCGCCGCCTCAGATCCGGAGCACGTCGTCGATACGCTTCAACAGGCCACAATGCTATGCCCCACCATTCTTCCCGTGCCGGTATCTAAGGCCGTGCTGACATGCCTAGGGTTGACGGAAAGTCGATATCGGGTGATTTTTTCGGTCGCTGATACTGAACACCTGTCAACCACCAAAGATCTACTGTTCCGGCATGCGAGGCGGCAACTTTATTATTCGGGTCTCTACTTACCGTGTGCCGCGCAAGATACTCGAACACCCGATCAAGGTGTGGGCCGGCCATTTCAACCGGAGCTGGCGGTTCTTCAAGACACCGTTCTATTTGAAGCGCTGGAGGCGGAACAACTGGCCGAATTGGCCGCCCAATTAAAACCGCGATCGCTCGAAACAGGAGAGGTGCTGTTCTCGCAAGGGGGAACCGAAGCGACGCTCTTTATCGTCGTCTCTGGAATTCTTCAAGTCAGCCAACATACTGAGCTTTCTGGTCAGCGGGCGGTTGGCTTCATTGGGGCCGGCGACTACCTCGGCGAAGTCAGTCTACTCACCGGCGCCCCTTATGCGGCCACGGCTACAGCCGGCACCCATTGCAAGCTCTATGGACTCGACTGCAATGTCATAAAGCGCCTGCTCGCCGCAAATTCCGACTTGTATGCCGAATTTGACCGGTCTGCGCGCCGCGGCCTCGCGATTCTCAATCGAGGTGTTGCCGTTCGCGCCACCGATAACAGCGCCAGCCAATCCTTACTCCATCGCATTCGGGCATTTTTTGACAATGCACGCTAGCAGCCCTGGCCGAAGCCGCTCCCCCATAGGGGGGACTGCTGGCGACGGACAAACCGATGACACTGCTCTCATGAATATTGCGATGAGTTCTCCACAGCGAGGCGGCGCGTTCTACCGCTTTGCGCCGGCGGCTCGGTTGTGGTGCGCGACACCGCTCATGGTTTTATTGGACGGCTGCGACGGTGCGCCCTCGCGCAATATCCTAGGCTCGTATTTTCCGTCCTGGATGGTGTGCGCGCTGGTGGGTCTTGCGTTGGCACTCGCAGCGCGCGCAATTTTCAAGGCCCTAGGAGTACTTGAAGAGCTACCCCTCCCCTTAGTCGTCATGCTGGCGATTGGCTGTGCAGGCACCTTCGCGATGTGGCTGGTATGGCTGTCTTGAGAAATGCCAGTGAGTGAAGGCAAGTCGCTTCGCGGCAAAGTGATTGCCACGATGGCAATCGGACTGGCCATTGTTCTGGGCATTCTGGTCGTCTTTGCGATCGATCGGCGCCCCCGCACGCACGATGCACGCATCTTTGCCTACAACGCAGCGATGGCGTCGGAGATCAGTGGACGTATTGTCCAGATCCTCGTGACCAATGATCAAGATGTTGCAAAGGGTGCGCCGCTCCTCGTCATTGATCCGGTGCCCTATGAATTGCAATTGCGCCAAGCTCGCGCGCAAGTGGCAGCTCTGAAGGCACAGATCGCCCTGACGGGACGTCAAGTCACCTCCCAGGGTTCCGGCGTCCAGGCGGCCGAAAGCCAAGTACAGAAGGCGCGCGACCAGCTAAGGTTCGCCCAGGACACGCGCAAGCGCCTCGAGCCGTTGGTGAAACCCGGCTTCGTTACTCAACAGCAGTTGGATGAGGCCAAGACCAACGAAGCCGCTGCCGAAGCATCCCTTCAGGCGCTCACCCGAACTGCCACCCAGGCGCGCCAAGCGGTGGGAGACACTTTGAGCCTCGAAGCTCAATTGGAAGGCGCGGAAGCCGCGGCGGCCAATGCCGCGCGCAACCATGATTTGACGACCCTGCGTGCCCCGTTTGCGGGAAAGGTCGTCGGATTGCAAATTGCGGAAGGCACCTTTGCGGTCGCCGGCCATCCGCTTTTCAGTCTCATCAAGTCCGATGCGTGGTATGCCATCGCCGACTTTCGAGAAACTGAATTGCCGCGCATCGCCGTCGGCGATCGGGCGACGGTGTGGACCATGTCCGAGAGCAACAGTGCCTTTGCAGGGCGGGTGGAAAGCTTGGGCGCAGGCGTGCAATCGACGGATCAAGGCGGCCCCGGTCTTCCCGTGGTCGGCCGCGACCTCAACTGGGTGGTGGTCGCGCAGCGCTTTCCTGTCTGGGTTCGGCTCGATGGGCCGCCCCCCTTTGCCATGCACGTGGGATTAACCGCATCCGTCAAAGTGCATCATGACGGCGCGCGCTGAGTCGCATCGATCGCGGCGCATTGAACGCTCGACGGTCGGACTGCTCTTTTTTGCCGGCACCCTCAGCGCCAATCTGGCGGTCGCGCAAGCGCCGCCGAGCCCCGCGCAACCCTGGGCGATTCCAGAATCGGCCATCCGTCGCGCCGAAGCCCTCGGCGATACCCGTTCTTCGGTTCCGCAGAAGCAGTACGACCTGGCGGCGTTGGTTGATCTAGCAGAAAGAGAAAATCCAAAAACGCGTGAGGCTTGGGAAGCCGCGCGTGAAGCGGCCGCGGCCATAGGTCTCGCAGAAAGCGCGTATCTGCCGCAGCTTTCCTTGCAAGCCATCGGTGGCTTTCAGCACACACCGTTGCCAATGCCAAGAAACCTGGTACCAGCAGGCTACTTCGTCTCCGATACGCGGGAAATCATTCCTGCGCTGGCTTTGAAATGGTTGCTGTTCGACTTCGGCCGTCGCGATGCCCAATTGCAAGCCGCGCGCGCAGACTCTTTTGTCGCCAACGTCGCTTTCACGGGTACCCATCAGAAACTCATATTCGAAGTGTCGCAAGCGTATTTTGACTTAGGCGCTGCGCGCGGGAAGCTCCACGCCGCGCAGAAGGCGTTAAGCACCGCTCTTACCACCCAGGATGCTGCCATCGCCAAGCAGAACAACGGCCTCGCCACCGTGGTTGCGGTCGCGCAGGCGCAGCGACAAACGGCTCAAGCACGCTACACGCTGGCAGCTGCCGAAGGCGCCGAGAGAACCGCGCGCGCAAATCTCATTGCGGCCCTCGGAGTGCCCGCTGCCACGCAAATCGATGTAGTCGATAGCGCAGAGTTGCCGCTGCCACCCGCTCCGGCCGACAGCGTGTCCAAGGCGGTCGATCAAGCTCTCGCTCACCGGCCGGATGTCATTGCGGCGCTCGGCAAAGTGGATGCGGCCGAAGCGGCGCTCAAGGGCGAGCGGCGATCCTACTATCCCCAAATCGAACTCGCGGGGCAGGCCTTTCAAAATATTGGTTCGTTGAACTCCGACGGCGGCCCTTATTCGCATATTAATCGGCCCGGGCAAAGCATTCTGCTGTCGTTTAGTGTCCCCCTCTTTGACGGTGGTATGCGGCGAAATCGCATCTCCATGGCCGATGCCAAAGCGCGGCAGGCGCAAGAACAATTGTCGACCGCGCGCGACTCCGCCTCGCAACAAGTGGTGCGCGCCTATAATGGATTGTTGACGAGCCTGGCCGAGTATGATGCCGCCACGGTCTTAAGTCAGGCCGCGCACACAGCTTATGAGGCGGCGCTGCGTTCGTACCGCCAAGGGGTCGGGACGTATACAGATCTTGCAACTGAAGAGAACGCCGTCGTCCAAGGCGACACGCAAGTTGAAGACGCTCGCGCGAATGCACACACGGCTGCGGCCGCGCTGGCGCTTTCGATGGGAGCGATTGACATCGCAGGTGTCAATCCCTGATCGATCGGAAGCGCACAGCACAGAAGCGCTCAAACTCCTGGCTCAATTCACGATCGGCACCGGCAATGTAATCGCATTTTTCCCCAATTAAGGTCAAAGTGATTCAAGTCTTTTCAGTTCTCGACCGGCAAGATAATGCCCGGCGATGCACCACTCCGCTATTCAGTGCAGGAGATGACGCGCCAAATTGGCTTACTGTTCCTACACCTTTCGGAGTGACAAAAATATGCGCAAATTATTTCTGAGTCTCTTTGCCATCGTCCTCGCATCCAGCGTTGCGGCGGCAGAAGCCGCTTCCTCGCCGCCCCCCTCGCGGGAGGGAGCTATACCGTCGGCCTACGTGTGGCTCAACGGCGGCTCGGTCGCTATTGGCATCGGATACACCTGGGGTCACGGCACCCTTTACAACAGCAAAGATCAAAAACAGTACAAGTTCAAACTCTCGGGCGTCTCGATTGCTGATGTGGGCGGAGCTGGAATTACCGCGGAGGGCGAGGTCTACAATTTAGCCACGCCGGCGGATCTCAGCGGCAACTACTCGGCGGTCACAGCCGGCGTGACGATCATCGAGGGCGGCTCTGTCGCCTACCTCAAGAACGATAAGGGCGTGGTCATCAAGCTGCACTCACAGACTGGCGGGCTACGATTCAACCTTTCGGCAAACGGTATGCGCATCACGCTCCAACAATCCTAAAGGTATCCGGCTATGCCCGCAGGGAAGCGGGCTATAGCAGCATGAACCGCCTGCATTGACTTCAGCAGCGTCCGTTGCCAGCCTACTGCTCGTGTTGATCCGCCAACGCCAGAAGACTCGTATAATCGCGCGCGAGCGCAGCCGCCATGAGCTGAAATGGCGGCGGACCCGAAATGGCCCTGCGCGCATACCATGAACCGCCGAGCGCCAGTACGCCCCAGCCACCACAAACCGCCCACGCTACCGCGGTCCGGTGCAGGCCATCCCATACCGAGACTATCACCGCGACGGACAGGAAGCATGCAAAGATGAGCCCTGCGGCTGCAGAGATGCTCGCACCGACGGACGCCTTGACGATCTCGTCACGGAACTTGTGTAGATCATCTCTGGCGAGCGGACCGTAATGCGGTGCGCGCTCGCGCAGAAACTGAAGAATTGACCTGACTTCGTGAACTCGGCGAAACATGTCCAACTCCGCATTGGTGAATCTAGTGGTCCTTCGGGCCGGATTCGCCGGCCGAACCTTCGATCGATTTTTGGCACTGCACCTCGATACCTCTCGCGGCATTCGCCAACGCGGCGACGATGGCGTCGGCGAGCGCCGCGATCTCTCGTTGATATCCCTCCGCTATTCCAGCGTAGCCGGCGTGAATCTTGTCCTCGGCCTGGAATGTACAGTTTGCAACCCGCGCGCCATTGGATCGCTGGCCCGTGGCGGATAAGTTTGCACTCCAAGACGCCTCGAGCAGTGCGTACCGTCCAAGTTCCGCCTCGAGGTGCTGCACGTCGATGTCTAGCGTCAGCTTGGTAAAGTCGAGGCGCAATCCGGTCATGCGGCCCAGCCGGCGCTGTAGCTCGAGGCGCAGCGCATCTTTGATTTCATCTTTTAGCGGCGACGCCCATCGCTCATTCTCGAGAAGCGTCACCTCGCTCGGCCCGGTGCGAACCATCAGCTCGGAGCGGTTGAGTTGCGGCGGGGTATGGACCACCCGCACTTCGATCGCGAGGGTTGTCTCCGAAGCCGGCAACGTCGTGTCGGGCGGCGGCGTTAACGTGTAGTAACGAACCGGCGCCGACGTACAGCCGACCCCGACGCTCACGAGACATGCAAGTGCGAACCTTAGACGGTGGCCGTTCACGGTTTGGCCTCCGTAGATAACGCCGCCGCCGGCCTCTGCGGCATCTTCTCCGGCCGCCTCCCGCGCAACAGCGCGTCCGGATGACGATCGAGATAGTCGGCGAATTCACGCACGGCCTGTAAGGTGCTGCGGGACTCCGACAAGGTCTCCGCGAGACCGCGTTGCAAGGGCGATTCCACGTCCAAAGTCCGGTCGGCAGAATCAAGCGTTCTATGCAGGGCCGACAACGTATCCACGGCGTTCGGCAGCACGTGGGCGTGAAGCTCGCTCAAGGTTTCGTGAAGGTCATTAAGGTCCGTATGCAAATCCGCTGCGATTTGCTCGAGCGGCAAATCATTGATCTTCTTCACCAACCGCCCGACACCTGCCTCCAGTTGTTGGAAAGTCCCATTCACCGTCGGCAGTTCGAGCGGCCGGATCGACGCGTCAAAGGCGGCCCGCGGGCTAGCCGGCAGAAAATCGAGCGCGATATAGAGCTTCCCGGTCAGCAGGCTTGCCGATCGCGGCTGTGCACGCAGGCCTCGGCTGACCAAGGTTCCCACGAACGCTGCGAGCGTCTCCTCACTCTCGGTATGCCCCTGCGCAGCGAGTACCGAATATGCCTGACCCATACGGTGGGGATAGACTTTGGCGGTTACAATGACGGGAAAGGTTTTGTCTTGACGCTCATAGCCTAGGTCCATGGCGACGACGGACCCGATGTTCACGCCAACAAATTCGATCGGCGCGCCTACATCGAGGCCCCGCAGCGCTTGTGCGAACCGCATCCGGATGTAGCGCGGGTCCCCATCCGGCGGCGCCATCGCTTCGGCTTCGTTTTTGTACAAAGTGAATTCTTCACCCGGCATGTTCGCCGCCGCCGAGACGGCTTCGGTGGGCCCGTCGTCGAAGGCGAGGCCTCCGGCAAGCACCGCCGCCAACGATTCGGTTTGCACGTTCAATCCGTCGGCGCCGAGCCTTACGTCGATTCCGCTGGCGTTCCAGAAGCGCGTCTCGGGCTTCAGGAAGCCATCGTAAGGCGCCTCAACAAACACGCTCACTCGCGTGCTGCCGTCCGGCAGCAGATTCTCATCGATCACACGACCGACCTGGAATTGCCGAAAATACACCGGCGCACCGATTGCGAGGGAACCGGCGCGAGCGGCATGCAACTGAAGCTCGCGACCGTGCGGACCATGGGAAAGAGCGGGCGGATTCTCCAATCCCATAAAATGACTCTCACTGAGCGTGGCGGTTCCGGTCTTCAAGCCGATATACACGCCCGAGAGCAGAGTACTGAGGCCCGACACCGAGCCCACACCGATGCGCGGTCGCACGATCCAGAATTGCGTGTCCGCCTTCAGCAAGCTCGCCGCGTCTTTCGACAAATCGGCGCTCACCAGAACAGTTTGGTGATCCGCGCTTAAGCCGACGGCCGACACGCGCCCCACCGTGACATCCCGATACTTGACCAGCGTCTTGCCCACTTGGACTCCCTCGCCGCTTAGGAAGCTGATCGTGATCCGCGGACCCGCGTTCTCCCAATTCTTGATAAGCAGTGAAATACCGATGACGGCGGCGGCTATCGGCACCACCCACACCAATCGCGGAATCCAACGTCGATTCTGGACCACCGGCGTGGGAAGCTCGTCTCCGGAAGGTGGCGTGAGCGAGGCACTCATACGCGCTGATCCCAGATCAAGCGGGGGTCGAAGCTCAACGCCGACAACATGGTCACGACCACGACGCCGCAAAAGAAGGCTATGCCGGCGCGCGGTTCGGCGGTGCCTAGTACCTGAAACTGCATCAATGCCGAGGTCAACGCGACAACGATGACATCGAGCATCGACCAATAACCGATGAACTCTACGATCCGGTAGAGCGCGGTACGCTGATGTTGCTGCCATCGGCTCTTATTGCGCACCGTCACGAGCAGCAAGCCGATTGCGATGAACTTCGTGAATGGCACTGCAACGCTGGCAATGAATATCAACAGGGCGATATCCCAGTCCCCGGAGCGCCAAAACTCGAAAATCCCGCCAAGAATGGTGCTGTCGGCCTCGCCCAGCAGTCCGCTGGTGTGCATCACGGGCAGCAGGTTCGCAGGAATGTACAAGACGATACCTGCAATCAGCCAGGCAAGCGTCATCTCGGTGCTGAAGGGAGTGCGATGCTCGATTCGACTTTGGCAGCGCGGACAACGCCCATCGGACTCGAGCGATGCGCGGGACACTGCAAGGCCGCAGGTTCGGCAGAGAGTCAGCCCGAGTTCAAGTGATTGCCTCAAAACCGTCATGTCTTGACCGCCGGGGCAATCGACCACCAAGACGCCGGGTCACAGCGCCCGAGTAGTGCAAGCACTACTGTTAACGCCGCGATCGCCCAGATGCCTGCCCCCGCCGTAATGGGGACCCAATTTGCGAGTTTCACGATTGCGACCAGAGCGCCCAGCAAGAAAACCTCAGTCATGCTCCAGGGACGCATTCGGTGCAGCAGCTTCATAATCGGTCCAAACCCCGGCGGCCGAAGCCCAGCGCGCGCGAACAGCAGCACCCAGAAGAGGAGCGCTATCTGCACCGCCGGAGTGAGGAAGGTCGTGAACGCAAGCCCTAGGGCAGCGACTGAAATCCAGCCCTGCTCCAACGAGAGTACGGCAAACCAGACATTGGCCCGGGTCTCAACTCCAGCGACGTCGATGCTGAGGATCGGTGTGAGATTAGCGATGGCGAAACAAATCGCCGCCGCGCACACGAGTGCCAACCCACTCTCCGCATCCGCGCCAAAATAGCGCGCTAGAACCGCATCACAGCGTCGGCAGAGGGCCACATCGCCGCGGCGCAAGGGAATCGCGCGATACACGGTGTCGCAATCGCGGCAAATGAGTATCGGGTTCACTGCCGCGGCACCGATGGCGCTTCGCTAAAGATTCTCGCCGATCATTTCGAACACATCAATGCCGTAGCAATTCTTGACACCGGCTGATTGCAAGGTCTCGACAATCACTTGCGCTACTTTCTTACTCATCGGGATCTCCGTCGCGTTAGCCCGGCATTTCAAGCTCAGTGGATAAGTGGGATATTGGCCGCAAGCGCGATGTCGGCGGCGGCGTCGAGCTTCTCGTCAATATGAAAAAAACGCGCAATCGTTCGCTCTGAAAGCTCTTTGGTCATCTTCTTATACCACTTCGCCTTCAGTTCGCCGGTGTCCTTCAAAATCGCAAAATCTTCATTGGCTAGAGTTCGCGCTGCGTCCTCACTCATTGAGTGTTCCTGCGCCAAGAAGTCAGTGATCAACCGCACCCTACGGTCCCCGATTTTCTGCCGCTCGGCACGATATTCGTCATAGAGCGGCCAAAATCGCGCGCTCTCGGTTTCGGTTAGCAGCATGTTGGCCCTAACGATGTTACGCCGGTCCTGGCCTGCCTCTTGCCGCAGCTCGGCGATCGCTGGGGCGAAGTCGCTGAATTTTTCATTGACGATCGGTCGCGTAGGATCGGCCAAAGTGGCGCTTGCGGGCAGAAGAACGCTCGCGCTCGCGATACCCACCATCGCAGTTGAAAGAAAACGACTTTGCCATGAGCGGACTCGGCGGAAGAAACTTAGCGTGACCATCAGAGACTCCTGGTACAACGAAATTTGAGAGCGATCTACTAGTGGAGATAAGCGTAACGACATCCGTGCGGCCAACGGGATCCCCCGCTTGGGGGTACTCGTCCAAAATTGACTGTGCGGCTTTATCCGCCGTTCGCAATCCGCTTCGTTAAACAAGCAACCTGCAATAATGATCGGCGATGAAGGCACCGAACAGAGCCATCAGGTAAGTGATGGAGAAACGAAAGGTTCGAATGGGAAGGTCGGGCCGGGCGCCTCGCTGAAGAGCCAGAGCCAGGTACAGAAAGCGCGCATCGAGCACGAGCGCGGCCGCGAGATAAATCAATCCACTCATGCCAATGACTACCGGGATCAGCGTGCATAGAATGAGCACGACTGTGTAGAGCAGAATCTGTCGGCGCGTGTACGGAATGCCGTGGGTCACCGGCAGCATGGGTATGCCCACCTTCGCGTACTCCTCGCGTCGCGCAATCGCGAGCGACCAGAAATGCGGTGGTGTCCACGTAAAGATGATCAGGAACAACACCAATGCCTGCACATCGATGGAGTGAGTCACAGCCACCCACCCGAGTACCGGTGGTGCTGCGCCGGCGGCGCCGCCGATCACGATATTTTGGGGTGTCGCGTATTTGAGCCAGCCGGTATAGATGACCGCGTAACCAATGACCGAGCCGAAGGTCAATAGCGCACAAAGACCTCCGACCGCCAGCCAAAGCAGCATCATTGAGCCCACACACAAGACACCCGCGAAGGTAAGGGCTTGACTCGTCCGCAGACTCCCTGTCGCCAGAGGCCGTCGGCGGGTGCGCGCCATCTGTTTATCGATGCGCCGGTCGAGGATGTGATTGAGTGTCGCCGCAGAGCCTGATGCCATGGCGATGCCTAGCGTACCGAACACCAACGCCGGCAGCGGTACCATCCCGGGTGAGGCCAGAACCATCCCGACGATCGCTGTGAAAACGATCAACAAACTCACTTTGGGTTTGGTGAGCTCCAGAAAATCGCGCCACCCTGGCTGGGACAGTGCGGTTATCAGCGAGTCATCTGGGGCGATCGCCATGGGCGGCGGATGATTGGGCTGCAACGCTACCGTTGCATCTGAATCAGTCGATCCATGGGCATCATGTTGTGGTTCAAGTGGGCCATGATGATCATCGATCCGAAAACCAGCAGACCGACGACGAAAATGCCAAAGGCGAGCGCGAGAATATTGTTGGTCTGGTCCGGCGCAGTCGAAATGTGCAGAAAGAACACCAAGTGAATCCCCATCTGAGCAATCGCGAGGACCCCCAACAGGATGGGGACGCCAGGCGGATAGATTACATCGGTTGACGAAGCCCAAAAGGAGGCCAGGGTCAAAACGATCGCATAGCCTAAGCCCATCAGGTAACTTCCGCGCGTCCCGTGCGTGCGCACGTTGACACCCGGAGCCATGCCTTGAGCTTCGATTTCGGTACTCATAAGTGAGCTCCCAGGTACACGATGGTAAATACGCCGATCCACACGATGTCGAGCGCGTGCCAGAACAGTCCAAAGCAGAAGAAGCGGCGGCTGACCATCGGCTGGAATCCGAGCGTTGCCACCTGCAACAGCATGACGATCAGCCAGCACAGGCCCATGGTCACGTGCAGCCCGTGGGTACCCACCAAGGTAAAGAAGGCCGAGAGAAAAGCGCTGCGGGTCGGCCCCGCGCCGATGCTAAGCATGTGACTGAACTCGCTCAATTCGAGGCTCAAAAACGTGACACCTAAAATGAATGTGATCGCCATCCAGAAATAAGTTGAGTTTCTGTCACCGCTCTGCACCGCGAGCGAGCCAAAACCGCAAGTGACGCTCGAGGCCAGCAGGCAAGCGGTCTCGATCAGCACATGCCTCTTATCGAACAGGTCGGCGGCCGTTGGGCCGCCGGCGGATTCGCCTGAAAGCACGGCGTATGCGGCAAAGAGCGCGGCGAATATGATGATGTCGGAAAGCAGGAACAGCCAAAAACCGTAGCCCGCGACCACGCGCGTTGGCGCTGGGCCCTGAAGCGAGAGCGGTACTGCATCGCCGCTCGCGAGCACTTGCTCCGCTGCGCTCATACCGTGCTCTCCTGCAGCCCATGAAGCCGCTCATAGGCAGCAACCTTCTCTGCAGGCACCTCGATCTCGCCATCGGTGCGCCACGCCTGCGTGAGACAAACGACAAGCACCCCCAGAAGTCCCAATCCGGCGCCCCACCAGATGTGCCAGATGAGCGAGAATCCCAGTAATACCGCAAAGAAGGCGAGAAAGAATCCCGTCGGATTATTCCGAGGGATATGGATCGCTTCATAGGTCTGCTTCACGTTACGATCCTGCGCAGTCCCGCGCTGTTGTTTCATGGCCCAGAACGCGTCCGCGCGGCCCACTGGAGGCAGCTGCGAGAAGTTCCACGCCGGCGGCGGGGACGGGGTTGACCACTCGAGCGTACGACCGTTCCACGGATCCCCCGTCACATCGCGATTAAGTTCGCGCCGGCGAATACTCACGGCGAGCTGCACGCCAGTCAGTGCGATGCCTACGAGAATCAGTATTGCGCCCGCGAGCGCGACGAGCATGAGCGGCTGCCAATGCGTGTTCGAATAATGCTGCATGCGCCGCGTCGCGCCCATGAGTCCGAGCACATACAGGGGCATAAAAGCGAGGTAGAAGCCGATGAACCAGCACCAGAAAACCGATTTACCAAGCCGCTCATTCAACGTGAAGCCAAAGGCCTTCGGAAACCAATAAGTGATGCCCGCCATGACGCCGAATACAACGCCGCCAATGATCACATTGTGAAAGTGCGCGATCAAAAACAGACTGTTGTGCAGAACAAAGTCGGCCGGCGGGATTGCCATGAGGACACCGGTCATACCCCCGATGACGAAGGTCACCATGAATCCGATCGCCCAATAAACGGGCACCGTGAAACGGATACGGCCACCGTAAAGAGTGAACAGCCAATTGAAAACCTTCACGCCCGTCGGCACCGCGATGAGCATCGTCATGACGCCGAAAAAGGCGTTCACGTCCGCTCCCGCGCCCATGGTGAAAAAATGATGCAGCCATACCAGGAAGGACAGCACGCAGATCACCATCGTTGCCATCACCATCGAGCGGCGGCCGAACAGCGGCTTGCCCGAAAAAGTCGCGACCACCTCCGAGAACACCCCGAACGCGGGCAGTATCAAGATGTATACCTCCGGGTGGCCCCAGCTCCAGATCAGATTGATGTACATCATCGGATTGCCGCCGAGATCGTTGGTAAAGAAATGGAAACCGCAATAACGATCGAGCAGCAGCATCGCGAACGTCGCCGTCAAAATCGGAAAAGCCGCGACGATAAGGAGATTCGAGGCGAGCGCGGTCCAACAAAAGATCGGCATTTGACGGTACCCCATACCCGGCGCCCGCAACTTCAAGATGGTGGTCGTGAGATTTATGCCCGATAGCAACGTTCCTAAACCCGCAATCTGCAACGACCAAAGGTAATAGTCGACGCCGACCCCCGGGGAGTACGCGACTTCACTCAATGGCGGGTAGGCAAGCCAGCCGGTGCGGGCAAACTCGCCGACCACGAGCGACACGTTGACCAAAAGTACTCCTGCCGCCGACAGCCAGAAGCCGATGGAGTTGAGAACGGGAAAGGCCACATCGCGCACGCCAAGCTGTAGCGGCAAGACGAAGTTCATGAGCCCGATCACAAACGGCATGGCGACGAAAAAGATCATGATGGTGCCGTGCGCCGAGAAGATCTGATCGTAATGTTCGGGCGGCAGGTACCCTTGTGCGTGGCCGGCGGCCAGGGCTAGTTGGCTGCGCATCAACATGGCGTCCGAGAAACCGCGCACCAACATCAGGAGCGCCAAGCCTATGTACATCACACCGATGCGCTTGTGATCAACGCTGGTGATCCATTCTCGCCACAAGTAGGGCCACCAGCCTTTGACCGTCACCAGCGCCAAGATGCAAAAGATAACTAAACCGACTGTGCCGGACGCGATCATGACGACCGGCTGGTCGAAAGGAATTGCCGCCCAGGTGAGTCTGCCAAACATATTACTGCCCTCGTTGCGGCGAGTCGGCCGCCATATGACCCGACGAAATCCGATCGAACAGACCCTCGCTCACCTGCGAGAAGGTTTGCGTCCCGCCGGCCTTGGCGGGCTTCACCAGCTCCTCAAATGTTGTCGAATCAAGGACACCGCCCTGCGTCTTTGTCGTGTCAACCCAGTCCTTGAAAGCCTCGGCTTCAGTCGACACAAGGTCAAAGCGCATATCAGAGAAACCATCGCCGCTGAACTGCGCAGATAGACCCTCGAAAGTCCCGGGTTCGTCGGCCTCCAAATTGAGCCGCGTGACCATGTTCGGCATCGTATAGATCTGACTGCCCAACTGAGGCACGAAAAAGCTGTTCATAACCGTCGTCGAGGTCAGGCGAAATCGAAGCGGCACTCCCGCTGGGACAACCAAACGGTTCAAGCTCGCGATTCCCTCCTGCGGATAGATAAACAGCCAGCGCCAGTCTAGGGAGATAACTTCGATATCGAGCGGCGCCGTAGATCCTGCCAGCGGCGCCGGGGGATCGAGGTCATGTGACCCGGTCCACGCTATGCCGCCGAGAAACAGGATTATGAGGGCTGGAATGGACCAGATAATCATCTCGATCCGACCGGAATATTCCCAGTCCGGCCGGTAACGCGCCCGTTTATTTTTGGCGCGAAACCACCATGCAAACACCAGGGTGAGCACGATCACCGGAATGACGACGGCCAGCATGATCGCGGTCGAATCGTAGAGAATGACTCGCTCTGCCTTGCCCACAGGCCCGTGCGGGTCGAGCACACCCTCGTTACAAGATGCCATCAGCATCGCAGCGCTCGTGATCGAAATTGCGCGCAGCCACATTGCGGATGCGATTGGTGTCCTGGCGGCGTGCATCACGAGCTCCATCGGTATCCACTGGCGCGGTTAGACATGGTGAGAAATTCTGCGGAAATCCCACGCTCTTCCCAATCCCCCCGATGGGGGGCTTACCGCCTAATTAGTTGTGGATTGCGGCCCGGCCGTACCGGTCGGAGCGGTCGGAGCGGTCGGAGCGGTCAGGAAAGACTTGGCGGTGATTCTGGCCAAGAATGCGACAACCGGCGGCAACGCAAAACACCAACTGCCGATCGCATGGAAGAGTAGCGCCCCGGCCGCGGCGCCCACGGCAAAACTTGCGACGGCGGCACACATGCGTCGTAACCGAGATCTGGCGGCGTCGCGTGCAGCCCCTGGCACGCCGCGAATCATATCCGCAATATCGATCATAATCTGAGTCGTTGTACCGGTCATGATGGTCGTTGGCGGAGCAGCACCTAAGTGAATACGATTCGCCGCGTTTTGAATTGCCATGGCCGAAACCAGCGTCATGCCCACTATGATCGCGGGCGCGCCGTCACCATTGGCGAATGGACCCATCGCGATCGCAAGTACCGCAGCAACGATCAGCAGGAGCAGCTTCAGGTTTAACATCGCTTCGAGAACCGGCCAACGTGCCGGCAGGATGAAACTAACCAGCCGCGTGACGATGATCACCATGCAAAACACCGGCAGAGCCAGCAGCTTGGCGACGACGCCCGAGGTTCCGAATACCAGCGCGGCCCCGATGGTTACGAAATTACCGGTGACGTGCGCAGTGAATAGCCCTTGCAAGGACAAGTATCCAACTGTATCGACGTAACCCCCATTGAAGCTCAGCAGCGTTGGAAGAGTGGGTTTCATCTTGTTCTACCATGCGTATTTGAATTCAGCTCCGCAGTCAGACTTCCTACGCTGAGCGTAAGGTAGATCGCCGGATATCCCCCAAAGAGGTGAACTTGTCCCCCGTCCGGGGTATGTGTCGATCGCCATGCAGCGGGTCAAATTGACCTCTGAAACGACAGGAACAGCATGGTTTCCCTCAAAGTGAACGGTCTCTCGGTCGAGGCAAACGCAACGCCCGACACCCCCCTGCTATGGGTCCTGCGCGATCATCTCGGTCTCACCGGCACAAAGTTTGGTTGCGGCATCGGCCAGTGCGGCGCCTGCACCGTACATCTAGACGGCAACCCGGTGCGCTCCTGCGTACTCCCGATCTCTGCCGTCAAGGGTGAGATCACCACAATCGAGGCTGTCGGCGAGACCGCGGCCGGCAAGCGTGTCCAAGCCGCGTGGCTCTCGCTGGAAGTGGTTCAGTGCGGCTACTGTCAGTCGGGCCAGATCATGTCGGCCGCAGCGCTGATTGCCGGCAATCCGCGTCCGAACGATAAGGATATCGATGCCGCGATGTCCGGCAATCTGTGCCGGTGCTGCACCTATCCGCGTATTCGCGCGGCTATCAAGGCGGCATGATGCAAACCTACGGTGCAATCGGCGAAGACGCACTACCAGACAAGGCGCGCCGACGTTTCCTGACCGCTGGTGCGCTCCTGATTGGATTTGCGTTCGCCCGGCCGCTACGCGCGTTCGAGCGCGAGCCAGATCTTGCCGCTATCGGCGCGCTCGATGCAGCGGCAACCGGGTTCGACGGATTCGTGCCCGACGGCTTTATCCGCATCGGTGTCGACGGCCGTATTGTGCTCGTGGTGCCCAGCGTGGAGATGGGACAGGGCATTGCCACCGGCGAGGCCATGATGATCGCCGAAGAGCTGGAAGTGGGGCTTGACCAGGTCGAAGTGGCACTAGCGCCTGCGGATCTGCACGCCTATACGCAGAGCCTGCTGAAGGCGCAGGCCACCGGCGGATCCACCTCCGTGCGCGCGTTCTTCATAGCGTTGCGGCAGGCCGGCGCAGCCGCTCGCACCATGCTGATCGGCGCGGCCGCCGAGCGCTGGCGAGTCCCGCCCGCCGAATGCGTCGTGGCGCGTGGCATCATCACGCACCAGCGGACCGGTCGAACCCTGACCTATGGCGCGGTTGCCAGCGCCGCGCGGCGCCAGCCGATGCCTGGCGAGGTATCGTTGAAGCCGGTGTCGCAGTTCAAGCTCATCGGCAAGCCGGCGAAGCGCGTAGACACAGCGGCCAAGGTCAATGGCACCGCCCGCTTCGGCATCGACACGATGGTGGAAGGAATGCGCGTTGCGGCGATCGCAATGTGTCCCACGATCGGCGGGCGGCTGCGCTCGCTCGATGAGCGCGCCTCGCGCGCCTTGCCCGGCGTGGTCGACATCCTTCGTATCGACGATGCCGTCGCGGTGGTCGGAGAGAACTACTGGACCGCCAAACGAGGGCTCGACCTGCTGAAGATCGAGTGGAACGAGGGTCCGCACGCCACCCTCACGTCGGCAACACTGGCCGCATCGCTCCGGTCCGCGCAAGGTACGCCGATCAATGGCAGCCTGACCGGCGATCCCGATCGCGTGATCCAGGAAGCCGGCAAACGGCGCATCGAGGCGACCTACGATCTGCCGTACCTCGCGCATGCGGCGCTGGAACCCATCAACACCACAATCCACGTGCGCCCCGATGGCTGCGACATCTGGGTGGGTACTCAGGTGCCGGAGATCGCGCGCATCGTCGCCGCGGAGATCATCGGCCTGCCGCCCGACAAGGTCATCGTGCGCAATCATCTGATCGGCGGCGGGTTCGGCCGGCGGCTGGCCGTGGACACCATCCAGCAGGCCGCCCGCTTCGGGATGCAGGTCAGCTATCCGCTCAAGATCATCTGGACACGCGAGCAGGATATTCAGCACGACCGGTTCCGGCCGGCCTATCACGACACCATTGCAGCCGCGCTCGGCAAGGACGGCCTGCCAATGGCGATGATGCATCGGACCCGGTGCGCCACCGTACGCAGCTACTACGATCGCAAGCCCTGGCCGCAAGGCCGGCTCGACCCCGATGCGGTGGCCGGCGCGGCGGACCTACCCTATGCCATTCCCGCACGGCGTTCCGAGTGGGTGCGACAAGACGGTCCGGTCGCCCTCAACTGGTGGCGCGGCGTCGGCGAGACGCATAACGTGTTCGTGGTGGAAAGTTTCCTGGACGAACTTGCGCACGCAGCCGGACAGGATCCGGTCGCCTATCGCAGGGCTCTGCTTGGCAAGAACCCGCGCTCGCTTGCTGTGCTAAACAATGCGGCGCAAGCATCCGGATGGGGCAAGCCGCTGCCGCCACGTTGCGCGCGCGGTATCTCGCTGCACGACAGCTTCGGCACATATGCCGCACTGGTGATGGAAGTGGAGGTCGATACACAAGGGGAGATTCTCCTGCGGCGCGCTACCGCCGCCGTCGACTGCGGCATCGCAGTGAACCCCGATTCCGTGATCGCGCAGATCGAGGGCGGCGTGCTGTTCGGCCTTTCGGCCGCGCTTTACAACGGCATCACCTTCGAGAACGGGCGGGTCCAGCAAAGCAACTTCCACGATTACCGGCAGATTCGCATGAATGAAGTGCCGCCGTTCGAAGTCTTCGTGATGCCAAGCGAAGGCAAGCCGGGCGGACTGGGCGAAGTCGGCACGGTGTCCGCGGCGCCCGCCTTGGCCAATGCCATCTTCGCGGCCACGGGGGTGCGGCTTCGCGCACTGCCGATCGACCGGGACGCGCTTGGCGCGAAGGGTAAGCAGTCATAACGCGGCGCAAGCGTATTGGTCATGGTCTCGCAGCGCTCGCGTGCATCGTCCTGATTGGCGCAGTGCTGTTCTTTTTCTGGCCGCATGGACTCGATCCGGTCTCGCCTAGCGCCGCGCAACCAAGCGGCGATGCCCTTATCGCGCGCGGCAAGTACCTGACCGTGGCGGCCGACTGCGCGGCCTGCCACACCACCGAGGGCGGCAAGCCTTTCGCGGGCGGCTTGGCGTTCAAACTGCCATTCGGCACGATCTACTCGTCGAACATCACGCCGGACCGCCAGAACGGGATCGGTGCGTGGAGCGATGCCGAATTCGCGCGGGCTATGCGCTCGGGCGTGGGGCGATACGGCGAGGATCTGTATCCCGCCTTTCCCTATACGTCTTACGCCTTGCTATCCAGCGACGATGTCCTCGCGATTCGTGCCTACCTGGCGACCCTCGCGCCGGTTGCCACACCGGCACCCGCCAACGCGCTCGCCTTTCCGTTCAACCAGCGTTACATCATGCGCGGATGGAAGCTGCTGTTCCTCGACAGCAAACCGTTCGAACCCGACCCAGCGCGCGGTGCTGTGTGGAACCGCGGCGCCTATCTCGTGAATGGACTGGCGCATTGCAGTGAATGCCACACGCCGCGCAACCTGATGTTCGCCCGGAAGCACAACCAAGCGTTGTCGGGCGGCGTCGTCGATGGTTCGAAGGCCTGGAACATCACGCCCGACAAAGAGACCGGGATCGGCCTGTGGACCGATGCTCAGCTCGCGTCTTATCTTTCCACCGGCTATGCCTTCGGTCACGGCGCGGCGTCGGGAAGCATGCGCCAGGCCATCGACTTGAGCCTGAGCCAGCTTCCGGTGACGGACATCGAGGCCATCGTCGCCTATCTGCGCACGGTAACGCCGCACCGTGCCGATGCCGCCGCGGCAGCCTTGATGCCGGCCAGCGCAGCCGTGAAAGCCTCGACTGCGTGGTCGCCGGGCGGCGAAGCAAGCGACGGCACTGGCCGCCGCATCTTCGAGGGCGCGTGCGCGAGCTGCCATGGCTGGAACGGAAACGGCCAGCAGACCGCGCGCGCGGGCCTAGCCGGTTCGCACGCCATCAACGATCCGCAAGGGGCCAACCTCATCCGAGTGATCCTCGAGGGCACCAGCGCTCCGGACCATACCGCGGCAACCGCCATGCCGTCGTTTGGCGCGGCCTACACCGATGCCGAAATCGCCGCAGTCGCCAACTATGCCATCGCCCATTTTGGCGGAAAACAGGGGCAAGTCACGGCAAAGGACGTCGCCGACGCCCGGCCATGAGTATGTCCAGTGGTCGCCGCTGCGTTCAAGGAACTTGAGCGCCCGGATGCCCGTCAGGTGGCGTTGGATGAGTCAATGTACAAGCGGCGATTGCGGATGCAGAAATCGCCGCGGGGAAACCGGCATAAAAGGCAATATGTGTTATCAGCGCCGAAAGCTCATTGCGGGTCACCCCGTTGTGGATTGACCCTCCATCATGCGAAGGTGTGACAAGCCTTCGTTAGAACGTAAAGGTTGCCCACGTACCGAAGAAATCGACATCGTGGCCCTTGGCGGACTGCACATAGTTTCCCGTGAAGAAACGCGTGTAGGAGCCGATCCACGAAAGGTGTCGCGAGATCTGCCATTGGACCGAGGCTTCGGCGGTCGTCGCGAGGTATCGGCCTGGCCCCCCCGCCGGCAGTTCGAGGTTTCCGGGCGGACCGTATATACCGTCACGTCGCGTGTAGCGCCAGATCACATCGCTCCCTAAAGTCACCAGTAGCCCGTGGGGCACCTGTAACTGGAGCGTCGGATGAATGTCGATGATATTGCTCGGACGTATCAGACTCGCATCATCGAAGTATCCGGACTTGAAGAACAACGGATTGAAGGTTCCGAAGTGACCTCTGCCGCCGGAATCGCCGCTCACCACGTCGAAATCCACGCCAATGCGCGGTTTGAGAGGACTCTCCTCAAACCTATAGCCCACGGTTGAGCCCACTGTCCAAGCGAAGATTTGGCGTCCCGCGAAATTTCCGGTCTGAATGATGGGTTCGATGTCGTAATCGAATCCGTTGATTTTGCCGAACAACCTCGTGCCAAAAGTGTTGCGAACCTCAGTTCCCGTTCCATTGGCGTAATGAACGGAATCATTCTGGTAATACAGGTAGTAGAGGTCTGCGCGCAAACCGAGCGCCGACGAGAGCAATGGCGTGGTCGCATAGACGCCGCCCAAGAGTTGATGCGGAAAATCGTCATCAAACCCGGTTTTCTTCTCGCGAGCAGGGTTCGTAAGAAAGGCATAGATCTTGGCATCGTGAGCGGCGCCGATGAGCTCGAGGCCATCGAACTTGAACGGAATATTGGGTGCCTGACGCGTCGCAATGAGTCGCCCGGACCCATAGCTCATCGCGAAGCGGCCGGCCCGTACCACCAGATACTCGGGATCCGCGGCACTGGTGTTGTCGGTCCGAAAGTCGAGAAACGCTTGCTGCAGAGCGGCGGGGTCTTGATTCACCGGCGGTGCCGGCGTATTGCTTCCCCACTCGTAACCCGAAATCACTTGAGTGAACAGCCGGAAGTGCTCGTTAAAGTGTAAGTCCGCATCGATGTCAATTCGCTGCAGCAGTTGATCCGTCCGGTTCGGATTCGGCGATACGCCAAATCCCGGATAGGTGAAGTGTTCGTACCGCTCGCGAAGGTCGGCACCAAAACTGAGGTAGCTCAGTGGATCGTCCGCGCTGAGCGGGATGTACTTCACCGCGTCAAAGGGATCAGTGCGCCTCGCCGGGTCTGCCAAGTAACTATAGTTCTCGTTGAATCGCAGCAAGGTGTACGGTGGAGGCGAGGGATTCGGCGGTGCCTGCGGCGTGTACTCCGCGAGAATCGAATCTTGCGGAGCGACCGCCGGCGGTCCCACGATTTCACTGTTGACGTTTGGTGTTGCTGCCGGCTCGGCCAGTGCCGGATCAAACAGCACCCACCACAGCGCTACCGCGCCGAGAAATGCGCGTCCAGTCCGTCGGCCCGCCCAATGGCAGGCGTGCTTCGGAGTGGATGTCTGTCGCGATTCCCTTGCTATCACCGGCCACTCGCTGCCGACGCATGAATCTCCGCGATATAGCCCCCGGGGAATAGGACCATCGCCGATTCACGATCTCCGCTCTTGACGGCTTCCACTAACACAGTCACACCGGCGCTCTTGGCCTTGGCCAGCGTTTCATTGAGATTCGTGACCTCGTAGCCGGTTAGCTCGCGACCGTAGGGGTAAGGCAAGTGCCCGTCGGTCACGAAGGCCGTCAGCTTGCCGAAGGTGGACTCGATGCGAATGCGCCGGTAGGTGTCGCCGGCTCGGCCGATCTCGACGCCCGGCGCCTTCGGGTCGTCGGAGACGACCTTGCCGTGCGAGAACTGAAGATAGCTCTTCACGAAGGCAGCGCTTCGCAGGGGCGAGATATAGACGCGGTTTTCGGGCACGGCCTGAAACGGCGCGTACGACGGCGGTGTCGTGTGCCAGTAGATCTGGGTGTTCACGCCGCCCGGCCACTGGATGACCGCGTCCTGGCCGATAGGGTCGGGGAATGGCTCGACCAGAACGTCCGCACCCGCGGCGCGCGCGGCTTTGATCGCGACGTTCATGTCGGTGACGAGGAAGCCGGTCCGCTCGGCGCCGAAGGGAAAGGGAATCGGCGTCTTGAAGCCGAAGAGCGACACTGTCCCGACGGGGGTTTGCAGAAGCTGCGAGGTAGTGCTGCTCGGCGTCGGCGTTACCGTGGCCACCACCTGCTTGGTGCTTTGGCCGCCAAAGGTCGCGAGGAAGCTCGCGACGAAACCATCGACGTCGGCGGGTGCGACATACACGTGGGTCGTGTCGTATTGCGGCCCCACCGCCACTGCCGGGAAGGCCCGCGCCGGCGTACTCGCGCTGTTTGCCAGATTGGCCGCCGACATCAATACGGCAGCGGCGAGGAGACCCAGCGGGAATCGACGATGCATACAGTACTCCTTGATCAACATCCAACAGTCAGAGAGGTGTCGCCTCATGGGCGCGGTCGTCGGTCGCACAAGTCGTGCCACGCAACCAGGAGGAAGCCACCGGCGAGTCCCAGATGCTCGTAAAAAGAATTTTCTACGCCGAATCGCTCCGCTGGCCCAAGCTGCCAGTACCGATTGGCCATAAACGTCGCTGCGACGGTGAATGCACCCAGCGCGAGTGCGCCGAGCCAGCGCCCGTAGCCGGTCAGGATGGCGACGGATGCGGCGAGCTCCATAGCAATCACGGCGATCGCAAAGGGCATCGCAGGCGAGAGACCGAAGTGACTCATCTCGGCGACGGCACCGTTGAAGTCCGTCAACTTCACGATGCCACCCTGTAAGTACGCGGCACACAGCCCAAGCAGGGCAACCCATCGCACGGCAGGCGTAGCAAATCGAGACAGCCGGTCTGACTCAGCGCTCATGAATACCCTTCAGAATGCCCAGCAAGTACAGCCGAAGTCGCCCCATGGTGCGGACTCGCGCGCACGAGGATGCAAGTCCTGGCAGCGGTGGGCCGCGACGCGTTGCGCACCTGACGCTGCTACCGCCGCTGCCGCTGCTTCAGTTGGACTCTGATAGCCGCCGTAATAATTGACGGGCGACCAGTCCGGCATGGCCGGTGGCAGGGGCGGTGCGAGATCTGAGAATTCATCGGAAGCGTGCACGGGTCTGCCTCCTAGCAACGTCAGGACCGACGTGATGTCCGCAATCCGATCATCGGTGACAGTAAAGTAGTCATCCGACAGCACCGCGAGATCTGCGAGCTGTCCTACCTTGATCTGACCCTTCTTACCGCTCTCTCCTGAGAACCAGCTGTTCGCTTCGGTCCAGAGGCGCAACGCCTGCTCGCGATCAAGTGTGTCCGATGCACGATACAACTTCAGGCCGCCGACAGTCTTTCCGGTGACGAGCCAGGAGAGTGCAACCCAGGGATTGTAAGACGCCACACGCGTTGCATCTGTGCCGGCGCCCACCGGAAGGCCGCTCCTCAACATTCGTTGAATGGGCGGCGTGCGCTCCGCGGCTTCGCGGCCGTAACGCTCGATGAAGTATTCCCCTTGGAACGCCATTCGATGCTGAATGGCAATGCCGCCGCCGAGTTCCGCTATGCGGTCGATATTGCGGTCCGAGATCGTTTCGCAGTGATCGAAGAACCAAGGCAGCCCGTCGAGGGGAGTGTCGCGATTGACCCTCTCGTAGACATCGAGCGCCCGGGAGATCGTCTCGTCGTAGGTCGCGTGGAGCCGCCAGGGCCAACGACGCTCTGCGAGCAATCTCACGACGGGCTCCAGATCGGTCTCCATCGAAGCCGCCAAATCGGGACGCACGACGCGAAAATCTTCGAAGTCTGCCGCGCTGTAGACGAGCATCTCGCCCGCCCCGTTGTGGCGATACAAGTCGTCGCCCTGCCCCGGCCTCACTTTGCTCGCCCAGTTGCGAAAATCCGCGAGTTCCTCTTTGGGCTTTTGCGTAAACAGGTTGTAGGCAATGCGGACGGTCAACTGTCCGGCCGCGTGCAGCTCTTCGATGATGCGATAGTCTTCGGGGTAATTCTGAAATCCGCCGCCAGCGTCGATGACGCCGGTTACACCGAGCCGATTTACCTCTCGCATGAAATGACGGCTGGAGTTCTTCTGGTACTCCTCCGGCAACTTCGGGCCCTTCGCGAGCGTTGCATAGAGAATGGCCGCGTTAGGCTGAGCGAGAAGCAGGCCGCTCGGACTGCCATTGCGATCGCGCACGATCTCGCCGCCCGGCGGGTTCGGCGTGGCTTTGTTGTAGCCCACCGCACGAAGCGCCGCGCCATTCAGCAACGCGCGATCGTACAGATGCAGAATGAACACCGGGGTATACGGGGCGATGGCATTCAGCTCGTCGATCGTTGGGAGTCGTTTCTCCGCAAACTGATGTTCGGTGAATCCACCGACGACGCGCACCCATTGTGGTGCCGGCGTGCGATCCACTTGCGCCCTGAGCATCTTGAGCGCCGTCGATAACGAGCGCACGCCATCCCATCGCAGCTCCAAGTTGTAGTTGAGGCCGCCGCGAATGATGTGCATGTGACTGTCGATCAACCCGGGGATGACGCGGTGACCGTGTAAGTCGATGCGTTTAGTTGTCGCGCCGGCCGTCGCTTCCACATCCCGCGCGCGCCCGACGGAGAGAAAGCGGCCATCCGCGATCGCCACCGCCTCCGGGCTCCCATTGGTGCGGTCAAGCGTGCTAAAGCGTCCGTTATAGAGAATAAGGTCTGCAGTCATTGAAGAGAGATCTCCGAATAGGGTGCGAATCACATTGGCGCATCGAAGTTCTTCGGCTGCTGGGTTTCCGCGGTTTTCCCGGGAAGCTCGCCGAAGATGTGTGGCACGCACTGTTCACGTACCCACGCGGTCGAGACGGGCTCGTTCGACACCAGTCGCTTGGCGAGCGGAACGAGTTGCTCGCCGAGCAAGATGCCCAAGAGCCCGACCAGCGCAATCACCGGCGGCGCGGGCGATCGCACGTTCAACACGCCGTAGATCACACCGACCAGCAAGCCCACGCCGAGCGACAACACATAGATTTTCATGGAGCGAACATGGTCTTGGCGTAGATCACGCCGAGTCCATAGGCGCCGCCGTGCACGCGGGCAATGCCGGTCGTCTCTGCATAGGTTTCGCTGCGCGCCCAATCGCGCTGCAGCTCGAGCAGGTACTGGAGCGCGGTCATCGGCCGCGCCCCGGCCTGCACCATGCGGTCCATCGCGCGATCGTGCGCCTCCTCGGAAACATCGCCGCACGCATCGGCGATGACGTACACCTCGAATCCCTGATCTAGCGCCGAGAGCGCAGGGCCGACGATGCATACACTGGTCCACAGGCCTGCGAGAACGATCCGACCTTTGCCGATCTCATTGACCCGCTTGGCTACGCGCGCGTCTTCCCACGCATTCATTGTGGTGCGATCGATGATTTCGTCCTTCGGGAACACCGAGCGAATCTCCTCGTAGATCGGCCCGGAGAAGCTCTTCTCGGCAACGGTCGTCAGAATCGTGGGGACCTTGAATTCGCGCGCCGCCTTCGCGACGAGCGCGCAATTGTTGCGCAGCAGGACAGCGTCGATCGACTTGGTCGCAAATGACATCTGCGACTGATGATCGATCATGATCAAGGCGTGATCGCTGGGAGAGAGCAGTGTTTTTCCGGGAGTCGCTTGGGCTTTCGGCATGGAGCTTTTCCTTTCTGGGTCGATTGGCAATGAAGTTGGCTCGGAGTAGTGAGGCACACATTGCCGCCTTCCGACTCACCGTAGACTCACCATTCGCTCGGTCTCCCGCGGACGGGGCGCGCTCGCGAGGTGCAGATCACTATCGGGCGTCCAAGCCCAAGCCTCCCCCAAATAGGGGACTCTTTGGCGCCAGCAATCACGCACAGAATAGCGGCGTGAATGTATTCGATACTCAAAGCTGCGGCTCTAGTCCTCGGGCCACTCGGCACATGCTGAAGCTCACCGGAGGGTTCTTGTTGACCTGCATGATCTGCGGCTGCAGCGGCTCTCCTTCCCGAAGCATTCGGGGCTAAGAGCGTGGAGCGCAGTACGCCGTTTCTCGAATTCCTTGCGCAAGAGCTCGCGCCAAGAGAAGGCCGCGGGCTTGCCGCCGCGCGTATCGCTGCGGCCTGCACGATCACGGTTGCGATTGCCATGGTGTTTCGCATACCGCTCGCCGCGTACATGGCCTATATGGTCTTCCTGACCACCAAGGATGACAGTGCCGCGACTGTGACGATGGCCGTGGCGGGAGGACTCGCCATCACCCTTGCCGTCATTTTCACACTGGGTCTAGCGCAAATCTCCTTGGGTGATCCGGCAATCCGCTTGCCCGCAATGGCC
>Ga0193716_1000228_pt1 | contig 34884 bp, 27 predicted proteins | sample U2c1metaG_FD_145901 | JGI IMG/M metagenome (GOLD analysis project Ga0193716, IMG submission 145901) | Soil microbial communities from a riparian zone of the East river system, Colorado, United States - U2c1 | ecosystem: Environmental > Terrestrial > Soil > Riparian zone | place: USA: East River...
TTCCAGGACAGAATCGGTGACGGCGCCGATGAACTCTTCCACGATGGCCATCCACTGTGCGTGGCTGAACTGGGAAGCCGGTTCGGCGTTCATAAAAGCGGATTTAAAGAAATAATGCCTTGGCTTGCGGATCTTATCCGTAAAACCCGGAACTCTCGGCATGGTATAGATGTCTTTTACGACGTCGGGTATCACCCCTTGCGTAAGACTGACCACCTGGTCCCTGTCACGGGGGATGGGCATGAATTGCTGTCCTTTTCCATCATTGACGTTATGCCAGCGCCACTGGTCCTCGTGACGATCCCAATCCGCAAACAACAGGTCGATCATCCTCGCCTTTAAAAAGGTGACAGCGTCATACGAATTGTTGTTGTTGGCTGTCAACTTCTGCACTACATCCGGTGTGTTATCCGATTTTTTATAAGGGGCGCGTTCTTCCAGCAGGACGACCGTGCCTTCAAACGTTTTTTCGTATTGTCCCAGCGCCTTATCAGGTGCGACATAACAGATTACCGGGTTGGTATGGGCTACATGGACTGCATCTGAAACAGGAGGGACCAGCAATGCGGCAAAGGGGTTCTGAGCGCTGGTAGCGTCATCGACCAGGTCTTTTGCAAAGGTCTGGCGGAGTTTTTCCGGGACGACCAGGTCCGGGACCTTTTCGACGCTGCGGATCACCCACTCCCAACCTTCCCCATCTAAAAGCCGGAGCGACTTTGTTTGCATTCCCCCACCCATCTGTTCGGGAGTAAGTCCTCCTTTGAAGCTGGAAACATGCAATATGGGAACACGGACCTCCATCGACCATTCCCGGCGATAGTTTTCGCCCAGAAGCGATTTGTGCAGGCCGTTCGCGTGACCATAAGAACGATGGATCTTTACGACTATGCTATCCTGGGCCAGGTTCTTTTGCAGAAAAAGACCGAGGAAAGAAAGCAGGAGTAATAGAATTTTTATACGCCGTGGCATTGGTGGATCTGTTTGATAGGTTTGCCAAAACGCGAAAATAGCCCTTTCGAAAGGCCATGTCAATGTCTATAACCCACCAAAAATGGTATAAATTCTGTGTAAATCCTATAGACATTCTATACAAATGGCGGGTTTTGCAATGCGGGCTTTTGGCACCCCACAAGGAAACGGGTTGGATTCTCAGCCCTTTATGCGTATCTTTCAGGCGCTGACACGAGTCAACCCAATTCAACCTATGACACCAAAATCGCGCAAAAGACTCCTTCGTTTTATCTTAATTCCCATTCTGCTTCTCATAGTCCTGGCAGTTACGGCGATAGCGATCCTGTACACCCAACGTGAGCGCCTGGTAGGTCTGGGAGTAAATGAGCTTAACAAACAGCTCCCCGGCCGGCTGACGGTCGAAGGAAGCAATATCTCACTCTTTGAGAACTACCCTTATATCTCCATCGGTTTGAAGAATGTCCGGCTATACCCCAGCAAACAGGGCAACGTTAAGCCCATTTACGAAGCGGAACGTGTGTTGGTTGGCTTTAGCCTGGATGATATCCTGCGGCAGAAATACCGGGTAAAAATAGTCGTCCTGAAGAATGGGCATCTCGACCTGGTGGAAGAAAACAACGGTGCGCTGAATATCGTAGAGGCCAGTCGCATCAAAACCGACACGACCGCCACAAAAGATACCTCCTCCTCCGCCCCGCTGAAGCTCTCTGTCAAGAAAATTGTCCTTAAGAACATGGATATCTCTTTCCTGAACATGTCCAGCGGTCAAAAGATCGCTTTCCATATCGATAGGATCCAGGCCTCCTTTAGGGTCAATGGCCCAAAGATGCTGGCGGACCTGGATGGATCCCGTCTGAATCTTTTTTTCCGGGACCCTGCAAGCGGACAGCAGGTGGTCTCCCATATCGACCAGATCAAGTCTGCGCTTCGGATCGACAGTCTGACAGTCATGGGCGACCTGAAGATGAGTGCAATCATGGACTATACCCGCCCGGGTGATACCACTCTCTTCCGCAACAAACACCTTGTTACCGAGTTACAGTTGTCTTACGATAGGCCCGCCCGCCTGCTGAAAGTACCGGTGGGAAAGATCCGGCTGGAAGATGCTGTTTTCAACATTACCGGAACAGCCGATCTGCTCCACGACAATACGGTTGATCTCAAAATCTCAGGTGACAAACCGGATTTCAGACAGCTGTTTGCCTTCGCCCCGGCGTCGGTGGCAAAAGAGCTGAAGCATTTCAAGTATGATGGCATTTTAAACTTCGACGCAACGTTGAAAGGCAAACTGAAAGATGGGGAAATGCCCGGAATAGAGCTCAGCTTTTCCTGTTCGAATGCCTGGCTGCATAATACGGAAGCCAATAAAAAACTGGATTCCCTTTCCTTCAAAGGCTACTATACCAACGGTGCGGCGCATTCCCTAAAAACATCGGAGCTGCGTCTGACAGACATGCACGCACGCCCCGACAAAGGAATATTCAGCGGGAACTTTATCATGCGTGATTTTACCGATCCCAAAATACTCATGCAGATCAACTCCGAGCTGGAGCTGGGATTTGTCGGCGCCTTCCTTGGCATAAAGGACCTGCAGCGTATTACGGGTTATATCAACCTGAAAATGGACTTTAAAGAACTGGTGGACCTTAGCCTGCCCGAAAAGTCGATGGCTAAGCTTACCCAGGGTATTCAAAGTGAGCTGATCGTAAAGAACCTGACCTTCCGGGTCCCCAACTATCCTTATATCATTGAAAACCTCGACCTGCATGCAGCCATGAAGAACGGCCTGGTAAAGCTCGATTCCATGGCTTTTAAGGTCGGCAACTCCGATCTTCGCCTGGACGGATCTATCAGCGACCTCCCGGCTCTTTTCCATCAACAGGATAAACCCGTTCAGCTAACCCTCAATGCACACAGCAACAAGCTGATCTTTAAAGAGCTGCTGGCCTTTGATACGGCCCGGAGCCGGAAAGCAAAAGAAGAGATCTATGGGTTTAACATAGGACTGTCGCTTGAAACCAGCGTCAACCAGCTGCAGCATCCATCGCCCCTTCCCAAAGGGAAGTTTAAGCTGCAGAATTTATTCGCGACCTTCAAACAATACCCACATGGTTTTCACAACTTTGGCGCAGACCTGACCATCAATGACACAGCCCTCATGCTCCGGAATCTCGCCGGAAATATCGATAGCAGCGATGTCCGGTTCAGCGGCCGGGTAAATAATTATCAGCTGTGGTTCGAAAAAGTGAAAAAAGGCAAAACCCTGATCGCCTTTGATCTGAAGTCAAAGCACCTGGCTATGAAGGATCTCCTGGGCCGTCGCAGCCGCGACTATGTCCCCAAAGATTATCATGAGGAAGTAGGTGCCAATATCTGGCTGCGCAGCAAATGGGAGCTCCGCTATGACTCGGTGTTTAAGTTTGCAAACGTGAAGATCGCCAATATATCCGGGGAGCTGAAGAAGCATGCTTTTCGGCTCGACAGCGTCAGCGGAAATGTAAAATTCGGTACGGATAATTTTGTCAGAGTAGACACGCTCAAAGGGAAGATCGGCAACAGTGACTTTAACCTCAGCATGCGTCTGTATACCGGTAAGGATACTGCGCGCCGAAAAAAAGAAAATTATCTTCAATTTGCCTCCCGTTTCCTGGACGTAGACCAGCTCACCAACTATCGCCTGACGGCGGCAGAAGACGAAACCCCTGCCCTGTCCAGCGCGCCGGCGCCCGCATCGATGCCGGCAGCTGCAACGAGCCCGAACCCGTCAGCGCAAGTAGCTGCAACGAACCCGTCAGCGCAGGCAGCCGTAACGAACCCGAGCCCGTCAGTACAGACAGTTGCAAAAACAAATAACCCGTCTGCACACGCCAATGCCTTTAATATCTTCCAGATCCCCTTTATTGACTTCAAGGCTACGGTCAACGTCGGTAAGATAAAGTACCATCGATTATGGATGAAGAACTTTTATACCAATGTCCGCATGCAGTCAAATCAACAGCTCTATCTCGATACGCTTACCATCGGAATTGCCGAAGGCCGTATCGGCGCCCGGGCTCATTTCAACGGCAGCGACCCAAATAAGATCTACCTCAGAAGCCGGATCAGGGTAGATGACGTCAACATCGAAAAAATGATGCTGAAACTCGACTATTTCGGTCAGGACTATGTGATCAATAAGAACATCAAGGGAAGGCTTAACGGGCAGATCAAAAGCTATGTCCGGATCCATCCCGATCTCACTCCGCTGATCAATGAATCGGAAGCGCAGCTGGATATAGACATCCGGAACGGCGAGCTCGTAAATTTTGCCCCGATACGCGCTATGTCCTCGTATTTCAAGGATAAGAACCTGAACATAGTACGATTCGATACTCTTCGAAATACGCTCAGCTTTAAAAATGGAGCATTGTCTATTCCCAGCATGAATATCAATACGTCTCTTGGCTTTATGGAGATCTCCGGCACCCAGTCTTTGGACACGCATATGGAATATTATGTACGCATTCCCCTTAAAATGGTTACCCAGGTTGGATTCCGCATGCTGTTTGGCAAGAAGCAGGAAGAAGTGGACCCGGACCAGGTGGACGCTATCGAATACCGGGATAAAGACAAACGCGTCCGGTTCATGAACCTTAAAATAAGCGGCACTCCTGACGATTATAAAGTGGGACTTGGGAAGGCAAAAAAATCCTGACCTGGGGCGCGCTCCGGCCAATTCCGCACACATGAAGCCTAAAAGCGTACACCCTGGCCCTGAAGGAATTCTCCTAGGTAGCTGGATGTCAAAAGATTAAAAAGTTGGCATGGTATAAGCAGGTACTTGGTCAAAACAAGTACAGATGCTTCATAACTATATAAAGACAGCCTGGCGGAGCCTCCGCCGTTACAAGGCCTTTTCCGCCATAAATATCATGGGGCTTGCACTGGGCATGACCTGCAGTCTCCTGATCCTCCTTTGGGTAAATGACGAACGCAGCGTAGACGGCTTTCATACGCATGGCAACCAGCTTTACCAGGTATATGAACGGGATTACTCCGATGGGAAGGTAAGTGCGGGTTATTCCACGCAAGGCTTGCTGGCCGACGAGCTGAAGCGGGTCATCCCCGAGATAAAATATAGCAGCAGCCTGGATGATGCCGCATTCTCCGGCGGCAGCAATACCATTGCGGTCGGCGATAAGATCAATAAATTGAAAGGAGGGTTTGCCGGCGCTGACTTTTTTAGCATGTTCAGCTATCCGCTGTTGGAGGGGACCAAGGAGACCGCTCTGAACGCTCCCGGAATCATCGCCATTTCAAGGAAAATGGCTACTATGTTCTTTGGTGGTCCTCACCAGGCGATAGGCAAAACAATTCTCTTTGACAATACCCTGGGCCTGAAGGTATCGGCGGTATTTGAAGACCTCCCTTCCAATTCCTCCCTGCAAACTGAGTTTTTAAGAAGCTGGATAGACTATATCAAAGAAAATGTCTGGGTCAACAACTGGGGCAATACCAACCCCAATGCATATATACAGTTGCGGGAAGGAGCAGATCCGGCAACCGTCGAAGCAAAGATCAGGGAATTTATTTATCGCTACATGCCAAAGAACCCGGCTTCCCATACAGAGCTGGCCCTGCAATTATACTCCGGGAAGTATCTCCATTCCAATTTTAAGAATGGTTATATCGATGGCGGGCGTATTGAATACGTCCGGATCTTTACCGTTATAGCCATTTTTATCCTGTTGATCGCCTGTATCAACTTTATGAACCTGGCTACAGCCCAGGCTGCCCGAAGGTCTAAAGAGATCGGCGTACGCAAGGTCATCGGTGCAGGTCGTTTGCTATTGATCGGCCAGTTTATCGGCGAAGCCCTGCTGCTGACCTTTTTGTCCCTGCTTTTTTCGTTGGTGCTGAGCGCGGTTTTATTACCGGCGTTCAACGAACTTACTGGAAAGCAACTGTCCATCCCCGTTACAAATCCCGTTTTCTGGCTGGCGCTGACGGGCCTGGTGCTTGTCACGGGTTTTGTGGCCGGAAGCTACCCGGCATTTTTTCTCTCTTCTCTTGACCCCATAAAAGTTTTAAAAGGCAGCCTGAAATTCAGCTGGAGGGAGCTCTTTGCGCGACGGGGGCTGGTCGTCTTCCAGTTCTCGCTGACTATCCTGCTGATCATCGGCATGATCGTGATCTACCGGCAGTTGAATTATATCCAGACAAAGAATATCGGTTATGACCGGGAGAATCTTGTCTATATACCCGTTGAAGGCGAACTGTCGACGAAGTATCAACTATTCAAAGAAGAGGCGGTTAAGGTCCCCGGCGTTCTTGCTATGTCGAAGATGAGGAACTCCCCTACCGTCATCAGCCACCATAACGGAAGTGTCGGCTGGCCGGGCAAAGACCCCAACCTGGTCGTGCACTTTGCTGATGAGATAGTGGCATATGACTTTGTAAAGACCCTGGGTCTGCAATTAAAGGAAGGACGGGATTTCTCAAAAGACTATCCTACCGACTCGACTGGTTTCTTATTGAATGAAACGGCTGTACAAAAAATCGGGCTACAGGATCCCGTCGGGCAGACCATCCAGTGGGGCAATCGTCCCGGGAAGATCGTCGGTGTCATAAGGGATTTTCATTTTAACTCGATGCACAATAGCATCGACCCACTGATCGTGCGGCTGAATGAACACTGGACCTGGGGCACTATCCTCGTCCGGGTACAAGCTGGTAAAACCAGGGAAGCCATCAGCGGATTGGAGAAGCTGGCAAAAACGATAAATCCGAAATTCCCATTCACCTACCAGTTCTCCGATCAGGAGTTTGAAAAACTTTATCAAAGTGAGCAGCTTGTCAGCAAGCTGGCGAATTATTTTGCATTTCTGGGCATCTTTATTTCCTGTCTTGGTCTGTTTGGGCTGGCCACCTTTGCGACAGCTCAGCGCAGAAAGGAGATTGGCGTGCGAAAGGTCCTTGGCGCCTCCGTGACAAGCATAAGCTTTTTGCTCGCCAATGATTTCCTGAAAGTCGTGGCGCTGGCCATGCTTGTCGCATTTCCTGCCGCCTGGCTGATCATGAACAAATGGCTACAGAACTTCGTCTATAAGATCGACATCGAATGGTGGATGTTTGCGCTGGCGGGTTTTGTGACGCTTGGCATTGCCATGCTAACGGTTAGCTATCAAAGTATCCGGTCGGCGCTGGTTAATCCGGTAAAGAGTTTGAGAATGGAATAACGGCTATCCCTGTTGCCCGAACCGGCTCTTCATCGCAGCGTCTATCTGCTGAAGCGTGAACTCACCCAGCGGGCTGGCGGCCTTGCTCATCTGAACATGTGGCCAATCCTTCAGAGTGGTCCAAAGTCCGCCGGCCGTCAGCCCGATCTGACTGGCTATCGCAGCATAGACCTTGAAGCCGTTCTTTCCGCCGACCAATCGTTTGACCGACCATTCCGCCTGTCCGTCCACCACCCAAAAACAATCCAGCGCAAGTCCCCACTGATGCCAGCCCAGACCCGGGATGGAATTGGTCACGGGGTCACCGTGCTGTGGACCTACGCTCTCGATACAAAAACCCAGGAAGGGAGCTCCCTGCTTTTTGAGGTCGGAGATTTTGGTGGTGATCTGTCCGGATGACCTGGACTGTCGCCAGTATTTGGCCTGTATAAAGGGATCGCGCAGGGCTTCGTTGGGGCGCATTTCAATTCCCTGGTCTTTACATTTTTGCAGTAGTTCATCCACTTTCGCCCTGAAATCAGGTTGTAGCAAATTGAGATCGGCAGCCATTGTTGAAGATTTTGAGGGTTTGTTTATTATTTGATTTTCGTACCTTTATTTCATGGGACCAATACAGAGCCTGGAAGATTTCTACCGCCACAAGCTGAACTGGATGCCTGACAATCTCAAGAATGGAATGGGGCATTTTAACGTATTCAGAACCGAAGAATTCATAGGTAAGCATGGTCGGCATGTTCCGTATAGCCGAAAAGATTACTTCAAGATATCTCTTCTTATTGGAAAAAACCGGCTTTTTTATGCAGATAAAGTGGTGGAGATCGATAAACAGGCATTGATCTTTAGCAACCCCCTGATCCCTTACAGCCATGAATCCCTTTCAGACGAACAGTCCGGCCTGTTCTGTATCTTCACCGATACCTTCTTCAACCATTTCGGGCATATCAGGGAATACCCGATCTTCCAGCCCGGCAGCATGCCCGTCTTTTTACTTAGCGACGAACAGGTCCCACCGATAAAGAATATATTTAACCGGATGCTGGAAGAGATCGCCTCGGACTATGCCTATAAATATGATGTGTTACGCAATCTTGTTTTCGAAGTTGTCCATAGCGCCATGAAAATACAGCCTGCGTCGACCTCTCTTTATTCCGGCTCCAACGCGTCTACCCGCATCTCTTCCCTGTTCATGGAGTTGCTCGAACGGCAATTCCCTATCGAGTCGACGATGCAGCAGATCATCCTGCAATCCCCTTCGGATTTTGCTACCCAGCTTTCCGTGCATGTCAATCATCTCAACCGCGCGCTGCGGGAAAACACCGGCAAGACGACCTCGAAGATCATTGCCGAGAGAGTGACCCAGGAGGCCCGTTCGCTCCTGTTGCATACCAATTGGAATATCAATGAGATAGCCTGGTCGCTGGGTTTCGGGGAGTCGGCGCATTTTATCAACTTCTTCAAAAAGAACACCGCACTATCCCCGGGCGCGTTCCGTTCATCAGCTGTTTGATTTTTGCAATTATTGGTTTGAATCCTGCATAGCGGATCACCTCCGGAGCCCCTATCTTTGTGCCTTAATTTAGAAATATGGAAAGCAAGAAAGTATGGTATGTCACCGGAGCCTCAAAGGGTCTGGGACTGGCTCTTGTAAAGGTTTTGCTGGAACAGGGTTACCGGGTAGCCGCCACCTCCCGTTATCGCACCAGCCTGACGCAGGCCGTGGGACCCGATAAGAATTTCCTACCCCTTGAAGTCGACCTCACCAGCGAAGGGTCAATAGCCGCTTCCCTGAAGGCTACAAATGATCACTTCGGCCGGATCGACGTCGTCGTCAACAACGCGGGTTATGGAACCGGCGGCACCGTTGAGGAGCTGGACTCCGAAGAAATAGCCCAAAACTTCGACATCAATGTTTTCGCCACCATCCGTGTCATACAAAAGGCCATGCCTTATCTGCGTGCCCAACGAAGCGGTCATATCCTGAATATCTCTTCGATCGCGGGTTTTACCGGAGCTACCGGCTGGGCTATATATGCGGCGGCGAAAGCGTCGGTCATAGCCTTGTCCGAGGTGCTGGCACAGGATGTGGAATCGCTGGGTGTAAAGGTGACGGCCATAGCTCCTGGTGCATTCAGAACATCTTTCCTGACTGCGGAATCGCTCGCCCTTCCGAAAAACACCATAGACGACTATAAAGAGGTAAGGGCATCACATGCAAGATATCTTTCGATGGATGGCAAACAGATTGGTGATCCGGTAAAAGCGGCGGAAGTCTTTATTCAGCTGGCTGAGAGTGCAAATCCACCGGTTCTTTTGTTTTTGGGGCGCGACGCGTATAACCGGGCTGCGGCAAAGTCGGCCTATCTCTGCGATCAGCTGGAAACGTGGAAAGAGCTTTCTTTTTCTACCCAGCTTATGGAGATGACCGAGGCTTAAGGTCCGGCTTATTCCACCCTGCGGTCGAATGCCGCCGTCAAGATCTGGCCATTCCGTCTTACCTGTACCCAGATACGATAATTACCAGGTTGCGGAAAAGTATAAGGAAAGCTGATCATATTGGTCATGTTCATGGTCGGGGCCATCACCATACCCATCTGTTTCATCAATAAAGCATCCCGCTCTGGCTCAGGCATCTGTTTCAGACCTGCCACCACTTTGTCGATACTATCCCCGAAGCGCACTGGGTCCGGAAGGCGATATTCATTCTCGGGCTGTGCCATCCGTTTTTTCAACCCTTCCTGTGCGGCTACCGAATAGGTCCCCACGGGATGGAGATGTACATAGGTGCTGCCGTCGTCTTTTATGATGGCGGCATGCGCCATCATGCCAAGGTAAGGCTGCAGTTTTGCCGGCTGCTTATTTTCGTCGTAGACGGCAAATTTGAGATCGTAGATCTGTCCCGCCTCCAGGCGCTTGTTCCCCAAACCTTCTTCGACCATGGTGGAACCGTCTTTCATCCGCACGCCGCTGCCAGGCTTTCCGCAAACAATGGTTTGATCGTCGGCAGCCCGCCCCCCATCAACAATATCATTTGGCAGCGCATAGGCATAGGCGTCATCCGGATCGGTCCTGTGCAGGCTGTCTGTCAGGTTTTCGCTGATATCAAACGTGTCTTTTATTGTTTCGGCAAAACCCGAGAGATTTACGACATCGGCAAAAGCCAGGTAACGCCCTTTTGGTAGTGGCGGCAGCACAGTCCTGAACGTAGCCGTATTCAGCCGTTCGGGATGCAGATGCGCAAAAGCATCCATGCCCGGGATCCTTACGACAAACAGGTGCATCGCTTGCCATGATCGGGTACTACATAGGGCAGCCATCCCTTGCGCTGAGCATTTGCCGTATCGATGTGAATGGTCAACTGGTTCATCCCGTTATCCTGGCGAAGCTGGTAGTCAGCATGCATGGGGTGATACATAAAGCGACGATACCTTCCGGCCCACTGCGACCACCAGGAATTGCCACCGTATACGATCAGGGAAGAGAACAGCACCGCCATTCCGATCCCGATCCTTTTGGCCCTTCTGCCAGCAGCGGACAGGGCTTCTCCCTTTCGGGTCAGACCGTCGGAAACACTGGCGCCGATGATGGTGACCATTAAGATAAAAAGCAGGATGCCCAGCAGGATCAGCACATAACCCGTTACTACCGGTAATTTCTTCTGCGCCGTCGATACGGCGACGATGGGCACGATCAGGTCACCCTTACCCGCTGTCCCCGCAACATGCAATAAGATACTCGAGGAGCCGTCATTCATCAGCCATACGAGGCCCTTATACTGACCCGGCTGACCGGGCACCGGCTGCAAGACATCTGCGGAAGGCGCCCCTTTTGATCCCGAATAAAAGTAAATGGGCTGTGCCGATACCTCGCTGCCGCTGCCGTTCTGCATAAACACCGTCACCTGGGCCGTCCCCGGAATGACGTCCGGAGGCCTGACGCTTACCAGTAACCGATAAGGGCCCGCGTTCCCCTCCAGGGCCACGTCGGGGCTTCCTACGTGCGCCAGCGCCGGCACGGTCATACCAGCCAGCAGAAACAGAAGGATAAAATTGATCAGCACTGTCCGCAAACGAAAGTTGCGCAGCACTGTCCGCGAATGGCTGATGGGGGGTCGTTTCATCGGTGGTAAATTAACGTTGAATAGTTTGCATCCATTTTCCCCAGCGCAGGCTGAGCCTCGCACAGAGCCCGCCAATCACTATGGCGATGAAAAGCCCTTCCAGCACCGCCGGCAGAGAGGCCAGGTCCTCTGGTCTGAACCTATACCGGAATGGGAGGTCCGGTGAATTCCCGAAATACCAGGTATCACCTCCAAAGAACCAGTTCCGTGATGCGGGCGACTCCAGCAGGAAGCCGCTCAGCGGATATTGTACAGCTGCCAGCAAGCTGACAAAGGCCAGGCTCATCAGCAGGGCCTTTACCCAATCGTTGAGAGTCTGGCGTTGCAGGATCAGATCCATGGCCAATGCAGGAATAAATACAAGGGCCGGGAACTGTGCCGGCTGAAAATGCGTCAGGTGCGTAAGGATTGGCCCGAGCTTGGGCTCCGAAGGGAACAATTGCAGGATCCAGTTGCTGGTGCCCACCAGCAGGAAATAGCCAGCCGTGATCGCCGTTATCCCCCATTTAAAACGAAGCGCACGACCAAAAGCAGGCAGCAACAACAGGCTGGTCACCGCTGCAATGATATAGAATAAAGGCGCGCGCATGCCGCGGATATGGAGATAGTCCGTGAATAAGGTGTAGACCATTGTCAGCAGGCTGGTAGCCGCAATGACGAACAGAACCCGAAGCAAGGCACGCTTGCGGGAAGCAGCATTCAGGTATTTGCATAGACTCACACAGGCCCCAAACTGTAAGAAGATCATCCCCATCGCCAGCAGCGTATGAGGCGGGGAAAGGATCTTCACATCAAGGCCATATGCATTATGCCACCAGTCGTCAAAAGGCGCCGAGGTCAGCATCGCAATGGCCCCCCAGATACAGAACAGGGATCCAAGGCTGCTGTAGAAGATGCCCCAAACTTTGATCATCGTTGCCTTTGAAGCTTCCTTGCGATAAAAGGAATTCCATAAGACCTGCAGGCCGGAAAATAATCCGGCAAAAATGGCTCCCAGGTAGATCAGGATATGCGGTGGTGAAAGGAATTTATCCCTGCCAATCGACCGGTGCCAGGATATATCCCACAGGATCCCGACTATCGTCAGCAGGGAGGCTAGCGATACAGCATAGATATAAACAGGAATGGTGGCGGCACCGCTCAAAGCCCGGGTCTTTGCGGGAGCAGCCGGCTGGGTCATAGGAGGTGTGATAGTAAGGGACATATGTCTTGGCTTGTGGAACAAAGATAATAAGACTCCCCAGTTTCCCGAATACCCTATTGCGGTATAAGAAGAATCACTTATAAAAAAGCCGTTCCCCAAGGGGAACGGCGCCGTTTTATGAAGTCTAATGATTTTTTTTTTGGGGGGGGGTAAAAAGCGATAGAGACTAACTATTCAGGACCGGCGAATGCGCCAGGTATTTCTTCGAAGGGTAATAGATGTAGAAACAGCTTCCGTTCTTTACTACCGGGATGATCTGGCTGGCCATTTCGGAAGGAACAGCAGGGCAGCCGAAAGACGTACCCATGACACCGTACTTACGAAGGATCCGCTGGCTGACATAACTGGCACCGTGAATTACGATAGCGCGTTTGTAAGCGTTGTTATTGTATCCCTTGTCCACACCTTCGATACGGAGAGACATGCCATTGGCGCCGTTATAGGTCTGTTTCGTGATATAAAAACCAAGGCTGCTCTTGCAGGACTCCATCTTATTGGAAAACACATTGGCAAACTCTTCACCGGAATTAATGCCATGCGAAACATAGGTACGATACAGGACCTTCCTGTTACGTACGTCTATGACATACAGACGCTGGTTGCTGGAAGACTGGCTGAAGTCACAGATCGACAAAACGCTGGATTTACGTAAAAGTCCCTGCTTCCTTAACTTATAATAACCAGTCCAGGCGCTCTCGAAGGCCTGCCGGCTAAGACCGGAATCTTCCAGGTCCATCTCATCATATATACTGGTTGCAGTTGCAAGGATCATCTTCATTTCCGCCCTCTTCGCGGCGCGGGCAGCCATTGCTGCGGTGCGGGCAGCCGTCGCTTTCATTTCCGTTGCTTCGGAAGCTGAGCGGGCGACCACCGAAGAAGCAGAAACTTTGTATCTCAAAATCGTCTTGATTGCGTCAGCTGCATTGTAAGCAGGTGCGGCTTTCACCAGGGAAGAAGAAAAAAGAAGAATTGCCAGTACGACTAAAAGTTTTTGGGGGCTGAGGGATTTACATTTCATAATAACGGATTTGGAGTATAAATTCCAATCCGCGTACCAAAAGTACATTCTGCTGGTTATCAACGGCATATGAGCGGCTTGAAGGGGTGTCGGATTCCCGTTTTGGGAAAACATTCCCTAATATAAGACAAATGGGATAAAAAAACCGTCTTTGAGACTGCAAAAAAATAAGGGGGACTCCTCTTCCTGATCTAAAAGGGGCTTTGTGGAAATTCAGCCCCATCCCCCCGCAAAGAATTCTGGCACATTATTTTACCCTTTATCGTAATGAAGGCTTTCTTTTTACGCATCTATGATATCTGGCAATTCATTCTTCGTTTCTTCCGGGAAGCCTTCCTCCCACCCTATGAGGTTAAAGAAATCTTCAACCAGTTCTTTGAGGTGGGCATCCGCTCGCTGTCCATTATTTCCCTGACCGGTTTTATCACAGGGCTGGTCTTTACCAAACAGTCCCGCTCTTCCCTCGCAGAGTTCGGGGCTACTTCCTGGCTGCCTTCTTTAATGGCCATTGCCATCGTCCGCGCCCTCGCACCGCTGGTGACGGCCCTGATCATCGCCGGAAAGGTCGGCTCCAATATGGGAGCGGAATTGGGCTCGATGAAAGTCACCGAACAGATCGAAGCCATGGAGGTTTCATCCTCTAACCCCTTTAAATTCCTCGTGGTCAGCCGTATCCTGGCTACAACCTGTATCGTCCCGGTATTGGCTATCTACATGGGGTTTGTCGGCATGCTGGGCGCATTCCTCAATGTCCATAACAATGAGCAGACAAGCTTTGCATCCTTTTTCCAGCAGGCATTCATGAAAGTAGGTTTCTTCGATGTCTGGACCCTTGTGTTCAAGTCCATCGTCTATGGCTTTACCATCGGGTTGGCAGGCTGTTATAATGGCTACAACGCCAGCCAGGGGACGGTGGGTGTCGGACGCGCCGCCAATACGGCCGTCGTCGTCTCCATGTTCCTCATTTTCGTAGAAGAAATGATCATCGTTCAAACGCAAAACCTTTTCAGATAAATGGCCGGTACTACAGAGAAATATAAGATCGCGCATCCCGGCATCGACCGGAACAATGCTGTTGTTTCCCTGCGGAATGTGCGGAAGGCGTTTGGTTCCCTGCAGGTCCTCAAGGGGGTTGACCTGGACGTCTACAAAGGTGAAAATGTTGTTGTCCTTGGCCGCAGTGGCAGTGGCAAGTCGGTGCTGATCAAGATCATCGCCGGACTGCTGACGCCCGACCAGGGCACAGTGAATGTATTGGGAAGCGAGATCAGTCTGCTGAAAACCCGTGAGCTGCGGGCCCTGAGGGTCAAGATCGGTTTTTCGTTCCAGAGCAGCGCCTTGTATGACGGGATGAATGTGCGGGACAATCTCGAATTTCCCCTGGTCCGGAACAAACGACATCTCAGCCGCAAGGAGATCGACGATGCCATTGCCCAGGTACTGGATGATGTTGGGCTGACCCAGACCATCCGGCAAATGCCATCCGAGCTTTCCGGAGGTCAGAAGAAACGCATCGGCATCGCCCGCACCCTGATCCTGCAGCCGGAGATCATGCTCTATGATGAGCCCACCGCAGGTCTCGACCCCGTGACCAGCGTGGAGATCAACGACCTTATCAACGAAGTGCAGGAACGTTACAATACCAGCGCTGTCATTATTACCCACGATCTTACCTGTGCAAAAGCAACCGGCGACAGGGTCATCATGCTTTCCGATGGTTGTTTCTTGCGACAGGGCAGCTTTGAGGAAGTATTCGACAGCGAGGATCCTCGGATAAAAAAATTTTATACTTACAACTTTATATCGGACTCATGAGCGAAGTAAACACCCGTAAACGACTGGCTGTAGGCATCTTTATCTCTATCGGACTGGCCATCCTGCTGGTTACCATTTTCACCATCGGCGGTCAGCATAAGACTTTTGTAAGGATGTTCCACCTCCATGTCATCTTTGACGACGTGCAGGGTTTGCAGTCCGGCAATAATATCTGGCTGTCAGGCATGAAGGTCGGCACCGTGGGCCGTATCTCTTTTTATGGCAATTCCCAGGTAGAAGTGATCCTCAACGTCGAAGAAAAGGCGCAGCCACATATCCGCAAGGACTCAAAGGCCCGGATCAGCACGGACGGGCTTGTCGGCAATAAGATCGTCATCATCGACGGCGGCAGTGACAGCGCCCCGCTTATCGCCAACAACGATCACCTGAATGCCGAACACCTGGCCGGCACGCAGGAGATGCTTGCTACCCTCCAGGCCAGCGGCAGCAACCTGCTTGAGATCACCGGCAACCTCAAAGCCATCAGCAAAAAAATCAGCGATGGCCAGGGCACGCTCGGCCAGCTCATCAATGACCCTGCCATCGCCGATAAGATGAAGTCGTCTATCGAACATCTCCGCACCGCCTCCGCCGGTAGCGAAGCCATGATCGCCAACCTCGAAGATTTTTCTGAAAGGCTTCGCCGGTCGGATGGCCTTGCCAACCAGCTTATCACAGACACTACTGTCTTCTCCCGGCTGAAAGGCGCAGTTGTTCAGCTCAACCTGGCGGCAGACCAGGCGAGCCAGTTTACTTCATCGCTTCGGACGGCTGGTCAGAACCTTAATAACAAGACATCACCGGTGGGCGTATTGCTCAACGATGAAGATGCGGCTGCCGATCTCCAACGTACGCTGAAAAACCTTCGGGTGAGCAGTAAGGAATTGAGTGATGACCTCGAGGCGATACAGCATAGCTTTTTGCTCCGTGGTTTCTTTAAGAAAAAGAACAAGGAATAGTCCGCCTATCCGGAGTCCCCCCGGGGACAGCAGCGCTGGGGAAAAACTTGCTCATCACCCGTGGCACTTGTTTTTCTCCTTCCCACTTGTGAATACCTTCTTACAAAAGATCGGCGCCTGGTATACCCCTACCGCTACCGAATTTATAGTTTGGGCGCCTCTGCGCGGGTCCGTCGAAGTCCAGTTGCCGGACAACAAATTCCATCTCATGCAAAAAGAAGACAATGGCTACTGGAAGCTGAGTCTTTCTGTCAGCCCCGGGACGCTCTACAGATACCGTCTCGACGGTGAAGCCACCTGTCCCGATCCAGCCTCCTTTTATCAGCCGCAGGGTGTACACGGTCCTTCCGCTGTCACCGACCGGCATTTTGCATGGACCGATAACGACTGGAAAGGCATCCCTCTTAGTAACAAGATCATCTACGAACTGCATACCGGCACTTTCTCTTCTTCCCATGACTTTGAAGGGATCATACAACGGCTCGACTACCTCGTGCAACTGGGCATCAATGCGATCGAGCTCATGCCACTGGCGCAGTTCCCAGGGGACCGCAACTGGGGTTATGACGGTGTCTATCCCTTTGCCATACAAAACTCCTATGGCGGCATTCCCGGCTTTCAGCGTCTGGTCGACGCTGCACATGGGAAAGGCATTGCGGTCATCGTCGATGTGGTATACAATCACTTCGGGCCGGAAGGTAATTATCTCGGCGAGTTTGGTCCTTACTTTACGGATAAATACAAGACCCCCTGGGGGAAAGCGTTGAACTTCGATGATGCCTGGTCCGATGGCGTCCGCAATTATCTCCTGCAGAATGTCCGGCTCTGGCTGGAAGATTATCATGTCGATGCCCTTCGGCTCGATGCTGTACATGCGATCTGGGATTTCAGCGCCATACATATCATACAACAGCTAAAAGAGCTGACTATCGACATCGAGCGACGCTGCAACTGCAAAAAAGAGCTGATCGCGGAAATAGACCTCAATGATCCCCGCTATATCAACCCTTCTTCGAAGGGAGGATATGGCCTCGACGGACAATGGATCGACGAGTTCCATCATGCGTTGCGTACCCTTCTGACCGGGGAGACCAATGCCTATTATGAAGACTTTGGGAACATATGCCATCTCGAAAAAGCATTCCGGAATACCTATGTCTATGATGGCATATATTCTGCTCATCGCAAACGTACATTCGGCGGCCATGCGGATGGAAATTCCTATGATCAGTTTGTCGTATTTGCACAAAACCATGACCAGGTAGGCAATCGGGCCATCGGCGACCGGCTTACCCACAACCTCAACTTCGAGCAGCTTAAGCTTGCCGCGGCCACCGTGCTCTTATCCCCTTATGTACCCTTGCTCTTTATGGGAGAAGAATATGGCGAACGCAATCCCTTTCCTTTCTTTGGAAGTTTCGGCGACACGGAGCTGATCGATGCGGTCCGAAAGGGCCGGGCGGCGGAGTTCAAGGGTTTCACGGGAGGCTTTGAGCTGCCCGACCCGATGGCAACAGCGACTTTTGACAGCGCCGCCCTTTCCTGGGAATATGATGGAGAAACAGGATCTTTTCTTCTTCCTTTTTACCAGCATCTCATCAACTTCCGAAAAACAAGACCCGCGATGCAGGGCCGGAGCCGTGATTGCATGATCGTACATCCGTCAACGGGCAAGACCCTGCCCTTCGAACGAAAGATCTTCAACGATCATCTTTTTGTCTGGCTTCATTTTGGCGATGAGCTGGTCTCACTGGATAATATTACCGGTCACTATCTGACAAAGGTCTTCGACAGCGCCGACAAGTTATGGGGTGGCCCTGGTCAGGGTCCGGAGTTGGAGATTAACCCCGGACAGCCCATGAAAATAGCGCCCCATTCTGCCGTTGTCTTTGAAAAAAAATAATACGCTCAACATGTATTCTCCTTCGAGCACCTATCGCATACAGTTGAATGATCAGTTCACCTTTCGGGACCTGGAAGGGATCATCGACTACTTACACCAGCTGGGAATAAGCACCATCTATGCTTCTCCCATTACCACGGCCCTTAAAGGAAGCTCGCATGGCTATGATGTGATCGATCCGCTGATCATCAACCCGGAGATAGGAACCGAAAAAGAGCTGGAAAAGCTGGCTTCCACCCTGAAAGAATATGGCATGACCTGGTTGCAGGACATTGTGCCCAATCACATGGCCTATGACAGTAATAATCCCTGGTTATATGATGTATTGGAGAGAGGAAAGAATTCACCTTATCATTCCTTCTTTGATATTACCGAACACGAGCTATCGGGCGAGCAGCTTATGGCGCCTTTTCTTGGTCAGACATTGACGGAATGTCTGCAAGAAGGGGAGCTTAGTCTGCAGTTCACGGAAAAAGGATTTATCATCCAATACTACGACAAGCACTTTCCCGTAGCGCCGTGGCTGTATCCCTGGATCTGCACTATCGCGGAAGGGTACCCTGCTGATCTGATCCCTGCCCTTGATCATCTGGTACAGGCTGCAAAAGGCTCAGCTGCCGGCTGGACCATCGCAAAAGATAAGTGGCTGTTAGCCGTTAGCACCCAAAAAGACTTTCGATCTTTTATTGCAAGCCGCATCGCCTTTATAAACGAGCGGTCACCTCTTTTGGAGACCCTGCTCCATGATCAGTTCTACCAGCTGACGGCCGCACATCTCGCTGCTTCACGGATCAACTATCGCCGGTTCTTCACGATCAACAGCCTGATCTGTCTGCGGATGGAAATGGAAGCCGTCTTTTCCGCTTACCACAAAAGGATCCATCACTGGTATCAGCGTGGCTGGATCCAGGGGCTGCGGATCGATCATATCGACGGGCTGGCCGATCCAAAAAAATACCTGCAGCGACTTCGCGGGCTCTTTGGCGACTGTTATACCATCGCCGAAAAGATACTGACCGGTGACGAACTGCTTCCCGAAACCTGGGACATTGCGGGCACCACGGGTTATGATTTTTTAGCGATTGCGGGTCAGCTGCTCACCGATCCGGTCGGCAGCCGGTCCTTACTGGAATTCTATAAAGAAAAGATCATCGCCCTGCCCGATTATCCGGACATTGTCTTTGAACGGAAATATACCTTTCTCAGAAGCTATATGGGTGGGGAGCTGGACAACCTTATGGACATCCTTACCGGCGATCAGCTTTTTACCTTGGGCCAGGATACCGTACGGCTCAAGGAGGCGCTGGCCGCACTGATGGCTTCTTTCCCGGTCTACCGGGCCTATCCCGACGAAGGACCCATGACCAAAGACGATGATAACGTCATATGCGCTGCCTTTGACCAGGCACGCAGACTTCATCCCGGCTATGGGGCTGAACTCAGCTGCCTCGAATTCCTGCTGAAAGGCCCTACCCCTTTCCGTTCCCGTCTGATGCAGTTTACCGGTCCGCTGGCCGCCAAAGGGGTAGAAGACACGACCTTTTATGTTTATAATCCATATATCGCCCATAATGAAGTAGGAGATTCCCCCGGGACAGTTGGGCTTTCCGCAGGAGAGTTCCACCAAAAGATGCTTTATCGCCAGGCCAATTTCCCCTATACGCTGAATGGCAGCTCCACACACGATACCAAACGTGGTGAGGACAGCCGCATCCGCCTCAGCCTGCTTAGCGCCTTACCACAGGAATGGATAGACGCCGTCACCCGCTGGAGGCAGATCAATAGTCCCTTTGTCAAAGAAGTGGGTGGCCGGCCGGCGCCTTCTCCTAATGACGAATACCTCATCTACCAGGCCTTGCTCGGCAGCTTCCCGGAGAACTTTGTCGTTAGCGACAGCTACCGCAGACGTTTTGCGGCTTATCTGACCAAGGCCCTGCGGGAAGCAAAAGCAGAAACGAATTACGACCACCCTGACAAAGGATACGAGCAGGCCTGCCAGGCTTTTGCAACCGCTCTTTTAAAAAAGGACTCGGCATTCCTCCATGAGTTCGTCCCCTTCGCCGTCACGATTATCCGCCAGTCATACATGTATAGCCTCTCCCTGTTGCTGATAAAGCTGACGGCTCCCGGTGTCCCCGACATTTACCAGGGCGCCGAACTCTGGGAGACCATCCTCGTAGACCCTGACAACCGCCGACCCGTCGACTATGCCCTGCGCAGCGGTATTTTACAACAAATAATGGCGGAGGAAGCTAAGGGGCCTGACGCGATCTATCAATTTTTGCGTGCTCATCGCGATAAAGGCGTGGAAAAGCTTTTTACCATCTATCGCACGCTGAACTTCCGGAAACAGCATCCCCGTCTTTTTGCAGAAGGGGAATATATACCGGTGCCCGTCGACGGACCTCTTTTGGCGTATATCCGTCGGTGGGTCAGCGACTGGGCGCTGGTGATCGTGCCGCTGATCCGTTCCGGTGAAAAGCTGCCGGCTACGATCTCTTTAAAATTGCCCAAAGGCGGTCCGGCAAGCTGGAAACATATATTGACAGGTGAGGTTTTCGCAGGCCCGGGCGGCGATCTGGTGTTAGAAGAATTTTGGAGGCAATGGCCGGTGGCGATGCTCAGCGGCCGATAACCTATCTTTGCAGCGATCACTAAAATTATCCCCATGTCTTTACTGGTACTCGTCCGGCACGGCCAATCTACGTGGAACCTCGAAAATCGTTTTACAGGCGAAGAGGATGTGCCGCTGACGCCATTGGGGCGGGCAGAAGCGCGCGCGGCCGGGCAAAAGCTTAAGACCGTGACATTTTCACAGGGCTTTACCTCCGTGCTGCAGCGTGCCATCGACACCATGACCCTTATCCTCGAAACGGCTGGCTATCCCGATCTGCCGGTAACGTGTAACCGCGCACTAAATGAGCGGAATTATGGCCAGCTTCAGGGGCTAAACAAGGCAGAGGTCGCAAAAAAATATGGAGAGCAACAGGTGGCGGAATGGCGAAGAAGTTTTTCTATCCGGCCGCCTGGGGGAGAAAGCCTGGCTGATACGGCAGGACGTGTTTTACCTTATTACCAAAGCAGCATCGAGCCCTTTCTAAAGAAAGGGCAGAATATTCTCATCATAGCTCACGGCAATAGTCTGCGTTCGCTGCTGATGTATCTGGAAAAGATCAGTGAGACCGATATCTCCCACGTCGACCTGCCGACCGGGCAGCCACGGGCTTACGAGCTTACCAATGATGGCTCATCATTTTTCTATCAGCACGACAAAGTCCTGTTCGAGCACGGGTGAAAATTCATATAAGTCGCGGATGAATTTTTTTCCCTTTATCGAATACCAGGGCATGAAGTTATCTACCCTTTCCTGCAGACCTCCTTGCGGGAACAATGCCGACTTCAATCCCTCTAATTGCCGCCGCGAATCCGCGAACTTCCGTTTCTCGGCTTTTAGCAATTTCTTTTCCAGGACCCGCAATGGTTCAACGGCCCTTGTTTGTAATGCCGTGACGTGTTGTTCCAGCGTTGGATCGACCGGACGTGCCAGCTCTTTTAAAGATTCATAGTAACGATTGGCGACGGCTATTTCTTCCTCGAGGTTGAGGGTCTGCTGAGAATCTCTTTTTACGAGTAAATTCATCAGCTCTTCCACCGGTCGGAAGAGATCGGCTACGCCAAAACCGGCCTTCTCCATTTTCTCCTTCCATTGTCTTTCGATCAGCAGAAAGGAATTACGCAGCACAAGCACAGGGAAAGGTGTTTGGTAATGATCGAACAGCCCTTTCAGCTCAAGCCAGTAGGCCGTCTCGCCGCCGCCGCCGATAAATGCGATGTTAGGCAGGATCTTCTCCTGGAAAAGGCCGCGCAGGATAACATTCGGGCTGAAACGTTCGGGATAACGGTGCAGCTCCTCCCGAAGCTCTTCTTTTGTGAATTGAAGACCCGTGGTATGAACCAAAAAGCTGTCCCCGACCTGCTCTATCCTTCCCCGGATATCGTCTTTCAGGTAAAACAGGTTGATCAGCCGCGGATTGGCCTGCACTTTATAATGAACGGCCAGCTGATCGATCGTCTTGCTGACTATTTCGGAAGGCTTCTGGTCAAAAAGATCATCCTCAAACACCGGGATCATCAATTGCTTGAGACTGGCCCGGTCAGGGATCAGGACGACCAGGCCGTATTCCGCGAACAATCGATGGATCAGCCGGAAAGTCGCCGTCTGGATATCCGGACTTTTTAAGTAGGCTTCTTTTAGCATCTCGACCAGTTCCTTTCCAAAAGGCTGGACCGACAGCTCGCCTTCTATCCGGAAGAGTAGCTTCTCAAGACCTTTTGTCTTCATTCGACCTACAGCACCAGTCTGTTTTGTTTCCCAGACCAGCTTCTCCCCGCCAAGGTAAATATTGCCCAGCTCTTCGAGGTCGGCATCTTCGCTGCCCATATAAAAGACCGGTACAAATTGATCGGAAGGATATTTTTTGTTGAGATGATCCGCAAGGCGGATCGTGTGCAGGATCTTATATATGAAATAAAGGTGGCCGGTAAAAATCGCCGGCTGGTGGGCGGTGACAATAGTATAGGTATTGTCCTCCCCAAGCCTCGATATATTCTGTTCAACCAATGGAGCGGGCATAGCGCCTGCATATTGTTGACGAAGCGCGTCAACTAATACTGCCCGGTCGACCGGGGATCTTTTTCTCGCATCTATGGCGGCCTTCAACCCTTCTTCAGTCACAGGATGGCTGTAAAAAGGGGAAAGTTCGGCAGCCTGGTTTAAATAATCCGTAATAATGCGGGAAAAATATCCTGTCTGCCGGTATGGTAAATGAGTCGATATCCAGTCCATATGAGTAGTTGGCGAATTTATCGAATTTATCCGAACGGCAACTACAACGTAAAAACTGAGTGATTGTTTAGAAACAATGCCTACAACACCTGGAAGCCATAGGCATAAGGGTCGTCCTCCGGGTCTATCGTGATGGTATTATACCCGTAGATCTTTGCCCAGCCCTCGATACTGGGCACCATCGCCGGCATTCCGGCTACCGTGACCGCCTTTTCCACCCGGCCGGTAAACTTACTCCCAATAATGCTTTCGTGGATAAAGACATCGCCCTCTTTTAACTTTCCCTTTGCAAACCATTGCGCCATCCGCGCCGAGGTACCGGTTCCGCACGGGCTCCTGTCGATGGCCTTGTCGCCATAAAAAACGGCATTCCGGGCCGTGGCTTCCGGGCTGATGGTCTTACCCGTCCAGAGAATATGTGTACAGGTATTGATGGTGGGGTTTTCCGGATGTACGAAGGTATGGGTCTCATTGATCCGTTTACGCATTACCCTGCTCCAACTGATCAGCTGGTCGGCCGAATAATGTTCGAGTCCTGAAAAGTTCTCCTGGACATCGACGATGGCGTAAAAATTACCCCCATAGGACACATCCACTTTGAGCGTTCCCAGCTCAGGACATTCCACGGTGATATTTTCATTTTCCGGGGCCAGATAACCCGGAACATTGGTCAGCTTAACAGAAGTGACTTTCTTTCCCTCCTGTTTGTAGTCGATGAGCACAAGACCAGCCGGAGCCTCCATCCGGACCTTCCCCGGCGTCTTTGGCTGGATCAGGCCTTCTTCGATGGCGATGGTAATGGTGCCTATCGTGCCATGACCGCACATCGGCAGACAACCGCTGGTCTCGATAAAGAGGACGGCTACATCGTTGGCGGGATCATGCGGTTGATAAAGGATTGAGCCGCTCATCATGTCGTGTCCTCTTGGCTCGAACATCAGTCCCTTGCGGATCCAGTCGTACTCTTTCAGAAAATGCTGGCGCTTCTCGCTCATGTTGTTGCCAACCAGTACGGGTCCTCCCCCGGCAACCAGGCGTACGGGGTTGCCGCAGGTATGTGCATCTATACAAAAAAAGGTCTTCTTCATTGCAAATGTTGTCGCAGGTTTAAAGTGTCCGGCTTAGATCGGATCTTTCGTCAATTCGTTGTTTACCGTTCTCCAGATCTTCAGCGGGTTGCTGTTCTTCAGCGCATCGGGTAGCAGGGCATCCGACCAGCTTTGAAAAGCAAGGGGGCGAACCCAGCGTTTGATCCCATCTGCGCCGACGGAAGTGAAACGGCTGTCCGTGGAAGCCGGGAATGGTCCTCCGTGCTGCATCGACAAGGCTACGCGCACACCGGTGGGAACAGCGTTCAGGATCAGCCGGCCGCAGATATCCTGGACGGCTTCTATCAGCTCGGGATTATCGATCAGATCATTGTCCGAAGCCATCAGCGAAGTGGTCAGCTGCCCTTCGATATGGCGGGCTGCCTTGATCAGCTCTGCGGTGTTCTTGCACCGGATGACCAGCGAATAAGGGCCAAACACTTCCTGGTGTAATAATGGATTCTTGAAGAAGGCTTCTGCGCTTGCAGAGGCTATTGTAGGAGCACCCTGGTTCTCCTGTGGGGCGACGGCGGCAACTGCTATAGTCTCTACATTGGCCTGGGACAAGGCAGTCGTTCTTTTCTCGGCAAAGGCCTTTGCGATGCCCGGGTGTAACATCGTACCGGGATTGATCTTCCCGATGGCGGAACCCAGTTCATGGATGAAAAGGTCCAGTTCCTCCCCTTCCACGCCCAGGATAAGACCGGGGTTGGTGCAAAACTGACCGGTGCCTAAAGTGACTGAGCCGGCCAGCAGGGTTGCCAGGTCTTTTGCCGACTCCTTCAGCTTGCCGGGCAGGAGAAAGACAGGATTGATGCTGCCCATTTCTGCGAATACCGGGATCGGCTGTTTGCGCTGGTTGGCCCAGTCGAATAAGGCCTTACCACCGCCATAGCTGCCTGTAAAACCTACTGCCCGGGTATGGGTATGCGTTACCAGCGCCTTACCGGTCTCGAAGCCGGCTCCGTGTACATGCGCAAAAACGCCTTTAGGAAGACCTGCGTCCGCTACGGCCTTCGATATGATCCGTGCTACCTGCTCCGAGGTTTCGGCATGAGCGGGATGACCTTTGACAACCACCGGGCAGCCTGCTGCCAGAGCCGTCGCTGTATCGCCACCAGCCGTAGAATAGGCAAAGGGAAAATTACTCGCTCCAAACACTACTACCGGGCCGATCGGCACCTGCAGCTTACGGGTATCCGGGTTTTCGGCAGCAGCCGTATCTATGCGCACTTCCAGCCAGCTGCCGGCCTCGCACGCGTCCGCATAGCTGGTCAGCTGGAACATGGTCCTGATCCTTTCGTTCTTAAGCCGGGCTTCCGGCAGATTAGTCTCCCGCATAGCCGTCTGTATCAGTCCGTCCCCGGCGGCCTCCAACCCTTTGGCGATCGCCCGCATCAGGTCGGCCCTTTGCTTTAACGTGGTCAGGCGGAATTCTCCAAATGCCTGCCAGGCTTCGTTCATTATATTATCTATCTCCTGTACTGTCGCATCGGGATATTGCATACATATAAAGTTTAAAGTTACCTATACGGTCAAAGACGCATACTCCGGTAATGCAGGGCGAACGGCCAGGGCCTTGCGGATCACGGCCAACACCCGCTCGCGCTCGTTACCGATCAGCGGCAGTCTTGGCGCACGGACGTGCTCAGTACCGATACCAACCTCTGTTTCGGCCAGCTTGATATATTGCACCAGCTTGGAATGCAGGTCCAGCTCCAACAGGGGCAGGAACCAGCGGTGGATCTCCCGTGCCTCTTCTATCCGGCCCGCTTTTACCAGCTTGTAAATAGCTACTGTCTCGGCGGGGAAAGCGCAAACAAGGCCGCCTACCCACCCTATTGCTCCCATCAGCAATTCTTCCATCGCGATGGTATCTACACCGCAAAGGATCTTTATCCTGTCCCCAAAGCTGTTGATCAGCCGCGTAACATTGGATACGTCCCTTGTGGATTCTTTTACCGATTCGATATTCGGCAGCTCGATCAGCTCTTCAAACATCTGAAGCGTCACTTCTATCTTATAGTCGACCGGGTTGTTGTAGATCATGACGGGCAGGTCCGTTGCCGCCGCTACCGTCTTAAAAAATGTCACTGTCTCGCGATGGTCGCTCTTATAACGCATAGGAGGTAAAAGCATCAAACCATGTGCCCCCCATTTTGCTGCCAGGGTGGCCTGTCTAACCGCCTCCCGGGTACTCCCTTCGGCAATATTCAATATTACGGGGATCTTTTTTCCAACTCTTTCTACTGCATACTTCGTCAGGGCTTCTTTTTCAACCAACTCCAGCGTACTGGCCTCTCCGAGAGAACCGCCAAGAATGATGCCATTGATGCCGGCATCCATTTGGGCGTCGAGGTTTGTTCCGAACATAGGCAGGTCTAAGGTGTCATGAGCCGTGAACTTCGTCGTCAGGGCAGGGAATATTCCATTCCAGTTTATTCTCATGTAATCTGTATTTTCGACAAAAATACCAGTTTAGTCACCAAGGCAACCTGCACGATTTAATCTCTTCTTTGCAGATTTTAACTAACTACTTCTCCTTCGAGATCATAATCATATGCCTTTGTGATCCGCACATTTACAAAATCACCGATAACCAACTTCTCTTCGCTGTGCACGATCACCTCGTTGTCCACTTCCACGGAGTCAAACTCCGTTCTGCCCAGGTAGCGTCCTGCTTCTTTTTTATCGATCAGCGTTTTGAATACCTGTCCTATTTTCTCCTGGTTTCTTTCATAGGAGATCTCCTGCTGTACCTCCATGATCTCCTGCGCCCTTTGCTGTTTGACATCGGCGGAGATCTCATCTGCCAGGTCATGTGCCGATGTGCCTTCTTCATGTGAATACGTGAAAATACCCACCCGGTCGAAGCGGTGCTCCTGAAGAAAGCCCTTCAGCTCTTCTACGTCGGCTTCTGTCTCACCCGGAAAACCGGTGATCAATGTCGTACGCAGACAGATACCCGGTACTCTCTCGCGGATCGCATGGATCAGATCGGTCATCTCCGCCCTTGTGATCTGCCGGCGCATAGCCTTTAGCATATTGTCGCTGGCATGCTGTAAGGGCATATCGAGGTAGTTGCAGATATTTGGTCTCTCGCGCATTACATCCAGGATCTCGAGCGGGAATTTGGAAGGATAGGCATAATGAAGCCTGATCCATTCGAGGCCTTTTACATCCGCGAGCCGGTTGAGGAGTTCCGGCAGCATACGCTGTTTGTAAATATCGAGACCATAATAGGTCAGCTCCTGTGCGATAAGCAAGATCTCCCTTACACCCCTGCGGACCAGGCCTTCGGCTTCCTTTACCAGATCTTCGATAGGCCGGCTGACATGTGCGCCACGCATCAGCGGAATAGCACAGAAGGCACAGGTGCGGTTACAGCCTTCCGAGATCTTTAGATAGGCATAGTGTTGTGGCGTAGCCAGCAGGCGTTCGCCCATTAACTCGGCCCTATAGTCGACGTCGAACTTCTTCAGCATCAGCGGCAGTTCCATCGTTCCAAACCAGGCATCCACCTCGGGGATCTCCCTTTCGAGATCTTCGCGGTAACGCTGGCTGAGACAGCCGGTGACATATACTTTGTCGAGATGACCTTTTTTCTTGAGTGCTACCTGGTCGAGGATGGTGTTGACCGACTCTTCCTTTGCCTTATCGATAAAGCCGCAGGTATTGACGACGACGATATTGTGGTCTTTTTTTGTATTTTCATGCACCACATCAATTTCGCTGGCGCGCAGCTGTCCGCTTAGTACCTCGCTATCGACCATATTCTTGCTGCAGCCCAGGGTGATGATGTTGACCTTGTCCTTCTTGAGTGTTCTTGTCTTCATAAAGGATGCAAAAGTACTTAAAATTCAAGCTATGGCGGAATTCAGGCTGACAAAACTGTTCAGGGAGTTTTTTGAAAGTGAGAAGACAAGTGGATTGATCCTGGTTTTTTGTACCGCCGCCTCTATTTTAATCGCCAATTCCGCTCTGGGCGAGGGCTGGCTGCATTTCTGGCACACTCATCTCAACCTCTCTTTTGGCGTGGCTCACCTGGATTATTCGGTCGAACACTGGGTAAATGATGGGCTGATGGCCATTTTCTTCCTTTTGGTGGGTCTGGAGATCGAAAGAGAGATATATATCGGGGAATTAGCCGACTTCCGCAACGCCCTGCTGCCCATCCTGGCAGCTGCCGGCGGGATGCTGATCCCCGCGGCCTTTCATTTTGCCTTCAACCACGGCAGCCCCGAACAGGCTGGTTTTGGCATCCCAATGGCCACCGATATCGCTTTTGCGCTCGGAGTGCTGTCCCTGCTGGGCAATAAAGTGCCCGCCTCCGTAAAGATCTTCCTCACCGCTCTTGCTATCATCGATGACCTTGGAGCTATATTGGTCATAGCCATTTTCTATACCAAGGGACTGGCCCTGGCCTGGCTGGGAGGCGCAGCTGCAATTTTATTATTGTTGTTGGTATTTAATAAGTTAAAAGTCAATAAATTAGTGTTTTATATTTTGCCGGGGATCTTGCTTTGGTATTGTATGCTGCGTTCGGGGATCCATGCGACTCTCAGCGGGGTATTGCTGGCCTTTGTCATACCTTTTCGGAAACCGGGGGCAGGCTCCGCTAAATCCGGCGACTCTGCCAATGACCACACCAAGGATGCTCACAACCCCTCCTACCATCTCCAGCATTTTCTTCATAAACCCGTCGCCTTTGGCATCCTGCCCCTCTTTGCGATGGCCAATACGGGTATCCTGTTTTTGGCGGGCTGGCCGAAGGGTCTTTTATCGGAGAACAGTCTCGGTATCCTGCTCGGACTGGTCCTTGGCAAACCCATCGGCATCCTGCTTTGTTGCTGGACGGCGATCCGTGCAGGCTGGTGTCGTATGCCCGAAGGGATGAACTGGTCGCTTCTTCTTGGAACTGGATTATTGGCGGGGATCGGTTTTACCATGTCCATCTTTATCACTAACCTGGCTTTCTCCGATGCCAGCCAAATACAAAGCTCCAAGATCGCCATCCTGGTCGCATCGCTGGTGGCTAGCGGCCTGGGCTTTGCATGTTTGTCAAGGGCTTCGCGGACGCAGTAGCTCTGGCATGATTTTTACGATAAGCGCTATAATGTTAACAAGTATGAGAAAGACGCTGTTTTTATTTTTGCTAATCACCAGCATTTTTACGATGAAGGCTTCCGCGCAGTCCATGGGGAGCAGTTATGAAACCGCAATAGGTATTAAGTTCTGGCCGGCAGCAGTAAGTGTCAAACACTTTTTTTCTGACGATGTCGCGGTGGAAGGTCTGCTGAATTTCTGGGATCGGGGATTTCGTGTCACAGGTCTGTATGAGATCCATGGGGCGATAAGTGACATCGAAGGTTTCAGATGGTATGTCGGGCCTGGTGCGCATATCGGGGTGTATAACGATAACTATTACCACGGTCACCAGTACAACAATGGCGCGCTGTCGCTGGGTGTGGACGGTGTAGCAGGTGTTGAATATAAATTTAAGGGTGCTCCTATCCAGATCAGTGCGGATATCCAGCCTTATCTTGAATTGCTAAGCCATCCCTATATCGATGTATGGGGAGGAATTGGAGTGAGATATACTTTTTAGTTATTTCTCAAGGTTGAATAAACTATCTACAAACTCATGTTTGTCGAAGACCAGCAGGTCTTCCATTTTCTCTCCAACGCCGATAAATTTCACAGGGATCTTGAACTGATTGGCGATAGCCAACACCACTCCACCCTTTGCGGTACCATCCAGCTTTGTGATGGCCAGCGCAGTCACCTCCGTTGCTGCGGTGAACTGACGGGCCTGCTCCAATGCATTCTGGCCGGTGGACCCATCCAGCACAAGAAGCACTTCGTGTGGCGCATCGGGCATGATCTTCTTTATGACACGGCTTATCTTGGTCAGCTCCTCCATCAGGTAGGCCTTATTGTGAAGGCGGCCGGCGGTATCGATGATCACTACATCCGTGCCCCTTGCCACCCCGCTCTGTACGGTATCAAAAGCCACGGCTCCGGGATCGGATCCCATTCCCTGTTTTACGATGGGCACGCCGACCCTTTCGCTCCAGATGGTCAGCTGATCGACAGCCGCCGCCCGGAAAGTATCGGCGGCACCCAGCAATACTGACTTGCCTGCCTTTGTAAAGTTATAGGCCAGCTTCCCGATAGTCGTTGTCTTTCCGACTCCGTTGACGCCTACCACTAAGATCACATAAGGCTTGTTCCCCGACGGAGTGCCGAAATCCTTATAGGACTGCTCCGGCGCATCCACGAGAATGTTCTCGATCTCTTGTTGAAGTAAACCGTTTAGATCACTGGTATTGATGTATTTATCTTTCGCAACGCGATTCTCGATCTGTTTGATGATCTTAATGGTCGTATCGATGCCGACGTCGGCGCTGACCAGGGCATCTTCGAGGTTGTCGAGGACTTCCTCATCTACCGTGCTTTTTCCGGCAACGGCCTTGGTCAGGCGGGAAAGAAATCCTTCCTTGGTCTTTTGCAGGCCCTGGTTGAGGCTTTCTTTTTCCTTTTTGCCAAAGAGTTTGTCAAAAAATCCCATTTTCAAAAGTTTTTATACTGACAAGCAAAAAAGCTGTTCCGGATAGGAACAGCTTCTTATTATCTTACTTAACCCAGATAAATTATTTTTGAGCCAAATACTCCTTGATCTTGTCCTTGTGCACGATAGCCTCCTTGAAGGTATAGGCACCACTCTTGGGACTGCGCACGGCGCGAATCACCTTTGTCCAGTTCTTGGCTTCCGCGGCAGCCTTGGCATCCTTGGTTTTAATAGCGGTTTTTGCAGCCTTTGCCATGATTATTTAATTTCTTTATGAACAGTTTTTTTCTTCAAAATGGGATTGTACTTCTTCAACTCCAGACGTTCCGGAGTGTTTTTCTTGTTCTTGGTAGTGATATAACGACTGGTGCCAGGCAATCCGCTGGTCTTATGCTCAGTACATTCCAAAATCACCTGAACCCTGCTGCCTTTTTTTGCCATGATTGGGAAGGTTTGAAATTTTTAAATCTTTTCTCCGTTCGCTCTTAATTGTTTCACAACGCTGAGCAGACCGTTTTTGTTAATTGTACGCAATCCTTCGCTGGAGACCTTCAGTGTGATCCACTTGTCTTCTTCAGCCAGGAAAAAGCGCTTGGTCTGCAAATTGGGTAAGAATCTGCGTTTTGTCTTTATATTAGAGTGCGAAACACTGTTTCCGGAAACCGGAACCTTACCCGTTATCTGACATACTCGTGCCATTGTCTCAAAATTTAGGACTGCAAAAGTCGTTAAAATTCGTGAACTAGCAAAAAGAAATATGCTTTTTTTCAACGACTTGTTCACAGCCGTGGATTACTTGTTCTTGGAACATATTAATAATGGTCTCGGTACGGCCCCGTTTCGCGGAAGCGGCGGGTCCCTCGCTGGCCTATTTTGGCAGTGCGTAGGCCACGAGGTAATCCCCCATTTTTGTCCTTAACCTTCCATGCCCACCAGCCGCAATCACCACATATTGCTTTCCGTCAAGGGAATAGCTCATCGGGGTCGCCTGTCCCCCGGCGGGCAGCAGGGTCTCCCACAGGACCGCTCCAGTCCTGCTGTCAAAGGCCCGGAAATAGCCATCCCGGCTGGCCGCCAAAAAGATAAGATCTCCGCCGGTGACAATTGCCCCGCCGAAATTGATCGATCCCCAGCTTTTTGCTTCCGGCCAGCGATGCGTATCCAGCATTGACCCCAAAGGCACTTCCCATTTTTTATCTCCCGTATGGAGGTCGATAGCGACCAGCGTTCCCCATGGCGGTTTTGTCTGCATGACCATTCCTCTTTCATCCACTTTGAAGAGATAGTCCCTCTTCATGACGTAAGGCGTCCCCTCCTGCCGGCCTGTCTCTGCCCGCATCACTCCGGGCTCTTCCCTTTCGACCTGGTCGACCTTTTCCCTTGGCAGCATCCGGATGATGGCTGCTATGCGGTTGATGTTCGTATATAGGATTGCTGTCCTGGGATCATAACACATCCCACTCCAGTTGATCCCGCCGACATTCCCCGGGGACATGATCGATCCTTCAAAGCTTGGAGGGGTGAAAGGTCCTTCGCTGCGATATCGTCCGATCCGTTGTTCGGCCTCCGTCTTTTCCTCCGGTGTGAGCCCCCAGGCGTCCTCTTTTCCCAATCCCTGGATGCCGATCGGCGCGGGTTTTACAGGGAAAGGCTGGGTGACCCATGCCTGTTCCCCCGCTACCGTGGATACGGGCACCTTCCGTTCTTCAACGGGGAATAGCGAGACTCCCGTCTCCCGGTTCAGGACGAAGATATGACCCATCTTTGTTCCCACCACGACGGCCGGGATCTTTCGGCCATCCTTGTCGAGGTCGATCAATATTGGTTGTGCGGCTATATCGAAATCCCATAGATCATGATGCACTACCTGGAAACGCCAGACCAGTTTGCCGGTTGATGCCCGCAGGGCTACAAGCGAATTGGCGTTGGTATTCTTTCCGATCCGTTCCCCACCATAATAGTCCGGACTCGGCGATGTGGTCGGCACAAACAACAGGTCCCGCGCCGCGTCAACCGAGAGAATGGACCAGGCGTTGGCGCCTCCTGTCTGGTGGGCCTTTGGGCCATTCCAGGTGGCATAGGCGCTGTCGGCGGGGTCCTGGGGAATAGGGTTCCAACTCCGGTCTTTACATTATAGGCTCTTATCACACCGGGCGGGTAATCGAAGCGCTGGTTGTCTCCCAATGAAGAGCCTACGATCACGAGGTCTCCCACAACGGTTGGTGGCGAGGTCTCGGCAATATTGCCATCTCCGCCTGCTCCTTTTTGCAGGCTGACAATTCCCCCGTTTCCAAAGGTAAAATCCGGCTTGCCCGTGGTCGCATCCAGCGCGATCAGCCGTCCGTCGATGGTGCCTATAAATATTTTCTGTGCCGCTTTTGCGCCTGCCGGCCAGGCCGCCACACCCCGCGAGGTGACTTCCGAGTAGCCGATCTTCAGATTGACCTGCGGATCATAGATCCAGCGTTCCTGTCCTGTCGCCGCATCCACAGCAAAGACCCTGTCACTGGGTGTGCTGAAGTATAGGGTCCGCCCGATCAGGATGGGCGTGGTCTCAAATGCAGCCTGCTCTATCACGGAAGTGCCTTCGTATTTTTTGAGCTCGCCGGTGCGATAGGTCCACACTGTAGTCAATTGACTGACATTGCTTTTATTGATTTGTTTCAGACCTGTATAACGGCTGCCGCCGGCATCGTGTCCATAGTAGGACCAGGAACCATCAGGCGTTTGTGCCGGAACCCGGGTCAATGCCAGCAGGGCGATGAAGAGAGCAGTTGATTTCTTTGGCATAAAAGTTTGTTTTTTCAAATCTATAGCTGATTCAGGGCGCGGCAGAATTTCTTTGACCAATATCCGGTTTGCGGTGACAAGGGGAACCACTGGCAGAAAATGCCTATGTGGTTAATTAATAATTACTTAATTTACCGTTCCCTTTTGCTGCTCTACTTTGCGCAAAATGGGAAACATGTCAGACGAACAACATAGCGAAAAAATGAGACGAAAAACAATAGCGCGTGATATAAGCTGGCTTTCATTCAATGGACGCGTTTTGCAGGAAGCAGCAGATCCTACTGTGCCTCTCCGCGAGCGAATCCGCTTTCTCGGCATTTTCTCCAACAACCAGGATGAGTTCTTTCGGGTACGGGTAGCCACACTGCGGCGGATGAGCGAGTTCAGCGGCAACCGTTCCAAGATCAATATGCATATGGAGATCTCTCCTGACAAGATCCTCAACGACATTCAATCCATAGTGCTCGAACAGGGCGAAGAGTTCGACGCCATCTGGCGCGGCATCCGCGACGAGATGGAAAAAGAGAAGATCTTCATCGACGATGAAACGCAGCTGAACGAAACCCAGCAGCAATTTATACAAACTTATTTTGAAGAGGAAGTGCGGACCAACACAATTCCTCTTATGATCGAAAGTATTCCGCAATTCCCCTATCTGCGGGACAAGTCCATCTACCTTGCCGTTGTCCTTTCCCGTAGGGATGGCAGCATGAAACGTAAATATGCCCTGATCGAAGTCCCGAGCCGGGTCCTTGGCCGATTCGTCCAGCTGCCCTCCCCTGCCATGGACGAACATCATATCATCCTCCTGGAAGATATCATCCGCTATAACCTGCGGAATATTTTTGCCTACTTTGGTTATGACACCTATGAGTCCTGGGTCTTCAAGGTTACCCGTGACGCGGAGATCGATCTCGATAATGATGTCTCCACCACGCTGATCCAAAAGATAGAGAAAGGGCTGAAGAACCGGCGCAAAGGCAAACCGGTCCGTTTTGTCTATGATGAACAAATGGATAAGGGGCTGCTGGATTATTTGCTGAAAAGGCTGAACCTTTCGAAAAAGAGCGGCAACCTGATCCCCGGCGGGCGCATTCATAATTTCCGCCACTTTATGGACTTCCCCGACGTCTTCAAGAAAGGTCATCGCCGGAAATCCTTTACCCATCCCCTGCTGCAAAAGACTCCCCGTGTCACCGACGTGGTGCTGGAACAGGATGTGATGCTCCACTTTCCCTATCATTCCTTCAACCCTGTCATCGATATGCTGCGGGAGGCCGCCATCGATCCCAATGTTACTACCATCAAGATCACCGGCTATCGACTGGCGTCGAATTCCAAGATCATCAATGCCCTCGTGAATGCGGTCCGCAACGGCAAGCA